>Ga0078972_1000353_pt1 | contig 190608 bp, 129 predicted proteins | sample YelNatPaOPGAMG01_FD_67568 | JGI IMG/M metagenome (GOLD analysis project Ga0078972, IMG submission 67568) | Hot spring thermophilic microbial communities from Obsidian Pool, Yellowstone National Park, USA - OP-RAMG-01 (SPADES assembly) (version 2) | ecosystem: Environmental > Aquatic > Thermal...
TGGCTCTTGTGCTTATGGTTAGTCTCGCGGAGACCCCACTGACTGGAGAGCCGGATGCGGGAGAACCGCTCGTCCGGTTCGGAGGGAGGGGTGGCGCTAATCCCGCCATCCCTACCCCTATCAAAACGCTACCGGGAGCTGTGAGTGCCCTTGGAGGGCCGGCTTCCACGCCGGCCATCTCAGAGCGTATGCAGTGCGTCAGCTTGCTGGCGCTGTGGGGGCCCGAGCGTCGAGCATGGAGCATGCAGGATCGAGCTTGGGAGTCGGCCCAGCCCTCACCTCACCCAACCCTCTCCGCTCCCAGAGGGAGCGGAGAGGGTGGCCGCCTGTCCGCCGTGCGCCAGCGGGCATTCCCTCTCCCCTCAACGGGGAGAGGGCTGGGGTGAGGGGTGGGAGCAGGGAGCATGTTTCGGCGAGCCGCCGAAGCCGACCGGCCAGCGGCTGGGGCTACTCATCGGACTTGCGGATCCGCAACTGAGAACCCCACGAGACCGCGGGTGCAGCGACGGCTCTGCGGATCACCAATCCCCGGGCCTTGCTTGCGCCCGGTTGCTCGGCCCTGCGGGCGTTGCCCTCGCTTGGCTCGATCGATCCCTTTGGCCGCTGCCCAAGCGGCTTAGGTCGGCCGATTTCCAGTCTCCGCTACCGCGTTTGAGATGCCGAGTGGGCGGCTCCCCAGCAAGCAGCAGGCGTCGGTTTGATCGGGTGGGGGCCTGAGCACATTCCCCGGCACCCGACCCGATCGCGTTCTTCCGCCGGCTCACGTCGGCGGCTACGCATTGTACGTCCGGCGGTGTGGGAGAGGCCCGGGCGCAATCCGCGGCACGCGACCGGATCGAACAGTCGCCGGACCGTTAGCTGGGGTGTCACCAGTGCCGCGGCGTAGTCGGAGATGATCCAGGATGACGGTATGGGGCTGGCCTGGCTTGGGCATCGCGAAGGTGGTTGGCACCAGGCGGCCAGAAGAATTTGCTTCTGTTCAGTGGCTGGGCTGTGTACATGGTCTGGTCCATGATGAATGAACCGCTATCGCGTCGGCAGTTTCTGCGCACCAGCCTGGGCGCAGGTTTGGGGTGGGTGGGCGTCTCGGCCATGGGTTTGAGGTCGGCTTGGGGCATCGAACCGATTCGCCGCTCGGGTTGGCCGCGATTTGCGTTGAGCCTTGCGGCCTACTCGTTCCGCGAGTTCTTCAGTCCCAAAGCGGGGGCGCGCCGGATCACGCTGTTCGAATTCATCGATTATTGCGCCGAGCAAGGCCTGCAGGGGACCGAACTGACCAGTTACTATTTTCCAGAGCCGCTGGAGGATGAATTTCTGCGGCGGGTGCGGCGCCATGCGTTTTTGCGCGGGTTAGCTGTCAGTGGGACGGCGGTGGGGAACAACTTTGTGCTGCCACCCGGCCCGGAACGCGACCGGCAGATTCAACTGGTGAAGACTTGGGTGGATCGGGCGGTGGTGCTTGGGGCGCCCCACATTCGGGTTTTTGCCGGGTCCAAACCGGCTGGGATGGACATGGCCCAGGCCAAGGCGCTGTGTGTGCAAGCGCTGCAAGAATGCTGCGAGTATGCCGGCAGTCGTGGCATCTTTTTGGGCTTGGAGAATCACCACGGCATCGTGGCCGAGGTTGAGGACATGTTGGACATTGTGCGGGCTGTTCAAAGCCCGTGGTTCGGGGTAAACCTGGATACGGGCAACTTCTACACCGACGATCCGTATGCCGACCTGGCCAAATGCGCACCTTACGCGGTCAACGTGCAGGTGAAGGTGGACATCCGTCGGCGCGGCCAAAAGAAGAGCGAGCCAGCCGACCTACAGCGGCTAGCGCAAATTTTGCGTGCGGCAAATTACCAGGGCTACGTGGCGCTGGAGTATGAAGGGGCTGAGGATCCTTGGACAGCCGTGCCAGTCTGGCTCAAGAAAATGAAGGCCGCTTTTTGCACCTGATCGATCCCGAGCCCAGGGCGGCGCCGAGTTTCCTCAAGCCGCCGCTGGGAGCATCCAGTCTGCGCTCGTATGGCTAAGCGCAAACGCCCTCAGCAACCGACCCGACCCGCGGCTCAGAGTCCCCCTGCTGAGCGGGAGCGTTCGGCTGCCCGAGCATCGATCAGCAAACGCCTTGTGCTGGTGGCAGCGTTGCTGGTGGGCGTGGTGTGTGCGCTCGGGCTCTGGCAACGGAGTCGGCCCGCCGCAAGGTCACCGCAGCCAAGCCCCAGCGGCCATCAGGCCGGCGCTGGTGCTACGGGGTCAGCCGCTGCCGCGCGGCCCCCCTCCGGCCCTAGCGCAAGCCGACCAACCCTGGCCTCTACTGCCACCGGTCAGCCGCAGCCCAGCAGCACCAACCGGTCGGCTGCAGGCACGCAGGTCATGGAGATCAACAAGGCGGTCATGGTGACGGTGGAGCTAGATTTTGGGCCGGAGCTGCCCACGATTGCACAGGCCTTGCAACAGATCGAACGTCGGCACCGGCCCGAGGATGGTGTGGGACGCACTTTCGCAATTTTGGACGCTTATGGGGGGCCAACACCCGATGGCAAGAAACTGCATTTGTCCATGCACGTGAGCACCGAAAAACCGGGTTGGGGCGCACTGGTGTTCAAGCGCACCGGCGAAATCTTGTGGCAAAGCCAGATCGTCCAAGGCACCAATACCACCCGGTTCACCGGCCAGAACCTGCTGGTATTGGTCAATGACGGCACCGAACGCCTGTTCACTGTGGATGGCTCGAACAATCCGGCTTCGATCTTGGACGCCCGGATCAAGGAGCTGGGTGTGCTGGTATCGGACTTCTGGCCCAACGGCGCCGATCGCGAGGTGACGTTCCTATATAGTGCCTGCGGCTGCCCGGTCAAAGTGCGGGTGCGACGGGTGAACGACCGAACCGAGCGAGTCAGCGATCAACCAGTCATTTTCCCCGATGACCCTGCGGTGGTGCAATTGATCAACCGACTGATGCGATGGTAAAGTATGGCGGCAGGGGTGTCCAAAGGCGCCTCGCCCACTGTGGGCTCGACCGGCACAAGCGGCTGTGCCTGGACATAAGGGGTGGCGCCGTGCGCCCGGGCTAAAGCAGCCCGATTGCTCAGTATGAAGACACAGGCACTGCCGCTGCAGGTGCACAGTCCGGCACCGGACTTGGAGCGGATCGACCCGCGCTACCGTCCGGTGTGGGAAGGCCGGCCAACCGAGCAACAGCGGGCGTTGTATCTGTATTTTTTACCGCATCGGTCTAGCCAGCCGGCCTTAGCGCCCACCCGACCGCGGGTGCTGAAGTGGTACTGTCCGTTTGCGGACCAACGCACGTTCCCATCCGGCCATCGTTATTGCATCAATGTCTATACTGGCTGCGGGCATGGATGCTTGTACTGCTACGCCACGGCTTACGCACCGGCCAAGCCTAGCCCCAAGCCAGATTTCGTCCGGCACCTGGCCCGGGATTTAGCTGACTTGGATGAATTCGATGTGCCTCCAGCGCCGGTGCACTTGGCTAACAGCACCGACCCATTCCAACCGTTGGAGCTGACTTTAGGCCATACCCGACAGGCGCTAAACCTGCTGTTGCGGTATCGGCACCGGTTCACCACCGTGACGTTGTTGACCAAGAATCCAGCTTTAGCAGCCACACCGGATTACCTGGACTTGCTCCGTGCTCTTGGCCGACTACCCAGCAGCCATCCGATGGCAGCGGCACTGGCTGCATCCGGCACACCTGCAGTCCAAGTGGAAGTGAGCCTGGCGATGTGGCGCGAGGAAGCCCGAGCGTTTTGGGAGCCCGGCGCACCCCCGGTGGCGCACCGGCTGGAGGGAATCACCGCCCTGCGGGCTGCAGGTGTGCCGGTGGTGCTGCGGATTGATCCACTGTTTCCCCGCTCACCGTTACCGCTGAATCCTATGAAACGGCTGAGCGACTTCGACCTGGTGGAAGCGCATACGTTGGCCGAGCTGGAGCAGTTGGTCAGGTTCGCTCGACAGGTGGGCGTGCGCCATGTGGTTTACTCGGTGGCCAAAATCGTCACCGCACGCGACCAAGGTCTAAGGCCACCGATGCGGAATTTGCTGGAGGTGTACCGTGCGCTGGCCAGGCCCGAACCGCTGGTATGGCGAGGGCGAAGCTGGCGGTTGCCTCAGCGGGTGCAGCACCAGTTGGCCAAACCGTTCTTGGGCCTGTGCACGCGATACGGCCTGGAAGCCAAACATTGCCGAACCAATCTCCTGCAAACGGCCTAGCCCAGCCCAGCCTGCTACACCGGCAGAACAGAGGCCTGGACGTGGCTCAGCCATCTGTTTGACCATCGTCAGCGCAGCCGCAAGCTCGCGTAGCTCAAGTGGGTATCCCATCCCTGAGCAGGTCCACAAACGCTTGAGCGGCGGGATGGGGCTTCCGTCCGCGCCGATACACGATCCCCAGCGGACGCACAAAGTTCACTGCGGCAAACGGAACGGCCACCAGCGTGCCGGCTTGGCGTTCGTGTTGCAGGGTTGGCTCGGGCAGGATGGCTATGCCCGAGCCGGCTTCGACAGCCCGTTTGACGGCCTCGACATTGTCGAAGGTTAACACCACCTTCACCGTTACGCCGTGGGCGCGTAGGAACGCGTCAATCTTCTTCCGAATCACTAAGTCCGGATCGAACCCCACAAACGCCTCATCAGCCAGTTGCCGAACCTGTACCTGGCGCTGCCCAGCCAACCGATGCTGCGGCGGGCAGACCACCACCATCGGTTCGTCCCGCCACGGGATCACTGCCAGGCCGCGTTGGCCTTCGGGAAATGAAATAATCCCCAGGTCCACTTCGTCGTGCAACACCCGTTCGCAGACTCGGCGGGGATGGAGGTATTCCAATTGGATGCGAGCCCCCGGATGCAGTTCACTAAAGCGCTGAACGCATCGGCTCATATCCCGCAGGTTAACCGAGTAGATGGCTGCCACCCGCACGGTGCTTTCGGCGGCCAACCGTTGGCCTCGCACCTGCGCTTCCACTGCGCGGTAGTGCTCCAGCAGCTTCCGGCACCCATCGTAAAACAGTTGGCCCTCCGCAGTCAGTTTCCAGGGCCGACACGACCGATCAATCAGCCGCACGCCCAAGTGCTTTTCCAACCGTTGCACTGCCAGGCTGGCACTGGCCTGCAGCAGGCCGTTGGCTCGGGCCCCTTCGGAAAAGCTGCGCAACCGCACAACGTCGCAAAAAAGCTGGAGTGTCTCGATCTGCATTGCCAAATCCAATGAGTGGACAGACCTAGGTCGGGCCGAAACGTCCGACTGCCGCCCTTGAGTGTCAAGTGCAAAGCGGTTGGGTAGCGCTTGAAACCCAAACGCCACCGTTGCTCAACCTCTTGATACACTAAAGCTTAGGTGGAGAGCAGTCCTGAACTCACTGCGCTGGTTTAGGCTTGTGAGTCACCAGTGCAAGCCTCAAGCATCGATAGGCTGACAGCACTCGGGCAATCCGCCACAGCATTGGCAATAGCAATGCAGTGGCCGCGTGAGCTTGAAAATTGTTATGGACGCGGCTCGCGTCATCCAGCACATTGGCCGCCAGTTTGATGCAGGCAACCACGCTGTCAGTAGGTCAGTCGCGCTTAGCTTGCCTTCCGAGTCTTGGAGCCAAGCTGGGCAGTCAGGCTACTGCCAGGCGGTTGGCCTGTTTTGAACTCCAGTTGGCTGAAACCTCAACCTTGTGACTGATCAATTCAACTGCATTACACTATGGGCCTAATTCAAGACGTCCTGGAAATTGTCCGCAAACGCAACCCAAACGAGCCGGAGTTTCTCCAAGCGGTGACTGAAGTGATGGAGTCGATCGAGCCGGCCATTCAACGGCACAAGAAGTATCGTGAAGGGGCTCTTTTGGAGCGGCTGGTCGAGCCGGAACGTGTAATCCACTTCCGAGTGCCTTGGCAAGACGACCAAGGCAACTACCGCGTCAACCGCGGTTTTCGCATCCAGTTCAACAGTGCCATTGGCCCTTACAAGGGCGGGCTGCGGTTCCATCCGACCGTCTGTGCCAGCATCCTGAAGTTTTTGGCCTTCGAGCAGGTGTTCAAGAACGCGCTGACCACGCTGCCGATGGGCGGGGCCAAAGGCGGCAGCGATTTTGATCCCAAGGGCAAGAGCGACAATGAAGTGATGCGCTTTTGCCAAAGCTTCATGACCGAGCTGTTCCGGCACGTGGGCCCGGATACGGACGTGCCGGCCGGCGACATTGGCGTGGGCACACGCGAGATCGGCTACATGTTCGGCCAATACAAACGGCTGGCCAATGAGTTTACCGGCGTGCTCACGGGCAAGGGGCTTAACTGGGGTGGGTCACTGATCCGGCCTGAGGCTACCGGTTATGGGTGCGTCTATTTCGCCCAAGAAATGCTCAAGACCCGCAGCGATAGTCTGGAGGGCAAGGTTTGCACGGTATCCGGCTCGGGCAACGCGGCCCAATACACGGTCGAAAAGCTCATCCAGGTCGGCGCCAAACCGGTGACCATGTCCGACTCCAACGGGTTCATCTACGATAAAGACGGGATCAACCAGGAAAAGCTGGCCTGGATCATGGAGCTGAAGAACGTGCGGCGTGGGCGCATCCGCGAGTATGCCGAGAAATTCGGGGTGCCCTACTTCGAAGGCAAGAGACCTTGGGGCATCAAGTGCGATTGCGCCTTCCCTTGCGCCACCCAAAACGAGGTCAGCGGCCAAGATGCCAAGACACTGTTGGACAACGGCTGCATCCTGGTCTGCGAGGCGGCCAACATGCCGTCAGAACCTGAAGCGGTGGACCTGTTCCTGGCTCGCAAGATTCTTTACGCGCCAGGCAAAGCAGCCAACGCGGGTGGTGTGGCCACCTCGGGCTTGGAGATGAGCCAAAACGCCATGCGCCTGCCTTGGACGCGCGAGGAAGTGGACCGGCGGCTGCACCAGATCATGGTCACCATCCACGAGAACACGCGTCGGACCGCCGCCGAATACGGTGCGCCCGGCAACTACGTGGTGGGCGCCAACATCGCCGGCTTCGTCAAAGTGGCCGACGCGATGCTGGATCAGGGCTTGGTATAGTCGGAGCCGGCCTTCGCGCCGAAAAGACACACTGCAAACCCAAGCGGGCCGGGCGCCAGCTTTCTACCTCCGCACTGGCAGCTCGGCCCGCACCGATTCTGCTGCCAGCTTCAGTCCGACCAATGGCTACGGCGCTTGTCGCTGACGCCAGAACGCTGAACTGACGGTGTGCAAAGTAGGGCCACAGCAGGCGCTGGGGACTCGGGCGCCGGCATTCTGCTGCACGCCAAGCACACCCAGCCTCAGCCTACAGCTCTTGGCAGCAACCCGGCAGTAGCGACCGGATTCCCAAGCGCCCTTCGAGTTTGGGGGCTATGCTGGTTGTGCTTGGCCTGGAGCTACCTCAAAGCTTGTATTGAGGGATCTTCAGCAACTCGCCGTCTTTGAAAGCCGATTGATGCGCCACAATCCCAGCCACACTCATGTTCAGGGCCATGGCCACATGCACCAGTGGCGTGCGGTTCTGCAGGATGGCGGTGACAAACTCGTTCATCAGATATCCGTGCGAACCGCCGTGGCCGCCCGGCTCGACTGTGGGCGGTAAGGGCGGACGACGCGTGTTGGGCAGGTTTTTCTCCAGCCCTTCGTACCGCCCGTAAAACGAGCCGCGTTCGCCCCGCACTCGACCCCGTTCGCCAGAGTCACCTGGGGTGTCCCAGCTCACCGCCATTCGGGCCATGCCGCCGTCGCTGGTGCGGAACAAGGCGATCTCGGTCCCGAACGGGTTTTTGTAACGGTTGTTTTGGGGCTGCAGATGCTTGATGCGGCTGGGCATACCCATGCAGGACACCTCGGTGAAGCTGCCATCGGTCACACCCACGTAGTAGGCATTCGAGTGGGTGGGATACCACTGCGGCGGCAGGCCCACCCGCCAATCGTTGAACGAGGGGATCGGCTCGGGCATGTAGTGATAGTATTCGCCCTCGGCATACACAATCCGGCCCAGGCCACCCGCTCGGTAAATCTGGCGCATCGCATACAGGTCCGCATGGAAACACGAGGTCTCAAACAGCATGTAGGTCAGGCCGCTGCGCTTGACCGCCTCGAAAAGCTGGTCGGCTTGCTCCAACGACCCGAACACCGCCGGCACAGCGCAGGCCACATGCTTGCCATGCTTGAGCACCTCGATACAATGCCGGGCGTGGCTGGGGGCGTCAGTAGCCACAAACACCGCCTCGATGCGGTCGTCCTTGACCAATTCTTCTAGCGACGGGTAGGTGCGGGTGCACCGACACGCTTTAGCCAAGGCCCCACACCGCTCCGGAATCAGGTCACTGACCGCCACCACCTCGACATTGGGATGGTTTTGGAACCCGAACACCGCGCCGAACTGGCAGACACCGTAGCCGACTATGCCCACCCGCAGCCGCCGGTCCGACACCGGCTCCCAACCCTTGGACGCCTCCGGATCTGCTGGAGCCGATTCAAACCCCTGAATGGCGGGCGGGGCAGCCGCTGCACCCGAGCCTAGCCCCAGCGCAGCACTGCCCAGCCCGATCGTTTCCAAAAAATTGCGCCGTGTCATGCACGAGTTCATTTTTTAATCGTGCATCGAGCTACCCGACCTTGCAAACAAGATCAAGCTTGGGAGCATCAGGCATGGGGCTAGGACCTGGAAGGTAGGAGCTGGAGACTCGAAGCGGGGGGCTTCGTGGGTAGTGGAGGCTTCAGGCTGGGAGGAGGTGAACCGGTGGTTATTGGAGCTCGGGGTCGTCCAAAGGCGGGCCGACCACCAGGCTAGCCGTGCGACCGTTGGCCAGGATCGATGGCCCATGAAACTCGGAGTTCCCGCGGTGGGGCTGAAGGCAGCGCCGGGCCAAGATCAAATTTGAGGTTGACGGGCTGGCTGGAGAGCTGTACCAAAAACTGCCGAAGCTAATCTTTCCGTAGGTAGTTCGAGTGCGGGTGACGGCGAACTGTTTTGTGTAGTGAAACGGCCGGTAAAATGGATTGTAGGCATGGCTGTGAACACATTGTCCTTCCGATGGTTCCTGGCTGTAGCTGGGTGCGGGTGCGCGGTGCTGGGCAGCTTAAGCCGGGTTTTGGGGCAGACAGCGTTGGTGTCTGAAGGTTTCGAGAGCGTTTTCCCGGCCGGATGGAGTGTGGGGGACGCCGATACCAACGGGTCACCGGCCTATTGGGGTAAGGTCAACGCAGCCTTTGGGGGGCGAGCGCCGCACAGTGGCAGTTGGAAAGGGTATTGTGCTGGGATTGGTTTTGCCGGCACCACCAACGCACCGAACTACACCAACTACATGGCCGCTTACATAAGCCGCACGATAAGTCTGACCGGCTATTCCCGGGTCAACCTGCGCTTTTGGAATTTGGTGCCTTCAATCGAGACCGGCTACGATTACTGCCGTGTGTTGTTGGACGGGACCGTCTTGTGGTCCAACGGCTTGCCGTTAAGCACTTGGACGGAGGTGGCTACCAACCTTAACGCCTTTGCGGGAGCCTCGCGCACGCTCCGATTCGAGTTTGTGAGTGACTACTCGGTAACGCGCGAGGGGTGGTACTTGGACGATATCGACGTGACCGCCGGCACGGCACCTATCATGGAACAATTCAGTAGCCTGGCGCTGACCAACTACACCGGCTACGTGATTGATGCGGATCGGCTAACCAATAACCCGGCTTACAACCGGGATGCCCTGCGGGTTCAGACGGTGTTCGCTACCGAGAACTTCACCCCATCGACCAGCAATTTGGCTTACCGGTTACAGTTCCGGCTGCTGAACTCGGCGGGCGTGGCCTTTCCGATCTTGGAGACCAACGGCGTCACCAACGCCAACTACACGTTTAACCTGGTGACCAATGTGAGCCTGGGTGGGGCGCGTCGGCTGTTGGTGACCAACGGCGCGGCGCTGCGCCCGGCGGCGCGGTTGGACCCCTACGACACCTACCGGGTGGAGTGCCGCCTGTTCCGCGGAGCGGTGGACACGGGTCTAGTGCGCACCGACGGGCCGTATCAGTTCTTCCACTTTACCAATCTGGTCAGCAGCGATGCGGCCTTCAACATTCTGACCCGGCTCAACAGCGTGCAGACTAACCGCATTTACATGGTCAACACCGTGCCGGGCCAGAGCAACTTTCTGTTTACGGTCGATTACGAGACGCATTGCTACGACAGTTTTACCAACCCGGCTAACCCGGTCATTACCTTCCCGTTGGTGTTGACCTATTCCCTTTACAACGCCAGCGGCCTGCCGGTGGCCCTGCGGTCCAATAGCCAGGTCATTTACGATGCCACCTACAGCTACGAGCCAGGCTCGACCAACCCGGTGCAGCCTTGGGCGCGTTACCGCTCAGCCACCTTGGCCGTTGAACCGATTGGGCAGCTTGATTCCGTTAATCAAACCTATTACCTGCACGTGACCATCTCGCACACCAACCAGCCTGGGCAACCGGCGCTTGTGGGCAATAGCACCAACAGCATCACTACACGGCTGCTGCATTTCAACGGGCGCTTGTATTTCGGCAACATCGAGACTCGGTTCAGCAGCCTGGCCAACAGCCCAGCTCCGGGCAGTCTGGGGTCTGGCTACATCAACACGGTGCTGGCGGTGAACAACAACAGCGGCGTCGTCACAGGCGATCCCAATCACACTTACGGCGATGGCACGCCGCTGCCGGTGCGGCTGCGGCCCAATGGGAATGCGGAGTTGAGCAGCGGGTCAGTGGTGCTCAATGCGCCCAGCCCGGACGCCTTCACGCTGCAAAACGTGCGTGTCACCCGTGGGCCGATTACCCTGAGCACCGACGGCGCGCGCGCCAACCTGACGGTGACCCTGCCGACCGGGTTCGGCTACACCACCAACAATGTGGACACCCTACGTTATCTCCAGGCCACGCTGGACTTTGCCAACGTGACTAATTTGGACACCCTACGTTATCTCCAGGCCACGCTGGACTTTGCCAACGTGACCCTCAACCAGGCGCTGATCCCGGCCAGCGACAGCCTGACCTACGCGCCTGGGCCGTGCCAACGTGACTAATTTGGACACCCTACGTTATCTCCAGGCCACGCTGGACTTTGCCAACGTGACCCTCAACCAGGCGCTGATCCCGGCCAGCGACAGCCTGACCTACGCGCCTGGGCCGTACCTCTGCTGTTCGGAGGAGACCAAGCCACTGTGGCTGGTTGTGGATGCTCTCGTGTGGAGGGTCGGGGTCGGCCAGTTTGTGTTGGGGATCAGCAACGTTACGGTTTTTCATACCCGTTGGTTGGAAAACTCCTGGCAAGCGTATTACAGCTCGAACACTGTGGACCCGGCCACGATGTCGTTCAAACGCGACAACAGCGGCTACTACCAGTTCGTCAATCTCTCGGGTCTGAGCAATTCCCCCGTCGTCTTCGCCAACGCCCAGGGTGTAGCAGAGATGAGCTTTACGGTGCAGTTCCAGCCTAAGGGCAACTTCCGCACTTTCTTCCCATACGACGTAGCGGTGGCATGGACCAACGGCGGCACCCTACGGGTGGAGCGCGACGTGTGTGTGCCCGACACCAACAGCGCGCTGCGCGGCGTGGTGGCGGTGACCGTGCCTTACACCACCACATGCCCTGGGTGCGATGCGGCACCGCGCACTAACCGGCCCACCATGCTACCTGTGGATAGGCAATTACAGTTCACCACCGACGGGGGCTTGATCGCTCAGGGACGCCTCAGCCCCAGCCACACGTTGGCATGGGGTTATATTCCCAGTCTGAACAGGTTTGCGCAAAATGTGTTGGACTTCACCAACGCCGCGTTGCATGTGCCGGGTCATTTCGTGCGGGGTGATCAGAACCTGCAACCGCCCGAGCTTGGGCCGGCGACCATCCTGTTAAGCGGCGTAGCGGCCACTAACCTTAATTACATCGAGCGGCCCATAAGCAGTGGCTATTTGTTGGGTTTGGCCGACTATGCTGGGCTGAACTTCCGCGTCTATTCTAACCAGTGGCGCTACGCCATTAGCTACCTGGCCGGACGCGAGGTGGGGCGCTATGGGCTGAGTGGCTGCTCGAAGTATTACGCCCGGCTCAGCGGTGTGTCGGGCTTGCACGAGGCGTTTCCGGGCACGTTCCCGTCGCCCATTTACCTGCTGGGTTACCAGATAGATTTTGCCAACTACGGTGTGGCCTACCTGGACAGCCAAAACGTGGATTCACGGACCTCCGGCCAGCTCAAGGTGCCGTATCCGTCCGACTTCACGTTGGACTTCGAGGAGATGAAGTTCAGTTGTCTCGGTGGCCTGCTCAGCGCCAAAGTCGCCCCCTCCAGCCAAGGATTCAAGAAACTGGCTTGGTGGAATGCGGATTTCGAGCCGCTGGCCATCCAGTTCAAGAGCAATTCGGGTCAGGAATGCGATCCAGGCAAAGGTTGGCTGGTGGTGGGCGTGCGCAGTTACGCCAGCCATGTGGACCAGCCGCTGACCGGCCTGCTGGGTTTCCAGACCAATGGTAATTTGATCCCCAAATCGTTCGGGTTAGAGGGCATTGATTCGCGGCTGAAGTTGCCCAGCAGCTTCAAGCTCAGCGGCCCGACCAACACCGCCTACCGGATCACCCCAGTAGCCGACGCCTACTACAGCAGCTATTCCAACACCATCCCAGCCAACCTACCGCCTGTGGGCTTTATCAACATCGTGGGCAAGATGAAGGTGCCGTTCTTTGAGGAGGTTAAAGTCCACCTTCATACGAGCGCCCGCACCAATGGTGTGACACCACCTCCACAGGTTTGGCTGGCGGGCGGCTGGCCCCGGGCCGGCTCAGGCAACCCCAACTACGGCTGGCGGGTGGGCAGCGACGATTTCTTTACCGCCGCTTACTTCGACCCGGACAACTTCGGGTTCCCGCCGGGCGTCACCCTGTCCGATTACCGCAACAATCCCAGCCAACAATATCATCCGCGCGCCCAGAAGCTGTGGCTGGGGGTGGTGGACTTTGATTATCCGCTACGCTGGGCCGATAGCACCCGCACGTTCAAGTCGCTCTACAGTGTCACCAACGACCTGCTGGTGCTGAAGGTGCAGCACGAGATTACCTACATGGACCCGGCCAATGCCTCGCTGGACTTCGGCATGCAGTACGACGGCCTGCCCAAGATCAGCCTGGCCAACATGGCCTTCAACGCCATCGACGAGCAGTTCGGTGTGGCCCGGGCGCTGGCCAATGCAGCCGGAGCCGAAGTCCGGGACGTGCTGCTGGAAGGCACAGCCAACCTCGACCGCATGCTGGCCTGCACGCTAGACGATTTCCTCGATGAGGTGTTCAAACGCACGGTGGACCCCACTGTGGATGCGCTTTACGCGCGGCTGAAGACCGTATGGAACGCGCTGCCGCCTGACGCCAAAGGGCAGTTCCCCAACCAGGTCAGCATGGTCTTGTCCAACTACCTCATCGGCTCGGGGGCAGGCGCGGTGCTGACGAACGTGTCCCGGCAGCTTTACACCCTGGCGGATGGCGCGGCGCAGCCGCTGGGCCTGTTAAAGGAACTGAGTGACGCGCTGGATGAGATCACCAACGCCATCAATGCCATCACAGGCACCATTTCCAAAGGCACCAATGGGATCCCGTTGGGGGAAGTCAAGGATGGCCTGCTCAAACTGGTGGACGGCCAGCGCCCGATTGCGAAACGGTTGGTGGGCGAACTGGTGGGCCAACTGGCCGAGCAGTTCCTCAGCGCCATCACCGAGCCGCACCTGAGCAACCTGATGAAGGAGGTCGAGCCCACCCTCCAGCAGATCGTCAGCCTGCTCAACGACGTGCAGAAAGCCCTCGGCGAAGTCCGGGCCAAGGTCGCCCTCGGCCAGGAGTTTGCTCAGGAGCTGGACACCAAGCTCAAGTCGGCAGCTAGCGAACTGACTAATGCCACCGTACGGGCCAGCACTGAGATCGCCCAGTTTTTCAATGGGCTAAACTACTCGATTGACGATCCGTTCGTTCACTATTCAGCCGATGAGATCAAACGGATGATCCGCTCCAAGATTCGCGAGCGGTTCTATGAGACGGCTGTAGCGGCCAGCCTCCAGGTATCGCTCAAGCAACGGATTTACGACCTGGACGCCCTGTATCGCGAGGCGGTGGACAGCGTCTTTCAGCAGCTCAACAATGTCATTCGGCAGCTTATCGGCCAGACGCTGGCGCAGTTGGACAAGACCATCAACGATGCCTTGGGCGACCTGAGCGCCACCATCGGTGCCGGGCAAATTGACGGCCACGCACTCATCAACGGCGATTCACTCAAGATGCTGCGGCTGGACGGCCGGTTCCGGTGGCGCGTGCCCGACGACATGGAGTTCAATGCCTACCTGATCATCAAGGAACTGGACTCCTCAGCCACACCTGGCTGCGGCTTCACCGGCGATACAGCAACCGAGGTAACTCTTGGCGCCAACGATGTGAGCTTGGATTGGATCAGTTCGGACCTGCGGGCTGACGTGGCCGCCAAGTTCAGCTTCCAAAACAGCCCCTTCAAACCGCTGGGCCTGGCCGGCAGCTTCAATGTGACCGGCGGTTTGGACTTCGAGTCGTTCAAGATTTACAAGCTGGGCGCTGCGGTGGCTTTTGGGCTGAATGAGAACTATCTGGCAGCTTTGGCTGGGATCAAGCTTCAGTCCTACGACCTGTCGGGTGGCATCTTTTTCGGGCGCACCTGCACGCTGGACCCGATCCGGCTCATTGACCCGGAGGTGGCTGAAGTGCTGGGCAACCCACCCTTTACCGGCGCCTACTTGTATGGGGAAGGTTGGATTCCCATCTCGGAGGCGGTGTTGGGCATCCCAGCCTCGTGCTTGTTCAACATCTCGGCTGGGATTGGAGCCGGGGCGTTCTTCTTTGTGGAAGGCCCCACCTACGGCGGAGTGATGAAAGCCGGGGTGCTGGGTGAAGCGCTCTGCATTGTAACCATCAAAGGCGAAGTGAAGCTCATCGGCCTCAAGAGCGGAGACAATCTCCGGTTCAACGGCAAAGGCAGGCTCACTGGCAAGGTTGGTTGGTGCCCGTTCTGCATCAAGTTTGGCAAGACGGTAGGCATTACCTACCAGGACGGCTCTTGGGACGTGGATTACTAGGCAGCAAGCAGGCAGCATGAAGTGGGGAACTGGTATGAGCAAACCGAAACGACTCACAAGGTCGCAGGCCGATTCGGAGCATCGGCGCAGCCGGAAATCCAACGGTTGCGCCGCCTGCCAGCGGCTCACCGGCCTGGCCGTGGCCATGTCGTCGCTTGGCCGGCTGTGCATGGGGCTTTGCGTAGCTGGCGTAGCGCTGGCGTCAGTACTCCCGCCCCTGCCGGCTTCGGCGCAGGAAGGCTTGGAAAATGTGGTCTCGACTGCCGGCACCACCATCCAAGACCGGGCGGGTCGGCATTGGGCTTACTTGTTTTGGCAGGGCTCAAGCCCGGGCTTGATCCTGGGCCGGACCTACGCGGTCTATGCCAAGCCGGGTGACCCCACATCACCTGCGCCCTACCAACGCGTCAGCATCGTCTCGCAACAGATTGACCCTCGCAACATCGAGCCGCTGCTGCGTCGGGCTGAGAATGTGGGTGAAGACCCTGCCAAGCTGGAGCAGGACTTGCACAGCCTATTCGAAGCGCTGATGCCCGCCGGCTCGATTTCACGGGCTGAGAAAGTCTCGGCGGCCATCCGAGGTTCGTTGGCCCAAGAGGAGTATTTCCAGAACCTGCTGTTGATGGCTCGCATTCATCCCGGCGTGGCTCTGGCTTTGGGCGTAGCCTATGCGGATGTGTTGCCGGCTCAAACCACGTTCGAAGTACGCCTGTTCGATCCGGTGACCGAAAACGACTTGGGCGTCATTGGCCGGGTGACCTTAGTACCCGGTGCACCGGTGGTGTTGCCGGCCCCGGGCGCACCAGTCGAGGTGCCGGACACCACGCCCAAGGGCGATATCAACGTCAAGCTACGCTGGGCTACGCCGGACCCGCTGCGGCGGTTGGGCTTGTTGCAATACGGGTTCAACGTCTGGCGCGTGACCAAGGCCTACGCCGAGGCAGCTAGCAACCGTTGGGACCTTGTGCCGCCGTCCCCAGACAAGTTGATCGCTGCAGCCGCCAAGGTGCCCGCCCACGTCAAACGCTGCAATAACTTGCCTATCCTGACCGACAAGGACTTTGGCACCAACGACGTGGCCAATTTCAAGCCGCCGCCTGCCGGCGACCCGGAAACCTACTTCTACTCGGACGACGACGGCCGGTTCCGGCCCGGCTACGTCAACCAAGGCTTTACCAACGGCGCGCGGTTTTACTATTTCGTCACCGCCCGCGATATCTTGGGGCGGGACGGGTTTGTGTCGCCGGGCACCCTGGTGACGGTGTGCGACCGCAACCCACCGCTGCCGCCGGATGGCGTGCGGGTGGTCAACGACTATTCGTTTGTGGGTGGCACCCCGCGCCAGTGCCTGCGGGTGATTTGGAATCAGAACACCAACACCGCCGATCCGGTGACCAACTACTGGGTGTATCGGTGGACCAACCTCACCGAGATGCATGCCAAGGCTGGCAACCCCACCAATAACCGGATTGCCATCGTGCGCCATACCAATGGCCTGGCGACCACCAGTTACTTGGACGCTGGCCCCGGGGCGCCGTCGGTCCCGGCTGATCTGGGCCGGACGTTCTGGTACACGGTACGGGCCCAGGATTACGGTGCCTGCGGGCCGAACCTCTCCGGCAACAGTGCACCGGCCTTCGGCGTGCTGCGCGACCGAGTTGGGCCAGATGCGCCTACAGGGAACATTGAGATTCACTGCCTGCAGCCTCAGGTTCGGTACTTGAGCTATGCCTTGACGAACCCCAGCGCGCCTTGGAAGTTCACGTTTCGGCTGAATTGCTTCCGGGCCAGTTCGCAGATCGCCTGGGTCCAGTTTGTCGCCGGCATTTACGATCCCCGGACTGGGACGTTCGTCGCCATGTATGATTCCGGTCAGCTCTTCTACAGCCCCGGCGATGCAAATCGGGAATTTGTTTTCTCGACGGATGCGCCGGGCCATTATGGGGACTACTTGCAGGTTTGGCCCAAGGTGGTCACTTTTGATGGACAGATGGGACAGCTCCTGCCACCATTCATGGTGCGGCTGGAGGAATCGTGGTTGCCGGATAAGGATGTGCTTATCTACTTCGAGGCGCGCCTGGTGGCGGGACGCACGGGTGCGAATCAGGGTTGCCAGCGACACACACCCGTAACACCGGAAGGCACGAGGACGAACATTGTGATCATCGGTTACCCCACGCCGACCAGCCAGGAATGGCGCCTGTATCGCCGGGTGGATGATGGGCCCATGACGCTCTTGTGCCACGGGGCCGTTGGTGGGGCGCCCAGTTTCTCTTGCCAAGACGATGGGCTGCCGCCCAACGGGGCGACCATCTGCTACTACTTGCAGGTCTTGGACGAGCACGGCAACCCAAGCCCCATGGTCAAACTGGGCTGCGTGACCACGGCACCGGCTGCACCGCCGCCCGCGCCGTTGCTCTCGCCGCTGCTGGCTACGGGCGTGACCAATAATCCCGGCATGACCATCACTTGGTTCTGTCCGCCGCCGGGCCTGGAGCGGTTCGAGGTCTGGATCGCAGGGAAGCCTAATCCGGTAGCAAGCAACCTGGCTCCCGGGTTCCTGACGTTGCGCCCCTCTAGTTTCCTGCAGCCTAATCCGACGCCCCAAACGATGGTCTTGAATGGCGCGACCAACGCCTACGATTTCTACGTCTTTCTTACGCCTCGCATTGGCCCTGGATTTGGACCGGGGCCGGAGTTCAACGTGCCCTGTAGCATCGAGCTGGGCGAGACTTACACCGTCTTCGTCAAGGCCGTGACCCGCGATGGCACGGTGAGCGAGCCGAGCAATGTGGAGCAGTTTGTTTGGAACCCGGCCAACACCAACTTCCCCCTGTGCACCATCCCCTGGCCGGCGCGGGGGCTGCCGCCGGTCAACACCAGTGGCGACTTCAAGCCCGCCGACACCAATGTGGGAGTGGGGATTCTTGCAGGTTACTATCGGGGTTACGAGGCACCGCTTACAGGCGCGGTGGTATTGGTGGGCGGCAGCATCCTTACCTCCAGGGACGCCGCTCAGGTGCGGCAGCGGCCGCAGTGGTTGAAGGGCGAGGTCAACCCCATGAGCTTGCTGTTTACCAACGCGGCAGGCGAGAAGTTGTTTCCGATGGTCCTCTACCGTTACCAGGTCCCCAACGAGCGCTTCGCGGTGGTCTCAGGCGACATCGTGCAGGTATCGCCCATGCTGGAAAACATCGCCTACGAAATCACCAATTACTGCGTCACCACGGGCAACCAGCGCATCTGTCATACCAACAGTTTGCTTCGGGATTCTTATATCGTGTATGACCGGCTGCCCATCAACGACCTGACCTACTTTTTCTTCATGTTGGTCCCTGACACCCAGCCGGTGATCTCGGGCGCACGCTACAAGTACCTGCTGGTGCGTTTCCGCAAAAACGGCGAGATCGCCGAGGTCATCCCCACCAACGAAATGGACGTGCCATGAAAGGGAAACCCGAAATTGCAGGTGCAAAACGCGCTTCCTCGCCGACAGCCAGTCGGCAAGACCTGAGATGCTCGATCGGGGCTGTGCTTGGAGCGCCGACTTCCAGTCTCCTGGACCGAGGATCTCCAATCGGCGAGCTTGTGGCTGGCCGACAGGGAGTCGCCGGTACGGCAGGTTGGAGCCCTGCATTACGAGCGGCACCGCAGGCTGGTGGCCAGCAGCCTTCCGGATGGGTAATCCGCAAGCCGAATGTGCCTGATCGCAAAGCGGTCAGGCGCCGTGCGGTTCTGGGACGGACAAGCCCCGGCAGATTTTTCGGGACAGATACTTGCCGATCTCCGAGTGGCGTGGGATGGCTTCGACTGCGCCGGTTCGGGGATTTATCCAAAGCGAATGTTTGCTGCCCTCGCGCTCCAAGCGGCACCCGTGCGCCTGCAAATGGCGCAGCAAATCCCGGCGTTTCATCACACCAACACGGAGGTTTGCTCGGCTCCGCGCGGCGCCTCCTCCAACGCCTTCTGGCGGCGATACTCCAACACCAGCTCGATCGCCGCCGCGAGGTTTTCCAGACACTCCTCGCGCGTCTTTCCCTGGCCGTTGGCCTCCGGCACTTCCGCGCAGAAGGCGACAAACCACTTGCCATCCCGACGGATAACGGCGGTGTAGCGGTTTCTCACGCCACCAAACTAACCGTGGCCTCATGCGCCTGCAAAGGCAAATCTGGGCTATGTCGGCCGCAGCAGGCGAGCGGGCACAAACTCCCGACCGGCCGACTGGGAGTCGGCGATGGGCTCGGTCGGCCTCGTTCCCTTGGCCCTGCCGGCCTTGGCGTTGCTGCGCACCAGCAACACCTTGCGCCACTTCCCGAGCGACGCAAGGCGGTGGGTTGGAAACATGCGCTACAAACTCTCGCGGCGGTTGGTAGTCGGCTGGATCGCGCAGTTCCAATCCGCTCGCCCGAACGGTTTTCAACCCGGAGGCACAAGCGAGGCCTGTCCGGTTGCCAGTTGGCGATCGTGGCGTTGTGCTTTCTTGCGCTGTCGGCCAGCGCGTTCGTTTACGAAACCCCTACTGAGTTTCATGCCGATGGTGATTTTGACGGAGACGGTCGCACAGACCTAGTGATCGTGGACAAGGCTACTGGCGGTTACCGCATCGGTTATCAACTCAGCCCAGGCATCTACACTTGGAGTGCCACCCGCGCTAGCGGCATCCAAAGTGTCTCCGGTTTGGCTGTGGGCCGGCTGTCTGCCACAACACGCAATGGGTTGGCTTTCACAGCTCCTGAAGCCAACCGGGTCAACCTGCTGGATGCACCCAACCCGACCAGCGCTCCCACACCGGTGCCGGTTCACATCGGCTCGATCGGCCCGAACGTGGTAGCCGCGATTGACATTGGGGGATCGGGCAACACGACCTTTGACGACCTGTTCATCGGGAGCATCTATAACGCCGGCACTCCAGCTCGGCTGACCACCGTGCGCAACACAAACGGTCTGAACTTCGGCATCCTCTTTGACGGCGCGATGGCGTCACGGATGGAGCGGGCCAATCGTGTCCCGATGAAGACCGGCCTGCCCGAGTGTGTAGCGGTGATCTTCCGGGGGGCCTCGGAGGCGTTTCGAGCTTACGACTTGAGTGACGGCTCGATCCAGGTGCGGTTGTACCAGCCGTTAGCGCCCGGGAGCGAATATGTCGTAGGCCAATTCAGCCCCACCAATGCGTTAAGCCAGTTTCTGTTTTATTGGCCCGGCAGCACACAACTGGTCCATCAGCAAGTGCTGGAGCCATCGCCGGGCACCTTCAGCTTCGGCAGCGCGGTGTCCCACCACCTGCCTCAGCCCATCTTTCGGGTTTACGTCCTGACGGGCGGCACCAGCGCGCGTCTGCTGGTGCTATATGGGGGAGGTGAAACGGCGGAGGTGTTCAATTTCGACGGGGTCAATGAGTTCGTCTCGATTCAGACCTTTGCGGCCAATTCAGGCGAGGCGTTCACCGGCGTGGGGGTGCTGGGCGGAGGTCATTTCATGCTTTACTCCGGCCCGGCGGGTACGGGTGTGTCTGCTCGGTTCCAAATTTGGAACTTCAACGGCGTGAACTTTACCGCTGGCGCTTCCGGCGAGCTGCCTTACCAGGGCCGGCTGTCGGCGGCCGGCAACGTGTTGTTGTTCCGATACGAACCGTTTGTGACCAACCGGCCGCAGTTGGTCAGCGTTTTGAACGCTGGGGATTGGACCTCGCTGCTCCGGTTTACGGGTGCGCCGCCAGTCATCACCGTCACAGCCGAACGTTACGTCGGGCCCACCAACGGCCTGCGGAATCCCACCGGCACCGCCTTGGGCCCCAAACCGCCCCTGGCCAACTTCGGCTTGGTCAACCAATACACCAACCTCATCTCGCTCTTCAGCCTCAATGCACCGGCGGGAGACGAGGTGTCTGAAGTGACCATTGCGCCCAACCCGGGCCGCTACCATACCACTATCCAAATGAGCCTTACCACGGCCGATCCCACCCATCAGGCTTATTACCGGCTGGGTAGCGGCCCGTGGCAGGCTTACTCGACGCCGGTCACGCTCTTTACCAATGTGACCGTCCAGTTCTACGCCAAACCGCCGACCGGCTTGGCCAAGTCCGCCATCAAGACAGCTACTTATAGCTTCGCGGATCCGCCCACCACCCTCGACTCGGATAACGATGGCGTGCCAGACTTTGTCGAGCTGGGCAAAGGCTTGGACCCAACTGCTGGGCCCGATTCGGATGGGGACGGCTACTCAGACTTCGAAGAGCTGCTCCGGGGCACCGACCCGCTTTCGGACACCAGTGCGCCCACCAACAAACCGCGCCTGGAGTTCAAGGCCGTGTTTGACCGGGCGGTGACCCCGCGGCCTTACGACGGGCCCGCTAACACCACTACCTACGCTGCTACGGGCACCGCGGTGCGGGTGTATGCTGTTCAAGGCAGTTTGCTGTCGGTCAGCAACGTAGTCGCGGCTCTGGGCGTGCCGGGTGTGACCAACCCGGCGGCACGGCTATCCGGCATTGTGGTCGAGCCAGACGACCGGCTGCTAGTCGAGGCCACCGAGCTGCATTTCGACATCCAAACGGCTAACCCCGACAAACGCCTGGGCCGCGAATTGGTAGGGTTGCTGCCGGCACCGCGTTTTACGCCGGTGGAAGTGCCCTATAAATTTGGAGGCAGCAATCTGGCCGCTGAGGCTAATGCCTGGATTGCTGCAGCGTCAAACGCCTGGGCCGCCACAACTCGCGAAATCAGCAAAGGCGACCTGACCGTGCGCGATACCCTCACCGCTGCGTTGGTCGAACGCAAGATCGGTCAAATCCTGGTCAGCCGCGGCCTGCCGTGGGGCACCAACATCACTCTGTTCCCGTTCCGGCCCAGCGACGCCGGCCGGAGCAACGTCACCCGCGACCTGCTGCTGTGGTTGGAAAAAGAGACCACCAACGGCCTGCCGGCCTGGCGCTTGCAGACCATCTACAGCACCATCAGTAACCTGGTGGAGACCTCGTCCGCCGGCTCGATCGTCAACCTCCGAGCTGTGGCGCACGACATTTTCGACATTTGCAGCACCTACAACAACACCAACCCGGCTGCGTTCGTCCCGCCATTGGACGAATTGCGGTATTTCCTGAGCCACTGCACTTTCGACTCGAATTACTTAGCCCGAGCCAGTTTCACCAACATTTTCGTCAGCGCCTGCATCGGAGCCGACACCATCCTGGCGGCTGTCCCAGCCCGGCCCGTCACCAATGTGGTGGTGGAGGCCACCGCGTCGGCCCCGGGCCAGCCGGCTGACAGGTTCAAGCTCTATGGCAGCAGCACAGCCGTGTTGCTCTACAAAGACGACGGGACACGGTACGACCTGCCCGATTCATTCGGCGTGGTACCGGGCAGCCTGTTGCAGGTGCGTGGCTTTGCCGACTTGACCAACCCGCCCGCCAGCCTGGCCTTGGAAGTCATCAGCCTCAGCCTCACTAGCATCCCAGCCGCCGGCGACTCGGACTCGGACGGTAACTTGCTGGTGGACACTTGGGAGAAACTGTTCTTCGGCTCAGCCCAAGACCCGTTTGGCGACTGGGACGGCGACGGTTACCAAAACCTGCAAGAAATGTTCGAAGGGTCCGATCCGCGCGATCCGCTGGGTATCCCCGTGGTGCCCCCGGCCAAGTTTACTGCGCCAGCCATGGAATTTATTCCTGACGGACACCAAATCCGGCTCCGGTTCAGTTGGCCAGCGCCCTACATCAACCACATGGTCTTTGGAGTCAAAGGCTCGCCGGATTTGACTACGCCATTCGCTGACGTGCCCGCCACCGGCCCCGACGCAGTCCCGTGGCTACAGAACACCTTTGACCTGATCGTCCCAGTCCCAGCGTCCCCCAGCTACTTTTATCTGCTTTGGGTCGCCCTGCGGTAGCCGTAGCCTAAGCTCCATCAGTTTAGGGATCCCGGCGTTCAGCCGTGCCCAAACAGGAACACCGCCAGGTGTCAAAATCCGAAGCACCAGATCCGAAATCCGAAACAAATCCGGGCTCGGAAGACCAGAATTGAACACGGCCTCACAACCCGGGGCTGCAGCAGTGTCGTAGCCACCAGAATGCACGAGGTTGAGCTCTGGACCACCAAGATCGACTCGGAAGGCCGACTTCCACGTCGGCTCTCCAGGCCCGGCTGACCTAGTCTTCGTCCGCGATGGGCATGCGGAGCCCCTGCCGAGGCCCGGCCGACTTGGGGCGCTCGCCGAAGGCCTCGCCCCAGCTCACAACCGCATCCATCAACCGGCACAATACGGTTGGGTAGAGAGGCGACCGGAACGGGGTTCAACAGATCGTGGGGGTCAAGTCCACCTCGAGCGCATCTTTCCTCTGCAGCTTTCGCGTAGGGGATTTGCTGGCTCACGGTGCGGATCGCTGCGCGGAAGGGCAAGCGTGGGTATCGGGCGCAGAGCGAAAGGCCGAGTAGCTCGGAGTTTCGAGTTGGGGTATGTGGCTTTGGGCAGCCGGCGGAACTGGCTGACCAGCCCCAGTTGCTAGCGAGGCTGCAGTTGGCTGAAGCTAGAAGACTTGAGTTGGCCGGGCAGGCAAGTCACGGCCAATCGCAAATGGCCAACCCGCTCGCGGAGCTGACGAAATGGCGTAGGGCCCGGTGGCTGAGGTGCGTGGGCTGCGTGCAACCGATACCCGCACGGTTGAGCCTCGGCCCCCGGGCATAGGGCCATGCCCGAGTTGGTCTTTGAATGCGCGGGGTTTACGTCTGGCGCGTTTGATCTTATTCTGCGGACGGCGCCCTTGAAACAGATCGTTCAATATCAAGATGGCCGGCTGGAGTTGCAGGAGGTGCCCAAACCGACGGCACCGCCTGGGGGTGTGTTGGTCCGCGTGACCCACTCGGTGATCAGCGTGGGCACCGAAAAGATGAAGGTCGAGCAGGCGCGAATGAACCTGCTGCAAAAGGCCCGCGCGCGCCCCGACCAAGTGCGCAAAGTATTGGATACGGCCCGTACCCTCGGCTGGAAGGCCGCTTACGAGAAGGTCAAGAACCGGCTGGAGTCACCCACGCCCCTGGGCTACAGCGCCGCCGGTGTGGTCGAGGCGGTCGATCCGCTTAACACCCGATTGCGGGTAGGCGACCGGGTGGCGTGCGCGGGCAACGAATGCGCTTTACACGCCGAATACATTGCTGTGCCGGACATGTTGGTGGCCAAAGTGCCGCCGGGGGTCGAGACCTGGCAGGCAGCCTATACCACGCTGGTGGCCATTGCACTCCAAGCGGTCCGCCAGCTAGAACCGAGCCTGGGCGACCGCGTGCTGGTGATGGGCCAAGGGTTGATCGGGTTGCTGGTGACCGCTGTGCTTCGGGCCAATGGCGTGCGGGTGATGGCGGCAGACTTGGCACCCGCACGACGCCCCTACGCGCAGGCCATGGGAGCCGAACAGGTGGTCATCACCAGCCAGCAAGATTTGGCGGAAGCAGTGCGGGTTTGGACCGATGGCTGGGGTGTCGATGGCGTGGTGTTATGCACCGCCACCAGCGATAACACACCCACCGAGCAGTCCATCGATGCGTTGCGTGACCGCGGCCGCATCGTGGTGATCGGCAACACCAAAGTCGATTTGCTCTGGAAATACGCCTACGCCAAGGAAATCGAGCTGCGATACACCCGCGCTTACGGCCCGGGCCGATACGATCCCAGCTACGAATGGGGTGGCGCTGATTACCCGATCGGGTACGTGCGGTGGACCGAGCAGCGCAATTTGGAAGCCGCGTTGCACTTGATGGCCACTGGCGCACTGGACTTGGGAGCCATCACCACGCGCCGAGTGCCATTTAACCGGGCGCTTGAGGTCTATGCGGATTTGTTGGCTGACGCTACGCGCGACGTGGGTGTCGTGTTGGAGTATGAGCCAGCGCGCACGCAGCCAGCACCTCAGCCGCCACCGGCTGCGCCCCAGCTTCCCCCGCAGCCAGCGCCCGTGGCCAAGCCCAGGCTGACGGTGCCGGTGAGTCGGCTGGACGTGATTGGTGCGGGTAACTTTGCCCGGACGATGCTGCTGCCGCATTTGCGCGGGCGAGTGCCTTTGGGCACGGTGGTCAACGCCACGGCGCTGAGCGCTAACCACGCCCGGATGAAGTTCGGTTTTCAAGCGGCTGCAACGGATTACAAGAGTCTGTTTACTGACCGGTCCGACCCGGGTGCCCCGGCTGCAGTGCTGATTGCGACTCGGCACCATTTACATGCGCCGTTGGTGCTGGAAGCGTTGGCGGCTGACCGGCATGTGTTTGTGGAAAAGCCCTTGTGCTTGAGCCGCGATGAGCTGGCGCAGATCGATGCGGCTGTGGCCTCGAGCCGAGGCACGTTGCAGGTGGGCTTTAACCGCCGGTTTGCCCCCGCAGCAGTCGAGCTCAAACGCCTATTGGCCGACATCCCCGGGCCCAAGGTCGTTAGCTACCGTGTTATGCCGGGGAAACTGGACCCGACTCACTGGTATGCCAACTACGCCGAAAGCGGCGGGCGGGTGTTGGGCGAGGCCTGCCATTTTTTGGACTTTTTCTGTTTCCTGCTGGGCACGCGCCCGGTGCGAGTCTGGGCACAAACGACCTGGCCGGTGGCTGGGCGGCTGCCTTTCCCAGACAGCGTGGCGGCCCAGGTCGAGTTCGCAGATGGCTCTTGCGGACAGTTGATTTACTCGGCTGAAGGCGATCCCAAGTGGCCCAAGGAACAGTGCACCGTGTATGGGGCTGGTGTGGTGGCCGAGCTGGTGGATTTCAGGCACCTGACCGTCCACCGCCATCGCAAACGGAGTCGCCGCCGGTTCCATTCCAAAGGTCATGCTGAGCAGATGGCTGCGTGGTCGGCGTTTCTGCGGGCTGAAGCTGAGCATCCGTTTCCCTACCCTGAATCGCGGCCAGGGATGTTGCTGACGTTTGCGGTGCTGGAATCCATCCAACAAGCCCGCGCCATCGAGTTGTGAGGTTGGCCGCGCGGTTTTTGAGCCAGACACAAAGCGAGGCTAAGGTGATGAAGTCGATCTGCTTTCTGCGTCTGCTCCGATCCAGCCAAGTGGGTTCAAGCCAACCTGGTCCAGTCCTTTCATGCCGGCGGCTCGCTGCTTGCCGGTGCTATCCATGGCCCAGTTAAGCTGGTATTGGCATCGGTTGCGGGCCATGAGCCTGGCCGAGGTGGTCCGGCACGCAGGTCGATTCTGCCTGCGTTGGGCCGATGCATGGCACCAACCGGATTGGACCAGCGTCAGGCTCGGCGCGAATGGAGGATTTCCGTGGTTACCCGACCCAACTCAAGCCCCGCCAGCCGTGCGCCAGGCGCTGCAGCAGGACGCCGAGGCCATACTGGCAGGTCGATGGAAAGCCTTCGGCCATCTGCAACTGCATGTGCATAACCCGCCGCGGTGGCAGCGCGATTACCTGGCTGGGCGCGATGTGTCCACCACAGCACCAGCCGCGCGACTGAGTCCCCGGGCGTTACCGGCTGGGACAGACATCAAGTTGATCTGGGAATTGAGCCGGTGGTATCCGCTGGTGCGCCTGGCCATGGCCAGTTACCTCCTGGGGCACCGGACAGCAGCGCACACGTGTGTAGCCTGGCTGCAGGATTGGGCAGCGCGGAATCCGCCGTTTCGGGGATGGAACTGGACCAGTGCGTTGGAAGCGGGGTTGCGGCTCATCCAGTTGAGTTGGATCGACGCGCTGCTGAGCCACAGCCATGGCGAACGCGACGGCTCAGGCGCTCATGGTGACGACGCGGTATTGTCGCAGTTGCGCCAGGCGATCTTGCCCCCGCACGTGTGGTTCACCTGGCGCCACCGTTCGTTTGGGTCCTCAGCCAATAACCATTTGCTGGGCGAGCTGGCGGGCTTGATTGTGGCCTTGAGTCGGTGGCCCGATCTGGCCCATTGGGCTGCGCCCCTGGCTCATGTCCAGGCTCTGTGGGAACAGGAGGTGGTGGCTCAGTTTGCTGCCGACGGGGGCAACTGTGAGCAGGCACTGAACTACCACCTGTTTGCGTGGGAACTGTGCTGGCAAGCGCGGGCGGCCTTGGCCGCTGCAGGCCGCGCAGTATCGACCGAGGTGGACGAACGGCTCCGGCGCGCCGCTCAGTTCTATCTCCAAGTCCAAGTCCCTACCGATCCATGGGACTACGGCGACTCGGATACCGGCTGGGTCACCCCGCTGTTTGCTGACGACGCGCGAGCCGTAGCCGAATGGTACGATTGGCTGGCTGGGGCGCAGGCCAGTTCAGCGCTGGCCTATTGGTGGGGCCCCACCCAAAAGCGCTTGGGTCTTAGGTGGCCCCAGCCACCCAATCCACCAGGTGGCTGGCAAGTGCTTTCACCTAGCGGGTACGGGTTGTGGCGTGAGGGTCGTTGGACCTTGCGATACGATTTTTCGCCCTTGGGCTATTTGAGCACGGCTGCACACGGGCACGCCGATGCACTCCACATGAGCCTGTGGCTGGATGGGATGGCGATCGTGGTTGATCCGGGCACAGGTTGTTACCTGGCTGAGCTCGGGTTGCGCACCTGGCTAGCCTCAGCCGCAGCTCATAATGGCCCGTACAGTCCTGCCTTGGCCACACCGCGACGCTTAGGGCCGTTCTTGTGGAGCGGACATCCCGCGCCGCCTGCGATCCAGCAAGTTGACCGCCGCCAGCTTCGGGCCCGTGATGCCCGGCCGGAAGCTGAACGGATCCGGACTGTGCAGGTCAGTGCCGATGGCGCGGTGGTCGAGGTCCAAGATGTTTGCCGGTTGACTGCTCGCCATGCCGGCCCGGCAAGCTGGACGGTCCGGTGGCAGTTTGCTCCGGACACAGCCTTGGAACAGCTAGGGCCGCATCGATTCGGTGTTCAGCGTCAGGGCAAAACGCTAGTTGTCGAGATGAGCCCGGCCTGGACCGAGGTGTGCGCGGTGAGCGACCCGGCTCAGGCTCGCACAATCGAACCGGACAAACCGTATGCGGGGTGGGTGTCACCGGGCTTCCGGCAAACGGTTTGGGCACCCTACCTCAAGCTAGTGTGGCATGGTGAAAGCGGAGGGGCTGGAGCACAGGCTGGCTGCGGCGGGCCTTGCGCTTTGACAACTCGGTTTATAGCGTTGGAGGCTGCGTGAAGATCAGTATTTTTGGCCTCGGCTACGTGGGTGCTGTGACGGCTGGGTGTCTGGCCGAGCAGGGCCACCAGATCATTGGCGTGGACGTGCATGAACAGAAGGTGGCCGAGCTGAATCGAGGCGAGGCACCCGTGCTGGAGCCGGGTTTGGATGCGCTGATTTGGCAAGCGCACGGCAAAGGCCTGCTCCGGGCGACGCTGGATGCGGCTGAAGCGGTGGCGCAATCGGACGTGTCGCTGGTCTGCGTCGGCACACCCTCCGACCACAACGGGGCGTTGGACCTCAGCAGTGTCCAACAGGTCACCAGCCAAATTGCTGCAGCTCTGCGAGCTAGGCCCAAACCGCACGCGCTGGTGTATCGCAGCACCATGTTGCCGGGCAGCACCGAGCGGTTGGTGGCGCAGTTCTTGACCGACTTGCAGGCCGACGGCCAGCTCACAGTCGTTTACTACCCGGAATTTCTGCGCGAGGGCAGTGCCCTGGCCGACTTCCGCGACCCATCCCTGGTGGTGGTGGGCACTGCCGACGGCCAGCCGGTAGCGCCAAACTTGGCCCCTCTGTTTGGGCCCCAAGCGCAGGTGGTAAACTGGCGCACGGCCGAACTGCTCAAATACGCTTGCAACGCCTTCCATGCCACCAAGGTGGCTTTTGCCAACGAAATCGGCCGATTAGCCAAGCGGCTGGATGTGGACGCGCAACTGGTCATGCGGCTGCTGTGTCAGGATACCCGCCTGAACTTGTCCTCCTACTATCTGCGCCCGGGCAATCCTTTCGGCGGCTCGTGTCTGCCCAAAGACGTGGCGGCTCTGAGCCAGTTGGCTCGGGAAAGTGCGTTGCGGCTGCCGGTGTTGGAGAACTTGCTGCCCAGTAACCGGGAGCATCTGGCCAGCTTGCTGCACCTGATCACCCAACGCGCCTCCAAAGAGGTGGTGATTTTGGGCCTGTGTTTCAAGGCCGACACCGACGACCTGCGCGACAGTCCCATGGTCGAAGTGGCCCAATACCTGTTGGGCCGCGGCTACACCGTGCGCATTTACGATCCCCAGTTGAATCTCAACCGGGTGGTGGGGCGGAACAAACGCGTCATTGACGAGCGGTTGCCGCACCTGGCCTCGTTGTTGCACACCGATCTCGGGTCGGCCCTGGGTCAGGGCGGCCTGGTGTTAGCGGCACAAAAATGCGTCGCAATCACTGAACTAGCGCGGTATCTCACCCCGCAGCACACACTGTTGGACATCAACGGCTGGCCAGAACTGAAGCGGCTGGCCGTCCGACTGGCCGTCCGATACGAAGGGTTCTGCTGGTGAAGGCAGCAAGGTCGAGCCTGCGGCAGCCCAAAGGCCAAAAGTCCAACAGACCTACTGGGTCCCGGTCGGGCTGGCATGTCCAAGTGCTGTGCTGAAATGCCTCGGTGCGCATGAAACCGGCGTCGGTGTTGATCCTTGTAGAGAACCTGCCGGTGCCACTGGACCGGCGCGTGTGGCAGGAGGCACGAGCACTACGGGACGCTGGCTATTCGGTGGCGGTCATTTGCCCCCAGATGCGCGGCTACACCGCACCGGAGGAGGTCCTGGAAGGGATCCGCATTTACCGGCACTGGATCAGCGAGGAAGCCGGCCGATTCACCAGCTTCTTCCGCGAATACGCCGCGGCCTTGTGGGGCCAGAGCCGACTGGCCTGGCGACTGTGGCGCCGCGGTGGGTTTGACCTTATTCACCTGTGTAATCCGCCAGACTTGCTCTTTTTGGTGGCTTGGCCGTTCAAGTTCCTGTTCGGGGTCAAGATCATCTACGACGTGCACGATCTGTGGCCGGAGATGTTCCAGGCCAAGTTCGCTCGCCGTGGCCCATTTTACTGGGCAGTGCGGCTGGCTGAGCGGCTGACTTATGCCTGTGCCGATGTGGTGCTGGCCACCAACGAATCGGTCAGGCGCGTGGCCCTGGAGCGTGGCCGCAAACCGCCCGAGCGCGTGTTTGTGGTCCGGAGCGCCCCGCAGATAGATCCGACGGATGTGGTGCCGGACCCCACGCTCAAGAAAGGCCGGCGCTTCTTGGTGGGTTACATCGGCGTCATGGGCAACGCTGACGGTGTGCACTACCTCGTCCAAGCCGCCCACCACATCGTCCATCGGCTCGGACGCACCGACGTGCAGTTCTTGCTGATGGGCACCGGGCCCGAACATGCCCGGTTGATCCAAGAACGCGACCGTTTGGGCCTGCAGGCCTTTGTGGATTTGCCAGGTCGGGTGAGTGACCAGTTCCTGTTCACAGCTCTGCAGACAATGGACCTGGGCGTGGCGTGCGACCCGATCAACTCCTACAACCACCACTGCACCATGAACAAGACCCTCGAATACATGGTCTTCGGCAAACCGCAGGTCATGTTCGACCTGACCGAAGGCCGCGCCTCGGCGGGTGACTCAGCCCTCTATGTGCCGGAAAACTCGGCTGAAAAGTTGGCTCAGGCCATCGTCAAGCTGCTGGACGACCCGGCTGCCCGCCAGCGCATGGGTCAGGTGGCCGCCCATCGCATCCGAACGGAGCTGAGCTGGGACCGCAGTGTCCAACAGCTCTTGCAAGCCTACCGCGTCGCCTTGGGCCAACAGCCTCCCAAAACACACTGATGTTTCCTCGGCTCTGAGAATTCCGGCGGCTGACTCGCGCGGCGAGGGGCAAGTGATGCCGACGTGGCCCCGAATCGGTATTCTGCTGCGGCGGCAGGTGGTCGTCGGCAGAGCATGTGAGCTGTGGCGCCGACTTCTGGACGGGTCATCCGCAATCAGCTCGCTGGCACCCGCTGGCCCGGCCCTGCAGGCCTGGCCGTCGCTACGCCACGGCAATCGCTTTCGCCGCTCCCCAGGCGCCTCAAGTCGGCAGACTGCCAGCCTGCGCGACCTGGTGACCGCCCCGACAGGGCGGCGGTACATCAGCCCAGGGCAAGCGCAGCGCCGCCCTGGGTAAAGGAGCGCTCCACATTATCTCGAATCATCCCCCAAGCACCGGAAGCAGGCGAGCCACACGAGCACCGAGCGACAAACGACTGTCTCCAGGCCAAAGCGGTGTCAAAGCCGCCGAAGTCCAAACGTTAGCGCGGAAGGGCGGGGCGCTTGGAGGCGCATGGGGCATGGGGCATGGAGCGTGGAGCATGGATTGGTGGTTTCGGCGGGTCGCCGAAACCGACCGGCCAGCAGCCGGTGGTCCCTATGGCTTGGGAACGACCAGGTGAGACACGGCCCTCCAGCTCGATGTCGTGGCTCAAGGCCAACCCGCCGCAGTGGGTTGGTTGGGATACCGCCGTGGCCTCCGATTGAGTGGCCGTTTTGAGTTTTGGCCGTTTTCGGCCTTTGAATTTGTTTCGGATTTCGGATTTAGTGCTTCGGATTTGATAGCGCACAGCACGGTGTCGCTCTGCTTAAGCGACGGACGATCGACTCACCGCACAGACGCTAAGTGCGCAGAGCAAGGTCTGCTTAGGTTGTCTTCGCGTAGCTGGTGGTTCGGATGTCCACGCGTCCAACCGACTGCTGCGGTGCTGCGCGGGTAGCGCAGTTTGGTAAGTTGCCGCTGGATCGAGGGCTGACCGTTGGCGGTGGGGCGGGCAGGGCGACAGTCTGAACCGGTTCGCAGCAGGTGGCCTGGAGCAAGCGCGGTGGCTGGCTGGGCAGCAGGAAGCAACCCTCCGGGCAAAGAGCGCGGTTGGGAGGCCTGGGCCAGTGCTATTCCAGCGTTGCCAGAAGAGCTGTTTATGGGCTACTTGTGGGTGGATGCCGACGGTGGGCGAACAGTTGCGCGCGGCTCGTGAAGCCCTGCAGCTCAGTGTGGCTGAGGTGGCCGAGGTCACCAAGATCAAGGCCGACCACATCCGAGCGTTGGAGGCGGGCGAATACGACCGGTTTGTGGCGCCGGTATATGTGCGAGGGTTTGTCCGCACCTACGCCCGGCTGCTGAAGCTGGACGAACGGCAGCTCGCTGCCCAGCTCGATGCCGAGCTGCAGGCCACGCAGCGGCTGCGGGAACCGCCCCCGCTGATGCCCCGGCCTCAGACCGCGTTAGACTATCTGATGCTGAAGGTGTCGCGCTTAAACTGGCGCGTGGTCGGCGCGGTGGTGTTGTTACTGGCCGTGGTGGGGATGATCTTGGCGGGCTTCAAAGGCCGCAACGCGCCAACGTCCGATCCTTTCAAGGGCCTGGGCCCGGGCTTGTACCAGTCGCCCGCAACCGCGGGCGGCGAATTGCTCCCCTTGCCCCCGGTGCAGTCCAACCGACCGTGAATGCAGCAGCTTCAGGAGCGGATCGGTTTTCGAGAGCGGTGACTATGCCGCAGCCAGCTAAGGCCACCGAGCATGAGCCTGCCAGCCGCCCGTTGCGGGTGGCCATGATTTGTTTGGGTTGTGCCAAGAATTTGGTGGACGCAGAGATCATGTTGGGCGCCCTCAAACAACAGGGCATCGAGCTCACCCACGACGCCGCTGCAGCCGACGCGCTCGTCGTTAATACCTGCGCCTTCATCGACGCGGCTCAGGAAGAGAGTGTGGATGCCATTCTGGAATCGGACCATCTGCGCCAGGCCAAGCAACGGGGCCAGGCGCTGATCGTGGCTGGCTGCCTGCCTCAACGCTTCCGCCAGCAACTGCCCAAGTTGTTGCCCGAGGTGGACGCCTTTGTTGGGGTGGACCAAGTGACCCAAATCCCGGAGCTGGTCCGCCAAGCTGTCGAACGCCGGGCACAGCGCCTTGCAAGTCAGCAGCCGGCCTGTCCCGCTGGCAATGGCCGGTTCGCCACAACGCAGCAGCGCCGCCCCGGCAGTCCGGGCCAGCCCTCCCAACACCGCCATCTTGCCCTAAAAGCCCGACAGGCTCAGTCCCTTCCCCGCCCGGTGGTGGCGGTCAGCGCCCGGCCCCGGTACATCCCTGACTGGACTACACCACGGGTGCGCCTGACCCCATCGCACTATGCATACGTCAAGATCGCTGAGGGCTGCAATCATCCCTGCAGCTTTTGCGTCATTCCGCAGGTGCGCGGGCCGTATCGGAGTCGGCCCATGGCCGATATCCTGCACGAAGCCCGCCGCCTCATCGCTGCGGGGGTTAAAGAGCTGAACCTTATCTCCCAAGACACCACCTATTATGGCTTGGACTTGTGGCCCAGGCCGCGGCCAAGCGCCGCTACGCCTGAGCGGTTTGCCGCAGCCCAAGCGCAGTGCCCTGCTGAGGCACCCACCTTGGCTCGGTTACTGCGGCAGCTTGACGCGTTGCCTGGCCAGTTTTGGATCCGGCTGCTTTACACGCACCCCGCCCATTGGACGGACGAACTGATTCAGACCATAGCCGACTGCTCGAAGGTGGTGTGCTACATCGACTTGCCCCTGCAGCATATCCACCCGACCCTGTTGGAACGGATGCGGCGCGAGACCAGCGCGGAGTATCTGATGGAGCTGATTGGGCGGTTGCGCGCCCGGCTGCCCGGGGTCGCCTTGCGCACGACGTTCATCGTCGGGTTTCCGGGCGAGACCGAGGCGTGCTTCCAACGGTTGCTGGAGTTTGTTCGGCAGACCCGATTCGAGCGGTTGGGCGTGTTTACGTATTCCAAGGAAGCGGGCACTCGAGCGGCCCGGATGCAGGGTCAAGTGCCGGCTCGGGTCAAACGCACGCGGCGCGACCTGCTAATGGCCACGCAACGACAGATCGCGCGCCAGATTGCTGCGGCATCCGTCGGCCGCACCTTGCAGGTGTTGGTGGAACGGCCAGCCGCACCGGACGAGCTCCAAGTGGAAACGGCCGACTACATGGTGGCGCGCAGCGCTGCTGACGCGCCCGAGATCGATGGCCGAGTGTATGTGCGTGGTCGGTTGCCGGTGGGCGAGTTTGCCTTGGTGAAGGTGGTGGGCCACACCGACTACGACCTGATAGCAGAGCCGGCTTGAGCGTTGTGGTGACTGGGCGATTAGCAATTTGGGCTGCGCCGGGCTGGCGCCAGCAGGTGCGCCTGGCTCAGCCCGCGTTTGCATCGGGCTACGGATGAATCTGCCCAACAAACTGACCTTGTCGCGGTTCGTGCTGACGGCAGCCTTTGTGGGTGCGATGGTCTCGGAGGCGCCGGGGCACGAGAGCTTGGCCACAGGCCTGTTTGTGGCGGCGGGATTAACGGACCTGCTCGATGGAGTGATTGCTCGGCGCCGGAAAGCCATCACCAATTTCGGCATTCTCATGGACCCGTTGGCCGACAAGGTGCTGGTCAGTGCCGCCTTCATTAGTTTTGTTGGCCGGCAGTGGATTCCGGCTTGGATGGCCGTTGTGGTGGTGGCCCGCGAGCTAGCCATTACGGGTCTGCGCCTATTGGCCGCCTCGAAGAACTTGGTGCTGGCTGCTGAAAGTGCCGGTAAACACAAAACCACCTGGCAAATCATCGCGATTGTGTCGGTGCTGGTGGTCCACAGCTATCCGCGCTGGGGTGCGGTGCCTCGAACGGTGTTGGGCTGGCCCCTGTTCGGTCGGGAATGGTCGCATCTGTTTGCCGAGCTGGCGTTGTGGGTGGCCATCCTCACCACAGTGTATTCGGGGGCGGTCTATCTGTGGCGAAACCGCCAGGTGTACCTCCGAGACCTGTAGGCCGTTGCACGGCCACGATGCCATGCCCGAGCATCAGGTCGGCTTGTGGGAGATCGTGGTGATTGGGGCCTTGGTGGTGATTGGGGCTGGGTTGCGGCTTGGCTTGGAGCTAAGCCGCCGGTCTGGCAGCCCGCAGCACCACGCAGGGACACGCTGGGGCTGGGCGGAGGCTCTCACTGTATGGTTGGCCCAGGGGTTTGGCGTCGGCCGCGTGCCCCTGGCCCCGGGCACACTGGGCTCGGGAGTGGGTCTGCTGTGGCTGGCTGTGCTGGTGAATTCCCGCAGTGTGGGGTTTTTTTTGGGTGCGTTGCTGCTGGGGCTGCTGGTGGCCGTTGGGGTGTGCGGCGATGCAGCCCGAATTCTGCGGCAGGCCGATCCACCATCGGTTGTGTTGGATGAGATTGCGGCTATGCCCATCTGTTTTGCCCCTTGGGTAGCTGTGTTTTGGTTCCGCCACCACGCCATGCCCAGCGCAATCACCTTCTTTCAAGGGCCGGCCTGGGTTTACACACTGACTCTGTTTGCTGCGTTCCGGCTATTCGACGTGGTCAAGCCCTGGCCTATCCGGCAGAGCCAACGGCTGCCAGGTGGCTTGGGCATAGTTGCCGATGACCTGTTGGCGGCGCTGTATGTGGCGGTGGCTGTGGCGGTGGCGCTAATGTTGGGCTCAGTGCGCAGTCGAATTGGAGTGTTCTTTGGGGGCAGCAGCGGTTAACTGTGGTCCATGACATCGGTTGCGCCCTTGGTGAAGTTGGAGCGGGTCGCCAAAGCGTATCCGGCAGCCGAAGGTTTGCCGCCGGTGCCGGTGCTGCGCGATATCAACTTGGAAATTGCCCGAGGCGAGGCGGTGGCAATCGTGGGCCCTTCAGGCTCGGGCAAAACCACGTTGCTGAATCTAATCGGCACACTCGACACGCCCAGCGCCGGGACGGTGTGGTTGGATGGCCAGGACCTGAGCCGCTTGGACGAGCGACAGCTCGCGCGGCTGCGCGCGCGCAAGGTCGGGTTTGTGTTTCAAGCGCATCATCTGTTGCCGCACTGCACGGCGCTGGAGAACGTGCTGGTGCCAACCCTGGCCGACAGCGATCCGGCGCTGCGCTACGGCGCACCCGAGCGCGCCCAGCGGCTGCTCAAACGCGTAGGGTTGGGCGACCGGCTCCATCACCGGCCTGGCCAACTCTCTGGCGGCGAACGGCAACGGGTGGCCCTGGTGCGCGCCCTGATCAATCAGCCGTGCTTACTGTTGGCTGACGAACCGACCGGTGCCTTGGACCGCGCCTCAGCCACCGAGCTGGGCCAGCTTTTGGTTGAGCTGAACCGCGAGGAAGGAGTCACGCTGGTCGTGGTGACTCACGCGCTGGACCTGGCCCGACGCCTGGGCCGAGTGCTGGAACTGCGGGACGGGGTGCTGAAGGAGGCGACGTGAGGAAGCTCAAGGCCCCAGATCGGTGCTCCCAAAGCAATCCCCAGCCCAAAAACCGGGCGGGCTCGGGTCTCAGATTTGTGATTTAACGTTTCCGATTGGATTCCATGACCTTGCGCACGCTTGTAGCTCGGAGCCTGCGGTTCCATTGGCGGATGCACTTGGGGGTTGTGCTGGGCGCTGCGGTGGGCAGTGCTGCGCTAGTGGGGGCACTGGTGGTGGGCGATTCGGTGCGCGGCAGCCTGCGGCACCAAGCGCTCCAGCGCTTGGGCGACATCCATTTCGCCCTAGCACCCACAGACCGGTTATTTCGCGCCCAATTGGCGGAGGAGCTCGAACGGCTCCCGTTGTTTTACATCGGGCGAAGGCTTATTGATGTCCAGTTTGCGCCCGCGCTTCGGCTGGAAGGCACCGCAACCCGGGCCGATGGCGCGGCCCGGGCAAACCGCGTGCAGGTGTTGGGTGTGGACCACCGCTTTGCCCGGCTCGCCGCCGACGTGCGGTTCGGGCAGCTTACCCCCGACAGCGTGATCCTCAATGAAGCTCTTGCTGCCCAGCTCGGGGTCCAGGCCGGCGACACAGTCGTGCTGCGGGTCCGTAAACCCTCCGCGCTGTCCCGTGACGCGCCCATCGCACCTCAGTCAGGGGCCACCGCAGTGTTGCGGCTGCAGGTGGCGGCGTTGGCCTCGGCCTCGGCTCTGGGCAACTTTAGCCTCAGCTCAAGCCAGATAGCGCCCTTCAACGCCTTTGTTTCGTTAGAGGCCTTGCAGGCTGCTGCAGGGACAACAAACCGCGCTAACCTCATTCTGGTTAGCTGGGGCGCAATGGCTTCGCTGCGAGCTCTAACTGGTTGGGGACGTACCGCGCTGAAGATAAAGCAGATGCTGGGGCTGAAGCAGGCCAGCACACCGGTTGTTCGGGGTTGGACTCAAACTCGTGAGGTGGTAACCGTGGTGGAGCGCGTGCAGCTGTCGGTGGACGTCCTAGCCTGGACCTATATTTTCCCGCTGGTCTGGCAGCTCCAAGACGTCGAGTTAGAGCTGCGCCAATTACCGGATGTGGGCAGCGTGGAGCTGGGCTCAGCGCGGATTTTCTTGGACGCAGCAGCCCAACAGGCGGCGCTAACCCCCAATCCGAAATTGGCCAAGAGGCAAAAGCTGCAGTTGGAGGCGACTAAGCCGGAAGACCGGCAGCCGGAGTTTGTCCCAGTGTCCCTTGTGACTAATGGAAGGCCGATCCTAACTTATCTAGCCAACCTGATTCGCGCTGGCACCAATACCACGCCTTATTCGATGGTCACAGCCGCCGGACCGCCTTGGACACCGGCGGACATGCGCGACGACGAAATCTTAGTGAATGAATGGTTGGCCCAAGACCTGCACGTGCGGCCGGGCGACACCATCGAACTGAGCTATTTCTTGCCCGAGTCGGGCGCGCGGCTGATTGAGGCAACCAACCGTTTCCGCGTCCGCGGCGTTGTGCCGATGACGCTGCCCTGGGCCGACCGCACCCTCATGCCCGAGTTCCCTGGTATCGCCCGGGCTGAACGGACGCATGACTGGGACGCCGGGTTCCCGCTGGTCCACAAAATTCGCGACAAAGACGAACAATACTGGAAACAGTATCGGGGCACGCCCAAGGCCTTCATTACCCTTGCAGCCGGCCAGAAACTGTGGGCCAACCGGTTCGGCACCCTGACGGCTATCCGATGGTCGGTGCCCACCAACACGACGCCTGAGGCCTGGGCTGGCCTGATCGAAACGAACCTGTTGCATAACCTCAAACCGGAGGCGGTGGGCCTGCGGTTCGAGCCGGTGCGCGCGCAGGCCCTGCGCGCTGCCGACCAAAGCCAAGACTTTGGGCAATTGTTCCTGGGCTTCAGTTTCTTCCTTATTGCTGCGGCGCTGATTCTGATGGCGCTGCTGTTCCAATTCGGTTTGGAACAGCGGGCTGAAGAGGTTGGCACGCTGCTAGCCTTGGGCTTTGCAGCCGGGCGAGTGCGCCGGTTATTTTTGGGCGAAGGTGTGGCTTTGGCGGCGGTGGGGGGTCTGCTGGGCTGCGTGGCTGGTCTGGGCTACGCGTGGGCTATGCTCAAAGGCCTAGCCACCATTTGGCGTGAGGGGGTCAACGCCACGCCGCTGTGCCTACACGTCAGCGAACTGACGCTTTTGCTCGGTGGCGTTGTTTCAGCAGCGCTGAGTGCTCTGGTGTTGGCGCTGACACTGCGTCAGATGGCGCGCCAACCTGCGCCGGTGTTGCTAGGTGGCTCGGCTGCCTTGGAATCTCAAACGCTAAAGCCAAGCTCAGCCAAGGCACGTGGCGCCGTCTGGCTGGGCGCAGGGGCTCTGGCTGCCGCGCTGGGCGTGGCTGGCTGGGCATGGCTGACTGGCCAAACGGCAGCCGCAGGCGCATTTTTTGGGGCAGGCACGGTCGTGTTGATAGCCACCTTGAGCTTCGCTGCGGCTGGATTGGCAGCGCTGGCACAAGCCCAAGCTGACGCGCGCCTGTCGTTGAGCGCTTTGGGTGTGCGGGGCCTCACCCGCCGGCGCCGACGCAGTTTGGCCGTGGTGAGTCTGTTGGCCTGTGGCAGTTTTGCGGTCATGGCCATCAGTGCCTTCAAGCTTGACCCGCATCGTGACGTGTGGCGCCGCAGCTCCGGCACAGGCGGGTTTGCGCTGATTGGCGAAAGCACGCTGCCCATCGTCCGCGACCTCAACACCCCTGAAGGCCGGCAGTTTTACGGCTTGGACGAAGCCACGCTGGCCGGGGTGCGGTTTGTGCCGTTGCGCGTGCGCGACGGCGACGAGGCCAGTTGCCTGAACCTGAACCGCGCCCAGCGGCCGCGCCTGCTTGGCGTGAATCCGGACCTGTTAGCTGACCGGTTTCGCTTTGCCCAAGGCGGAGGCTGGGCTGCCCTCAAATCCACAAGCCGCAAGCCGCAAGCCGCGATTGACGAAGTCCCTGCGCTGGGCGACGCCGCCTCGATCCGGTGGGCCTTGGGCAAGCAGGTGGGCCAGACGTTGGACCTTGTGGACGAGCGCGGCCAACCCCTGCGCTTGCGCTTGGTCGCCGCCTTGGTCGGCTCGATCCTGCAGGGAAGCTTGATCATTGACGAGGCGCAGTTTACCCGGCGCTTTCCCAGCGAAACCGGCTACCGGATGTTCCTGATCGACGCCCCGAGCCATCGGGTCGAGCAGGTCGCAGCGGTCCTGACACGCGCTTTTCAAGACGTGGGCCTTGAACTGACCCCGGCGGCCCGGCGCCTGGCCCAGCTTAACGCCGTCCAAAACACTTATCTCAACACCTTCCAAGTGTTGGGCGGCCTGGGGCTGCTGTTGGGCAGCGCAGGCTTGGCGGTGGTGCTGCTGCGCAATGCGCTGGAGCGCCGGGCTGAGCTCGGGCTACTGGTGGCTGTGGGATTCAGACGCCGCCGGCTGCAACAACTGGTGCTCAGCGAGCACGCGGCCTTGCTGGGGTTGGGATTGATCGCTGGCGTGGTGGCCGCAGCAGTGGCGATTCTGCCAACGGTCTTGGCTCCAGGCACACCGTTGCCTTGGGCCACACTGGCATTCACGCTTGCAGGCCTGCTGGTTAGCGGCATGCTGTGGACGTGGTTGGCCACGCGGCTGGCGCTGCGCGGCCGGTTGCTAGACGCCTTACGCAACGAGTGAGGAGTGACTTGCGCCGCTTGAGTCTCGCGCCGACGCGATGTCGCAGCCTGGCACCGCCCGTGGGCCTACCTAAGCCGTAACTACCGGCATGAGACACCTCCGAACAGTGGCTTGCCTGGCGGTTGGGTGTGCAGCCTACCTCGCTGCACAAGGCCCCAACGCCAAAGTGCTCTACCAAGAAGACTTCGAGCAGGCTGAACTGGGCAAGGTGCCTACCAACATGACGGTGTTGGACGGGGCGTTCACTGTGAAGTCAGATGGGACCAACCGATTCCTGTGGTTGCCAGGCACGCCGGTGGACGACTTTTCGGTCTTGTTTGGCCCCAGCCGGAGAGATGGCGTGGCCGTCACCGCCCGGCTTTACGGCACGCGCCGTGGCCGACGGGCTCCGGTGCTGGCTGTGGGCCTCAATGGCGCCAGCGGCTACGAACTGCAACTGGCCCCCGCCAAGAAAGCGCTCGAATTGTTCAAGGCCAAACAACGCCTGGTCAGCGTGCCGGCAAGCTGGGAATCGGGCACCTGGACCTGGCTTCGGCTCCAGGTGCGCAAGGTTGGCCCCAGCAGTTGGAAGATCGAAGGTAAAGCCTGGCCGCAAGGCGCACCCGAGCCGGCTCAGTGGATGATTGTCTATGAGGAGACCCAAGAACCGCCGCCCGGCCGCGCATCCGTGGCAGGCTATCCGTTTGCTGATACCCCAATCCAGTTTGACGACCTGTCGGTGACTACCGTGGATGACGCATCATCAACCGCAACGCCCTGAGCGTGGCTATCGGGCACGGGGCATGGAGCATGGGGCGTGCGGCGCGAAGCGCGAAACGCGAAGCTGGAGACCATACGCTTCGGAGTCGAGCTGACCGATCGGATCCAGCACCCGTCCTCGCCTCACCATGCCTTCTAGTCTGAGAGGAAGCAGCGGCCGTGATGCGACAGAGGGCCGGACGGGGTTGCCCGTAAGAACTTGACAGGCTCTTTGCACAGCAAGTCGGTTGCGGCAAGCCGCCTGTCTCCGCCAGATTCAGGCTGCCGGCAAGGCAGCCGAGGGTGAGCTGAAGCCCCAGGCGGGCGTACCGGCTCCGACGTGGTCCAAAAGGGGTGCACCGGGGTTGGGGCAGCGGTGCAAACCTTGCACTTTCACGCCCCGGACGTGTGTGTGGAAACGGGGCTTGCTGCGTGCCTTACCCCACATAAGACCCTCTGCTTAAGGGGCTTGTCGCCCGTCGGCCTGGCTGCGGCATCGCCGTTGCTAAAGGATCAGCCGTGACTGTAACCGATCAGCCGTCCCAGCGGCTCCTGACGAGCAGCTCGCCGGGGGCTTTGGGATCAACAGTGGTCGGACCGGCACCGCAGGCAGGCGCCGTGTCCGGGCGTGTCGGGCGGCTGACGGAACCGGTTCTGAGGACCGATGCTACCAACCGACATTCCTTTAGACCGCCGGGCCTGGCGGGGGCGGCTGGCTGCGTTCCTGTTGAGCGAGGCCTTGATTGGCTTCCTGGCCATTGGCGCCGCGGCGCTGACGCTGTTTCCGATGTGGTTTGCGGTCAGTCCGGGCGTGGACCGGCTGTTGGAGTCTGCCCAGTGGGTGATCATTGGCTGGCTGGGCGTCGAGTACCTGTTGGGGCTTGCCTGGGCGCCGGACAAGCGGGCCTTTTTGCTCAATCCCTGGCGTTGGGTGGACCTGGCTACGGTGGTGGTGCCCCTGGCCACCCTGCTGCCGGGGGTGTCGAACGTGCTCCGCTCTTCCACCTTGCTGCGGCTGGTGCGGTTGCTGCGCGTGCTCAGCCTCGGCGCGCGGGCCGGCGTAGGGGTGGTGCGCGAACAAACCCGCCGCGCCGTGGAAGCCGCTGCCGGTCCGGCGGAGCTGGCGGTGCTGAGCGCGGAGCGGGCCACGCAAAAACCCGTTGCGGCCTCGTGGGCCGAGTTCTTGGAATGGATCCGGGCGCCGGGCGAGCAATGGTTCCACGTCTCCAACCCTGGCCCCGACCAGCTCAAGACCTTGGTGCATGTGGCCGGACTGCCGCCGGCGGAGGCTGAGGCCTGGCTGGGCGGCAGCAGTTACCCGCGCCTGGACGTGAGCGGCAGCGCCACGCTGCTGTTCGCCTGGCTGCCAGAGCGGCTTGCGGACGGCAGCCGCCAGCGCAACGGAGTGCTGTTGCTGGCCAACCGGAACGGATTGTTCACGCTGTCGCGCTACCGGAGCGGGCTGCTGGACAGCATTGCGGGGGTGCTGCCGAGGTTGAAGCTGGAGGGACGGCCGTTTGCCGTGCGCATGATTGGAGCTTTCTTGCAGATGGTGCTGGACCGGTACGAGGAGTGGGTCGGGGAGTGCGAGCTGGAGCTGCGGGCGCTGGAGGAGGTGCCGGTGCGCGAGAGCCGGCCGGTCTTTTTCGAGCGGTGCTTTCGTCTGAAGAAGGAGCTTTCAACCGCCCACTTTGATCTGTGGCGCCTGAAGGGCCTGCTGGCCGGTCTGGCCGAAGGGCGCGTGCGGTTGCCCGGTGGGGGTGCTGAGGCGGCGTTCTGGCGCGGTCTAGAAGAGGCCGCCGGCTATCTTTACGAAACCGCCGCCAACACCCGCGAAGGGGTGCTGGCGTTGATTGATCTGCACCTGAACGTGGTCTCCTTCGAAATGAACCGGGTGATGCGCGTGTTGGCGGTGGTGAGCGTGCTGGGGCTGATCCCGGCGGTAGTGGCCGGGCTGTTGGGGATGAATTTGGCGGACAATCCCTGGCCCTTCACCTTGCCGCAGGTGGCCTTCGGCGTCGGGCTGGGCATGGTGTTGTGTTTGTACCTGTTCCTGGTCAAAGGATGGCTGCGCTGAGCGCGGCCTGGGCCCCGACCGGCCAGACGCCCTCCCGCACTGCATAGCCGCCGAACCTGCGCGATGGGGGCATTGTGGCAGAGCTGAGGGTGAACAGGGTCGGAAGAACGGGGCGTTTTAGGTTCATTGAGTTCCCACCACCCGCCGCCATCACCCGCACCGGATCAGGAGCCCTGAAACTCTGTGCTGGTGGGCAGGGGTATGAACATGATGGAGGCGTTACCGCGTTGTGTCTCAGACCCATTGGTATTTGGTATTGGCCGGAACCAGCGGGTGCCAGGCACCATAGGTCAGCCGGCAGGGATATCGGCTGACGATCACGCCAGTTGCGGCGTGCCGCGAAGAGTGGCGTAGGATGGCTCAGGGAATAAGCTCGGCCTCCACACCAGACATGACATGGAGCCGCTGCCCAGAATGGCCGGCTACGCCCCGGAGAGCCGTGAAAGCCGGGTTGCGCTGGGGTGGATGTGGGCAGATTGCAAGCGGTCGCGGCGGAACGGAGGGGGCCAGCGCAGGAGGGCCAGATTACGATGGCGCTAGTGGCCCGACCGCGCAACAATACTGTGTGCATGGCACTGACACGGATGGCGCATGTACAAGGTGTTGGGCATTGATCGGAAGGAATATGGCCCGGTGAGCGCCGAGGTGGTGCGCCGGTGGGTCCGAGAACGCCGTGTTCATGGCGGCACGTTGGCTTGTGCGCAGGGCACCGACCAGTGGAAACCACTGGCCCAGTTTTCGGAGTTTGCGGACCTGTTCCAGCCTGAAACCGGGTCAAGTGCGGGGCCAGCGGCCATCTCTCAACCTGGCGCAAGCCAGCCTGCCGCAGCGCAAGGTCAGCGTACGGTGCCTCCGGTGTTGACAAGCAGGTCGGCGCCAATCCGGCCCCCGGAATCGAGATTGAGCGGGCTTGCCACCGGCGCGTTGGTGTGCGGGTTGTTTGGGTTTTGCACCGGGGGCGTGACGGCGGTTTTGGGGTTGGTGTTGGGTTTGGTTGGGCTGCGTAAGATCGCCCGGAGCCAGGGTCGGTTGACTGGCCGTGGCTTGGCCTTAGCGGGTGTGGGCTTTTCAGTGGTGGCCATAGTGCTGTGGGGAGCGATCTTGGTTAGCGAGATTTTGCCGCAACAGGCTCGCCAAGCTGCGCGCGAGCAGTCGGCCCAGTGCCTGGGGCACCTGCGGCAGTTGGGCATGGCACTGCACCGGTATGCCAACGACCAAAGCGACCGGTTCCCGAACGCATCGAACTGGTGCGATGCGCTAGCTCGGTATCTGGATGAGCCAGCAGCTTATCAGTGCCCGGCCGGGCCGAAGCGATGGCGGTGTCATTACGCCTACAACGCCCGGCTGAGTGGTAAGCAGGACGTTCAAGTCAGTCCCAAGACCGTAGCCTTTTTCGAGATTGACGGCGGCTGGAACACTAGCGGCGGTGCCGAGCGGGTGCCCCGATCGGCGCGGCACGGTGCGGTGCACGTGTGTTATGTGGATGGGAGTGTGGAGGCAGTGCCTTATGAACAGGTGAGGGGGTTGCGATGGGAACCGTAGCAGGGCGCTTTAGCCCAGCCTTGGATCGGCCTTGGTTTGGCCAAAGCCGGGCGGTGCGGCGCAGCCTTAGCCGGAGAGACCGTACCCTCAAGCCCTGCGCCGGCAGATCGTGAGCCGCGATTCCCCCCTAGCCGAGTAGGGTTGACCATGCTTGACAATACCGAGCCAATCTCGATGGTGAGCGAGCCATGGACGTGACTGTATTAGGAGAGCCGCGCTTCCCGTCGCCCATCAGCCGCACGGTGGATGAGCGGCTTCGTATCCCAGCTCGAATTGAACGGCGCGTAGGCGAGCCTCCAACAGAAGAGTTGCTGTTCGAGCTGGCCGGGCCCAGGCCCAAGTTGTTCTTCGATCCGCGCCGAACCCGGGCTGGGATTGTGACCTGCGGCGGCTTGTGTCCGGGGATCAACAACGTGATTCGGTCGGTATTCTTGGAGCTTCACCACATCTACGGTGTGGCGGAGGTCTGGGGGTTCAGACTCGGTTACCAAGGGTTGGACCCGGGCCGCGGCCTGGAGCCAATCCGGCTGACGCCGGAGTTTGTGGAGGACATCCACAAAGAAGGGGGCACAGTGCTGGGCACCTCACGGGGTCCGGTGGATTTTGGAGCTGCGCTGGACAATCTGATCCGGCGCGGCATCAACGTGCTGTTTACGGTGGGTGGGGATGGCACTTTGCGAGGTGCGTATGGGCTGTGTCAGGAAGCCCAGCGCCGGGGTTACCCGTTGGCCGTGGTGGGGATTCCCAAGACCATCGACAATGACGTAGCCTTTGTGTCGCGCACCTTCGGCTACATGACGGCCGTCGAGGAGGCCAGCCGCATCATTGATGGGGCGCATACCGAGGTGCACAGCGTCCACAACGGGGTTGCGCTGGTCAAACTGATGGGCCGGCACGCCGGCTTCATTGCCGCAGGGGCTACTGTGGCCAGCCAAGACGTTAACTTCACCCTCATTCCCGAGGTGCCATTCAAGCTGGATGGCCCGCGGGGCTTTTTGGCCGCGTTAAAGGAGCGGTTGCTGCGCCGGGCGCATGCGGTGATTGTGGTGGCCGAAGGGGCCGGGCAAGACCTGATCTCCGGTGGGCCGGAGGAACGCGATGCCTCCGGCAACATCAAGCTCAAGGACATTGGTCAATTCCTGCGCCAACGGATCGAAGCGTATTTCCGTGCTGAACAGATTCCCATTGTGATGCGCTACTTCGATCCCAGCTACAGCATCCGCAGCCGGCCAGCCGATGCCGAGGATGCCATCCTGTGCGATCTGCTGGCGCGGCACGCGGTGCATGCGGCCATGGCGGGCAAAACCGGCGTGGTGATCGGCCTGGTGCACGACCAATACGTGCACGTGCCCATCGAATTGGTCGTGCGGGAAAAGAAGCGACTGGACCCTGATGGCCCCTGGTGGCATGCGGTGTTGGCTTCGACCGGACAACCGGCTCGGTTCGAGTAGGCCGCGCGGTGGCCCGGCCTGAAACGCTGCAACTCGACTGCCTATGGTCAGGGTAGCGGTTTACGACACCAAACCTTACGACCGACAATATCTCCTGCAGGCGCCTGGTTCGACGGCCCTGAACTGGCGCTTTTTGGAGTTCCGGCTCACGCCCCAGACCGCCCCGGCGGCCCAAGGCGCCCAAGCGGTCTGTGCCTTTGTGAATGATCAGGTGGACCGGGCGTGTTTAGAGACGTTGGCCCGCTTGGGTGTGCGGCTGGTGGCCCTGCGGTGCACTGGCTTCAACAACGTGGACTTGGGGGCTGCGCGTGAGCTGAAACTGGCGGTCACGCGTGTGGCCGTGTATTCACCCCATGCGGTGGCGGAACACGCGGTGGCGCTCCTGTTGGCGCTGAACCGTAAGATTCACCGCGCTTACAATCGCGTGCGGGAACTGAACTTCTCGCTCCAAGGCTTGGTAGGCTTCGACCTGCATGGCCGCACGGCGGGCATCTTCGGCACCGGCAAGATCGGGCGGATCGTGGCTCAGATTTTGCGCGGGTTTGGCATGCGTGTGGTGGCCTATGACCCGCAACCGGACTTGGGTTGGGCAAGCCAATACGGTGTGCAGTACACCGACGCCGCGTCGGTGTTCGGGCTTAGCGACGTGTTGTCGCTGCATGTGCCGTTGACGCCGCAAACCCGGCATTTGGTCCGACACGAGACCCTCGCCTTGGTCAAGCCCGGCGCGATCCTGATCAACGTCAGTCGGGGGGCACTTATCGACACGACGGCGCTCATCGAGGCCCTTAAACGGGGCCAGTTGGGTGGGGTGGGCCTGGACGTGTACGAGGAGGAGGAAGGCATCTTTTTCGAGGACTTGTCGGGGCAAGTGCTGCAAGACGATGAATTGGCGCGGTTGTTGACGTTCCCCAATGTGCTGATCACCGCGCATCAGGCATTCCTGACGCACGAAGCCCTGACCGACATTGCCCGGACGACTGTGGCTAACCTGTGCGCCCTGGCTAGCGGACAACCTTTTGTTGAGGGCTCGGTGCTGGCCTAACGTAGCGTTTTTGCTTGCGGCTCGACGCCGGTGCCTTGAACGCACATCGAGGGGGTGGCGTCTATAGCAGGTCGTCCGAGTCCCGGAGCGGGCTTGTCGGCGCGGGGTCGAGCCGGCTATGTTGTGGGTGCGGGTTTGACGCTGAGCCGTGACCGACAACAGCATGAGACCACGAGTTCGATTTGCTCCCAGCCCCACCGGCTACTTGCACATTGGCGGGGCGCGCACCGCCTTGTTCAACTGGCTGTTTGCGCGGCATCACGGCGGCACGTTCATTTTGCGGATCGAGGATACTGACGCGGCGCGCAACACGCAGGAGGCGGTGGAAGTGATCCTGCAGGGACTCCGCTGGTTAGGGCTGCATTGGGATGAAGGGCCGCTGACCAGTGAGGCCACCGGACCGTATAAGGGCAACCACGGCCCCTATTTCCAGAGCCAGCGCCGGGCGCTGTACCAACGCCGAGTGGAAATGCTGTTAGAGCGCGGTGCGGCTTACTGCAAAGACGGTGCCGTGTGGTTCAAGATGCCTCGTGAACCGATTGTGGTGCACGACCTGATTGTGGGCGCGGTGCGGCGCCCACTGACCGATCGGGAGGCTGAAGACCCCGACTTTGTGCTGATGCGGTCCGATGGCCAGCCGGTCTTTCACCTGACCAATGTGGTGGACGACTTGGAGATGGGCATCACGCACGTCATCCGGGGTGAGGATCACCTCAGCAACACGCCCAAGCACATTGCCCTGTTCCGCGCCTTCGGGGCCGAGCCGCCGCATTATGCGCATCTGCCGCTGATCCTGAACCAGGACGGCAGCAAGATGAGCAAGCGCGACACCGGCGCCTCGCTGACCACTTACATGGAAGAGGGCTACCTGCCTGAGGCGGTGGTCAATTACCTGTGCCTGCTGGGCTGGTCGCCCAAGGACAACCGCGAGAAACTGTCCATCCAGGAACTGATCGAACGGTTCGATTTGCCCCAAGTGCTCCGGCATAACGCGCGGTTCGACGCGGCCAAGCTGCTTTGGCTCAATGGCGAATACGTGCGCGAGCTGCCCGATGACCGGTTTTACGAACTGTCGGTCCGCGCCCTGGCTCGAGCGGGGCTGGACACCAACCGGTTCTCGTTGGACTACGTCAAAGCCGCTCTGGACACCTGCAAAGGCAAGTTCAAGCTGTTCAGCGAACTGCCGGCCTACGGCGGGTTCTACTTCAAAGACCAGGTGGACTACGACCCGGTGGCGGCGCAGAAAGAATTTGTGCCGGAGAACAAGCCGCGGCTGGTGGCATTGCGCGACGCCTTGGCGCGGCTGACTTCATTTGACCCGGCCGCACTGGAAACCACGCTCAAACAGACAGCCGCTGCTTTGGGCGTCAAACCCGCTGTGCTGGTGCATCCGGTGCGGTTGGCCTGCACGGGCAGGACGGCTGGTCCCAGCCTGTATCATCTGATGGCTGTGCTGGGCAAAGAACGGGTTTTGCAGCGGCTGGACGCGGCCTTGAACCACCCAAACTTCGGCGCGTAAGGACCCTCCGAAACTGGTGCGTGGGCTTGGGCGGTCGCGGGCGCGATGGCCTTGGCGGCTGGGTTTGTGGGCTTGGCTCTCGCTCCCCAGCTAGGCCGTGAGGCCGGTCAGATCACCTCCATCGGGCACTTGGGGATGGCGTCCAAGAAGGCTTTGCCGTAGCGCTTGGTCAAAATCCGGTTGTCCAGCACCACCACAATGCCACGGTCTGTCCGGGTGCGGATCAGCCGGCCGACACCTTGCCTGAATTTCAGGATGGCTTCAGGCAACGAAAACTCGGTGAACGGGTTGCCGCCTCGGGCTTCAATGGCTTCCAAGCGCGCCTCGATCAGCGGGTGGTCCGGCACCGCAAACGGCAAGCGCGTGATGATGACGTTAGACAGCGCTTCGCCCGGCACATCCACCCCTTGCCAAAAACTCTCGGTTCCGAATAGCACCGAGTCCACGTCCGCTTTGAACCGCTCCAGCATGGTCGAACGCGGCATGCCGGTGCCCTGGACAAAGTAGGTCAAGCCCAGCTCAGCAAAAAACGGTTCCATAGCTGCGCCGACCTCCTGCATGAGCTTGGCGTTGGTAAACAACACGAAGGCTTTGCCGTGTGTGAGCCGCACGAAGTGTTCGATCCAATGGATGAGCGCGTCGCGGTATTCGGCGGCGCGGGGATCGGGCATCCGGTTGACCACGATCAACTTCATCTGCCGCTCGTAGTCGAAGGGTGAGCCCACTTGGAGCATGGGGGCTTGTTCGCCTCCAACCCGACGCGCGAAATAAAGTAACGCCGGAGCCTGCGGCGGCCACGGCTGCTCGCCGCTTGGCACCGGGCTGGGCTGATCGGCTAAAGCTGCATCCAACCGGCCGGCCAACGCCCGGTCAGTGCCCAGCCCGCTCGGCTCAGTCGATCCGGCAGTGAGCCGCTTGGATTTAGCCGGGGCAAGCTGGACGACGGTGCCGAGGGTGGCACTGGTCATGATGATGGAGGTATCGCTGCCGAACAACCGGCGACGCAGGTAGTCCGACACCTCGATCGGGGCAGCGTTCAGCGTGAGGTTCCGCTGGGTCTTGCCAGTGCGCTCGACCCAATACACGTGCTCGGGTGCGCTCTGGCTCAGGAAGGTGGCCACGGCTTCCCGCAGTTCCGCCAGGCGCCGGTTGCATTCCTGCAGTTCCAGGCCGGTGTCTTTATCGTCGGTGGTTTGGATTAACTGATTGATGGCTTCGCGCAGCCGTTGCAACGGCAGCGTGAGATTATCCGGCACCAAATCCGGCCGGCGGATGCGCAGTTCAGTCCAAGCCCGCGCCCGGCTACTGCCTCCTTCCAGTTCGTCTTCTTCGTCCAGCCGGCGCGTGTGGCGTCGCTGTTGTTGGTGCAGGGCGTCGCAAGCCTCCTCGATCTGCCGGAAAAACTCCTCGGCCGCCGTCAACAGCTCCGACACCAGCCGCACCTCGCGGCCGCGGCGCAGTGTGGCCAGCAGCCCCTTTTGCGTGTGCGGGTTCCAAAGCCGATGCAGAGCATAGCGCACTTGGCCCCAAGACACACTCACGCCGATGTGTTCCGAGGCGACTCGCTCGATGGTGTGGGCTTCGTCGAAAATGACGAAATCGTTCTTGAACAGCACCCCGTCGCGGGGGTCCTCTTCCTGGCCAGCTAACAGGGTGAAAAACAGCGTGTGGTTCAACACCACGAGGTCTGCGGACAAAATCCGCTGGCGCGCCTGCTGGAAAAAGCAGGCGCCGTATTCCTTGGCAAAGTCGGAGCCCGGCCCGCAGAGTTTGGGCGAGCACAAACCGCGTTCCGAGCAAACCTCAGCCCACACTTTCGGGTCCGGTTCCACGTCGAAGTCCGATAAGCTCCCGTCTTGGGTCTGGCGCGCCCATTGTTGGATGCGCTTCAGTTCTTCTTGTTCGGGCAAGGTAAACAGGCCCTCGGCGTGTCGTAGTGCCTTGTGCAGCCGGTGCGTGCAGAGGTAATTGGCCCGGCCCTTGAGCATGGTAAAGGTAAACCGGACAGGCAGCACGCTCTGCAGCAGTGGCAGGTCCTTCTCGGTCAGTTGCTCTTGCAAGTTGATGGTGTGGGTGCAGACGACAGCCTTTTTCCGATGAGCAGTCGCATACAAAATGGCCGGCACCAGGTAGGCCAAGCTCTTGCCCACGCCCGTGCCTGCTTCCACCAGCAGATGCTCACCTCGAATCAGCGCTTGGGCCACCGCCACAGCCATCTGTTGCTGCTGCGGCCGATATTCAAAATTCCGCGCCCGAGCCAACACGCCCTGCGGCGAAAAGAATTCATGGACCTGGGCAACCAGGTCGGGCGCAGAGGCAATGGGCTCGATGGGGCCAATCATAATCCACAGCAGCCCGCCGCTCAGGCGTCCTTGGCTCGGCGTATCACGAGCTTCTGAGCCGCCTGGTTCTTGACAATCATGTTGGGCGGCAACACACCGCGCCAATTGACCCCGGGATAGACCACCGACCCGCGGCCAATGATGCTACCCGGATTCAGCACACTGTTGCACCCGATTTCGCTCTGGTCCCCCACCAGTGCACCGAACTTGCGCAAGCCCGTGTCCACCACCCGGCCGTCCACTTGGACCGTGACGTTGCCTTTGAGCAGCTTGACGTTGGAGATGATCGCCCCGGCCCCTAGGTGCGCCCGGTAACCCAAAATCGAGTCACCCACGTAATTGAAGTGCGATAGCTGGGCGTGGTTGAACAGGACCGTGTTCTTCAGTTCGCACGCGTTGCCCACCCGGCAGTAATCCCCCAAGATCACGTGTTCACGGATATAGGCGTTGTGGCGGATCTGGCAATGCCGCCCGATGATGGCCGGCCCTTTGATCATGGCCCCATCCTCGACCACGGTGCCTTCGCCCAAAAACACCAGCTCGCCAATCCAAGCTTGGCCCACCTGATCGGTGTGCCGGCCTGGCTGCAGCCGGACCTTCAGGTAATCGGCCAGCCGGGCCAGGGCTTCCCAAGCATAGGTGCAGCCCTCGAACAACGCTCCGTGTTCGGTCTGGCTCAGATCAAACAAGTCAGCGGCACTGAACACAACAGCAGTTTAATCCCCCAGCCCGGCCAAGCGGAGCAAAATTTGCCCCGGGCCAACCACACGGCTCGGGGGGCCAGAGGCGCCTTGGGCAAGCGCCCGAGGCTCAGCAGACCGTGTCAGCCCCCGGCCTAAGGCGTGCCCAGCGGCAGGTGCTGATCGGGATGAACCTGCTGACCGACCGCCTCTATCACACCCAAGGGAAACACCCAAACTCCACCATCAAGGCTCTGGTGGCTTCGTGGACTCCAATGTTCCGCCAACGCTTCAGTTGGAACCAACCCCCAAGACTTCTTGACCCAAAAACTGTTGTGATAACCGCCTTCGGCTGTGTCGGGTGGCCCATCACGGGTTTCAGAGAGGTTTCTTGGAACCAGCCAGCAGGATCCTCCTGTTGTTGCGGATTGCATGCTGGCTAGGGCGGGCTGACCAGTCCCCGCCGACGGTTCCGTGCCGACAGGCCCGCCCGTGTTTTGAGGCAGAGCTTGCCCCAGCCAGAGTCTCCTCCGACCAGAGTCTGCTATCACTACTCGGCCCAACCACCTATGGCCGAGGCGGGCTTGCACCCGCTCGCGTCTCAAAGAACCAAGGCTGCACCGAAAGCCGAGAAACTCAGATGCGCCTGCCGCTGGGCTAACGCGACACCGGATGCTGACAGGTTGCCGCTCGGCTGCTATGGTGCTGCCCGAACACGTTGATGAGCAGACCAGAACCAAGAACAACTACCCGCTGACCTATGCTTGTGGTCCACGTCCATGTGCATGTTAAACCCGACTCGGTAGAAGCGTTTACGGCTGCCACACTGGAAAATGCGCGACAGAGCGTGCAGGAGCCGGGCATAGCTCGATTCGATGTGATCCGGCAACTGGATGACCCCACCCGGTTCGTGCTGGTGGAGGTGTATCGCACCGATCAAGCCATAGCAGCCCATAAACAGACCGCGCACTACGCGAAATGGCGTGACACGGTGGAGCCCATGATGGCCGAGCCGCGGACCAGCGTGAAATACCATAACCTGTTCCCCGACGACGCCGGCTGGTGAGCTGCGCAGCCAGCGCGCGGCCCAAGCCGGGCGGCCCGAGCAGGCTGGCTCAGACGAACCCGGTCACTCTTGGCGCCATGGCCGAGGCTGGCTCGTGAGGTTTCGTAGCTGAAAATGCAGTTCGAGTTCGCCACAGCCAACCGAATCCTTTTTGGCCCGGGCACAGTGCGGCAAGTGCCTACCTTGGCTCGTGAGCTGGGCCGGCGCGTGCTGTTGGTCACCGGCCGGTCCTTCGAGCGGGCGCAGCCGTTAGCCGAGGCGCTGGTGCAGGCGGGCCTCAGTTACGTGCCGTTTGCTGTGCGGGGTGAGCCTACTACCGACCAAGTTGCAGCCGGGGTGGCCACTGCCCGGGCTGAATTGTGCGATGTGGTGGTCGGCATGGGCGGTGGCGCTGCACTGGACGCCGCCAAAGCCATTGCCGCCTTGCTGGCTAACCCGGGCGAACTGCTGGACTACCTTGAAGTGGTCGGGCGCGGCCAGCCGTTGAGTCGGGCGCCTGTGCCTTGGCTAGCCATTCCCACTACCGCAGGTACCGGCACAGAAGTCACCCGTAACGCGGTGTTGGCCTCCCCAGCTCATCAGGTGAAGGCCAGCTTGCGCAGTCGGCTGTTGTTACCAGTGGCTGCGGTGGTGGACCCGGAACTGACGCTGAGCCTAAGCCCCGAGGTGACAGCTCGTACTGGCTTGGACGCATTGACCCAACTGATCGAACCCTACGTTAGCCTTCGGGCTAACCCGATCACTGACCCACTGTGTGTGGAAGGGTTGCGGCGGGTGGCCAGGTCGCTGCGCCGGGCTGTCCAGCACGGCCACGACTTGGCCGCACGCCAAGACATGGCTCTGGCCGCCCTGTTCAGTGGCCTAGCTTTGGCCAATGCCGGCTTAGGTGCAGTGCACGGCTTTGCTGCGCCCATTGGCGGCATGTTCCCCGCACCGCACGGGGCTGTGTGCGCAGCTTTGCTGCCGCACGTAATGGAGGTGAACCTGCGTGCCTTGCGTGAGCGTGCACCCGATTCCGAGGCACTGCGGCGCTACGACGAGGTCGCGCGCGTACTGACCGGCCAACCGCAGGCCAGAGCTGAAGATGGGGTAGGCTGGGTGCGAACACTGTGTGCTGAGCTGCAGGTTCAACCCTTACGGTTCTGGGGCGTGCGTCCGGATCACTTCGCGCTTTTGTCTGACCGCGCCGCCGCAGCCAGTAGCATGAAAGCTAACCCGATCGTCCTGACAGTGCAGGAACGGCTCGAAATCCTGCAGCGAGCCACCTGAGCACCGGGTCTGCCTTGCACGACGGCCTTCGAGCTGCAGCCTTTGCAATTGAGGGCATCTGCGGAACCGCTTCGCCCCTCGATGCCCCAGCTTACGCGGTCCACTGCCATGGGCCAATGGCTGCCCTCGACCCAATCGAATTCATAGAGAGGAACCAAAGAAACGAGCGGATCGGTCGGTTGTGGGAGGCCGCTGCCTGCACAATGCCAATGGGCCGGCCTCCTTCCAGGAGCTTTTGTGCGCCGGCGGGCACCCCCCTCTGCGCCAGCGTTCGGGGAGCGGCTTGCGTTCGCAGGGGCGGACTGCGCTTGCGCTAGGCGACCCACGTCGCCCCGCTGGAGCGGCCAGTCTCTGGGATTTCGCGCGTCCGCGCTTGACCAATCGCAAGACACTCAGGCACGCCCGCGCCCCGGGCGAGCCCTCTAATCCGAAGCACAAAAACCCGAGAATCCAAAACAAATCTCAAGACTCGAAAGCCTCGAACACTCCAAACACTGCCCCGGTCGAATGCCGCGGCGACGGCGTGCCCGGTTTACTGCCACCGATGTACCCAGCCGCGTGCGGGCACGCTTAGTCGCTGCCCGTTAAGGATCACTTCCGCTGGCTGATCATTGAAGTTCTCGACTACCCAACTACCGTCCTTGAACAGGTACAGCCCCACACGGTTTGGGGCTGAAAACCGCACTCCCAACGGTTCCAGCAACCGGGCACGCAGACCATCCAGCTCCGACTGGGTCAGGCCCAGCAGTGACCTAGGATTTCCCTTCACCGAAAGCACATGTACGTTCGGTGCGGTCAGGTCGACCACATTAGTGAGCCGCGCAGCCAGACCGTCAGTCAACAAGACTGGTTTGCCAGCCGCGATCAAGGCTGGTAACCGAGCTGCTAACTGGGTGTCTTTGAGGGCGTGGACGGAGAAAAAGGCCGCGGGTGCATGTGCTGGGAACTGGTGGCAGGGCACCAGCGGCAGACCCAACATGCCCACAAAATCAAACACATAGGCTTCCTTTTCGGGATGGCTGTTGGGCGGTTTGTAAGCGGCCAGGCCGGTCACACTGCGGCGCTGCACCTGGCCGGCCACCTGCAACAGTTCAGGGATATGCGCGCGCAACGCTTCCACGTTCTTTGGACCGGTGCCGCCCTGCAGGCCGCCGTAACAAAACAATAACGACTCGGGTGCTCCGGCCAAGGCAGTCTGGCGTGCTTGTTCCAAATAGGTGCGTTCGGTCGTACCCAACCAATCGTACCAACCGCCGCCGCATTTGAGTCCGCCGATGCCGCCCAGCCAGCGCATGATGAAATAGGCCTCATACTGCACCGTGCCGCCCCAACGGCGGTCGTCATAGTCGCGCGTCTCAGTGCCAACCCAAATCCGGTCAAAATCCGCCGTCTGTCGCACCACCTCGTAACCCCGTTCGTGAAAGCGGTCGTACCACTGCGGATACTTGATGATGAACCGTGCGCGCGGGTTGACCCGTCGCCCGGCTTCCAACACATACGCGCGCGACAACTGCACCATCAACTCGCACCGATAATCTTCCCAACTGTCCCCTGCCACGGGATAGGTCTTGTCTCCGATCCGCACTGTGCGGGCCTGTCGCGCGGCATCGCAGTCGCTACAAGTGCAATCCGTAAACCAGAAATCGTCGATCATCGTCTCGTCAGCCAGGCTGGCGGCGTATTCGAATATGGCTTTGAGCCGTTGTTGCGTGGCTGGGTCAGTGTAGCATGAGATGGTGTTCTTCCAGCCGGTGGAGGATTTGCCCACCCGGGTGGTCGTTACGCAACCCGACACCTCCAGTCCTGCTGCGCGAAGCTGGGCCATGGCATTGGTGATGAGCGCGCGGGGCACTTGGTAACCGTCGCGGAAACACTCCACATACACCTTGGTCACCCCCGTCCGTTTGCACCAATCCACGGCGGCATTGAGGCCGGCCTCGGTGTTCAACCGATCTCGCACGTCCTGGGCTGTAAACAGGGTCGAAAACCGGTGCGTGCCGGCTTGGCGCCGTGCCAGGTCCCACAGCGACTCGCTCGCCGGCTCAGCCGCATCTGTCCCGCCCACCACCAGCCCAGCGCAACTTGCCAAGCCCACCAGCCAACTTGCCCACAGTCTTTTCATGATTCGAAGCCACGTTGAATCCGACATCCGCTTCGTTCTGCGTCAGACCCGCTGGAAATCCGAAATGCCAAACCTTGCATTGTAAACCCGGGTCCGGCTGTCCGGTGCTGCACCTATTTCACGGAGCCAAGCGTTCAATCAGCCAACTGCCATCGGGTTGTCGGGTGTATTGGAACCGGTCATGGAGTCGGTTGGGCCGGCCCTGCCAAAACTCGATGGTCTGCGGACTCACCCGGTAACCGCCCCAGAAGGAAGGCAACGGCACACGGCCTTCGGCAAACTTGCGCTTCATCTCCTCCCACTTCATTTCCAGCAGCTTCCTCGACGTTAACACGCGGCTCTGAGGCGACGCCCAAGCTGCAAGCTGGCTGGCGAACGGGCGTTTGACAAAGTAGGCCAACACTTCGGCGGTGGCTAACCGTTCCGCCGTGCCGCAGATGACCACCTGCCGTTCTAACGCCAACCACAAGAACAGCAAGGCGACATGTCGGTTGGCCGCGATCTCGCGCGCTTTGCGGCTTTCCAGGTTGGTGTAAAACACAAACCCACGCGCATCGAACTGCTTGATCAACACCGTGCGGAGCGAGGGCACGCCGTCAGCCCCGGCGGTAGCCAGGCTGGCGGCATTGGGCTCCAAAATGCCCGCGCGACAGGCCTCTTCGAACCAGATCGTGAACTGGTCGATCGGGTCGGGCTTCAGATGTTCGCGGCGCAACTCGCCCCGCGAATATTCGGCGCGCATGTGGCTCAGGTCCATAGGCGCTTCAGCTCTCCAAAACTGCGGAAGCCGCACACCGCTCCCCTCTACCGGTTCCTGCCTGCATTGTCAAAGCCCGTTCGCTCAGCGATACGTCCGATCGGCTCGGGCATGCGCAAGCGTCAGCCCATACAGTCGGCATCATATCCGAGCGTCCAGCTTACGGTCTCCGTGCGCTGGCGGCGCTTCACCTTGCTAGCGGGATTGCACAGACGCGTCATGAACCGGGCTGGGGCCGCACCTGGGCCAGGTAAATGGCCGCTTTGCCCTCGTGCGAGGCGTAGTAACTGATCCACAGCAGCCCCTCGTGCCACACCAGACCCGGGTAACTCGTGTCCCCGCCACTGGGCAGGGTCAGCAGCGGTTGGCAGCCGGCTAGCGTCAAAAACCCTACCACAGTTTTTGGCCCGGCTGGGAAATCCCTTCCGGCATACACCATCCGACCCTCACCCAGCACCACGAAATTCGGGCCTTGGACAGGATGGCCGGCGTTGACGAAGACCCAATTGGTGTATGGGGGCTGGCTACGGCCAACAAAGGCCGGCCCGCGGTCCCGCTCGTTGCGCACCAAAGCCACCATCGAGTCGTCGCTTAGGAATCGAACGGTCACTTCGTCTGGCCAACAGCCCGGTGAAGGCACCGGGGTAGCCACCTTCTGGTAATCCACGCCGTTGGTGGTGCGCCACAAGGTCAACGCGTATGCATTAGCCGGACCGTCGTGGCGGTAAGAGAACCCGTAACCCACCCCCTTGTGCCAGGTCACCCGCCACAGCCAATCCCCCTCCGGCACACTCACCGGCTGGGGCACAGTCCAATGGGCGCCATCTTCCGAGAATGCCACTCGAGTGCGTGCGGTGATCAGCCGCCGGGCCTGAGGCCGTTCCGGCCCATCGTAAACCGATCCGCCCATCAGCAGCATCAGCCGACCGTCGGGCAGCACTGACACCTTCGGGTCGCGCAAGTCCACTCCAGCCTGCGCTACCACTGCAGCACTTTGCCACATCCGCCCATCGCCGCTGGTCAGGATGCGGATTACGCCGTTACTGTGCGGCACGTGCGCGTCGGCCTCGCGAAACACGCACCACCACCGCTCGCGGTGCCGGGCCAAGTCCGTGAACGCATTATGCGGAGCTGCATCCCAAATCTTTCGCACCTCCACCAGCTCAAGCTGACCTCGAGCCGGCCAAAGCCCCATCCCAACCAGCAGCACTGCAACACCGGCTCGAGGAATGACCGTGCCATTCATATCCCGAGTCTGTCCCCAACCCAGCCTAAGTCAATGCTCACCGCTCAATTGCTGCGGAGTCTCACCGGACTTGAACCAATCACTGCGCAGGCTTCGGCGCGACCCACCCCCAGCCTCCATAGCGCTTTGTGCAGCGCGCCAGGAGACTCGAAGCCAGATTCGAACGCGGAGTTGCCGGCGGCTCAGCCGTTCTGACCCCGCCGATGAGATTGGCGGCCACATGTTTCGCCGAGCAAGGGGCGGGGCTGCTGCTGGTCCGGGCTGCAGACCCCGGCTTGGGTTCGGGTAGAGAGCCGAAGCCTCAAAGCTGGAGCTGAGAACCGGCTGCGGCCTGGCGGGGCGGAGTGAGTGGTTGATAACAGCAGGGTGGGCCGGGTGGGGAGCTAACCACGGAGACTCGCTGGGACCCGAGCGGGGTTCATGGCCCAAGGACCCGAAGAGCCACCCGGTAGGTGTGCGAGCGCCCAGAGTGGCGACGAGGCGGGGTTACGCCCGTAAAGCCTCGGCCCGTGAGAGAACGTGCCTATGTGGGGAGTGGAAGTCAGGCAGTCTCTCTCACAGAACAAGGGACGCAGGGAAGTGGAAGCTGAAGTCCGTGACCCATGCGAAACCCACTCCAGGGCGGCACTGGCAGGGGACGCCTCGCCTTCTGAAGCTGCAGAGATCCGTCGCCGTTGGTGGTGGGTGGAGCATGTGGTGTGGACGGATTGCAGACTAACCCGGCTCGAACCCAGCGAGCAAAGCACCAATGGTTTCGGCGATGGGACCACATGCTGTCGGAGCGCCATCGGCCAACGGCTTTTTGGGCGGTGTGGCGCCACGACGGCGCGCCTGGAGTCGATCACCGCTGGTTTGCGGCGCCGAGGACTTTTAGTGTGGGAGAAAGCTGCTGTGCTTAGGGTAGGTTTCACGGAGAGCCCACGCTACGGCCGCCAGGCCACCCACGACCGCCACCTCGCCGGCCACGGCAATCAGCGTCCGCCACAGGCTCCAGCCCGTTTGGCCGGGCCGCAGCGTTTCCCCGGCCAGCGCCAGGGCCATCAGCAGCGGGGCATACACGGGCATCGAGTAGCGAGGCCGGTATCCGGGCACCGCCGGCAGGATCACCAGCGCACCCAGCGCCAGCCTTCCAGCGGCTTTGAGAAACCGGCGTTGTGGTTCGGATAGTCCCTCCCACGAATTGCTCGCCCTCAGCCTGGAGATTTCGTCTGGTGGAGCAGAGGGTGTCTGAGGGGCAGATGAGGCGGTGCCGCCAATGTGCAGTGCCCCTAGTCGCGCATCGAGGGGGGCGGAGGGCTGCCAAGCTGAACGCCGGGCCAAAGCGGCGGCCAAGGGCAGCCATGGCATCAGATTCAGCAGGCTGCTTGAGCACTCCTTTAGAGCGCGTTAAAGAGTGCGGATGGACAGCTCTAGGGGAAGCGGCCAGCCATCTGTTCGATCCACACCGAGTGCGCCTCAACCAACGTGTGCCGCGTCAGTCCAAGCCATAGCCCCGCCGGCAGCAGGGCACAGACCGCACCTACCCAAAACCGCAGCCGAACGGCTTCGCGAGCGGCTTCCGCTGGGCCAAGGCACAAAAGCATCAGCGCAAGGAAAAATCCCAGATGCGGCAGGCCTTTGGTAAGCAGGCCCAAGCCGAGCAGCACACCGATGGTTGCCCAGCGGCCCGCCGAGAGCCTGCGGCGCGCCCAGCCGGCCAGCCACACGGCGCAGGCCATGCCGGTGAGCGCGGCGTAGGTGGCGTCAATTTCGGCCAGCCGACCTTTGTCAATCATCGCCGAAGCGGTCAGGCCCAGGAGCGCGGCGCCAAAAGCGCCGCGCCGGCCCAGCCAGCTTCGGCTGGTCCCGTACACGGTCAGGGCCAAGAGCAACATCATCACCGCCGAGGGCAGGCGCGCGGTCAATTCGTTGCGCCGGCCGGTCACCTGAAAGGAGGCGGCAATGAGCCAGTTGAAAAACGGCGGCTTGCGGTAATACGGCTCGCCTCCGCCCAAGGGCACGGCCCAGTCCCCCGATTCGACCATCGCCAGGGCCGGCTCCACCCGGTGAGGTTCTTCGAGCCGCAATTCCCGGGTGCCCAAGTGCGTGAGATAGACCGCGGCCCAGACCGCGACCAACCCCAGCAGGTCCACCCAGAGCGAGCCGCCGGCAGGGGCCGCGCGGCTGCGTGGAGAGCCGAGCGATGGTTGACTGTTGCCGGATAGCTCCACCCCAGCCAAGCTACGGAACGGGCGAAGCGTGTCAACACGGCACCGTCTCGATGGGCTTTTGAGCGCTGCCGCGTGAAGATTCAAGCCTCGCCTGCAAAGCCCACTAAAGGGAGGCCTGCCAAACAAGATCTCCTCTCCGAGCCCCGGTCACGCCGTCTTCTGCCAAGCCCCAAGGCCGCCTTGTGGACAAAGCGGAGCGAAGCGGTCGGTGGGCCGGCCTACTTGATCGGGGCGGGGGAGCGGTCTGGGCGAAGTTGATTTGTGGTGGGTGGAACGTTTGTCTTGGACGTGGCGGCTGAGTCTTGCGACGAGGCGGGTAACGGGGGCACTTCAACAAAAGTGAACGTGACCTCGCCATTCCGGGCTTCGCAAAGCAAGTAGCCTTTTTGTTTGGTCTTATCGTGGTTGACCTGCGTGATGGCGCAACAGCGGTGAGTGAGGAATTTGGTTCGACCCCGATCGACCTGAGTAAAGGCGTGGTGGTGGCCCGAAAAGACGATCCGCAGGTTGTGGTCCTGAAACAGGGCCAGTAACTCCTCAGCGTTCAATGGACGCTGTCGCAGTCGGTTAGGGCCCAGCGGGAAGTGGGTGAACAGCACCATGGGCGTTTGTTTGTCCCACCTGGGCAACTGTTCGCGTACCCAGTGCAGCGTAGCGGGCTGGATGGTGGTCTTTTCGGCCCGCACACCGTCGGTGGTGTCCAAACCCACAAACAGCCAACCTTTGTGCTCGAACCAATAATTCAGCCGCTCTGGAAAGACCTTGTCGTAGCCTGAGCGGTCGGTCTGAGTCAGATAATCGTGGTTACCCGGCACCGGCCAGAACGGCACGCCCAGCCGCGCGAACATGTCCTTGACGGCGGCCAGTTCCTGTTCGGTGCCGTGATGGGACAGGTCACCCAGGTGCAGGCAAAAGTCCGGCGCTGGCCCGGCGCGCATGGTCTCGATGGTCCGGGCCAGGAAGGCGGCTGACCGTTCGTTTTCGTGATGCGTGTCATTGACCACAATGAAACGGAACGGCTCGGCACCGACCCCAGCACTGACGCCGCGAAGCAACCCACTAACCAGGGTGAAACCCACGATGGCCCAGATACTCCGGGCTAGCATCATGCGTCGGTTAGAGCAGGTTGTGTAGTTCATGGGCATCGGTTGCCATGGCTTCTTACCCCAACGGCCGTCCGACTCAAGGCTGATCTGCTCGAAACGCACCCGACCGCCCAGGCTGCAGCGCAGTCTCCACCGTCCGTGCGACCGTAAGCGTGCGTTTGGCGATGCGCTTCTTCAGGGTGTTACACTGCCGTGTAAATGCCATGGGGCGCGCCAAGTGCACATGAGCTGGCAGACCGTGTGAACCGTTCCGCTTCAGGCAAAACGATAGCGGCTGGCCCACTCCGGGCTTGGGCGAAGCTGGGCCGGGGGTTAGGTTTTGGGGTGTGCAGGTCTTGTTGCCGCCCATCTTGGAACGTCAACTGCGCATGGCCTTGCGCGCAGGGACGGCGCGCCGCCTGTGGTGGAAGGCCGCCAGCAGCTTCGGGGCTGTCACGCTGCTTCTGTGGGGCTTTGGGCTGTTGACCAGCGTCGATCCACAGGGCCGGTGGCTGTTCAGTTGGCTGTTCGTCATTGGCCTGTGGGTCGTGGTAAGCCACGGGCTGAAGCTCACCGCCGACCTGTTCAGTGAAGAACGACGCCAAGGCACCCTGGGCTTGTTGTATCTGGCCGGCTTGAGCACGAGCGAGATTTTCCTGAGCAAGCTGGCAGGTGCCGCGCTCACGACCAGTTACAGCTTGTTGGCCGGGGTGCCGTTCTTGGCTGTGCCGCTGGTAGCCGGAGGGGTGTCGGGGGCCGAGTTTTTGAGCGCGCTGGTGTGCTTGGCCGTTGGTTTACTGGTGGTGACGGCGCTGGGTGTCTTGGGCTCAGTCGTGCATCGGGACAGTGGCGCAGCCCAAATGACGGCTGTGTTGGTAGGCGTGGCGTTGTGCTTGTTGGGGCCGCTGATCGGGGCAATAGTGGGCGCCTTCGCGAGCGGAAAGGCACCTTGGATAGGTTGGCTCGTGTCCAGCCCAGCTTACGGGCCATGGCTGATCTTGAGACGGGTTGGGCATGCACCTGAGCTATTGTGGGCGAACAGTGGGTTGAGCCTGGGTTACGCCATGGCCGCTTTGGTCTTGGCCGGTCGGATCCTGCACCGCACCTGGCGCGATGAAACTGGCCTGGGCGGTTTATCCCGATGGCGCGCCCGCTGGCTGGCCTGGCGTCGAGGCAGTGCGGCCTGGCGCGACCGCCGCCGGACGCAGGTACTTGCAGAGGATCCGGTCGGGTGGCTGGCTAGTCGGGACCGGGCATGCGTGTGGGCTGCTTGGGTGTGGGTGACGGTTTCTGGAGTTGGCTGCCTGGCAAGTGTGCTGCTCGCAGGCCGTGGGTGGGGTGGGTGGCTAGCGATGGTCGGCGCAGCGGGCGTCAATGTTGGATTCAGGTGGATTGTGCTTTACGCCGCCGCAGGGCTTTTGGGTGAGGCGCGCCGCAGCGGCATCTTAGAACTGCTGTTGACCACGCCGCTGTGTGTCGAGGACATCATTGCAGGGCAACGGCGCGCGCTGTGGCTGCAGTTCAAGCCGGTGTTTTGGGCTGTGGCAGTGCTGGACCTGGTGCTGGTGGCTTTGGGCCTGCGCGGGTGGACTGGCAGTTTGGCCGCCACCTCCAGTTACTTGGCTGTATGGGCTGCGATCTTGGGTCTGACTGTTGCTGGGTTGGTTTCGGCCCCACTTAGGGCGATGTGGATCAGCCTCTGGACCGGCCGCCCAGCATACGCGGCATTGCAGGGCATAGCTGGTAGTGCGGTAGCGTTCCTCTTGCTGTTGCTGACGTTGCTGGTAACGAATTGGGCTAGGTTTGGAAACGAGTGGTGGGTAGCGTGCCCGTTGTGGGCAACGGTGGCAGGCGGTGCAGTGTGCAGCGGGGGTGAGCTTGCCAAGTTACGGACCAAGTTAGTGGCTGAGTTTCGCTTGATTGCCGCGGCGCCTATCCCGCAGCGCAACGACCCGCGTTTCAGAGGCTGGAGCCCGGACAGCATTTTCCCTCCGGGCCGATGGGGCGACTTTCAGTTGCGTCCGGCGCAAAAGCCAAGGTCAAGCCGAGCCGGACCACCTGCAGGTTCTGGGGGTTGAATTGCGGGGCACGATTCTTTTCAGGCGGCTGAGGACATGAAGACAAGTTGACCTGCAGGTAGGCTGGCTGCTTGGATTCTGCAAGGACCGTGGTTAGTGGCTCGGGCCGCCTCGGGCGACAGAAATGGCTACGCCCTTTGCTTTTGGGCCTGCGGCGGTTTAAATCAGCGGACCGGAAGCCTATTGGGGCGGGAGCTTCCAGACCCAATCGCCCGACCGTAAATCTTCGCGCTTTCGGGCAGGCACGCCACCGTCGTCAGTTCCGTTCCACCCGACCGACCAAAGCGCAAAACCACCGTCGGGTGTCTGGCGGTACCGCATGGGCTGGCCGGAGATGACATCGGCTGGCACCTGTTGCAGATAGGCCGGCACCAAAACTTCCAGGTTGTCGGGAAACTGTCCTTGAGCGAGCCGGTACCGTTCCAGTGCGCACGCGAGCACGGCTTGATCGGCCAGGGTTTGAGCGTAGGCGCATCGACTGTAGGTCTTGCTTAGACCCGGCAGTAACAGCCGGGTGAAAATGCGGTGTTGAATTAGTGATTTCCAGAGGCCGATTGATTCAGGGTTGGCTTTGGCCTGTTTCTCCTCAACCAGCCGCGGGTCGATTCGGCGGCGCTGAATGTCGGCATCTGGCAGCAGCATCCCTTGCACTGCCCGGCAATAGTTGGCCTGCTCGAACCGCATCCAGCCAGGGGGAAAGAGCAACCAGCCGACCCGTTCCGGGCCATACGACTCGTGCAATCTGATGTACTCTTCGCCGACGCGTTTGGGGGCGCGCAGCAGAAACTCCAGCATCGCCACGCCGAAAGCCCGCTCAGCTCGCAGGGCTTGCTGGGCGGTGGCGACGAAGTCGAACTGACTAAAGCGCGCCTGCAACTGTTTTAACTGCGGGTCGGTCCAGACGCGTGCTGCCAATCCCTGGTTCACGACATCCGTCGTGATTTGGAAACAAGTGATTCGCACCATTTGCGACACCAGCAGCGGCTCGTCCTTCATCGCATCCGCCACACGCAGCATCAGGAGCACATCCTGCAGTGCAGCTTGGCCTTGACCGGCTACAATCTCGGCCAGAGTGCGGATCTGGAGCACGCGGCAAAGCTTTCTGAGCGGGGCCAGATGGGGTAAACGAATCGCCGCCGGTTCGTCCTGAGTGTAATCGATAGGGAACCGTGACGCTGGCCGTTGGGCGGCCTGGCGTAACTCCGCCAAGGCCGGCTCATAGACTTTCAGCGCCTCCAGCACCTCCAACGCAGCGCGCACCTCGGCTGATGCGCCAGGCGGCGCGGTAACGGGGATGGGCTGCTCAGGATCACCGGTCCGCACCATGCGAAATGCACGGGCCCAGGCTAACATGTCGCTTCCAGGCATGGCGCTGTCGGGCCCGCGGCGGCCTCGAACGGTCCGCTGGCTTGGCACGTTGGACTCCGCTCGATCGAAGTCTTTCAGCCATGCCATGGGCTCCGGTCCAGGCCATCGCTTGAACTCTAGGCCCGCAAACAGGGGTGTGGCCGCGAAGTTCTGGTCGTCTGGCACTGGTGGCGGCACAAAGGCCTTGAGGTCGAGCTTCTCGCCCCGGGCACTCAGCTCACGTTGGCACACAGCCCACGCGCGATGTCCGCGCCAGCTCTCAATGCCTACCAGCAAGAGGACCGGGACAATCAAACCAACGAAAACTCCGCCTCCCCACAGGAGCACGCGCCATAACAGGCGCCGCGGTGGTCGAACCGGGTCAGTCATATCACCATCAGTGTTAGTTGGCATAGGCCGAATCCACGCCGGCCATGCTCATTTGGTTGGACCGTGCCCCAGCCAAGACCTCACGCCCCAAGGGTCGCTAGCATAACCTCGGTTAGCTACGGAGTGGAAGGGGCAGCCATGTGCGAAAGCCATGGGGAGGAATCTCATTCTCTTGGTATGCGCCGGCTTTCCGCCGGCTTATGCCGGCGGCTACGGGTTGTTTGCGTAGCCGCCGCCGTCAGGCGGCGCACCCAGCAGACTTGGTGGATGAATCCGCCCACTTACGTCGGCGGCTACGGATTTTCCGCCGGCTCACGCCGGCGGCTGCCACGAGCGTTCACACGCCAAAGAATTTCTGAATCTCGAGGATAACTTCGACCAACCGATCGATCTCGTCGGTGGTGTTGTAGAAGTAAAAGCTGGCGCGGGCGGTGGATTCGACTCCGAGCTTTTTCATTAGTGGCTGGGTGCAATGATGGCCGCCGCGCAGGGCCACACCCGCTTGGTCTCCCAACGTCACCACGTCGTGCGCATGGACACCCTCGACCAAAAAACTGACCAGGCCAGCCCGGCCTTTGGGCGGGCCGAACAGGCGCACGCCCTTGAGGCTGCGCAACCGTTCGTAGGCGTAGGCGCCCAGCTCCAAGTCGTGCGCCGCAATGCGGTCCCGGCCGATGCTGTCCAAGTAATCCATGGCTGCATGCAGGCCGATCGGGCCAGCGATATGGGGCGTGCCGGCCTCGAACCGGTGTGGTGGGTTCTTGAAGGTGGTGCGGTGGTAATCGACCGTGAGGATCATTTCGCCGCCGGCCTGGTAGGGCGGCATTTGTTCCAGCAATTCCATCCGGCCATACAACACGCCGATGCCAGTGGGGCCGCACATCTTGTGGCCGGAGAAGGCCAAAAAATCGCAGCCAATCTCCTGCACGTCCAAGGGCCGGTGGCCGGCGCTTTGGGCTGCGTCCACCAGGGTAACGATGCCCCGGCGCCGGGCGCGGGCGCACAGGTCAGCTACGGGATTGATTGTGCCCAGGCTGTTGGAGATGTGGACCATCGCCAGCAACTTGACACCTGAGCCCAGCAGCTCGTCGATCCGGCTCAGGTCCAGCAACCCTTCCGGGCCGGTCACGGGGATATAGGCCAGGCGCGCCCCGGTGCGTTCGGCCAGCAACTGCCAGGGCACAAGGTTGCTGTGATGCTCCATCTCGGTCAGCAGGATGGTATCGCCGGCCTTCAGGTTTCGGGCGCCCCAGGTGGCGGCCACCAGGTTGATCGCCTCGGTGGTGCCGCGGGTGAAAATGATTTCGTCAGCGCTGCGGGCATTGATGAATCGGGCAGCTCGGGCGCGGGCGGCTTCGTAGGCAGCAGTGGCGCGGCTGCTCAGCTCATGGATGCCACGATGGACATTGGCGTTGTCGCGTTCGTAGTAGCGGCGGAGCGCCTCGATGACCGCCCGCGGCTTTTGGGTGGTGGCGGCGTTGTCGAAGTAAATCAACGGCCGCCCATGGACCTGTTGGTGTAGGATGGGGAAGTCTTGGCGGAGCGCGGCCCAGTCTGGAGCAGGGCGGGTCATGAGATTTTCATCCGCGCAAGCGCCTACAGCAGCCCAAGCTGCAATTTGGCTGCTTCGCTCATCATGGCCTGGTTCCAAGGCGGGTCCCAGACCAGCTCGACGTTGGCTTCCTCAATGCCCGGCAGGCTCAGGAGCCGGTTCTGCACATCCTGAGCGATCATCGGGCCCATGGCACAGCCTGGAGCCGTCAGGGTCATCTTCACGTCGGCGCGGAAGCTGTTTTCGCCTAGCTTGGTCAGGACTAGGTCGTAAATGAGGCCCAGGTCCACCACATTGACCGGGATTTCTGGGTCGTAGCAATTGCGGAGGGCGTCCCAGGCCTGTTTTTCCAGCTCTTCTTGGGTGAGGGGCTGAGCCGGACCTGTCTTGGGCGTGGGAGTGGCGGCTGGTGTGGACGGGGGTTGTCTGCCCAGTGCATCGGCATCTTTGCCTTCGATGCGGTAGGTGTTGCCGTTAACCACCACGGTGAAGGCGTCGCCCAAGGCCTGAAAAATATCGGCTTGCTGGCCCTGGCGCAGGAGGACCTTCTCGCCGGTGGGCACTTGCACCGCCTCGACGTCGCGAGTCAGACTGATGGGTTCAGGTGTGGGCATCTCGGAATCTTCCGTCTCGGTGGTCACGGTTTCGCCTCGGCGTTCGACGAATTCCACGGCGGATCCGCCACAGCCGGGCTGCGTTCAGTAATCCTGTAGGCATCTGTGCGGTACCGTACGCGTCAGCTTTGGACCCCCTGCTATTGTGCCAAAACCTCATACACCACGCGGTAATCCCCTACTGGGATGCGATATGCTCTTTCGGTGCCGATCAACTTCACTGCGCCAGCCGGAAAAGCGTTCTGTCCCAGCGGCCTCGATGGCCCGGACCATTCTTGCCAGCGCTGCTGCTGGCAGCCGCAGGTCTTTGCTGGTAGATTTGTGCCCCTCGATGCGAAAGCCCATGCCATTTGAGCCGCCGCTTCAATTCGGCGTGCGGGATCGTTTTCTCGTGTCGCCGCTCGGCGATCAGCCGCAAGTCGTCCAACTCTTCGCTCAGTTTCTCGTATGCTCGAGCGGGTTGAACCGCGGCCGTTTTGCGGCCCTGTTCGTCGGTCAGGTATTGCAGCGACCGCTCTCATGCCTAAAATCGTATCTGCCGGCTGAGGTTTGTCCAGCGGCCACGGCCTCAGGTGTCTTCCGTCTCGGTGGTCACGGTTTCGCCTCGGCCTTCGACGGCGGCCAGGGCAGCGTGCCAGGGCAGGATAGCGCATTTGATGCGTGCGGGGAACTTGTGCACCCCTGCTAATGCGTCCAGCTTGCCCAAGTCGCCTGCGGTTTGGCCGGTGGTGATCATTTGGTGGACCTTATCGAAGAGGGCTTTGACCTCGGCGCGGGTTTTGCCTTTAAGGGCTTCGGTGAGGATCGAGGCCGAAGCTTTGGAGATAGCGCAGCCTGAGCCCTGGAACGTCAGTTCCTTAACGACATCGCCTTCGAGTTTGGCGTAGAGGGTATAGTTATCGCCGCAGAGGGGGTTGTGGCCGTGAGCGGTGCGGTTGGCATCGGGCAACACCCGGTAGTTCCTGGGGCTTTTGCTGTGGTCCAGGATGAGCTGCTGGTAAAGGTCAGTCAGGTCGTCAAACATGCGCGTTCAGATTCGCCTGTAAGGTTGATAGCCACCTTCTCATGCGCCTCCAGGCGGGTCCAGACCAACTGATCCAGCTCGTCACGGAGGCCAGTGTGGCGGACGCGCTCGATGATCTCGCCGGCAAAGGCATGGATGAGCATGCGCCGGGCGGTCTCCAAGCCGAGGCCGCGGCTGCGCAGGTAAAAGATGGCCTGCGGGTCCAACTGGCCGACGGTGGCGCCGTGGGTGCACTTGACGTCGTCGGCGTAGATTTCGAGCTGCGGCTTGGTGTCCACGGTGGCGTCGTCGGACAGCAGCAGGTTCTTGTTGGTCTGTTTGGCGTCGGTTTTCTGCGCGCCGGGCCGCACCAGGATGCGGCCGTGAAAGACGCCCTTGGACTTGTCCGCCAGAATGCCGTTGAAGTATTCGTGGCTGGCGCAGTTGGGTTGGGCGTGTTCGACGATCATGTGGTGGTCGGCCAACTGATCCCCGCGGGTGAGGTAGAGGCCGTTGAGGATGCATTGCAAACCTTCGCCAGCTAGGTGGATGCGGAGGTTGGTGCGCGACAGCCGGGCCCCCAGATTCAGGCAGTGGTAAATGACATTGCCAGCCCGGCCCAAACGTGCGCCCAAGATTCCCAGGTGATAGGCCGACAGGCTCTCGTCTTGGAACCGGATGTGCTCGACCACAGCCTGGTCGCCCACGGTCAATTCCGTTGCGGTGTTGGTCAACACCGCCGCCTCGGTGAGGCTCACGTAGCTTTCGACCACGGTCAGCCGGCTGCCTGCCTCAGCCACAATCAGGTTCCGCACATGGGCGGTGGTCCCGGGGTCTGGGCCGGTGGAAATGAACAGCAGGTGGACTGGTTCGGCTAGTGCCATTCCGGGCGGCACAACCACCAAGGCCCCATCCCTGAAAAAGGCCGCGTTCAAAGCGGCGAAAGCATTGTCTTGAGGCTGAGCCAGGTGGAACAGATGAGCTTGGAGCAGCGCATCGTCGGTCGTCAGCGCTTGGGCCAGGCTGCCCAGGCGCAAGCCCGGCAACAGATTGCCGGGCGCGGACAGCTCAGGCGCGAAGTGACCGTCCACAAACACCAAGCGGCGCGCAGGCTGAGCGGTAAAAGGAAATCGGCCGAGGCTATCGGCAGCCCACCGTTCGGCCCTGGGCTCCAACACGGGCCGGAATGGCAGCTTGACAATCGGAGCTATGTTGGTGAAGCGCCAATCCTCGTCTTGGAGCGTGGGGAAGCCCAGCTCAACGAATCGGTTCATGGCGGAGTTGCGCAGGGCCGCCAGCCAGGCCGGTTCCTGAGCCAGCTTCTGCAGCCGCAGGAATTTGGCCCAATACGGCCCGGTGTCTTTCAGCTCCGGCGCGGCCGAGCTGGGGACCGGCTTGGGCTCGGGTCGGGCATGCATGGCTGTGAGCATGGTGGTGGTGGCCGGGAGGCGGTTCAAGCTGAAACGGCGGCTCCGACCGGCTTGCAGGGCTTGTCGCAGGTGTTGCAGCCCAGAATCCAGTCGTAGCCCTTTTCTTCCAGCTCCAGGGCCAATTCTTTGCCGCCGGAGGTGGCGATGCGCCCGTCGCACAGCACGTGCACATGGTCGGGCACGATGTAGTTGAGCAGCCGCTGGTAATGGGTGATCACCAACTGAGCGTTGTCGGCCCGGCGCAGCTTGTTGACCCCGGCGGCCACCACCTTCAGCGCGTCGATGTCCAGGCCTGAATCGGTCTCGTCCAAGATGGCCAGCTTGGGCTCCAGCACGGCCATCTGGAAGATTTCGTTCCGCTTCTTTTCGCCGCCGGAAAAGCCCTCGTTGACCGGGCGCCTGAGCAAGTCCTCCGGCAGATGCAGCAACTTCATCTTCTCTTTGACCAACGCCAAGAACTCCATCGCGTCCAGCTCGGGCAGACCGCGGTATTTCCGGATGGCGTTATAGGCGGCTTTGAGGAAGTAAGTGCTGTTGACGCCGGGGATCTCGACGGGATACTGAAAAGCCAAAAAGACGCCTTCGCACGCCCGTTCCTCCGGGGCCATGGCCAACAGGTCCTTGCCGCAATACAGCACCTGGCCGTCGGTGACTTGGTAGCCGTCCCGGCCGGCCAACACATTGGCCAAGGTACTTTTACCTGAGCCGTTGGGGCCCATGACGGCGTGGACCTCGCCCGGGTAGATGGTGAGGTTAATGCCTTTGAGGATTTGCCGGCCCTCGACGCCAGCGCACAGGTTACGGATGCTCAGGATGGGTTCGGGACTCATGGCTCAAATGGGTTGAACTTCACGGGCTACGGCCAATGGCTCGGCTTCGGGCCGTGGTCGTCGGGCTGCGCCTCGGCCATCCGGTATTGCTCTACGCATACCACGCTGTGGATCGGCTGGGAAGACCGAACCGCATTGCGCTTCGGCTTGGCTGCAGGTGGCTGGGCTGAGCACGGCGCGCCGGCAGCCGCCGCGGCGCACGGCCAACTTGGGCCAGATCGGCTGACCCACGTTTGGACTTGGGCTAATCAACGCATCCGTGTTCATGCAGCAGCTTGTGTCACTGCGGGCTTGGACACAGCCAAGCCCGGCGGCTTATCCCACACTGCCCTCCAGGCTGACGCCCAGCAGCTTCTGCGCTTCGACTGCAAATTCCATGGGCAGTTCCTTGAAGACTTCCTTGCAGAAGCCGTTGACGATCATGTTCACGGCGTCCTGGGTGGAAATGCCGCGCTGGTTGCAGTAGAAAATCTGGTCTTCGCCAATCTTGGAGGTGGTGGCCTCGTGCTCGACGCTGGCGGTGCTGTTGCGGACCTCGATGTACGGGAAGGTGTGCGCGCCGCATTTGTCGCCGATCAGCAACGAATCGCACTGGGAGTAGTTCCGGGCGTAGGCCGCGCTTTTGAGAATCTTGACCAAGCCGCGGTAACTGTTTTGGCCGTGGCCGGCGGCGATGCCTTTGGAGACGATGGTGCTGCGGGTGTGCCGGCCGATATGGATCATCTTGGTGCCGGTGTCGGCCTGCTGGTAGTTGTTGGTCAGAGCCACCGAGTAGAACTCGCCCACCGAATGGTCCCCTTGCAGGATGCAACTGGGATATTTCCAGGTGATGGCTGAGCCGGTCTCGACTTGAGTCCAGGAAATCTTCGAGTGCCGGCCTTTGCACAGGCCGCGTTTGGTCACGAAGTTGTAGATGCCACCGCGGCCCTGGGCATCGCCTGGGTACCAGTTTTGCACAGTGGAATACTTAATCTCGGCGTGGTCCAGCGCGACCAGCTCCACCACCGCCGCATGCAGTTGGTTCTCGTCCCGCATGGGGGCCGTGCAGCCTTCCAAGTAGCTGACGTAAGCCCCCTCGTCGGCCACGATGAGGGTGCGCTCGAATTGACCGGACTTAGCGGCGTTGATGCGGAAGTAGGTGCTCAGCTCCATCGGGCACCGGACGCCCTTCGGGATGTAGCAGAAGGACCCATCGCTAAAGACCGCCGAGTTCAGCGCGGCGTAGAAGTTGTCCGTATAAGGCACCACCGTGCCCAAGTACTTTCGCACCAGGTCAGGATGTTCCTGGACAGCCTCACTGAACGAGCAGAAGATGATGCCTTTGGCGGCCAGTTGCTCGCGGTAGGTGGTACCGACCGACACACTATCGAACACCGCGTCCACCGCCACCCCGGCCAACCGCTCCCGTTCGCGCAGTGGGATGCCCAGCTTCTCGTAAGTTTCCAGCAGCTTGGGGTCAACTTCATCGAGGCTTTTGGGGCCCTGGCTGCGGCGTTTGGGCGCCACGTAATAGACAATCTCTTGGAAATTGATCGGCGGATAGCTCACCTTGGGCCAGGTGGGCACGGCCATGGTGGTCCAATGCCGGTAAGCTTTCAGCCGCCACTCCAACAGCCAGTCCGGCTCGTTTTTCTTGGCCGAGATGAACCGGATGATGTCCTCGTTCAAGCCGGGCGGAGCCGATTCAGTCTCCACCTCGGTGACGAAGCCGTATTTGTATTCGGTTTTGACCAGCTTTTGGATGGTCTCAGTGGACGTGTTCATAAGCGGCTGAGTTGGCGCGCGAGCGGCCTGGCGCCCGGCGCAGGGTTTGTGCGCTGCGCCGTCACCTGCCTCGGCAGCGCCTCAGGCCCTAACGCGGGCGCTGCAGGTGCGGCAGGTGCCGTGCACCGTCATGTCTAAGCGGCGAGCTTGGAAGCCGCGGGGGAGACCCAGCTTGCGCGCCAGCGCGGCCCCTTTGAGGGGCATGTCGGTGATGCTGTTGCACGATTCGCAATGGAAATGGAAATGCTCGTCCATATTGGCACAGAACCGGGCTGCACCCCGGTCCACGGCCACTTGCCGGACCAAGCCGCACGCGATGAGCGCATCCAGGCAGTTGTACACCGTGGCCAGCGAAATCTTCGGTGTGGTCTGCTTAATTCGCAAAAACAGTTGTTCGGCTGTGGGGTGGTCCGGATGCGCCACAAGCGCCTTGTACACCTGCTGGCGCTGTGGCGTTCGGCGCAGCCCGCTAGCGGCTAGGTGCTGGTTGACTGTTGCCGTTGCTTTCCTGTCATCCACATTCATGGCAGGTGCAAGGTAGCCTGCAACAACCGCGATGTCAAAACCTTGAAAAAATGCAACCTCGGGCCCGCCAGCGCCTCCGTTTGGGACGGGCGGCCATCGACCTGGTGTTGCGCACCGCTTTGGGCCGTCAAGGCAGGCGCAAGCGCCTAGGCTACGGCTTGCGCCAGATTCAGATGCGGAAGTAGCGGTCTGACCGGGCCCGGCCGGAAGAGTCGGCCAAGGGAGGCTGCGCTGTTTGGCCATCGGGGCCTCGGGCTAAGCGCCGCCAGGTGGCCAGGGCCAGCAGCGGCCAAGTGTTCCGATACATGTCGTATTTGAGGTAAAAGACTTTCGGAAAGCCGGTGCCGGTGGTTTCGTCTTCGGTCCAAGAACCGTCCGGGTTCTGCGTCTGAAGCAGGTATTGGACGCCGCGGACCACGCTGGGCCGCCAAGGGTCATCGAAGGCCAGCAGGCCCATCAGCGCCCAGGCGGTTTGTGAGGCGGTGCTGGGGCCGCGGCCTTTGAATACCGGGTCGTCATAGGTATTGGCCCGTTCGCCCCAGCCGCCGTCCTCATGCTGCACGCTCTCCAGCCAATCGCGCGCCTTGAGAATCCAGGGTTGGTTCATGTTCAGGTTCAGGGCGCGCAAGCCGCGCAGCACTTGCCAGGTGCCGTAAATGTAATTGACGCCCCAGCGGCCATACCAGGAGCCGTCGGGCTCCTGATGAGCTTGGAGGTAGCGGAGGGCTTTTTGGACCTGGGGATGGTCCAGCCGGAACCCCTCATAACCGACCAGCTCCAAGACGCGGGCTGTGATGTCGGCGCACTCTGGGTCCAGCATGGCGTTGTGGTCGGCAAATGGCACCTTTTCCAAAATGCTCTTGGTGCAGTCCTTGTCGAATGCAGCCCAGCCGCCGTCCTTGCACTGGAAGGTGAGCATCCATCGAAGCCCGCGTTTGAAGGCCGCGTCACGCCGAGCTGGGTTTTGGGTGGGCACCTTCCGGAGCGCCAGCAGCACCATGGCCGTGTCGTCCACGTCCGGGTTCCACTTGTTATTGAACTCGAAGGCCCAGCCCGACGGCTCTACCTGGGCAGGGTTCTTGATGGCCCAGTCGCCTCGGAACCGAATCTCACGGTCCAGTAGCCAGTTGACTGCCCGCTCCAGGGCTGGGTGATCCGGCGGTAACCCCGATTCGGCCAAGGCAATGACCGTGATGGCCGTGTCCCACACCGGGGAAAAGCAGGGCTCGATCCGGACGCTGTCCTCAGTCTCATGCTCCAGCTTCTTCAGCTCGCGTTCAGCGCGCAGCACTTCGGGGTGGTCGTCGGGATACCCCAATGCTTTGAGCGCAATGAGCGAATTGAGCATGGCCGGAAAGATGGCGGCCAAACCGTCCGAACCTTCGAACCGGTCCAGCATCCAACGCTCGGCCTTCTTCAGCGCCAGGGCGCGGAACGGGCGAAGCCGGGCTTTCTCGATCACTTTCAGGAACTGGTCAAAGGCGATGAAGAAATTACGCCAAGTCAGCCACTGCGGATCCCTGGGCAGGCGCAAGTCCCGCTCGTGAAAGCCTTCCGGATACAGCTCGCTAAGGCTGACTGGCGGATGCAAAGGCCGGGTGGGCTTGAAATGGTTGATGATGGACAACGGGACCAACATGGACCGGGTCCAGTTGCTCATCTCGTTGAAGTTTACGTGGAACCACTTGCCCATGAGGATGATTTCCGCCGGGATCGTGGGCACGTAGTCCCAAGGAAACAGGCCCAACAACGCCAAATACAGCTTCGAAAAGGTGTTCAGGCGCGGTATTCCACCCAGGCTGCGGGCCACCTCACGGGCGCGCAACATGCGCGGATCAGTCACCGGTATGCCAGCCAGTTTCAGGGCTAAATAGGCCTTGACGGTGGCGTTGATCTCAGCCGGGCCACCGTAATAGATGTTCCAGCCTCCATCGGGCAGTTGGAGCGACAGGATATGGTTGACGGCCTTCCGCTCCCATACCGGATCAACCGAGCCGTTCCAGTGGTGGTAAGCCACCATGTCCGACACCAAGGTGGCGTCCACGATCAGCTCGCCAATCCAGTAGCCCTCAGCATGCTGCAGGCTCAGCAAATACTCCTGAGCGCGTCGCATGGCTCGGTCCACCGCCTCCACTTGGCCGGCTTTCAAGTTGAGGGCCTGCGACTGGCCAGCAAGCCTGGCCCTGTGCATTGAGATGCCTGACATGCACTAGACTGTGCCTGGCCAAGGGGCACCTGTAAAGGTGTATTCCACAACTGCCTTTGGATCAGGCACTTGGAGCCTGACCCAAGCACTCCACCACGCAATCCTGCCGTTGTTGGCGATAGCACAAGGCGGTTTGGACCGCACCCCCATACCCGCCTCAACCGGGCCCCGGCCGGCCAGCACTCAGCAGCCGGACCGCTTCAAGCATACTGAGCAACTGTTCTGTTCGGCTTTTAAGGTCCCGGACCCGGACCTTGGAATCAGCCCCATCACTCGGCTCTACCTTGGCGGTGTAGCTAGCGCCCGACTCAAGGGCGCGCTTGAACTGCTTGTCAGGCTTGAGCGGGCTGAGGGGATAGTCCACGGTGCATCCGGCGGTGCGCAGTTGCTGGACCAATTGCAGTGTGCGCTCGCGTAAGGCCTCGTCCTCGATCAAACAAAACACCTGTAGGCCCGGCTCCCAGGCCGGCAACAAGCCCCGGGCTTGCAACAGCTCTAACAGCACCACGTCGCCCATGCCAAAGCCCAGAGCAGGCAGGTCCACCCGACCACCGCTGATGAGCTTGATGAGGTTGTCGTAGCGTCCGCCCCCGGCCACTGCACGGAATTGGCCTTCCCGATCGAAGACCTCGAATACCACCCCCGTGTAATAGGCCAGCCCACGAATGATTCGATAGTCCACTTGCACAAACTCAGCCAAGCCACGTGCCGCCAAGTCGCGGATAATGGCCTGCAGCTCGGGAGTCGGTTGGCCTTCCTGGATGAATGCTTCCACTTGGGCCAACGACAAACCCAGGGCAGCCAGTTTGGCTTCGATCTGTTCCCGGGGTTCGCGGTCCAGCTTGTCCACGGCCTGGTAAAACTCGTAAGCGCGCGTCGGATCACCGCCGTGCCGGGCGTAAAAATCGGTCCAGACTTGCCGGCTACTGAGCCGCACCACGACGTCTTGGGCCGTCAAGCCCACGGCCCGGAGGCTATCGATCAACAGGGCCAGCAGCTCGGCTTCAGCTCCCGGGCCGGATTCACCGATGATATCGGCATTGAACTGGAAGTGCTCGCGGAGCCGGCCCTTTTGCTGACGTTCGTATCGGAACAGTTGGGGGATGGCGAACCACTTGAGGGGCTTTTTGTAGTTGCGGTGATGGGCTGCCACCATTCGGGCCAGGGTGGGCGTCATTTCCGGGCGCAAGGCTACGGCCCGCCCGCCCTTGTCGGTGAAATTATAAAGCTGGCGCACAATCTCATCGCCGCTTTTGAGGGTGTAGAGCTCCAGCGGTTCCAACGGCGGGCCGTCATACTCGCGGAAGCCATACCGATGCGCTACGGCGCGCCAGCGCTCGAACAGATAACTCCGCGCCGCGGCGCTCCATGCCTCGGCATGCGGGACCGGCTCGGGATAAAAATCGCGAAATCCGGGCAGCCGTTCCATGAACTCCTTAGTCACATATCCACCGGCAGCGCCGCTGCCCAACGGGCGCTGGCCTGCCGTCGGCCCTCAGCTTGGGGCAGCTTGGTTGGATTCTGATGCGGCTTGGGCAATTTGACCCGGAGTCAATTTCAACACGCTGTCCCGCATTTCCTTGCCCGGTTTGAACTTGACCACCGCCCGTTCGGGGATGGGCACATCGGTATCCGGAGCGTTTGGATTCCGGCCCACGCGCGCCTTGCGCACCTTCACCTCGAACACGCCGAAGTTGCGCAACTCGACTTTCTCCCCGCGCGCCAAGGCTTGGGAGATGTAGTCCAGAGTCTTCTGCACCACCCCCTGCACCGTCTTTTGCGTCAGGCCGGTCTCGTCGCTGATCCGTGCCACAAGGTCACGTTTGGTCAAGGTTGCCATAGCTAGGTCCGGGCTTTGGTTCTACTCACCTGACCCCAGCCAATAGGCCCCTAAGCCTTTTCGGTCAAGCACAGATTCCTCTGTGGCCAAGCAGCCGTTGGCTCCAGTGCCGCCTGGCTCCTACTGGAGCGGGGTGCCGTTGACCATGATCGTCAAGCCTTGGTGCGAGTCGTTCCGCACAAACTCAGCAGCAACGCCAGCCGGTACGCTGTAGCGCACCTCAAGCCGGTCAGCCTGCCGTTGCCACTGCACCCACACCGGCCCACGCACTGTCAAGGTGCTGCCGCGTGCCCAGCTCAAGCCACTGAGCCGCGGGCTGATCTGCACCGCCGCCCCGCCCGGGGCGGTCTCTTTGACACCCAAAATGATCCGGTTCAGAAACCGCGTTGGAGCCGACGACCAGGCGTGGCAATGGCTTCGAGTGGGGAACCGGCCGCCGCCGGTGGTGCCGGAGGGAAAACTTTCCCACACCGTGGTGGCTCCAGCCTCCAGCATGGGCAAATACTGGGCGTAGATGTCTTGGATGATGGCATCAGCCAGGCCCAACTTCTCGTAGGTCTCGTAAAGATACAACATCGCAAAGGGCGAACCGGGTCGGACCATGGCAGGCGGTGGGTTGGTCAAGTTTCGAATCGCCGCTGCTGCGTGTGCCGGCTCGATAATGTCATACAGCAACGCCAGGAAACTGGTGTGCTGGCAGGTGGAGGGGCTGATGGACCCATCGTCGCGAATCGCGTCCGGATACGCCTGCCGCACAGGGTCCCAGAGCCGATTGATGCCGCGGACCAGGCGGTCCCGATAAGCCTTAAGCCAGGGCAGGTGGTTGGTCTGACCCAGCACTTGCGCCTCCTTCAACGCCGCGTCAATGGCTCCGACCAAAAACATGCTGTTGTGCAGTACGGTCTTGGGGCTTTGATCGATGTTGACCCAATCGAAGAAGTTCCAAAACGGCGCGCTGAACAGGTCCCGCTCGGTTACGTAAGCCTCGGCTCGCTGCAGGTTCACGATCACTGCCGGAAAAATCTCGCGCAGCCGGTTGGTATCGCCGGTGGCCCAGTAGTAGTCCCAAGTCGAGATGCCCCACAAGAAGCTCCAGGCCGGTAACAAACAATCCCAACAGGACGGCGTCTGGCAGCCAGCGATAGGATACCGGTCCAGCGACTGAGCCGTGAGCCGAATGCAGCGCCGGGCTAGGTCATACGCCCCAAAGACGCCAAAGGCAAACAACGCCTCGTTCCGCGCATCGCCCACCCAGTGAGTCTGTTCGTAAAGCGGGCAATCAGTGAAGGTGTCTTCCATGCACAGCTTCAGTGTCCGCGTGGAAATCTCCCAAATCCGATCCAGCCGCGCGTCACTGCAATTGAAGCTGCCCTGGGCATGGATGGGGTAAGTGGACTCGACCACCTGCAAATGCCGCAACCGCACCGGGCTGTGGTGATTGCGCAGGGTCAAGAACAGGTAACGGCCAGACCGGCGCTTCAGCGAAGTGAATCGGTTGACGCCCGCTTTGGTGATGTAGCGCAGCCCGTTGCGGTTGCCGCTGGTATGCTGCAAGGTGCCGTCCGGCGCAATGTACTCTAGCCCGAAGATATCCACGATCACACCCGCGTCGGCCACCAGCTCGAAGTCGTAATATCCACAGGTCTGCTCGCCCAAATCATACAGCAGCTCGACATCACCGGCTGGGCTGGGGTGGACGACAGTGGCTTCAGGCGTATCGTGCAGCAACCCAGCCGGGTGGGTAACCAGCCCCTGAGCATCGCCGACCACCTGCCGACGTAGAAATGGGTAGTGAAAATCCTGAACAAACATTTGCTCAGAAGGCAGTAGCTCGGCCCGGTGTGCCAACTGTTGCCTGAAGCTGCCGAGGTTGTTGACCGATTTCAACAACGGGTCCGTGGTCCGGGCCCAACCGTCCAGCACCTTGGCCAAGCGCGGGTCTTGCCGCCGAAAATGAATCCACAGCAAATCATTGGTCGCCACGGCAAACTCCGAAAACCGCAGAAAACACCACGGATTCTCGTGCTCGGGTTGGAGTGGGTTGAGCAATCGGCCCGGCACTGGTGTGCCGAAACCCAGCGTCTTTTCCTTCTCGTGACCGAAGGGGTCACGCACCAGGGCTAACACCAGATGCTGCCCCGGCTTGAGGCTAATCTGGTTGTTGGTTGGCCGCTGCCCGCCCACAGCCACGCGGAATGGCCCCGGATCAAGCCGCACTGTGCAGGCTTGGGTCACCTCCAACACCGTGGCCATGCCGCAGGCCATGCTCACATTGTTGTTGGCCTCGATGAGCCCCGGATGCACCAGCCGAGCCGCGGGCAAGCACCAGCTCAGCCAGTCCGCTCGAACCAAGCGTGCGCCCAAGAACGTTTTCAACGGAAACGGGCGCCGGCTCATCAGCGCCACATCTCGCGGTTGCAAATCACGCCACGGGCCTTGCCCGGCAGCAAACCGTACTCGGGCAGGGCGAAACTGCAGTCGGTCCTCCAGCCGCGCATCGTACAGCTCGCACGGCTCCATCTGGATGCTCACCTTGGGGGTGTTGGGCACCCAAGCCGGCGCCAAGGCAACTTCCCATGATGCATCCGTCAGCACCCTCACCCTCGAGCCGTCCTGCTGCAGCGCCTCCAGCTCAACCAATAGCCCGGCAGCTTGCGGTATGCGGTGGAAGTCGCCCACCCCATAATACCGAGCGATCACACGCACTTCGTTGGTCCCGGCCACCAAATACGGCAACACATCCACCACGTCGTACTGGTAATGCTCCGGCCAACTCCGGCACGGCCCATCGTTGACCCAACGGCCATTGATGAACAGCCGGTAAAAACTATCGGCAGTAATCCGCAACATCGCTTCCTGGGGTGCCTCTAGCCGGAAGGTCTTCCGCGCGATGACAGTTTGGTTGTAGCTGTCCGCCGGCTCGCCAGCCCACCAAATCCAATTGGGCTGGAGTGGGCCTGTACCCAGCGGCTGGGCTTGAAGCCGGGGCTGCTGCAACCCCACTGCCCCCAGCCCCACCGCAAGCGCAGACCAACGGATCGCAAATACCAAACTCGGAAATCGATTGCCCAATGCTTTCATGCCTGATGACCTGCGGGTTCTAGACCGGCGCCGCCCCATCTTCAACCTCAAATCCGGTCGATCAAACTGCGTTGACCCTGGGCCGCGGCGCCTCACTGAACAAGGCACATCAGGCCGGCTGACGCCATGGCCGACTTGGACAGACCCCGGCGGCTTCCGCCCGCAAGGATACTGAAGCCGTGCAGAAAAATTGATTGGCCCGGTAAATGAGTCGATCTGTGGATGAAATTGCCGCTGCGGCAGCCTGGAGCCGCCGGGGCGGGTGGAGTGCTTACTTGCGCTTCAGCTCATCCAACTTGGCAATCCACACTTTGGGCCCGCCGCGCATGTAACCGACTTGTTCCCAAACTTTCTGGCCCTGGGCGTTCAGCACCACCAACGTAGGAAAGCCTTCGACCTTGAACTTGTCCCGCAGCGCCGCATTGGCCTTCTTGAGCTCGGGCGATTGCGGTTTGCGCCGCGGAAAGTCCACCTCCACCAACACCAAGTTGGTCTTGGCGTAGTCGGCAAACTCTTGGGTATCGAAGAGCTCCTTCTTCAGCCGCATACACCAACCGCACCAATCCGACCCGGTGAAGTTGATGAACACCAATTTGTTTTCGGCCTTGGCTTGGGCCTGGGCTTTGTCCAGATCCGTCAGCCAGACCAGCTCGGCAGCGGCGGCTGCGCTCGCCACCAGCACTGTCACTAAGCTCAACCCAATGCGTCTCATACCAGCTATTGGACCGGGGAGGCGGCGGATTCATTCGCGCCAGACGATTCTGCCGGCCACAATCGTGGCAACAACCTTGCCACGCAAAGGCCAGTTGTCAAAGGGCGTGTTCCTGGAGCGGCTCAGGGATTCCTCGCTTCGGAACACCCACTGCCGATCCGGATCGAACACCGTCACATCCGCATCGGCGCCCACGGCCAAAGTGCCCTTGGGCAAGCCCAACACCCGGGCTGGCCCGGTGGTAAAGCGCCGGATCAGCTCCATCAAACTCATCCGACCGCTGTGCACCAGTTGCATCAAAGCCAGCGGCAACGCCGTCTCCAAACCGGTGATCCCAAACGGAGCTGCATCGAACTCGACCTCCTTTTCGTAAGTGCAGTGTGGGGCGTGATCACTGACGATCATTTCGAGGGTCCCGTCCGCCACCGCCTGCAACAGCGCCTCGCGGTCCTCGGCGGAGCGTAGAGGCGGATTCATTTTGAAATTGGTATCGTAAGCGGGCCAACTGGGCCGTGGACCTCCGCCGTTCCCCAGGCCATAGACTCCTTGACCGTCCGTTCGCCAAAACGCTTCGCTACCCGCCACCGCTGCGTCCGTCAGGGTAAAATGGTGCGGACACACCTCGCCCGAGATCGGCACCCCACGCTGCCGAGCAGCTCGGATCAACTCGACGCTACGCGCGCAGCTCACATGCAGGCAGTGCACTCGCGCCCCGGTCAGTTCCGCCAACAAAATGTCCCGCGCCACCATCAGCGCCTCGCCCGCCGCCGGCCAGCCACGCAACCCCAGCAGCGTGCTCCAGTAGCCTTCGTGCATGACCCCTTCGCTCACCAGGGCATAATCCTGGCAATGATCCAGCACCGGCAGACCGAACATGCGCGCATACTCCATGGCCCGACGCATCAATTCGGCGTTCTGCGGGCAGTGGCCATCGTCGGTAATGGCCACCACACCCGCCCGGTGCAATGAACCAATCGGCGCCAACTCCTCCCCAGCCAGCCCTTTGGTGATGGCGCCTGTGACAAACACGTTCACTAACCCTTCCCGCGCTGCTCGTTCCCGGATCAAAGACACCACCCCGGCGTTCTCGACCACCGGAATGGTGTTGGGCATACACACCACCGAGGTAAACCCGCCTCGGGCCGCTGCGGCGGTGCCGGTAGCCAAGGTTTCCTTGGCCACCTGCCCCGGTTCGCGCAAATGCACATGCCCGTCGATCAAACCCGGGCATACCACACAGCCCCGCACATCCAACCGCTCACAATTCTGCGGTGCCTGCCGCGCAGCCTCTGGCCCCACTGCCGCCACCTTGCCATCCACCAAAAGCACGTCCGTGATTGCATCCAGCCCTGGGGCCGGATCCATCACCCGTCCGCCACTCAACAGCATGGAACCCATGGGCCCCAGACCATAGGCACCCAGCCACCTCAAGAGCAAGCCCAGGTCAGCCCGCCCCACCGCCCGCGCTGCCTCTTCCTGATCACCGCAGCCTGCGGACCCCGGCCAAGGCATGGCACCGCAGTTAGCCAACTGCCTCCGCCACGGCCAGCCAAATAGCCCAAAACGGCGTGAAGCCTGGAGCATTGGGCATGGAGCGTGGTTGGGGGCTCAGAGGTCAAAGCTGGAAGCTGGAGCTGCCATTGGCAGCCGCCGCCGTGAGGCGGCGGAAGTCCTGTTCCTTGGCCAGGAGTCTTCAGTACCCGCCGCCATGAGGCGGCGGACATTAGCCCGGGGCAAACGGAGCGCAGCTCTGCGTAAGCAAGCCACCGCACTCCAACTGTTGACGCGTGGTTGGCCGCGTCTCTCCACGATGCGAAGCCTCTTGGCCTGCGCCAGGCCTCTGGCACTTTGGACTCTGCGGTCTCGCCCCACTCGACCGATCCCTTCGCCTCCTCGGTTGCCTTCCGTGAATCAGATCGCCTGTAGGATGCGCTGGCTGACTTGGAAGGCTGCAGCGTCGGCGTGGCTGGCTGGGCGGCCAGGAGTCGAGCAGCGGCACCAGGCGCCGGCAGTTGCGGAATTGAGGTCAGGTTGGGCGGTTTGGAGGTTGAACCGCGTTGAGGCGGCTTGGACAATGGCACGGCATGAGAGCGCCGTGTGGCATGGGTCGTGGGTGGGTGTGGCTGAGCGCGAAACTGCGAACCGCAATAGCGCTGGTGTTTTGCAGCCTTGCGGGAGCCTTGTTCGGTAGGGGTGTGACAGCACTGCCTGTATCCGAGGCCGCCACTGTAGGAGCTGAACCGGTCCAGGCCCAAGCGCGCCGGCTCACGGCAGCCGGCGCGCAAGGCGCCCGCGGGCGTGTGGGCATCTGGGCTCGGTATCTGGTGTTGGCAGCCCAGCCCCACACACCGCCGCCGTTTACCGCTGTGGACCTGATTTGGGGCCCGGTGGTTTCGGAGCCTACACGGGGTCAATGGTGGCAGTTGGAAATTCGCACCAATGCCGACCAAGCTACCGTGCCATCGGTGAAGGTGCGTGCGTTGACCCGGACCGATCCGCTCAGCGCGCCACCGGAACAGCTCGAGTTTATTCGCTATATGGTGCAAGTGCCGGCGCTGGGCGAGACGTTGGATTACCGCAATCGCCATACGGGTCAGGCTCTGTTGCCGGGTTGGCACCAGTTCCACCGGTACTTTGTCCCGCATCGGGCTGCAGCTTCCGAGTTGGAGGCCGGGATGCCGCAGACCTGCGAATTCTTAGGGCATGTGTTGACCCTGGTCCATGTGAGTCGGGGGCGAAGGTGGGAGGCTTGGCCGGAAGCAAAGGTATTGATGCTGGACCCGGAACTGTTGGTTGGCACCGGTCGAAATTTCAAAGATGCCGAAGGCCGTCGGCTGCCTCAACAGCCGCAGCGCCAAGACTACACCTACGTTCCCTTCGAGCCGACGGACTACCGTCGCATGATCGAGGCGGGGATGAATCTATTCGTAGTCAGCCCAGTGCAGGAGCCGTTTGTGCGCACTCAGGCGGTCTTTTACATCCGCAGCCCGGACGGCCAGCCACCGTTGCAATATCCGACCGACCTGTTTCGTGCCAACTACCTGGGGCCGGTGATGTTCATGGATGAACCGGCCATCATCATGGTGGGCGATAAACTCGTTCACAACACACTGCGCTATTTCTCGGACGCAGCGACGCTGTTGGAAAAGCGCACCCGCGCCACGTATCTGGGCGATGGTCCGTATGGCGCTTACCGGCTGGAAAAGGCGCTGCGCCAACGCGGCGTCAACCTGGGCGACATGCGCCTGATGCAGCCGCACATTCCATCCTGGGAAACGTTGTTCGAGACCACCTTTTACCAAATGAAAGGCGGCGGCAGTGGTTTGGTGCACGAGGGCCGGTACCAACCGGAGCCATTTGACCGGGCCGTGGCGCGGTTTAGCGGGCGGCAGCGGCGGCATACGCCAGCGGAGCTGTTGGCCTATCACTTTGCTTTTTTGCGGGGTGGCACTCGGCCCTTTGACAAGCACTGGGGCACAAGCATCTACGGCCAATGCGATACCAACCTGGCGGCGCAAGCGGTGACCATGGCCTATGATTGGGGTGCACGATACGTGTGGTTTTGGACCTCGGATCACGATCACCACCTGCCCTGGCCCGAGCAGCTTGCGTTGGCCCAAAGGCTCAAGCGCCACGCCAGTCAGCACACGCGTCGGTCAATCTTCAAGCCAGCGCCCAAGCTAGATGTGGCCATTGCGATTCCCAATGGCTACTTCTTGTCGTTGGAAAACCTGTGGTGGGTGCGCGTCTTGGACAAGCAAGGCCAGAACCAGGCGTGGCGTAGGTATCAGCGGCTGATGCAGCGCGCCTTGGAGGCGGTGCATCGGTGCTTGGACCAAAAGCTCAGCTTCGATATCACCGTGGACGATGGCCGGTCCATTCGAGGTTATCGCCGCGTGCTACACATTGATGATCGGGATTAACCAGCCACTCCACCGAACAGGGACGAGCAGTTCCAGCCGCAGTGCTTAATCCCGGGCACAGACAGGCAGCCAGCCGATCAACGGCACACACCGGCGGCTAGTGGGCGGATCGAGCCGCGTCCAAAGCCTAGCCCACCTTGCTCGAGCTAGCATCGACAGCTCTCCGCAGAGCCACTTTGAAGCGCTCGATGCCCTCGCCTAACGCGGCCGAAATGGGCAACACGGGTGTATGCGGGACCCGGCGTTTGAATTTCCTGAGGTTAGGCGCCGCCGCCGGTTCATCCATCTTGTTAGCCACAACCAAGCGCGGCCGCTGCAGCAGGGCAGGGTCGTAAAGCTGCAGTTCGTTGAGCAACTGGGCGTAGTCATCCCAGGGTTGGCGCCCGTCCATGCCGGCCATGTCCAACAGCAAAACCAGCAATTTGCACCGCTGCACATGCCGCAAGAACGCGTGGCCCAAACCCACATTCCGATGCGCGCCGGCAATCAACCCAGGCACATCGCACACCGTCAACCGGGTGTAGTCGGGGTATTCAACTATCCCAATCTGCGGGTGCAGCGTCGTAAACGGATAGGGCGCAATCTTGGGGCGCGCTTTCGAGATAGCGCTCAGTAAGGTGGACTTGCCGGCATTGGGGTAGCCCACCAGGCCCACGTCGGCCATCAAGCGCAACTCCAGCAAAAACTCGCCTTCTTCGCCCGGCTCGCCCGGCTGAGCAAAGCGGGGCGCCTGCCGCCACGGGGTGGCGAAATTGCGATTGCCCAACCCGCCCCGACCACCTCGGCACAGCACAAACCGTTGGCCATGCTCAGTCAGGTCAGCCAGTAACTCGCCTTTGACTGGATCATAGGCCAACGGCTCGTGTGCCGGAGCGCGCGGCGCTGAGCGACCGGACCGCGCGGTTGTGGTTGGGGGCTGCTGGCTGGGCAAACGCCACACCAACGTCCCGCATGGCACCTTGACGATCAGGTCGCGTCCGGCCCGGCCATCCATGCCTTTGCCCTGACCATGCTCGCCTTTTTCAGCAATGAGGTTCGGTTGGTAAAACTGGGCGACCAGATTGTTGATGTCCCGATCGGCTTCCAACACCACATTGCCCCCACGACCGCCGTTGCCGCCGCTGGGACCGCCTTTGGGCTTGGAAGGGTCGCGTTGGAAGGCCACACAGCCCCGCCCCCCATGGCCCGCCCGAGCAAAGACTTTGACTTCGTCAACGAACATCAGCCTTGGTCTGGCGCTAAAACAAAAGCGGCGAGGCCCGCGCCTCGCCGCACGACCGATGGCTGCGCCGGCTCAGTTGTGGGCAGGCGCGGTGACCGGGGCCGGCGACACGTTGACGCGTCGGCCCTCTTTGTCGAAGTACACCCGGCCATCCGTCAGAGCAAACAGCGTCCAGTCCCGGCCCAAGCCGACATTAGCTCCAGGGACGAATTTGGAGCCGCGTTGGCGGACCAAGATACTGCCTGCGCGGACGAATTGGCCGCCAAAGGCTTTTACCCCGAGCCGCTTGCTGTTGCTATCGCGGCCGTTGCGCACGCTGCCTTGACCTTTCTTGTGTGCCATAGGCTAAAACTTGATTTCGCTGATCTTGATCCGAGTCAGGTTCTGCCGGTGGCCGATGGTTTTGCGGTACCCTTTGCGTCGTTTCATCTTGTAGGTGAGCACCTTGGGGCCACGCAGGTGTTCCAAGACCTGCGCCACCACGCTGGCCTGCGGCACCGTCGGTGCACCCACGGTCACCTTGTCCTGACTAGCCACCAGCAAGACACGGTCCAGTGTCAGGGTCTGGCCCGGCTCGGTGTTCACCCGCTCAATCTCGAGGGTGTCGCCCGGGGCAACCCTGTACTGCTTGCCGCCTGTTTCGACTACTGCGTAAACGCCCATCTTCTAAGGCCCCGCAGTTAAGCGCAGCCAAGCGCCTGTGTCAAACACTTCCTTTGGCCAGGCCCGGAACGCATCTTCAGCTTATTGCAGGCCCGTATGCCTGCGGTAGCGCAGGTTCTCCCAACCAGCCGCAGCACCGCCTTCCAGTCGCCAGGCCTAGCCAAAGCGTAACCGCCCCGTGCTGTTTGCTTAGCGCTGCCGAGAAGGGGGAGCGGCCAGGCGGGGTAGGGCACGAGGTAGAAGGCGCCAAGCTTCGGCAGCCACCTCAAGACTAACCCGGTCCGCCCCAGCCCCTGCCACCGCAGCCAATCCTGACGCCCAGCCGATGAACCGCTCCCAGGCGGAGACTTTCCAGCCCGCTGGCCCAAACCCCACCCAGGCCACCTGGCGCCCATGCCAGCCTTGCACCAGATCATGCCGTTAACCCAGTGAATCAGGGCTGCCCAGGTAAGGATCCTGATCCAAGGATCCGGCGATGCGGGCCCAGATCGGGTCTGCTGTTCCGGCCAGATACCATCCCAGCGGCCAAAGCTCCGACCCTTGCAGAGCCTCCCACAGGCTCAGCTCTGCAGTCCCATCCACGGCCGTTGGCGGGGCAGGTGAGTGGGGATGGTGCTGAGGGATATGGTGCTGCGGCGGGTGCCTCGGTGTGGGGGGCAGTCCAAGCAGCCCTTGCGTCTGCAGTCGGTTGAGGCAATCGCGCGCTGCGATGTGCTTGAGCTGGCCTGTGGGGATGCGCCAATTCCGCTGATGGGCCAGGCAGATGTAGAGCCTTCTGGGACGTCAGTCCGAGTGGGCGGCCAACAAGCGGTGGCTCTGGCCCAGTTGCTCTGGTCCAATGGGGCGGGGCTGGTTGTGGAGTCTTTCGGTCACGAGAAAGGGTGAGGGGAGAGGGCAAAAGGACAGCAGCCTTTGTTGCGCAGCTTTAGAGCTGTGAACACGTAGTACGGCGGCTGCTACGTCGGCGGATGGATCCGCCGGCTCAGGCCAGCAGCTACGGATTCTTCTGCTGGCCCACGTCGGCGGCTACGCCTTACCTTGGCCTGCCGGCTGGCAGCCGGCGGTTGGCCTGCTTGCTGGACTCTGCGGGCCTTGCTATCGCTGCGATCGAGCAATCCCTTGCGCCGCTTCGCGAGCGGCGCAAGTCTGTAGGTTGGACACCTGCGCCAAGGCAGGCATACCAAGCGGCAATCGACTGAGATGCGCCCGCCCCGCCTTTTCAGTTTGAGACCGCGCTGGACAAAGTCCATGCGGCCAATAGCATGCCTTCAGTTGGTTGTCACAGGAACGGACGAACAGGCGCTCCGGTTTTCCCGGAGCCCCATGAGAACCGGAGAGCGACCATGAAAGGAATTGTTGGGCTGTGCATACTGGTGGGTTTGACGGGGTTAGGTTCCCCGACCGTGGCGCAAAATGCCGATGCCCAGTTCAAGTTTGCGGAGCAACTTTACCAAGAGGGGGACGCCGCGTTTGCGCTGCTGGAATACAAGCGGTTTATTTTTCTGTTCCCCAATGATGCCCGCGTGCCTCAAGCGCGACTGAACACAGCCGAGATTTACTTGACCAGCTTCCGTAGCCTGGATCAGGGCAAGCAGGCCCTGGCTGAAGTGACCCGTCTGCATCCGGGCACGCCCGAAGCCAAACAGGCTGATGAGCTGCTGAAGTTCATCCTGGTGAACTCGGATTTTGACGGGGAGCCGTTGCTGGGTTTCCTGGACGCTCAGCGGCTGAAGAGAACCAAAAGATTTGCCGCGGCGGTGGCGGGCTATTTGCAGGTGGCCACCAAATATAGCCAGGCGCGCCTGGCGCCGGTTGCACTGGTGGAAGCCGGGCGGCTGCAACTGGCCGAGTTGAACCAACCCGACCAGGCGCTGGCTACGTTCCAACGGGTCACCAAAGACTACGGCACCAGCGCCGCCGCCACCACAGCGCTGTTTCTGACCGCGCAGGCCACCGAGAAGCTCAAAGGGCCAAGTGCAGAGGCCATCCAAGCTTACGAGGCGGTCCTTGCAGTCAACCCGCCCAGCCCCTACCGCGCTCAAGCCCAGGAAGCCCTGGACCGCATCCGAGCGGCGCAGAACTTGCCCAAGCGCCAGTTTGATAAACAACTGGCGCGCCCGTTCAAGCTGATCAAGAAGGACTACGACCAAGACACGTCTCTGGTAGTCATCGAAGTGGCGTTGGGCCTGTCGGAACCGGAACTGAAAGCCACGCTGGAAGAGGCATTGTTCCAGTATGTGGCTGACCGGCGTAGCGACAAACACTCCATCTTGGTCACTGCCTTCTACACGTTCCCAATCACCGAAGCCGGCTCAGTCAGATGGACGCCGGGCTCGGCCCCGGTCTTTAACATCGTCCAGCGTAAGAAGGAAGACGTCATCAAAGACGTGCTGATTGATATTTTCCGGAAACGATAGGCCCCGTGGCCCATGCAGGCCTGTGGTCGGGTGGGGAATCTGAGCCGCTACATCAACCCTCGGGGCTCTGCTCAAGCCGGGTCCATCCACGTGGGTTGCAACTGGCCCCAGGCTGCGACTGGGCCTGGGAAGGCGGCTGCCGTTGCGGATCCGATGCTGGGGCTGCCTTGAACGAGCGCAGGCAGGCGCGTCTGAACGCTCACGTGCCCCGGTGCTACTGACTTGCTGGGGCGGTGGGCCGGTGCCGCTGACTCGCCACGCTTTGCCGCCGGTGCGTCCATGCCCCCATGAGAATCGGTCCGTTGGCTTCCCATGCTTCTGCTGAATCCGGCCAAGATGTTCCCGGTTCCAGTCTCGCTCTGCGTAGGGCGCGCGCAAGCGCCCCGGACGTCGTAAAAACACCCCATGGTCCGCCAGCCTGTTGAAGCCCCGGATCGGTTGTCCGTCCGTCACACTGTCAAGCTGCCCGGGCTCACGCCAGAGCGTGGACAACGCAGCATCACACCATCTACACTGTCCGTCGATGCCATCCACTCATCAAGTTCACCTGCGAGAGCTGACGCTACAATGAATCCATGCACAACTCGGTTGATTCGGCAAGCCCAGCCCGTGCTGCTTAGCTTGGCTGGGTGGGCATTGTGCGTGGCGGTCGGATGCGGCCCGCTGCCCACCGGTGCGGCTGCACCAACCAAACCGCGCGTGGTGGTGATGACCGATATCGGCGGTGACCCAGATGACGAGCAGTCCATCGTCCGGTTTCTTCTTTACAGTTGCGATTTTGAGGTCGAAGGCCTCTGCACTGGCTTGGGCCACGACCGTGACCACCAAACCCGGCCCGACCTGCTGCACAAGGCCGTGGACGCTTACGGGCAGGTGTTGCCCGACTTGCGCCTGCATCGGCCTGATTTCCCGGCCCCCGAGCAGTTGAAGTGCCTGATCAAAGACGGTTTCAATGGCGATCCGCACACGGTCGGCCCTGGTCGAGATTCGGAAGCCTCAGACTGGATCATCCGTGTGCTGGACCAGCCTGATCCGCGCCCGGTGTGGTTCTGCATTTGGGGTGGGCCACGCGAGCTGGCTCAAGCCATCTGGAAAGTGCAAACCACCCGGTCAGCACCGGGCCTAGCCGCCTTCAAACGCAAGATTCGGGTCTATTCAATCGCCGACCAAGACCGCACTGCGCTTTGGGTGAAAACCAACCATCCGGATGTGTTCTGGATTTTGTCCGATGGGCAGTTTCGTGGCATCTGGCGCGGCGGTGACCCAGCCAGCGTTTCGCCCGAATGGCTCGAAGGCCACGTCCGCACCGGCCACGGCCCGCTGGGCGCAGTTTACCCGCCCAAGGCCGCCGGGAAGGTCGGTGTCAAGGAGGGCGACACACCCTCGTTTCTGTATCTGGTGCCCAATGGGCTTAGCGACCCGGCTCATCCGGAGTGGGGCAATTGGGGCGGGCGTTTCCAACGTCGTGGCCCCGGCCAGCAGTTTGTGTCTGTGCCGGACCTATGCGACGGCAAACCGGACATGTTGTATCCGGTGCGTCGCTGGCGCAGTGCCTATCAAAACGAGTTCCAAGCGCGCATGGACTGGTGCGTTAAGCCGGTAACCCAAGCTAATCATGCGCCGGTGGCAGTGCTCAATGGCGACCCAACGCAGCGTGTGCTGGAGATCGAAACCAGCCCAGGTGCCACCCTGCGGCTCAGTGCGGCTGGCTCATCAGACTCTGACGGGCACAGCCTGAGCTTTCGCTGGTGGACTTACATCGAAGCGGGAACCTACCCGGCAGCCCCGACCATCCAAGGTGCTCGCGACCAAGTAGCCACGGTGACGATTCCCACCGACGCCTCGGGCCATAGCATTCATGTGATCTTGGAAGTCACCGACACAGGCCAACCGCCGCTGGTAGCCTATCGCCGGGCCATCCTCAAAGTCGCTGGCCAACCAACTCCCAAGCCCAGGTCGCTTCAGGGCGGCGAACCTAACCCAGCCAAGCCTGCACCGCTGCAGCCTGCCTCGGCATCTCCGCACGCAAACACCGCTGCCGAGCGCCAGCGGGTCGAGGCTCAAGTGGACGCTGCAGCAGCGATTCGATACCTGCTGCAGCACCAGAAGCCCAACGGCGCGTTCGGGCCAGCAGGGCATACGCACACTGACTTGGCTTGGAACTACCCGGCCGTGCACGCGTTGACCTTGCTGCGCCAGCCTGTGCCGCGGCCCGAGGACTGTTTCCGAAACGGCACGAATGCCCTCTACAAACAGCCCGGCTCGCATAACGCCAATTGGGCTTGGGACATCTATCAACGGGCGCATTTGGCGGCGGTGCTGCACCGCCACGGTCAAGATGGTCTGGGCCTGAGCGGCACCTGGACCGTGCGATTTCAAGATCGCCAAGGCGATTATTATTTCCGCATCACCAACGCCCTGCTCAGGCAGCGTGTGGCACCATTCTGCGACATCCCCACCCTGGCGTATTGGGTCGAGGCCATCCGCGTGTCCGGCGGGCGCATTGCTAACCCCGACACGGTCCGCCAATTCCTTCTGGCGCGGCAATTGCCCAACGGCGCCTTTGTGGATGCTTACCGCAGCGAACATGTCACTGCGGCCGATGCGCATGCGGTGGCCACGGCTCAAGCGGTGTTCGCCTTGCGCGCCTTGGGTGACGAAGTGCCCAACGCCCGGGCTGTAGTGGCTTGGCTGCAATCGTGTCAGGCCGAGTCAGGCGGTTTCCGGTGGCATCCCGACAACCCGGCGCCGAGCAACCAACCCGACGTGTGGTACACCTGGGCCGCGGTGCGGGCCCTGGCCATGCTGGGGGCAAAACCCCGAGACCCGGCAGCCTGTTTGACCTGGCTGAACTCACTCCAGAACCCCGATGGCGGCTTTGGTGACCGGCCAGGCTGGAACTCGCGCCTTTACAGCACTTACTACGCTGTGCACGCCCTACACGCGCTGACCGGCGATGCGCGCACTGCCATCACCCGCAAAACCGTGTCAGCCTGGCGCCGGGTGATTCCCGAAGGCCGCTACTCCATTTTCCAAGCCTACCTCAAAAGCCCGCGCGGCGGGCCTGAGATGGTTGAAACGGCGCGGTCATTGCGCCTGAATCTGCTGGCCATCAAAGACAACAGCCCCGGCGCGCCTCAAGTCCCGGTGACAGTGGCTCGGGCCTACGCGCAGGAGAAACGTTACCCGCTCGAGATTGTCTCTTGCCCGGAACAATACGCGCACCGACTCAGGTGGCGCGGCGGGCATCCAGCTCATCATGTGGCCAACTACATCATCCCACCAGACCTGTCGGCGCAAGCCCGCGCGCAGTTGGCGGCTGCCGATGCGGCCGGTCGGCAGGGCCTGCCCTGGGTCGAGTATGGGGCGAGGGTCATAGGACCTATCGTTCGGTTGGGCTCGCTGTTTTATCCCGAGTTGGATTACGAAATGATGAACGCCTACATGGTGTACGACGATGGTCTGGAGGGTGGCCCGGGCTACACCGCGCTGGTCGGTGCTTTGGGTTGGCCGGTGTGGGACTGGGTGCGGATGTTTCCGTATCGGGAACGTTGGGCCGGCCGATTGCCGATGGTCGCCGACGGCGATGCCCACGGCGACATCGTCAAATGGCGCGAGCCGTTGGACCGGCAACGGATGCTTTACCTGGCGCGGCACCATGACCTGGCCAGCTTCCTTGAGGCATGCCGCGCGGGCCGGACGGTCTGTGTGATTCGCACCGGGCCCAACAAGGACGAGCTAGCTTTGTACGGCGATCCGGCGGTGGTGGACTATGTGAAGCGTCACCAGCCCGACTGGCAATGGTGGCCATAACCCCCCGCCCCGTTGTGTCGCGCTCGGTCTGAGAAACGCAACGCCAGTCTCCAGCCTTTCAAAGCGCTGCGGCCTTCCGACCCGATCCGAGGCCCAGACTTCGACGGCACAGCAGGCGCAAAAGCGATGAAGTAGTCGGTGCTGAATCACCTTGGGTGCTGATCGGCGTGGGACGACACGCGCTGGCTGTGTGGTTGTGGCGTCGGCAAGCAAAGGCCTTTAGCCCATGCGGCTTTGACAAGGGCTTAACCAGGCCGTAGGAAAAGCGGCGTGAGTGACGCTGCAGTGATGGTACGGGCCAGGCCGACCGTGATTTGGTGGGTGGCACTGAGCTTAGGGTTGCTGTTGAGGGCCAACGAATGGGGCGTGGCGGCCCAGGCTTCGAACGCGGTGGGGCAGTTGGCTGCCAACTTGTTTGCTGTGCCTACGGGCCAGTTGCTTACCCCTGCTGGGCGGCAGGTCCAGTTGCCCAGAATGCGGCCTCAAGCCTTGGCACTCAGCCCAGATGGCCGACTACTGGTCACCTCGGGCCGGGCGGGTAAATTAGTGGTGATTGATCCAGCCAGCGGCCGCATCGTGCAGACGCTGGCGTTGACGACCAACAGGACCGAAGCGGAAGGGATCATTGCTGAGCCGACCTCTTCACCCACTGGGCCGCCGCCCACCAATGCACCGGCTGCGTCCACCAACCAAGTGGACACCTCGGAAACCGGCCACTCCACCGGCGCAGCCACCAACACCGTCTCGGGCAGCCGCACCCCAGTCAGCATCGGTAGCACGCTGCTGAGCTTTACCGGGCTGGTGTTCTCGCCCGACGGGCGGCGGCTGTACATGTCCAGTGCAGGCGGCACTGTGCGGGTGTTTTCGGTGACCCGACGCTCCGGAGTGACTCATCATGGCCTGTTTAGTTTGCCTGAAGCCAGGGCACCCGGGCGGCGGCGCGAGATTCCGTGCGGCCTAGCGCTTTCGGCCGATGGCCGTCGGCTGTATGTGGTGGGCAATTTGGGTAACCGCTTACACGAGCTGGATGCTCTGACCGGAGTGGTGCTGCGGAGTTGGGACGTGGGCGTGGCACCCTACGATGTGGTGTTGGCTGCGGGTAAAGCTTATGTGAGCAATATGGGCGGGCGCCGCCCGAGCACCAACGATCTGACGGCGCCAGCCGGGCGCGGCACCACGGTGCGCGTGGACCCGGTGCGACACATTCCCAACGAAGGATCGGTGACAGTGATTGACCTGCAGACGGGCCAGGTGTTGAAGGAGGTGTTGGTCGAGCTGCACCCATCGGCTTTGGCCGCCTCGCCCGACGGTCGGTACGTGGTGGTTGCCAATACCGGCAGCGATACGCTGAGCGTGTTGGACACAAGCACTGACCAGGTGGTGGAGAAGATCTGGGCGCGGCAGAACCCGGGTGACCTGTTTGGCGCCCAGCCCAACGCCTTGGCATTTGATCAGCGTGGCCAGCGGCTTTACGTCTGCAACGGCACGCACAACGCGGTGGCCGTGATCCGGTTCCAGCCAGCCGACCGGCAGTCGCGATGGCTGGGGCTAATTCCGACCGGGTGGTTCCCGGGCGCGGTGCAGGTTGATCCCCGACGTAACAGCCTGTATGTGGCCAATATCAAAGGCACCGGCGCGCGGCGCATCCTCAAGCCGGGGGATAAGGTGCGGTTCAATTCGAAGGACTATTTCGGCACGGTGTCATTGGTGCCGTTGCCGTCGGACCGTGAGCTAGCCGCATACACGCGGCAGGTCCTGGCCAACATGCGTTACCCGCGGTTGGTCGAGTCGCTCTTGCCGCCGCGGCCAGGTCAACCGCCTCGACCAGTGCCGGAGCGGGTGGGTGAACCCAGCGTGTTCAAGCACGTCATTTACGTGGTCAAAGAAAACCGCACCTACGACCAAGTGCTGGGCGACATGCCCGAGGGCAACGGGGCTCCGCGTCTGTGTATTTTCGGTGAGCTCTATACGCCCAACCAGCACAAGATCGCCCGCGAGTTTGTGCTGCTGGACAACATTTATTGTGCCGGGGCACAGAGCGCCGATGGGCATCAATGGACCGATAGCGGCATAGCCAACGCCTACGTCGAGCGCCAGGTCAGCTCCGAGTTCCCCCGCAGCTACACCGGCGGCAAGAACCGCGAGGACGTGGATGCACTAGCGTGGGCATCCTCGGGTTTTATTTGGGACAATGTGTTGGCTCACGGTAAAACGTTCCGGAACTACGGCGCCTGGATGATGAGTCGCGCTGGCTGGCGGGACCGGCGCCGAGGCGGTAGGCCCGGCTGGCGCGACTTTTGGAACGATTACGTTCACGGCAGCAACTACACCCGGCTGGAGTCGCGTGTGGGCATCGAATCCCTGCGTCCCTACAGCAACACCAACACGGTGGGTTGGGATTTGAACGTGCCGGATGTGATGCGTGCTGCTGAGTTCATCAAGGAACTGCGCTACGTTGAGACCAACGGCGGTTTCCCGGAGTTCATTTACCTGTTCCTGCCCAACGACCACACCGGCGGCACCGACAGCAAGTATCCTACCCCAGGCGCCATGGTCGCCGACAACGACCTGGCCTTCGGTCAGATCGTCGAGGCCATTAGCCACAGCCGGTTCTGGCCGGAAACGGTGTTGTTTGCTATCGAAGACGATCCTCAGGATGGCTGGGACCATGTGAGTGGTTACCGGACCACCTGCTACGTGGTCAGCCCCTACACCAAACGTCGCCAAACCATCAGCACCCAGTACAACCAACTGAGTGTCCTGCGGACGATCGAACTGATCTTGGGCTTACCGCCGATGAACCAGTTGGATGCGACTGCCACGCCCATGGTGGATTGTTTTACGGACAGCCCGGACTTCAGCCCTTACACCAGCGTGCCCAATCGGGCGCCCTTAGACACCATGAACCCGCCGCCTAAACAAATTCGGGATCCGCAACAACGCCGCCTGGCCCGGTTGTCCGAGAAACTGCCTTTGGACCAGGTGGATCGGTGCCCCGAGGACACGCTCAATCGCATCTTGTGGCACGCCTTGAAAGGCCCGGACGAGCCTTATCCGCAATGGGCTGTGCGCACCCAGGCGGATGCGGATGACTGAGGCCCAAAGGCCGGCGCTAACCAAAGTGGTTCGGCCAACCCACTTGTCTGGGCTGGTCACTGCTGGCCAACCTACCGCAGGCCTAGCGCAGGCCACGCAACAATGGCTGGCCCTGGTCAGTCGGAGCGGTGCGGTGCGGGTGTGCCGCAAGCACACGTGCGGGCCGCATGCAGTGCCAGGTTCGGCTGACCGGCTATTGACCTGCATCCAGGAACCAGCGCCGCTCTCAGGCGAAAACCTCCCACGGCCACCTTCGGCTCCGTGCAATCGCGCCGACCGCCTGTTCCGGGTTGCGTCTTTGGGGGGTTGTGTAAGGTTGTTGCTCAGGTTGTGAACGTGCGTTGGAGTCAGCCAGCTCGCCAGGCCGTGCAAACCAGCCGGAGCCAGCCGGTGGGTGCGGCGTTGCTGGTGGGGGTGATTGCTCTGGTGGCGATAGGGGGCCATTCGGCGGCTAGCCGTGGCGCCGCGCCTGGCCCGGCTCCGGATGAGGCGCTGTTTGATTTGGGGCGCTTGCTGGAGGTGCGGATCGAGCTGGCGTCGGCTGACTGGGATGCGCTGCGCCTGGAGCATCACGACCTGTTGGCCGCGCTGGGGCCGACGCGGTTCGACAAGCCCGAGCCGGACCCTTACCACACCTACAGGGCCCGGGTGACCATTGACGGCGAGTCGGTCGGCTGGGTCGGCATTCGCAAACGTGGATTCCTGGGTTCGGCCAGCGCGCAGCGGCCATCCTTGGGCTTGCGATTCGACGCATTCGAACCGGACAACCGATTCCACGGCCTGCGGCGGATGTCGCTCAACAACAATCTTCAGGACCCATCACAGCTTCATCAGGTGTTGGCTTACCGCGTGTTTAGCCGGGCGGGCGTGCCCGCGCCGCGGTGTAACCTGGCGCGGGTGACCGTCAACGGCAAGCTGCTGGGTATCTACTCGCACGTGGAGGCCATCGACGCCCGGTTTCTCGAACGGCATTTCGGACGGGCTGACGGCAGCCTGTATGAAGGGCTGTTGAGCGATTTCAGGCCGGAGTGGGTCAAGACGTTCGAAAAGAAGCTGCCCAAGGATGATCCGGACCGGAGCGACTTGGAGGCTGTAGTCCGAGCGCTGCAAAGCGACGACCGTTCGCTGGTAGCGCGGCTGGAGCGGTGCGTTGACGTGGAGGAATATCTGAGCTTCTGGGCGGTCGAGGCACTGATCAACCATTGGGATTCGTATTCGGGCAACGGAAACAACTTCTTCGTGTATCGCTCGCCTGCCACCGGGCGCTTTGCCTTCATCCCCTGGGGCGCCGATGCGGTTTTTGGCGACCGGGACCCGTTCACGCCGGTGCCGACGCCAGAGTCAGTCAAAGCCCGCAGCCTGTTGCCACGCCGGCTTTATCACCTGCCCGGCATGCGCCAGCGGTACCGCGACCGGCTTCGGCGGCTGCTGGACATGGTCTGGGATGAATCGGGCCTGTTGGGGGAAGTTAATCGGTTGGAGGCGCTGTTGCAGGGTAAGGTGCATGTCTCGCCCAGCCAGTTCCGGCAAAGTGTCGAGCAGGTGCGCCGCTTCATTCGCACCCGGCGTGCCGAGCTAAAGAAAGAATTGGACGGCCCGGCGCCGGAGTGGCCCTTGCCGCTGCGCTCACGCGGCTGTCTGGAAAAAGCCGGCACGATGACCGCACTGTTTTCGACGCGTTGGCAGACGGGCATCAACTTGAATCCCGCCAGCAATGACGTGGCGACGGTGGAACTGAAACTGGGTGGGGCGCGCCCGGACTTTGCTTACCTGAGCGTGCGGGCTGGTCCGGCGACCGATGCGCGGCATGAGGGCCACCCGACGGTCAGTTTTCTTGGCCTGGGACGCGGCAGCCTCAAAGTCACGGTTCTGGCACTGGTAGTTCAGCCCGAGTTCTACAAGGCCCGCGCTGTGGTCAATGTGAACGGGTTCGAAGTAGGAGGCGTGTTGCTCCAAGGGGCGCTGTGGGGCGAGAGGTTCAGGATCGCTGGGATCCCGATTGGCACCCTGCGCCTGCAGGAGGCCGGCACCCGCCCTGGCGACCCTGTCAGTGGACGGTTGCAGGTGGACCTGTACAAGATCCCGGAGTAACCGCGCGCCCGGCCCCGACCACCATCGTCCTTCAAAAGACCAAGGGGAGCAGCAGAGGTGCGGAACTGCCTTGGCCGCTTGAGTCCGTCGGCGCAGCCTGAAGGACAAGTTGGCCAGTCGCGCCCCTTCCGGTGGGCTGCCCTAGGCATCAGCCGGGTGAACAGTTAGGCCGCCCGAACCTTGCGAGCTGTCTGGATCGAATTTGACCCGCTCAGCGTCGAGGAAGCAAACGCCAGTCAGGCGTGTCTGCAGCCAGACCGCCAACCGGTTGCGTTCCAAACATCTGCCCAGCGTCGGCTCACAGAACAACGCCGAAACCGTCTGCGGGGAGTGGTCGCGTGTGGAAGACCAGGCCGACGCATGCCTGCATCTTGACCCCGCTGTTTTGGCCCGCCGCTTCAGACTAGTTGGGCGTCGCAGCCTTGGTCGGTCAGGTTAATGACAGCGTAGTGGCCGGCAGCTACTGGGCCACAGTTGATGACCAGCGACCTGCCTAACTGAGCTTTGCCGCGAGCTTCGTGAATATGGCCGCACAACACCAACACCGGCTGAGCCCGAGCAATGAAGTCCCTCACAGCCAAACTGCCCACATGTTCGCCATCGTGCGTCTCGTCTAGCACGCCTCGGGGTGGGGTATGTGGCACAAAGACGCATTGGGCTGCGCCGGCAGCCTGCGCCGCACCGCGCTGGATGCGGGTAGCAATCTGCCACTCCGGAATCTCGTAAGGCGTGCCGATGGAGGTGGGGGACGCCGAACAACCAAAGAAAGCCACTGGTCCGATGCGCCGGCAGCAGCCGTTCAAAGACACGCCCATTCGGTCCAACGCACTCTCGATGGCCGGGGAATCCATGTTGCCCGCCACAGCAAACACGTGCGGAGCCAGCTTGATCCACGTCCGCACCGCAGCTTCGACCTCCCTTGGCGCGCCGCAGGTAGTCAGGTCCCCAGCCACCACCAGCACATCCACCGGGCCAACCCGGCCCAGGATGTCACACACGGCCCTGAACCGGCCATGCACGTCTGCTACAGCCAGAATCTTCATAGCCGCACGACATGGACTATGCTTTGAGTGGTCGGCGCCTGCCTCAGGCCGAACCAGCGCCACCGGCACGACCGATCGACGCACTGAACCCTGACAGGTGCCGATGGCATTGGAGGCTGCAGGAGGCTGAGGTGACCGGGCATAGGTCTAGTGCGTCATGGCATACACCACAATGTTGATGCCCATCGGATAAGCCAGTTTCTCGGAAAAGTTGCGGAAGTAGTATTCATTTTCGCCTTCGCGTTCCCAACCGTCGCCCAGGTCAGTGTTGTGGCACAGCAACACCATGATCCGGCCTTTGTCGTCCAGGATAGCCCGGTAATGCGGCTCTTCAGCTCCGGGGCCGTGGTTGGTCTCGTAGGTGATGCCGGTGAACTGGCTTTCGATGCCCCAGTCCACGCCGGGCACTTGGGGTTTGGTCTTCAGATCAAACACGCAATGAAAGATGGGATGCTCCAAGGGCAGCTCGACAATCGGTCGGTCCGGAAACACCCGGTGCAGCTCGTTGGTGAAGTTACTCCACTCGCGGTTGGCCCAGAAATCGTCGCACATCAAAAACCCGCCGTTCAGCAGATAAGTCCGGAGTGTGCTGACCTCCGCGTCGGTAAAAGTCAGCCGGCCCGGCTCGACAATGTAAATGAACGGGTAATCGAACAGTTCCGGCTCGGTCAGGTGCAGGTTGCGTCCGTCGGGATCGACCTTCAAAGTGGTCAGCTGCTGCAACCGCCACGCCAAGTTCAGGTCGCTATCGGGAAAATCAATAGCCCATCGCAGCGGGCCGGTGGACCCGAAGCCGTATTTGCCGCTAACGTCGTAGCGGATCCGCAGAAAAGTAAACACGTCGCGTCGGAACTCCTCGTCCACCGTCCAAGTCGGCGCGGTGCCACCCCGTTGCAGGTCGGCTTGGCGGGCGGTCCGCGGCACGTCTTGACTGATGCTCGGGTCTAGCAAGGCAGCGCCGTGGCTGAAGGCGGCTGCCACAGCGCCCAGAGCCCACAAGCTTCTCAACCATCGCACATGGCCAGACATCGCCGCCAAACTATCGCTGTGACGTGTTGACGTCTAGACCCGCCTTTGGCCGACGCGCCTCCACACCGCGGATCGAGCGGCGAACATCCGCGCAAGGGTGCGCGCTCTGGCCAGCCGAGGTTCTTGGCCAGGTGCGCGTGGGCGAGCGCAGCCTTGGGTTGGCTAAACCGCGTTTTTCGCCGGTCGGTCTCTACTCCCAGCCCTCCCAGCCGGCGCGGCAAGCAGCGGCTCTTGGCTGCGTGCCAGCGCGCCGACTTCAATGCGCATGGTGGGTCTGGACAAAACTGGAAGGCGCGCCATTGGGCGGCCTAGGTTGGAGGCTTGCCTTGACAGTGTAGCTGGCTGCGGTGAAGGATGCGGCCTGTTGTTCACAGGAACGCAACGATTGACCAGAGTCGATTCATTGTCACATGCACGCTGCCGACGTGGAAGGTCCTGGCGCTAAAGTCCGCTGCTGCGAGGGGGTCACGCTCTACCACTGGCTGGTAGTGATCATCGCCTCGTGCGGCTGGTTATTTGATTGCATGGACCAGCGGTTGTTTACGCTGGCCCGCGAATCGGCGCTGAAAGAGCTGCTGGCGGGTGATGCTCAGAAGCTGGCTGATGTGAAGGCGTATATCGGGTTGGCCACCGCAGCGATGATGGTGGGCTGGGCCACCGGCGGGATTGTGTTCGGTGTGCTGAGCGACAAGTGGGGTCGAGTCAAAACCATGGTGGCTACCTTGCTGGTCTATTCCGGGTTTACCGGCCTGTGCGGGATGGCGGTGGGGTGGGTGGATTTTGTGTTGTACCGGTTCTTGGTCGGGCTGGGTGTAGGAGGGATGTTCGGCGCGGCGACCACGTTAGTCGCGGAAAGTGTGCCGGGGCGGTTTCGCACCGTAGCCTTGGGATCGTTACAGGCGCTCTCGGCTCTGGGCAACATGCTGGGGGCGACACTCAGCTTGGGGATTAATCCGGGCCAGGAAAACTTCTTGGGCCAGTGGAGCGGGTGGCGCGTGCTGTTTTTTGTGGGGATTGTCCCGGCGTTGTTGGTGGTGCCCATCGTGCTGGTGCTGAAGGAGCCGGAGCCGTGGAAGAAGGCCAAGGCCGAAGCTGCCAGCGGCGTGGCGTCCAAGCAGGTGGGCGCCATGGCCGATCTGTTCCGACATCCGCGCTGGCGGCGCCACACGCTGGTGGGCATTTGCTTGGGGCTGGCTGGCATGGTGGGGCTGTGGGGCATCGGGTTCTTCTCGCCTGAGTTGATTTCCACGGCTCTGAAGGAGCAGCCGGTCGAAGACAATGATCTGATTGACCTGCGAGCGATCGGCCAAGCGCTGCGTAATCCACCTAACCCGGCTGTTGCCCACATCAGGAATCGCCTGCGGCCCGAGGTGGTGCAGCAGCTCGCCGAGTCGGCGGCGTCGGAAACGAGCCTTCGGAGGGCGTTGGTGGCTGAGTTCAATCGGTTGATTGGCGGTGAGTCCCTTTATGACGCCAGGGCCTTTGCCAGCGTCACCTTGAAAAAGAGCACACAGAACTTGATCGAGCAACTGGCACGCACGCCCTCCAAGCCGGACCAAATGTTTCTCAACCGCCAACTGCTGGAACAGGTCTTTCCGGGTGCAGTGGCCGAGCTGCAAAAGACCATGGATACGGTGCGGGGCAAGGGCATGTTCCTGCAGGACGTCGGGGCGTTGGTGGGCATGTTTGCCTTCACGGTTCTGGCGGCGGCGTTTAGTCGGCGCCTAGCGTTTTTGCTGTCGTTTGCGCTGTGTTTCGGGGTGACCGCCTTTGTGTTCTACGCGCTGAAATCGGCCAGTGACGCTTATTGGATGTTGCCGCTGATGGGGTTCGGGCAATTGGCAGTATTTGCCGGTTACTCGATTTATTTCCCCGAGATTTATCCCACCCGGCTGCGGGGCACGGGCGTAGGCTTTTGCTATAACACGGTCCGCTACCTGGCCGCCCCGTTCCCGTATTTGCTGGGCTGGCTCAGTACGCTGATTCCATTCCGGACTGCGGCCATGCTCATGTCCAGTATTTACCTGTTGGGCATGGTGGCGCTGATTTGGGCACCGGAAACCAAAGGCCAGCCGCTACCAGAAGATTGACCTGCGGCAGCGGAAGCGACGATGCCTCGGGGTTAATCGCTGGCTTGCCGCCGAGGGCAGTTTGAGCGTGGCAAGAATGAACGCGGCGCGCCGTCCGTCCAAACCTGGCAAACATGACAGCACATATTCGCATCGCATCGATTGTATGGGTGGCTGCGTTAACCGCGGTGGCCGAGCCCTGGCCGCAATTCCGCGGGCCGAACACCCAAGGCCGTTCGGCCGAAACGGGCCTGCCGCTGCGTTGGAGTGCCACCGAGAACATCGCCTGGAAAACCGATATCCCGGGTGAATCGTGGTCCTCGCCCATCGTGTGGGCTGACCGCGTGTTTGTGACCACGGCAACCGAGGGCGGCCACTCATGCCGTGTATTGGCCTTGGACCGGCGGAGCGGCGCCGTCCTCTGGAACAAGGAAGTCTTCCGGCAAGTGCCCGGCCAGCGCCAGTCGCGCAACTCCTACGCCACGCCTACCCCAGCCACTGACGGGCGACGGGTTTACGCCTGCTTTTACAATGGCTGGTTTGTGGCGCTGGATTTTGGCGGGCAAATCGTCTGGACCAATTCCGATTATCCGTTCTACAGCCAACATGGCTTGGGCAGTTCACCCATCCTGTACGGGGAGCTGTTGATCATGGCCCGAGACGGCAGCAGTGATGGGCCAGACAAAAGCTTGGGGTGGCAGAAGCCCTGGGACCAAGCCTACATCGTGGCCCTGGATACCCGCACGGGCCGGCAACGCTGGAAAGCCCGGCGTGGCCTGTCGCGCATTGCGCACGGTGTGCCGGCGATTTGGACTGCGCCCGATGGCCACGTCGAATTGGTCAGTGAAGCAGGTGACGTGGTTCAAGGCTTCGATCCGCGCACCGGTGAACGGCTCTGGTCCAGCGAGGTTATCGGCGAAGGGAAGGTGCCTTCGACGGTGCTGGGCGATGGGCTGGTGTTCACGGCGGGTGGCTGGGGCGGACGCGAGTCCATCAAGGCCTTCAAGCTGGGCGGTCGAGGCGAGTTGGGCACCAACAATCTGGTTTGGGAACAACGTCGGGGTATGCCCAAGGTGCCTTCGATGCTGTATGTGCGCCCGCATCTGTTTGCCATGACTGACAACGGCACGTTGAGCTGCCTGAAGGCCGACACCGGCGAAATCGTGTGGCAAGAACGGCTGGGGGGTAGTTTTTCGGCTTCGCCGGTGTTTGCCGAGGGCCGGATTTACCTGGTGTCCGACAACGGCGACACCACGGTCATCGAGGCTGCGCCGCGGTTCAAGGTGCTGGCGCAAAATCCACTTGGCGAGAAAGTGCAGGCTTCACCGGCTATTTCCCAGGGGCAACTGTTCATTCGCACCGCCAGGCGGCTCTGGTGCATTGGCCAGCGCTAGCACGTTCACCCTGCCGGCTGCGGAGCGCGCCGCGGCAGCGCCGGTTAGCGAGGCTGAGCTGGGGCCAGGTTCAAGGCGGCTCGAAGTCGGGCCGCTAACTCCGGTCGTAGCCCGGTCTGGGGATCGAGGTACCGCTGGATGACGTTGTCCCGAATGGTTTCGAATGGGGCCAAACCCAAGCGGCCTTTCTGCCGTTGGCGCGCCGCCTGGTAACTCTCCCAGATGCGCCGTGCAAGTAAATGGTGGCCCACAGCGGCGTCCTCTTCGCCCAAAGCCAAGTCCAGACAGTACCGGCCCAGTAACCCCTCGATAATGGCCCGGGCCCGATCCTGCCGCATCTCGGATACATCGCCCACATACGTTTGGATGGCAAACTCGTCCACCGTCATCTCAGCCGGCACTTCGCCTGGGTATTGCTGTTTGAGGTAGCGGAACCAGGCCTCGGCTTGGCTGGGGCGATTGTTGATCCAGAGCAGATACACGGCTGTGCCCAAGAAATTCCGATGCGCGCGTTTGAAGGAATCGACGGTTTCTTTTTCCTCGGCGATCATTTGCTCGAAGGCCAAGTTGGCCTTTTCGATCTTGTCCACGTCAGGCCCGAACTCCACCGGCACCGCGTTGGTACCCAGGGTGATGATCCGGCCATGCTCCACGCATTGTTTCATGGATTGATACACCACGCGCCGGAGGAAGCGTTTGTCTTTAGAGGTGGAGCGTTGCAAGCCCAGCCAAGCCCAGTACAGTGCATGGGCCTCCGGCAGCCGCCATTCCAACGGCCCGTACGCTTGGTCTACCTCCAACATCACCGCCGGGTCCAGCTTGTAGCGCTGGCGCAGTTGGTTGGCGATGCGGCGCGCCTCCTCAGTCTGCCCAGCCACCAAGGCCGCTAGGTTGGTGCGGTAAGGCCCCAGCACCTCGGTCATTTCGACTGCCCAGGCGCGTTTGTAGAACAGGTGCGCATCGTCCAGGTTGTAACCCATTTTGTGTTGGAAGAACCACGCTAGCTCACGATACAGCAGGGCTTCATTGGGGTTGTACCGCAAGGCTTGGTCGCGCAGCAGCTCGATGCCTTTCTGCACCCAGCGCCAGCGGTCGGCTGGGTCACTGAACTTGACGGAGATGTTGTAGGCCATGTTCCAGGCCTGCACAATCCAGACCTGGACAAAGTGGGGCTGGAGCTTGGTGATCCAGTCGGCCAGTTGGACCATCTCGAAGTATTTGCCTTGTTCCTGCAAGTCGCTGGCGCGCAGCCACAGGGCATTGGCAATCAGACCGCGAAATCCGCCCAAGGCCACTGTCGTAAAGGCCAGCACCGGCGGCGCGTTTTCCAGTGGCGCCACCCGCGTCAGGCCCAACTGCGGGTCAGCCCGTTGGCGGTTGAGCGCCTCCTGCACGTGCCCGGCTGCCACCAGCAGGCCACCGGCCACCAACACCAACAACCCTTTGTAAACCCTGCCGCTCATGCTTGGGCACCGGATTGCCTCCCCACCAGGTGCACCGGGGTTGACTGATGGGCTTTCATGGTGTGGCTTGCACGCCAGCCAATTCACGCCGGCTGAAGATGGTGATCCCAAACAGCGCGCATAGCCCGCCCAGCAGCACCACCACCTGCCCAAACGCACGGCCCAGTTCGCCCCAAGTGATGCTGCGGCCAGTGCTCAGCGCATCCACAGGCGAGAACTGTTGGGCCAGGTTGATCACCTTCAACAGCACTCGAAACACCGGCACCATGACTTTATCCACCAGGCTACCGACTGCCACGCCAGTCTCATGGTCCACGCCCCTGACGGTGCCTTCTTCCACCACTCGGGCCATGGTGCCGCTGGACAAAACCACTACCAGCAGGCTCCCCGAACAAAACGCCGCCACGGGGAACGACAGGAAACTAGCTGCGGCTAGGCCCATCGCAGCCAATAGCCCCATCCAACACCAGATGATCCCCAAGCCCCGCGCAAAGTTCAGTCCAAAGCCGCCCTCCCGATACAGCACCTCCAGGGCGTCCTCGATCGGGAACAGTAACGGCACGTCCTCCAAGTTCACAAAACTGATCACCAGCCGCCCGTCCGCATCGAACAGGTTGGGCGCGACAGCAAACTCGTGGTAGGTATCGGCCGCTAAGCTTTTGATTTGTTGCCAGACGCGGGTTTGGTCGGGAAGCCCTACCTGCCACAAGCCTTTGTAGGTGCCGGTCAGATTGGTCTGTGCGGCGTGAAATTTGACCCGCAAAAATAGCGGTTCGTCCCGCAAAAAGAATCGGCGTGGGCCCAATTGAATTTCCCAGCGTTTGACGTAGCCGCTGGGTGCGAGCTCGATGCCGGCCTTGCACAAGGCTTCGATCTGTCGCCGCAATTCCGCCTGCTCGGACGGGGGCACAGGCGTCTTTTCGAGCCGCTCGCGGAACCGTTGCTCGACCAGCGCCTCCAAGTTTGGCCGTGGGGGTTTGAGCGCTGCCCGCGCTACCAACACCTCGTTCCGCAGCACGGTCTGTTGCTCCGGAGGCAGTCGCCTAGCGCGCCAGTGCAACAGGCCATAGACACTGCTGCCGCTCAGGCCAAGCAGCGCTGCGTTTAACGCCATCAGCCCCAGCCATTTGCCCAGCCAGATCACCCACCGGGGCACGGGCTTGACCGCCACCACTTGCAGCGAGCAATCCTCGATGTCGCGTGCCAAGGTGCCGCAGGCCAGCCACAACGTCGCCAGCCCCAGCAGAGTGGCGATCACACTTAAATTGTAGGTGAGCAGTATCTGGGTAAATCCGCGTGCGGTGCCGTCGTCCTTGAGCAGCAACGGCAGAGCCACGACCGAAACCAACAGCAGAATCAACAGCGCCCAAAACAGCCGGAACCGGAACGCGGCTTTCCAGGTCAGAAATCCGATGGCCCAGAGCTGTTGGAGGCACATCCGCATAGTTCGGCGTGGCATTGGCGCCGGGCGGTCAGGGCCGTTTACCCAGCAACGCGCCGAGTTTCTTATTGGCTTCGGTGAGGTCCAACGGCGGCGTGGGGGCAGCAGCCGGCTCGGTCGGTTCCCCCGGCTGCGGCGCCGGCGGAGTCGCAGGGGCAGGTGTGGGCGCGGGTTCAGCCGGTTTGGTGAGCGCGGCCAATTTGGCTGCATCGATCACTTGCACCGGGGCCGGGGCAGGTGAGCTGGGCGGAGCGGGCTTGGCCTGAGCCGCTGGCACCGTCAATCGCTCCAGCACACGGTCGGTCAACGATTTGCCCGCCGTTTCACCGCGCAGGTAGGGTGCAATCTGGCCGCTGGCTAGCACACCGGAGGTTTCTGGGGCGGTTTGCCGGGCGCGTTTGACCACTTCCAGAAAATAGCTTTCCAAGTTCTGCGTGGGCGAGTCGATGCGGATTTTGTCTTCGGCCACATCCTGCCGGATGATCTCCAGCACCCGCTGCAACGTCTCGCGCGATAGTGGCGGGGTGGTAATGCGGATGGCGTCGGGCCGGGTCAGCAGTTGTTTCAACGTGCCGATAGCTTGGATGCGGCCCCCATAGAGGATCAGCACCCGATCGCACACATCCTCCACATCCGCCAGCAAATGGCTGCTGAGGATGACAGTCTTGCCCCGGCGCGCCAGCGCCAGGATCAGGTCCTTGATCTCGCGACAGCCGATCGGGTCCAAGCCCGAAGTCGGCTCGTCCAAGATCACCAAGTCCGGATCGTTGATCAGCGCCTGCGCCAGGCCAATCCGCCGTTGCATACCCTTGGAAAACTCGCCCACAGCCCGCGTGCGGGTCTGGGCTAAGCCCACCATCTCCAACAACTGCGCCGTGCGATTCCGGCGCTCGGACTTGGGCAAGCCAAACAAGTGGCCAAAGAAATCCAGTGTCTCGTGCGCGTTGAGGTATCGGTACAGGTAAGACTCCTCCGGCAAATACCCGATGCGCCCTTTGGTGGCCACATGCCGCGGGGAATGGCCGAACACCTCGATGTGCCCGCGGGTGGGATGCAGCAGGCCCAGGAGCAGCTTGACAGTGGTGGACTTGCCGGAGCCGTTGGGGCCCAACAAACCGAACACCTCGCCCCGATACACGTCAAAGTCAATCCCATCCACCGCCCGGGCCTTGGGCCGGCCCCAAAAGTCCTTGAAAATCTTGGTCAGGCCGCGCACCGACACCACCACCTCGCCGTTGGGCTGGGGTTTGTCCGCAGCTATAGTTGGCTGGGCCAGGTTAATCATGGCTCTGTCGCTCCTAGCATCAGACGCTGCACCGGCACCGGCCATTCCCGCCGCTGCGAAGGCCCGGGCCACAGCGGGCCTGGAGCCCCTCGGTCCGGGCAGGCAGCTTGCCTATCCCATTGTTTCCATTCCCGAGCCAGTGACCAAGTCGAAGCCGGTCCACGCCCGGGCGCCAGGCCAAATCCAAGCCGAACTAGCGCGTCCAGCGCCTTCACGATTCTGCACGCTACCAACTGCTTCTGCCACCAGCAAGGCCTGCCAAACGATGGAGCCAGCTTGCGAGGCGGGCCGGGGCGACCCACCCAAGATCAGTTGGCCAAGTGGCGCAGCTCAGTTACATTGGGCGCGCAGGTTATGATCCGGTTTATCTGTGACCGTTGCGGGCGGCCCATCCTGGAAGGCCAACCGCGTTACATCGCCCGCATCCAGGTCTATGCGGCGCCTGACCCGATTCAGATCACCATCGACGATTTGCTGACCGACCACCGGGCTGAGTTGGAGGAACTGCTGCGCCAGTGCGAGCAGATGACCGAGGACGAGCTGATGCGCGACGTGTATGTCGAGCTCCAGTTCGATCTGTGCCGAGCCTGTCAGCGGGCCTACTTGGCTGATCCGATGCCGCTAGCACTCGATGGCCTGTAGCGGAGCGGCTGGGCAGAGTTGGGCCTCGGCTACCGCCGAAGGCTGGGCGGTCCGCTCGAAACCTTTTTCCTGCGTGGCCTCCCTGCGGCTTCAGGCCCGTTCGATGTATTTGCCGGTGCGGGTATCGACCCGTACCTTCTCGCCCGTCTTGATGAACAAGGGCGCCTGGATCACCAGCCCGGTCTCCAGCGTCACGGGTTTCTGCACGTTACTGGCTGAGTCGCCGCGGATACCCTCCGGCGCATCGGTCACCGTCAACACCACGCTGGGCGGCAGCTCGACCATCACTGGTCTGTTCTCCACGAACGTCACCGTCACGTGCGCGTTCTCTGAAAGATAGTTCTTGGCATCGCCCACCAGCTCCGGCGGCAGGGTGACCATCTCGAACGTTTCCGGATCTGAAAATACGTAGTCCTCGCCGTCCTTATAGCTGAAGTCCATCTTGCGGCTCTGCAGCGGGACCACCTCGATTTTCTCGGTGGAACTGAACCGGACCTCGGACGTCTTGCCGGTGCGAATGCTTCGAAGCGTGGCCTGGACAAAGGCGCGCAGGTTCCCTGGCGTGCGATGCTGGGCCTCCAGCACCACCGCAATCTCGCCATTGTAATTGATGGCCATGCCTCGACGAAGATCGTTAGCTGTCGGCATACAATACTTGCAGCGCTTGACCCGCCGGCCGGACCACCCGGCCCCATGCGGGAGGGCCTAGCTTAGCATCGAGCTGACCGATGGCAAGCCCTGATCGCAGGCCATCACCGTGCCTGCGTGCGGGTTCTGGTTTAGCGCAACCCACTGCCGTAAAGGCAAGGCCAGCCGCGGCGGCTGTCAACCAACCGGATTCCCTGCTGGCAAGTCAGGGCAGCGTTGGTGGATGGGTATCAGCGCCCGACCGCCCGTGAGCAAAACCGCCACGCCGTGCCAGGGCCGCGCCCCGGCGCCGAGGCCTCGTGCTAGACTCGGTTCGTCTGCGCTTGCCAGCAACCTTGGGCCCGCCCAGCCCCCTGGCTGCGTTCAGCCCGCCGTTCCCCGAAAGCACGCCGCGACAAAGGGCCATTCCATGATCAGGGTCAAAACGTAGCCAGCAGCCACCCGCAACCAGGTCACTCGCAGGCCGGTGTGAATGTCGATCGCATAGCGCTCAGACAGATGGGGCGGTAGCGCTAGCCCACTGCAAGCCGACACATGATTGGCGGCCACCGACCACCACCCGCTGCAGCGCCGGCTGGACACTCGAAATACGCGCGCCAGTAGCCAGCCTTCCAGTAGCCCAATGAGCAAGTTCCCAAACACCAAGTGCAAGGCTGTGCCCAAGACCAAAGGCGTGCCTACATTAGCCCAGGCCGATACGGGCCAGAATCCCAGAGCCACCACGCTAAACCGGACAATACCGCCGAGGCCCTTTGGCTGGGCGGCTAAGACTTGAACGGCGTGTCCAGGCACCGCACAAAAGCCGGAACCTAAGCCCGGTTCCTCCACCCAGGCTAGTGCCGCATCGCATGCCACGCTGGGCTTAAGCGCTTGGTGCATCAGGCTTTTCCCTTATCGATCTGGCGCTGGTATGCGCCTGGGCCGCAAAAATAATCCCCGCTATCACCTGGCCGCACCCCAGCATGCCCAAGACGGTTGGCAATCCCCAAAGGTCCCAATACCTCGCCAGGCGCGCCCTATCTGGGGCCTCTGGACGGTACAGCACGGGCACAGTATCACCAACCCTGAACTTCGGTGGAGCCGAGTAAACCCGCGATGCAACAGTATGCTGGAACCCGTTGGCGTCTTGGAACCCAACCACCGGCGCGTAGGTGACGCGGTCCGATTCATTGTCTGTGCTCTGCTGCAGCTCGATCACTGTGCCAAGCGTCCGCTGCGCCCCGCGCACGAAGAACCAGGTGGAACAGGCTGTTCCAACCGCACCGAGCAAGGCAACCAATCCAACGCCGATGAAAACCTTGCCCATGATCGCGTCATTCACGGCGGTAACACGCCTGGCTACCTCCCGCATCGTCCGAGAAAAACCGAGCATGAGGCCGACGATCAACCCCATGACGAACGCCACGATTATCAGCACGACGATACCCATACGTCTCGCTACCCACTCTCAAGCTCGGCGCGATCCAGTGGCCAACCCACTCACATCGGTGCTGTGCCGCGTGCAACACTATCGCTTCTCCGACCCGGCAACCAGCCCGAGTCGCACCCTCCAGTCCTAGCACCCAAGATGCAGGTCCGCTACGCAAAAATCGGGACGGAAACCGGTATTGGCGCATCTTATATTTTCTCCCGGGGCCTCACTGGAATGACGCCGCTCCGATCGTGGGCCGGAGATTGTGCCTCGGCACCCTCCCGCACCACCGGACGTGCACCGGGTAGCCGCCGACGTGAGTCGGCGGATTGATTCGACGGATCCACCGGATCCGCCGCCTTACGGCGGCGGCTACGGCTCAGGCGGCCCGAGACCTTCGCGCCGCGCGCGCAGACCGGTAACTTGGCACTCTCCACAGCCTGTTGGGAAACCGGCGTTACACCAGCAAGATCGACCTGCAATAAACTGATAAGCGCTGCCCTGGGCGGCAGCGAGCAATTAGGGGCTTGATCACCAACTCCGACGAGACGACGCCCCCAGGTTCTCAACTGAAAGGCGAGAACTGAAATGAGCACTGAAGACGGCAGCCGAGGAAGCCTGCATCTGCAGACCCGCGACTTCGAAAATGGCGCGCTGCACCGAGCCTGAGAAACAACATGAGCCAACCACACAAAACCAAACCGGCCCAGCGCCGTTGCGGGTTATGCGGTAAGACCAAGAATCTGACCCGGGCCCCCTGCTGTGGCAACTGGGTCTGCGACGACGAACACAAATACGTCCTGTTTTCCTACGCCCGCAACAGTTGCAGCCGTAATCACCGGCGGTTTACCCTCTGCGGCTTTCATTACACCGAGGGCCACCCGGGCCACTGGAAGGACTGCCAGCTTTGCCGCGACGCGTTTCCAACCGAGCTCTACGTCTGGTGCGGCACCAACGAATACAACTTCGAGGTGCTGGAGAATCCGCCCACCTACGAGCCGACGCGTTGCGACCGGTGCGGTCTGGTGATCAAGCTGGGCACGGACTCTTATTCCATCGGGCCGGCCGGAACGTTGTGCGAGCGGTGCACTGAGGAAACGTTTGACCTATGGCCGCCGGGGCCAGCGCGCCTAATCAGGTCGGGCAAGACCAAGCCGCGGTTGCCCACCAATCCCGATCCCAACGCCATTGAAATGATCCTGTCGGCGCAGGTGCAAAAACGTTGGCACATCAAACCCGTCGTGCGCGCCAACCAGCGCCCGGCCCACTGGCTGGCCCAATGGCGCGTTGACTTTGCGCAGAAATCCGATCGCACCTGGGTAGCCTTGGTGACCAATGTCGCCACGCTCTACACATTTGTCTTTGGCCTCAACGAGCTGGAGGGCAGCAGCAGGTTCGAGGAGCTGTTCCGCCTGCGCTTGGGCTTTGCACTGTTGGATGTACTCGCGCTGGCGCACTGGAAGGATGCGCCCATTGTTTTCGCAGTGGGCAACCCGCGCTCCGCCATAGGGGCAATGAACGACATGCGCCGGAACTTGGCCGGGCCCATCCCGTACGCGCCGGGCTGCCCGGTGCTATCCGACGAGGATCGGATCAACCTGGCTCCGTATGCGGGCTTGCCCACGCACTTGCCTTGCGAGGAGTCTGCCCAACGCCTCAAAAAGGCGACCCGCTCGCACGCACAGCCCGAATGAGTCAGCCCCAAACACCGCGCGAATCCACACAGGGCCCAGCCAGCTCATCCAAAGAGATTGTCGTCTTCATCATTCGCCGGCCTACTACCTGCGCCGACTGCGGCGAGGACCTTGGCCCGGGCCGATGGATTCGGGTGGAGAACAATAAGGCGCTGTGCCTGGCCTGTGCGGATTTGGCGCATTTGGAGTTCCTGGCCAGTGGCAATACCGCGCTGACGCGGCGAGCCGCCAAATATTCGCCACTACGGGCAGTGGTTGTGCGCTGGGCCCATGCCCGCAAACGCTACGAGCGCCAAGGCATCTTGGTCACCAGGGAAGCCCTCGATCAGGCCGAAGCTGAGTGTCTGGCCGACGAGGAACGGCGTGCCCGGCAGCGTGAACGCGCGCCGGCGCAGCGCCAGATCGAGGATCGCCAGTACGAGGCTGCCGTGGCGGCCAAATTGAGGGAGTTGTTCCCGGGTTGCTCGGCGGATGAGGCGGTGCAGATCGCGGCCTGGACGTGCTAGCAGTATTCCGGGCGTGTAGGGCGTTGCGTAGCGGCTAAGCAGTTTGACCCGGAGGCGTTGCGGTTGGCGGTCATCGCGCACATTCGTCACACCTACACCGCTTATGACCGACTGCTGATGAAGCAGGGCGACCGGGCGCCGGGGTATCGAGCCGAATTAGCCTGGCCGCGCTCCAGACAGCGCGTGGGTGCGCGGCCCAGGTCGCTCTTGTCTGGGCGGGAGTTCGCATCCTGAGCAAGGCGGTAGAAGCTCGGTCGGCCTGACCATCTGCCCGCAGGCCCGATTGGCCTGCCTTGCTCTTGAGTGGTTGTTGACCTGTAGCTGGAAGCCTGAGTGGCCTGGGTGCATCTGTGCTTGACCCGGCGGCAGACCTGGCGTAGCAGAGGGCCATGATTCACATCGGCCTGCATACGGATAACTGGCGTCCGCTGAGCACCGGCTTTGAAGCTGCTTGCCGCAAGATCGCCGAGGTGGGCGTCAAACACATCGAGTTCTGCGCCATCCACGGCCAGAACTTCATTGCTGCCTTGGGCTATGACCCGGGGGTGTCGTTGCAGTCTAATCCCCGCGCTTTGCGGCGGTTTCTGGATGGGTTGGGGTTGGAAGTGTCGCAGATCGACGGGTCGTATCCGATGATGGGGCCCAACGGTTCGGCGTTTGGGGTGCAGTATGTGCAGCAGTCCATCCGATTCGCTGCCGAGTTGGGCTGCCCGATGGTGGACACAGTGGATGGCGCATTCGAGACGCCGGGCCTCACCCGTAAAGAAGTGTTCCGGATCACCTGCGACAACTACGCCCAGGTGCTGTCTTGGGCCGAGGATTACAAGGTCATTGTCAATGTCGAGCCGCACGGCCCTTACACTAACGACATTGACTTTATGCAACGGCTGTTCAAGCACTTCGACTCCGAATGGCTCCGGTGCAATTTCGACACCGGCAACACCTACATCGCAGGCCATAACCCACTGGATTATTGCAAGGCGCTCCGGCCTTACATTGTCCACTGCCACATCAAAGACGTCAGCCCAGCCCTGGCTGCAGCGGTGCGAGGTGAGGAGACTGGTATCGGTAGCTCGGAGGTGTATGTGGGCGGGGGTGTCAATGCCGATAATATCCGTGCGTGCCTGGCCTACCTGCATCAGACCGGCTGGGCCGGGGTTGTCTCGTTGGAATGCAGCGGCACCGATGAAAACATCCGCAAGAGTGTCGAGTGGATGCGGGGCGTGTTGAAGGAGCTCAAGACCAAAGGCGAGCGCCCAGCCACGCGCAAGTAACAGCCAAACGCTTGCCGTGCAGGTTGGGTCTGAGGCTTGTGGACGTGCGGCCGGCGACTTGAAGCTGCCCGGAAAACTCAGGTGCCTGTGCCCGGCTCGATCTGCACCAGCTCGACCTGGGTCTGCGCGCTCAGTGCAGTGCGCTCCAAACCGGCCGCTAACAGCACCAGTTGCCCGGGGCTCAGGGTCAACTCGTAGTCTTGGTAGGCAACCACCAGACGGCCGCGCAACAGGACCAAGATTTGCGGGGTAGTGCCGCGCACGTAGAACCGGGTGCCGCGTTTGATCTTGCAAGCATTGACCGAAAAGAACGGGTGATCCACCACGTAGCGCACGCTGACGGTGGGGTTGCGCGAGTAAGCGCTCCGGATCAATGCCGGAGCTGTATCGGCAAAATCGATACTGGCCAGGGCTTGCTCCACGTGCAAAGGCCGCGGGCGGCCATCAGGCCCCAGCCGGTTCCAGTCAAAGACCCGGTACGTGGTGTCCGAATTTTGCTGGATTTCCAAGACAACCACCCCTGCGCCCAAGGCGTGGAGCCGGCCGGCTGGCAACAGCAGCGCGTCACCGGCTTGGACTGGGAGAGCTTGGACGCAATCGGCGACTGTGCCTGCCCGGAGCGCCTGCTCGAAGTCGGTTCGGCTGATCCCAGGCTTCAGGCCTGCAAACAGCATAGCACCAGGGCGGGCTTCGACCACATACCACAGCTCGGTTTTCGGTTCGCCGCCGAGCTGGGCTGCCGCGCTGGCCGGCGGATGCACCTGCAGCGAGAGCGTCTCCTGGGCATCGAGCCACTTGATTAGCAAGGGGAATCGACCGGCTGAATCGGCGGCTTGGCCCAGCAGCTCGGCCCGGTGCCGCTCCATCAGCCAACGCAAGGTGCGACCAGCCAGCGGACCTTGAGCGATCACGCTCACGTCATCGGGCGGGCGGTCCGTCAGCTCCCACGATTCGCCAATGGGTCGGCCTGGGGGCAACGGTTTACCGTACAGGCGCTCCAGGTTGCGGCCTCCCCAAACCCGCTCCTTGAAAATGGGCTGGAACGTCAACGGATACAGCATTGCCTGCGGACGCCCGAGCTGAGGTTTCGGTTCCTCGGCCAGGCCCCCCACAACCGCCCGGCCCCTGAACACAAGCGCCAAGTCACAGGCCGCAAGCAAGCTGGATTGGGCCGGCTCAGAGCCATCCACCCACTGCAGCAGGCTCAGGCTGCTGAAGCCTTCTCCTGTTTTTCCTGGACCTGGCCCATGGCACGGAACTTGGCGTAGCGTTGTTGGAGCAGTTGCTGGGGTGGGACTTGGAGCAACTGCTCTAAATGCCGCAATAAGTAGTCCTTCAAGGCCGCAGCTGTGGTGGCGGGGTCGTTGTGCGCCCCGCCCAACGGTTCCGGCACCACCTCGTCCACCAAGCCCAACCGCACCAGGTCGCGTGCGGTGATTTTGAGCGCTTCAGCCGCCTGCGGCGCTGCCGCGCGGTCTTTCCACAAAATGGCCGCGCATCCCTCCGGGCTAATGACCGAGTAGTAAGCGTTTTCCAAAATCAGCACTCGATCAGCCACCGCCAAACCCAGGGCACCCCCCGAGCCGCCTTCACCCAAAATCACTGCAATGATCGGCACTGCAAACAGCATCATCTCCCGCAAGTTCACCGCAATGGCTTCGGCAATATGCCGCTCCTCGGCGCCGATGCCCGGGTATGCCCCAGCCGTGTCGATCAAGGTGATGATCGGCAACTGGAACTTGTCAGCCAGCCGCATCAGCCGGAGCGCCTTGCGATAGCCTTCGGGGTGAGCGGAGCCGAAGTTGCGGCGGATGTTTTCCTTGGTGTCCCGGCCTTTCTGGGTGCCGATCACCACCACGCGGTACTGCCCCAGCCGGGCAAAGCCGCCTACCACCGCTCGGTCCTCGCCATACAACCGATCCCCGTGCAGCTCGGTGAAATGGCTAAAGGTGCTCTGCAGATAGTCCAGCGGGTAAGGCCGCTTGGGGTGCCGGGCCAGTTGCACTCGTTGCCAAGCGGTGAGGTTGGAAAAGATTTGGCGGCGGGTTTCTTCGATCTTCTTTTGGATGAGGGCGATCTCGTCTTCGATGCGGATGTCGATGGCGTGGGTCTTCGGATGCCGTTTCAGTTCGTCAAGCTTGCGCTCCAGCTCGACAATCGGCCGCTCGAAGTCCAACACGTCTTTCATCGGGCAGCCAGTCTAGGCCTGGGCTAACCGGTAAGCAATGCTCATGTAGTGCCGGCCAGCTTGCGGGCAGGGGGGCGGGGAAGATTCTGTCGCGGACGCATGCGGGCGGTTCAGGCTGATCGACGCTGGAGCACCGCCACCAGGTTGTCTGTCAGGCCCACCCAACCCAGGCACCGCTCGACTGCGCTGTATAAGCCGCGCAACGGAGCCAACGCAGGGTTTTGTTTCAAAGCCGTTGTACGGCGCAACAACCGGGCGCGCTCGGCATCAGGCACCTCGAGCCGCGGATGCCAAAGGTCCTGCCACAAGATCACCGGATTAAAGTGTGTCCCGGTCAGCCGGATCAACCGGAACGCAGGTTCGGCTGCGATCAAGCGCCGGAGCGTCGCCGCCGTGAAGTAGTTGAGGTGCTCGGCCATGATGTAGCGGTACCGGCTGCCCAGTAGCCGGAAGGCCAGCGACCGAGCGTTGGGCACCAAGATGAAACAATAGCCATCCGGTTTGAGCACCGCAGCCGCACGCGCCAGGAAACGTCGCGGCTCAGCCACATGCTCCAACACAGCCCAAAACGTGACCGCGTCGAACCGAGCCGAGCCGATGTCCAGGTCCAGAAACGACCCCTGCACAGTGGCTAGACCCAGGCGTTGGGCTTCAGCTAGTGCTGGGCCCACCACGTCAACGCCCGTCAGCTCATAGCTTCCACGAAACCGCGCGTGTAATTGGTGCAAAAACCCGCCGGTCGAACACCCCACATCCAGCACCGAGCCGGTTGGGCAGTAACGTCGAAACAGGCGCACCTCGCGTTCGAACCGCTGGGGTGCAAGATCGCTTTCAAGCTTGTCGGCCGATACGTAGTAAGCCGCCCGCTGCAGGTAAGCTTGGCCGGTGAGCCAGCCGAGCTGGACGGGATTGAGGTAGCGCATCCCGCAGCACCGACACTGGACCACCCGCACCCGGCCTTTCACCCAGACTGGCGCTGCGGCGGATGCATCGCAGACCGGGCAGAGCCGTGTCACCCAGGTTGACCTGCCGTCTTCGACACTAGCCATCGAAGCCCGGCCCGGGGTCGTGCCCCGGGCCGGTATCAATCTGCAGCCTTATTTTCCGCTGGCTGCTATTCCTAGACCAAGCTACAGGCAGGCATAAGCCCAGCCACTGGGGCCTGACTAGGCGCACCCGGGCCCAAAGCTTATACCTGCCTGGGCCCAGGCACCAGTTTCTACAGCCGCAGCCTGAAGAACCGGTTACCCGAGCCGATTGGCAGGGTGACAGTGTTCTGGCCGTCCACGATCACGATAGGCGGCGCCGGTTGCACATCCGTCCAGGCAGGCGGCGACAAGGTCGAAGTAGCCTGCAACGTAAACTGGGCAGCCGTCACTGGCCAGGACAGCACGAGGTTGTTGCCTTCGCGTCGGACAGCCAATTGCACTGCTGGAGTGCGAGGATCCGGCTGCGGGTCCGGATGGCTCAGCACCACGTAGAAGGTGGTCTGCGGCTTGGTGTCCGGCCCTAGCTCAGGTCGGTTCTGGCTGTTGATCTCGCCTTTGGCCGCCAGGCAAATCTGCCGGGTGGTCATGGCTACGCTGGGTCGGAAGGTGCCGAAGCCCACGCCCGCGGGGCCGTAAGGCCCGTGATTGATGAACGGATAGAAGCTCGGGGTGACATAGCGCAGGATCCGCAGCGTGGGGTCAAAGGCCAACACCCGCATCACGGTTTGCTGCCGATAAGCTGTGTTTTCCTCTTTGACTTCGTAAGCCACCGCCACCCGATCCAGCGCGTCCACAGCCAGGTTCACGCGTTCGAACTGGGCGGGCAGATAATCGGCATAGTCACCGCCACCATTGGCTGCGCTCAGCTCGCTGACGTTGGTGGCGGTCACAAAGCTCGGCCCACGCGAGTCGAACACAGCCAAGCGCACCGCGTTGGGTGAGCCCGGCGCAGTGGCTGCGCCGGCCAGATACACGTAGGGGCTGTTGATATTGCCGGCGATGCGGGTGCCGTCGCCGCGGCCTGTGTCGAAGCTAATGCCCGACAACGCCTGGGACAGTTGCCCAAGTCGGTTCCCGGCGTTGTCGAAGAAGTAAAGCATGCTGTGAACCCGCACACAGAACCCTCCGCGGAACGCTGCCACGTTAGCCCAAATGTCCTGCGTATCCACCACGAAGGTCTCCTTGATGATCTGGCCGGTGGGCGAGACGATGACTGCCGTGGTGGAGCGCGTCGGTGCAAAGAAGTTCGACCGATCATCCACCACCACCACAAAGTTGCCGTCGTCCAGCCCGATCAAATCCCCGCCGAACCGGCTGACCTCGGGTTTGACGGCCGGCACCAGGTCAGTGATCCGTCCTGCAATAGCGTCGAAGACGAGTGTGGTAGGCTGCTGCACCAAGCTGACCGGATCTAAGCGGTGAATTTGGACCGCGCCAAATCGCGCATTGTCCCCATATCGAGCCGGATAAGTGGCCCAACGACTGTCGGATTGGAAGGCGGGATAGACATACGGGCTAGCCTCACCCCCCGCGATGAAATGCTGGGCACCGGGCCGGGGATCGCCTGCCACGCGGCCCGGGTTACCGTTTTGGCGCGAGGCATTGATCTGGCCCCGATACGGTGTGCCGTTATCGGCATAGAACACATCCCCGGTTACGCACAGCCCGCCCGCTACCGGTTGGAACACCAGACCGTAGCGCTGAAGGCCAAGCTCAACCGGCTCGACGAAGGTATTGGCTTCGATCAAGAACACAGTTTGGCCCATCAGACTGATGTATGGCTCCCAGTTGTCCAAATTGGCGCGCGGAGTATCGAAGATGATTCGATCCGGCACCAAGTAGCTAGACCCAACGCCCTGGGCGCTGGTGGGCCGGAACCGCCCCAGCTCAAGCGGGGCCGAGAACGGGCTGGTGATGCCTCGGGCATTGCGCGTGCCGGGCGGGTCCTTCAGGTAAGTGGCCGTGACGGTCACTTTGTAACCGCCAGTCAACCGGCACTTGGTCAGGTCAAACTCGAACGCCCCGGGGGTGGGGTTGAGGTCTTCTGGGCCATTTTCCTGGAACGCGCCCAGATGCACTGCCCCCTGCACCCAACCGTTGGGCAGCTCGGGCCAACCCGTGCGCAGGCCGTTGGTAATCCCCACCGGATCGGCCACATACACGTCCACAACCGTGTAAGGATATTCCGCCTTGGCTACCGGCACATAGCCCCGCAGCAGACTGCTGGTGCTGTCAGCCGACAAGCTCGGCTCGATCCCCGCCCCCACATCCACCAGCACTTTGGCATAGTAGGCGGGCAGAAACTCCCCGTTCAGTCGCAGCGGGCTAGCGGGGAATGGGAAGTTGTTGATGAGGGCGTTGCCTCGCAACAACACGCTGCCGCTGACCTGTAGTTCGGAATGGAAATTGAGTGATTCGGACTCCAAACCCAGGTCATAAGCCGGGAACCGCTCCAGCGGCCAGTAATTGTGCACCAGGTTAGCTTCTAGCGCATCGCTGACTCCGTCAAAGTCAGAGCCGAACCGGTACTGAGCGGCTGCGCCGGCAGCGTTCAAGGGTGAGGCAGCGTTGGTGAACCAAGTGGCCCCATCAACCCCGACGCCTATGTAGTTGCCGGCCACCACAATGTTGGTCCCCGGATCACACCCGTAAAACTCGATGGTGTGCGGGTAGCCACCCTCCGTGCTGAGCATGGTGCCCCCAATGACGTTTCGTTCGTTGGCGTCGTTGACGCCGTCGCCGTCAGTGCCAATGACGGTATTATTGCAGCCGCGTCCAATTTGAATGGCCCCTTCGCTTTCGCCAGGCCGGGCCATGCCCACGTTGTAGTCGTGCAGCCCGTCCGGCAACACGCCAAGAAAGTTGCCGGCAATCCGCGTGCTGTTCCCCTCCAAGATCACCGGAATGCCCATGCCCACAATCACGTTGAAGTCCGCCGGCGCATTGGCCGAGCCGGCAGCCACACCTACCGTGGTGCCGTCAATAGTCAAGGTGCCGGTCCCGTCGGCTCGACGATACCGGAACCCAGCCACCCCCGCTGCCGCCCCATACACACTGGTCCCATCCACATCCACGCCGATCCAGCAGCCGCTGACCTGGCCGCCGCTGGCGCCGCGAGCAAATGCAATGGCATACCGCGCCTCGGCAGGCGATGGACTCAGCAGGATGCCCAACCCGCGAATCTTCACATTGTTGGCCCCGACAATCCCGAGCACCGCCACCTCGGTGGCGCCGTAGCCGGAATTGGGGTTGCCCGGTTCGAAATTCATCGATTTGTAGCCGCCAGCTCGCGAGTCCAACACGATTCGAATCTGCGCGTTATTGGGCGCCAAGATCGGATTGGAGTTGGGACTTGAGCCCGGCTGGCTATACCCGTCGATAGTCACGTTGTTACGGGTGATGTAAGGATAACCGCCAGGTGGCGTCACGATGTAATGGGGACCTGGCCCTGGGATATTGAACCGGATCTCATCCCCATCCTGCACAGTGTTCAAGGCCTGAAGCAACGAGACCGTCCCGGGTGGAGGCGATACGTTGTCGGCGGTGGTCACTGTGATGATAGCAGCTTGAGAAACGCTCAGGACTCCACTGACCCCGAGCGACAGAAGGTACAACGCTTTCGTTTTCATAGGTTCGCTCCGGTTTTGTCTGAGTTCGAAAATACTCTAGTCCCCGGAGCCGTTTTCGGCAACTTCTTTTTTTGGCCCTCAAGAAGTCCGGGCGCAGCTCATTTCCCTGCAGCCGGCCGACTCACGCCCACGGCTACCGATTTGCCTAGTACCCGCCGCCGTAAGGCCGTGGATCCAGCAGACCCGCGCGAATCATCCTGCCGACTCACGTCGGCGGCTGCGGTTGCCTGTTGTAACCGGCGAGGTGAGTGGAGGAGGCAACACCAGGAGACGTGCCCGAGGCAGTGGGCGGAGGCGCCTCCGGACTGGCCGGGTTTTGGGCTTGCGCGGTGCCTAAGGCATTTCATGCTCCAGGCATGAACGCCATCCAAGTCGATGTGCCCCAAGGGGCTGGCCGTAGTGTGTCGAACTTCAAACCGTGGCTGAGCCGACGCCAGTTTCTGGCCCGGTCCGCCGTGTTGGTCGGTGCGTTTCAGTTGGTTCCCTCCGGTGTGATTGGTGCTCCGGGGCGGCCCGGGGCAGGGTATCGGTTGGTGGTAGCGCATATTGGGGTGGGGGGTATGGGCATGACGCACCTCCGCAACATGCTCCAGTTCCAAAAGGAAGGCAAAGTCAAGATCGCGGCCGTGTGCGATGTGGATGATAACCGGCTGGTCACAGCCGCCAAAACGGCTGCTGAGGGTGGCCACGAGGTGCGGGCTTATCGGGATTATCGGCACATTGTCGAACGCAAAGACATCGATGCGGTCATCATTGCCACGCCAGATCATTGGCATGCGGTCCAAACCGTGCATGCGTGCGAGACCGGCAAGCACGTTTATGTCGAGAAGCCCGCGTCGGTGACGGTCGAGGAAGGCAAAGCCATGGTGGCTGCGGCCCGCAAAGCCAATGTGGCGGTGCAGGTGGGTGCCCAAGGCCGCACCGCCAAAGGCGCCTGGTACACCTGCCGTGCCATCCGTAACGGCATTGTTGGCCGGGTGCACAAGGTGACCTGCTGGCACTACCCCAACCCGGTGGATGAACATCCGGTGCCCGACAGTGCGCCGCCGGAGGGGTTGGATTGGGACTTGTGGTTGGGGCCGTTACCGTGGCGCCCGTATAACCGGCGGTACCATCCGGTCAACTTCCGCTGGTTCATGGAGATCGGCGGTGGGCAAATCCGGGACCGGGGCGCCCACCAGTTCAGCACCATCCTCTGGTGCATGAACGCCGATCACCAGACCTCCTTCACTGTCGAAGCCCGCGGCACACCGCCCCCGGGCGGTTTATGGGATTGCCCGGTGGAGATGGAGGTGGTTTACCAATTCAAGAATCCGGACTGGACGTTGGTGTGGGGCCAGCCTGGAGACAAGGTGGGCCAGACTGAATTTGGCAACGTGTTCTGGGGCGAGCACGGCCACTTGGTGCTGGAATGGGAAGGCGGCTACCGCCCGGCCAGCCCGGAGGCCATCGCGTTCAAACTGCCGCCCGGCGGCCAAGAAGTGTATCGGACCGACGAATACGAGGATTTCAACATGAACCACAAGGCCGACTGGTTCAAAGCCATCCGCGAAGGGCACAACCGGCCGGCTGTGGACATCGAGATCGGGCATCGGACAGCCACGCTGTGTAATTTGGGGAACTTGGCCTACCTGTTGGGGCGCAAGCTGGTTTGGGACGGTGACAAACAGCAGGTGGTGGGTGACGATGAAGCCAACCGGCTGCTGAGCCGGCCACAGCGGTATCCCTACGTGCTGTGAGTGGACCCGGCCGGTGCCGGCCTGCCCAGTGCGCCTGCTCCGCCACCGCCGGTCTGGCTGCTGCGGCTCCGCACTCTGCGTCGGCTACTGCCCAGAGCCCCTGCGCCTTTACGCCGCAGCGGGCGGTGAGCCGGACCACTGCACGGCTCGAACAGCGGCCCGCACGGAAGAGGAAACGCCTCGGGTGTGCCGATCCCGAAAATGCTTGCCGATGCCGAACGTCAGTAGTTATGGCGGCTAACGGGTCGGCGGGCCTGTAGTTCGGCTCATGGAAATTTGCTCACCCGGCGCTGCTGCGCTACTGTAGCGGGCAGCAAACAGAGCTTTGAACTATGAAACTTAGTGCACGCCTAACCAATCGATCGAACAATGCAGATGCGTTCTCACGCCGCGACTTCATCAAGACCGCGCTGGTTGGAGCGGGCTGGCTAGCCACTGGGCCCAATTGGTTGACCGGGGCTGAAGCCGGGGCACCCTCGTTCAAAGGCACTGACCTTGTGCCTCTGGGCCGGACGGGGCTGAAAGTGTCGCGCCTAGCCCAAGGCACCGGTTACAACGGTTACAACCGTTCCTCAGCCCATACCCGGGCTGGGAAGGCCGCTTTCGAGCGGTTGCTGCGCCATAGCATCGACCGCGGCATCACCTTCATTGACATGGCGGACCTGTATGGGTCGCATCCGTTTGTGCGGGATGTGATCAAAGGGATGGACCGCAGCAAGTTGGTGTTGTTGACCAAGATTTGGCCCCGGAAAGAAAAGTGGGTCACCCCCTCCGGCGGCGCGCGGGAAGAGATCGACCGGTTCCGCCAAGAATTGGGCACCGACATGATCGACGTGTGCCTGATCCACTGTATGCTCAACGACCGCTGGCCCGCCGAGTATGCCGGCATCCGCGACGGTCTATCGGAACTCAAAGCCCAGGGGATCGTCCGGGCCGTTGGGGTCAGTTGTCACGACTTCGGCGCACTCAAACAAGCGGCCGAGCATCCGTGGGTGGATGTCATCTTCGCTCGCATCAACCATAAGGGTGGCGCAGCCTACGCCTGCGATGCCGCAGTTGAGGAAGTCAGTGCTGTGCTCAAGACCGCACGCAAGAACGGCAAGGCTGTGGTCGGCATGAAAATCTTCGGCGCAGGCAAGCTGACCAAACCCGAGGACAAAGACGCCTCGCTGGCTTACGTATTCACCAACGGGCTGGTGGATGCTATCACGGTGGGGATGCTGACGCCGGAGGAAGTGGACGACACGCTGGAACGGATGGCGCGCGTAGGCCGGGGCTAGCGGCCGGGTCGAAGCCCGGGCAGCCCCAGCGGATCGGCGCGCTGCCCGCAATCAGCCCGCTGCTACGCAAGGCCCACCCCTCAGGCCGGCGTGGCGGCTGGTGCGACTGCCACTGGCTGAGTTTGCGGCGTGTCAGTGGCCTGGGCTGGCTGCGGGTCGCCGTGTTGGCCCGGCTCGAGGCCCAAGTCGCGGATCATTTGGAGGTCTTTTTCGACCGGTTGATTGAGCGTGGTGAGGTAGTTGCCTACCATGAGGGCGCTTGCGCCGGCCATGAACATGAGGCTCTGAGTGTCGCGCAGATTCACTACCCGACCGCCTGCCACCATGATGTCGGCTTGAGGCAGGACGAACCGGAAGCAGGCGATGGTCTGCAACAACTCCAAGGGGGGTAGCGGCGGATTGTGTTGGTAGGGCGTGCCGGAGATAGGATGAAGGAAATTCAGCGGCACCATTTGGGCCCCCGCTTGCCGGATCGCCAAGGCCAGGTCCGCACGGTCCGCCCGCGTTTCGCCTAGCCCGATGATCCCGCCACAGCAAATCTTGATGCCGGCCTGTCGGAGGTAGTGCAGGGTCTGGAGCCGGTCTTGATAGGAATGGGTGCTACACTGCTTGGGGAAAAATCGTTCCGAGGTTTCGAGGTTGTGGTTGTAGCACACCAAGCCGGCTGCCTTCAGCCGGTCAGCCACAGCTTGGCTTTGGATCAAGCCCAAAGACGCGTGAGCCGACACGCCCATGGCCGCGACTGCTCGGATGTGCGCGCACACCTGGTCCAGCAACGGCCCTTGGCCAAGGCCGCGCCAGGCAGCCACTAGGCCCAGGCTAAGTACCCCATTGCGTTTGGCTTCGGCCGCCGCAGCCCGAATCGGTTCAAAATCGATCAACCCGTAGCGGGGCGCGCCGGTTTGGTAAAAAGCTGACTGGGCGCAGAACTTGCAGTCCTCAGGGCAACCGCCGGCTTTGATATTGACAATGGAGCACAACTGCACGCGCCGGCCTTTGAACCGTTCTCGAATTCGGTTGGCCCAGGCCATCAGGTCATACACATCGGCGCTGGCCCGCAACTCGAACAGCCAGTGCACATCCGGCGGCTCAAGTTGGCCGCCGGCCAACACGCGCCGGCCCAAGGCTTCGATCTGTTGATGATTCGTCAGGTCCATCGGCAGTGTGTGTGAGCTATCCGTCATCCCGCGCTGGCGATCTGGCCATTGAGCCGCTGCAGGCCCTGCACCGCAGGCACCGTGGCTGGACTGAGCCGCGCACCGTGGTTGCTGCCGCAAGGTGCCTGGCCACGTCGCGAGGCCTACAACTGTTTGAGGGCCTTATCCATCGCTTCATACAGCCGGTTCATGCTTTCTTCGGTCTCGTCGCCCATGTTGGAGATGCGGAAGGTGGTGCCTTTGATCTTGCCGTAGCCGCCGTCGATGAGGAATCCCTGGTCGCGGACCAGTTTTTGGAACTTGGGCACATCAATGACCCGACCGCCCGGGCGTGCCCCGTTACTGACGCAGGTGAGGGTGACCGACTCGTAGCCCGGCTCCGGAAACAGCACAAACCCGTTTCGCAGCGCCCAGGCGCGGGTCATCTCGGCCAATTTCTTGTGCCGAGCATATCGGGCTTCCAACCCTTCGGCAAAGATCTCCTCCAGCTTGGATTGCAAAGCAAACACATGGGGGATGCTCGGGGTGCTGGGGGTCATGTTTTGCTCGGCATTCTTCTGAAACTCGACAAAGTCGAAGTAGTAACCGCGATCTTTGACCGTCGCCGCCTTGGCCAACGCAGCCTCTGAACAAGTGAAGATCGTCATGCCAGGAGGCAATGCCAGGGCCTTTTGAGTGCCCGCCAACACCACATCGATGCCCAGAGCATCGAACTCGACCTTCACCGCGGTTAACGAGCTGACGCAATCGACAATGAACATCACGTCCGGGTACTTTTTCTTCAGCGCCGCTACCTCATACAGCGGGCTCATGACGCCGGTCGAGGTCTCGTTATGGATGAAAGTCAGGGCGTCAAACTGGCCAGTGGCCAGTTTCTTGTCCACATCCTCAGCGCGGATGGGCGAGCCCCAGGGCACCTGCAGCGGCTCGGCCTCTTTGCCGCAGCGTTTGGACACATCGTGCCATTTGTCCGAGAAGGCGCCACACATGCAGTTGAGCACTTTTTTGGTTACCAGGTTGCGGATGGCCCCTTCCATCACGCCCCAGGCTGAGGAGGTGCTCAGATAAACCAGACGTTTGGTGTAGAGCAAGGCTTGGAGCTTGGGCTGAATGGCCGCGTAGAGGTCTTTGAACGCCTGGCTCCGATGCCCAATCATCGGCTGGCACAGCGCCTGGAAGGTCTTGGCGCTGACCTCGACCGGCCCCGGAATATGCAGTTTGACATGTGCCATAGGATCGGACCGCAGCGTTTCAAACCAGCCGCCCGAACGCAAGGACTTTAGTAGCCCCAGCCAACCCCAGCCTGCCGTCTGCTCAGCCCCAAGCTCGGGACTGGCGTTAAGCCCCCTGCCTGCGCTACGGTCTAGCCCCGCAGATGCAACCGGCCACGGCACAGTCGCTGGTGTTGAAACGGCGCAAGCCGCCGGCGCCCTGGCGCGACGAGGTGGAATTTGTGCTGATTAGCGAGGTGCAGATTGCCCGGCGAGTGCGACAATTGACTACGGCGTTGGAGCGGGACTATGCCGGACGCGAACTGGTGATTGTGGCCTTGCTGAGCGGGACGGTAATGTTTCTGGCGGATTTGATCCGCCACCTGTCGTTGCCGTTACGCTTGGATTTCATCGGCGTGTCCAGTTACCGCGCCGGCACGCAAGCCGGTGAGTTGATCTTCACCAAGGAACTGCGGTTGGATGTGCAGGGCCGGGACGTGTTGGTGGTGGACGACATCCTGGACACCGGCCGGACGCTGAAACGGGTGACGGCCAAGCTGCAGGCCTTACGCCCGCGTACCTTGCGTGCGTGCGTGTTGTTGGACAAGACCGCCCGCCGAATTGAGCCGGTCCAGGCCGACTACGTGGGGTTCAAAATCCCGGACCTTTTCGTGGTCGGGTACGGTTTGGACTTTGCCGAGCGGTATCGGAACCTGCCGTTTATTGGCGTGCTGAAGCCAGAACTGTATCAAAGCAAAACCTCAGCCGGCCAACCCTGGCGCTAAATCCCGGCAGCTAGTCCAGCCGACGGGTAGCTGGCAGAGGACTCTGTCCGCCCAATCCAGGCCGGCTGTTTGGATTCGACTCTGTGCGCTGCTGCCGCTTGAGCAGCGCGGCCCCTCGAGGTCCATCACTCCAAGCCAGCGGATATGGCGGGCAGATCGACAGTTGGACCAACAACCTGAGTTTGGCGGCGCCTGAGCCCAATGGGGCCGTAATGTGCCCAGGCGGAGGCAACATGGCCGCCCAGATGAATCTGCGCTCGCTCAAGGTTCGTTGGGCTCGATATGCACCGTCACATCGTTGATGTGGTGAGCTGAGGCCAAAAGGCGGTCTTTGACCACATGCGCAATGCGGTGGCTGTCCCGCACACTCATGTCGCCATCCACCACCACATGGATGTCCAAGACCAGATGCGGGCCGGCCTTGCGTATCCGGCATTTCTCGATCTGGAGCACGCCTTCGACCTGGGCGGCGAGCTGGCGGACTTGTGCCACAATTTCCGGGGCCACCGAGGCATCCATCATTTCGTCCAGAGCCATCCGGAAGATGCGCAGGCCGTTCCAAGCGATGATGCCGCAGGCGGCCAGGGCTGCCCAGTCATCCGCGCTCTCATAACCAGGCCCACCCGCCAGGGCGATTGAAATGCCCACAAACGCCGCCGCTGAGGTGAGGGCATCAGACCGATGATGCCAAGCGTCTCCGGTTAGCGCGGTGCTGGCCAGGCTGCGTCCGACTTTTAGCGCCCAGCGATAAAGGCCTTCTTTGACCACTACCACTGCTGCTAAGACCACCAACGTGTACCAGCGCGGTGCCTGGTGGGGCGCGCTGATCTCCTGCACGCTGCGGATAGCAATCAGCAACGCCGCGGCCAGCAGGCCTGCAGCCACCACTAATCCGGCCAACGACTCGGCCTTGCCATGGCCGTAAGGATGGCGCGCATCAGCCGGTTTGGCCGACCACCGCAGCGAACACCACACCACAAACGAACTGAAACAATCAGCTAGGGACTCGATCCCGTCAGCCACCAGGGCATGCGAGTGCCCCACCAGCCCGGTAAAGATCTTTCCCCCAGCCAGCCCCAAGTTGACGGCCATGGCCAGTTTCGACACCCACAAGCCCGACGCGACGCTTGGCATGACGCAGCGCTACTGTTCGGATCGGCGCAGTCGGCCGCTGCGCTAGTTGTAGCCTGCGGCTGAGCACGGCCGCAACCACCAATCATGCTGCGCGGTCGATCAGGCCCCATGAGAGGCCCTCTACAGCGCAAACGCTTTAGCCGCATCATCGCAACAGTGGCCCTTGGTTGCGACCGGCTCGGTAGTTGGCCCCATCGGGGAGCGCTAAGAGTCCTTGCGATCCAGCTCAGGTCGTCTTGCGACTTTGGCGGTGACGGCCCGGGCGGCAGCGGAGCCGGCTATGCATGAGCTTGCGGCTGAGCTGCGCGTCTTGGCACGGACCGACCTAGTGCGGTTGCGGGCCGTTGTGCCACCTAGCGGCTGATTCGCCACTTCAGTGCCCGCCCTTCTGCCCCACGCTGTCAGCCAGCCAGTGCCTGACGGTTTGACGAGCAGCCCCGGGCCAGGTACAAGGGGTCGGGCGTGCCATGAAAAAACCCAAATACCGCCGGATCCTGCTCAAGCTCAGCGGCGAGGCGCTCGGTGAACCCGACGGCCAAGGCATCAGTGCGCAGGCTTTGGACAAGATGGCTGGCGAAATCAAGCAGGTCCGCGACCTCGGCGTCGAGGTGGCGGTCGTGCCTGGAGGCGGCAACATTTTCCGGGGCGTAGCCGGAAGCAGGCATGGGATTGACCGAGTGGTGGGCGATTATATGGGCATGTTGGCTACGATCATCAATGCCCTGGCGTTGCAAGATGCGTTGGAGAAGCTGGGCGTAGCCACTTGCGTCCAGACCGCTGTTACGATGCAGCAGGTGGCCGAACCGTTCATTCGCCGGCGCGCCTTACGGCACTTGGAGAAGGGGCGGGTGGTGATCTTCGGCGGGGGCACCGGCAGCCCCTTTTTTACCACCGACACCGCTGCGGCCTTGCGGGCCAACGAGATCGGGGCCGATGTGCTGCTGAAGGCCACGAAAGTGGACGGGATTTACGACAGCGACCCGGTCAGGAACCCGAACGCCAAACGATTCAGCCGCTTAACCTATCAGGAAGCATTGACCCGGCGGCTGGAAGTCATGGACAGCGCCGCATTTAGTCTGTGCCAGGAAAACAAGTTGCCCATCATCGTGTTTGATCTGTTCCGACGGCACAACCTGCGCCGGGTGGTCATGGGCGAGCCAGTTGGGACGTTGGTGACCGGTTAAGAGCAGGCGCGCTGGGGGGCCTGCGGCCTGGACCAAAAGCGCAGGCAGGCATCTCAGCTCGCCACCGGTCACCAAAGCCGGGCCTGGGTGGCCGGCGTTGCCGCGCCGTAGTCCGGCTATTCCTGGGCTGGACCGGCGCTGGTGGCCTGGCTGCGGGCTTACCGGGAAAAGGTAGCCTCCAGCTCCAACATTACGTTGAGCGGTCGGCTGGGTGCCACCAGCAGGTTGGTGACTTGGAAAGGTAATTCGATGCGGCGTGTGCCGGGCTCCGGTTTACCCCGGGCCTTCAATTCCAGCAGAACAACGCGTCCGCTGGCCAAGGTCAGCTCTTTAGTCACGGTCAGGTCCGGTGGCTCGGCGGCCCGCTGCAGCAGGAAGTCCACGGCGCAGTCATTCTGGATCTGCACATAGGCGGTCCGAGTGCCGCGCAAGGTGACACGAGGATTGAGCACCCGAATGGACCGTTGGAAGATCGGTTTCAAGAACCATTCCTCGCCCAGCAGCCGGCTGTCGGCATAGACCACAGTGCGCCGGTCCAACAGCGCTTCTTTCAGGGCAGCTATCGACCGTTCGCGGGCGAACACCAGCGTCAACGGACGCCGATCGCCCTGATGCAGCAGGTAGTCGAGCTGGATCGGCCCATGAATGTCTGATGTGCCCAGCATGGCCAGGCGCCGCTGGAGAGCCCATCGATGCGCCGCCGGGTAATAACTGCGGCCGTTGACCACCTCGATGCCGTGCAGCAGGCCGGTTTTCCACAAGGCAGTGTGCTCGGCATACCACCGCACCCTGCCGTTGGTCAATTGTTCCTCCCAGCCGGGGTGATTCCAGAAGATGAAGGCACCCTGGGCCGCAGCCGCTTGAACCGCGTGACGCCACTCGCTGGTCACCAGCGCCGTCGCATTGGTCAGGAACAACGCATTTAAGTGGCCCGGGGGCATCTTGCGGGTGATCTCAGCTCCCTGCACCACCAACAAATCCAAGGCACGTCCTGCCTCAGCCGCCAGCGCAAAGGAGCGGTTGTGGTTGGTGACCACATCCGCCCGGTGCGGCTGATACTCGATGTGATCGGTGATGGCAATGGCGTCCAGCCCTTCGCGCCAGGCCTCCTCCACTCGCACCGTGGGCCAGACGGTGCCATCGGAAAAGACGGTGTGCATGTGGAAATCGCACCGGAGGGTGACGTAACCTGGCAAGTCCGGAAATGGCAAAGGCACACGCGCCCGAGTCACGGGCGCACGCGCCACCAGGTCTCCGGCTCCCAAGATCACTACGATCCATGCCCCCAGGAATGCTGATTTGGTGTGTCTCATGCAGCCAGGCTAGCTGGCACAACTGAACCAGTCCAGTTCTGATCGGTTCCGGTTGGCCATTCAGCGTTGAGCGGAGCCGGACCGGGCTTTAAAGTCGCGTCCGTGTGGAAGCTGAATTGGGTCTGCATTGCAGTGGTCTTGGTGTTGTTAGCGGCCACGGCCCAAGCCGGGCCGGCTCGAATTGTGAAGGTGCTGCCCCAGTACCTGGATCGGGAAGGGCGGGTGGCGTTGTCGCCCAGCCTGTTTGAACGCGACGCCTACCAAGCCTTCCTACGCGCTCATCCGGACCGGCGGGGCGGCCTGCGCTTTGCCGTGCAGTGGAAGGGGTCCGCCTCGGGGCCGTTGACTCTGCGAGTGGAATTGCGCGGTCTACGAGACAACCGGCCTACCGTTGCCCTACTGGAGGCGCCGGTGCCACGCTCCGGGTCGTTCAGCCGCTGGGCGACCGCGGCGTTGACGGGAGCAGATTACGAAGCGTTCGGGCAGTTGCGGGCTTGGCGGGTGACCTTGTGGCAGGGCTCAACGCTGCTGTCGGAGCAACGGTCGTTCCTGTGGGACCAGCCCAACCCCAAATCAAGCTGGCGGAGAGAGGGAGATTCGAACTCCCGGTGGGGTATTAGCCCACTCACGCTCTCCAGGCGTGCGCTTTAAACCACTCAGCCATCTCTCCGCCAATAGCATTCAAATTATGGCTCAACCGGGCGCGGAATGCAACTGGTTTTCTGAGGCGAAATGGTTCAATACCCAGCCGTCTTGTGCGTCAAAAGCCGTATGACACTGGCAGCCCTGAAGCGAGTTGTGACCTTGGCGGGGTTGGCTAGCGGAGTGCTGGCGGGCGGGTTGTCTGGGGCGCAGCCCACCTACCTGTCGCCCAGCGCCCTGGCCGCCTCCCCAGATGGTCGGACCCTATTTGTGGCCTGCGCTACCGCCAACCAAGTGGCGATGGTGGATGTGAGCCAAGGGCAAGTGGCCCGCCGCCTGGCCATGCCGGCACCACCTACGGGGTTGGCTGTGGCTGCGGACGGCGCCCGGCTGTATGTGACCTGCGCTGCGGCTGAAAGCACGGTGGCGGTGGTGGATGTTGCCCAAGGGCGCATGGTGGCAAACATCCCGGCCGGCCACACGGCCATGGCTCCGGTCCTGAGCCCCGACGGCGCAACCTTGTATGTGTGCAACCGGTTCAATGACGAGGTGGCGTTTATCGACTTGGGCACCGGCAAGACCAGTCGGTGCGTTCGGGTGCGGCGGGAACCGGTGGCGGCGGCCCTGACCAAGGACGGGCGGTTCCTCCTGGTGGCCAATCACCTGCACGATGGTCGGGCCGACGCCGACACGGTGGCCGCGGTGGTCAGCGTGATCGATGTGGCCGCAGGCCGCGTGATCAAGGAGCTGGCGCTGCCCAATGGCAGTGGCGTGCTCCATGACCTCCGCGTGTCGCCCGATGGCAAATACGCGGTGGTCACGCATATCTTGGCCAGGTTTCACCTCCCCACCACGCAATTGGAACGAGGCTGGATGAACACCAATGCCAAAACCATCATTGACCTGGCCCGGTTGGAGGTGCTGAACACGGTGTTGCTGGACAACGTGGATGCTGGAGCGGCCAATCCGTGGGGGATCGCTTGGTCGGCGGATAACCGCTGGGTGGTGGTGGCTCACGCCGGCACACACGAACTGAGCGTGATTGATTTCCCGGCGTTACTGGCCAAACTGGCCAAGCTGCCAGCCACGTTGCCTGAAGGCAAAGCTTACGACTACACTGCCGCCTCCCAAGTCCAAGCGGATGTGCCCAATGACCTGTCGTTTCTGGTGGGGATGCGCCGGCGACTCCGGCTGCCTGCGACCGACCGCGGCCCACGCGCCGTAGTTTTGCTGGGGACCAAGGCGTACGCAGCCAATTATTTCTCGGACACTATCGCCGTGGTGGACATCGTGGCTGAGCCGGTCCGCTGGCAGTCGATTGCCCTGGGACCGAAGGTGCAGATGACCCAGGAACGGTTGGGTGAGTTTTACTTCCACGACGCCGGCATCTGTTTCCAGGGCTGGCAAAGTTGTGCCAGTTGCCATCCTAACGACGCCCGAGTCGATGCGTTGAACTGGGACCTGCTCAATGACGGCTTGGGCAATCCCAAAAACAACAAGAGCCTCTTGCTGTCACACCGTACCCCACCAGCCATGAGCACCGGCGTTCGCGAGACGGCTGAGACCGCCGTCCGATCGGGTATCAAGAACATTCTCTTTACAGTGCAGCCGGAAGAGGTGGCGCTGGCCATCGACGCTTACCTCAAAGCGCTCCAGCCGGTGCCCAGCCCACGCTTGGTCAAAGGCCAACTGTCTGCGGCTGCCCAGCGTGGCCAGGCCATTTTTGTCCAAGCCGGCTGTGCGACCTGCCATCCGCCCCCGCTATTTACGGACCTGAAGCATTACGATGTGGGCACCCAAGGCCGATTCGACCGGAACCAAAGGCTGTTTGACACCCCGACGCTCATCGAGCTGTGGCGCACCGCGCCTTACCTGCATGACGGCTCAGCCGCGACGGTTCGAGAGGTTCTCACCACTCGTAACCCCCGTGACCAGCATGGTAAGACGTCCCACCTGACCGCAGAACAACTAGCTGACTTGGAGGAATACCTTCTGTCGCTCTGACCCTCCAGTTGTCCACCGGCCTTTGACTCGATGACGTCCTTGGGTACGAGCGCCTCCGGTAACTCCGCGAAGTTGAGCCATGAGTATGCACCTGGGCTGGACCTGACGGTCTGGTCCGGACAAAGCGTGCGTGAGCTGCACCTGACGGTCCGCCCGCTGCCAGGCGAACCGCCGGGCGATACGTGGGGGCGGTTAGCCTGCGTTTTACGCACCCACGCCGCGGCAGTGGTTCGGCAAGAGATCTTTGGCCGCCTTCAAGCTCGGGCCCAAGTGTTGGATGCGCTCAGCCGACAGATGGGTCCGCTGACTTGGCCTGTGACCTACATCGAAGGGGCGCCGTGCACTGGGCAGGATTGGGCCGGCACGCACCTGGTGGCTGTGGCCCAAGCGCAGGTCCAGTCTATCCAATGGGCTGGACGCGTCGTGGGCCGGGCTTATGAAGATGGCTGGGCTCGACACATTCTGCTGGGCGACCTGTTGCCTCAAAACCTGCAAGCGCCTAAACCCGATCAAGCCTTGGAATGCTTTAGGCACGTGGTGCAACGGCTACAGGCCACCAATAGCCAGCCGAGGGATTTAGTACGCACCTGGCTGTTCTTGGACGACATTGTGTCGTGGTACGACGCGTTCAACCGGGTGCGGACAGCCTTTTACCAGGACTGCGGTGTAACCGACCGGCTGCCGGCCAGCACCGGCATTGGCGGACGCAACGCTGCAGGTGCAGCCGTCTGCGCTGTGGTTTGGGCGGCTCAGCCACGCGCCGGCGCGTTTAGCGTCCGGGCAGTGCCCTCGCCACGCCAGTGCGACGCCACCTGCTACGGCAGCGCCTTCAGCCGAGCAATCGAACTGAGAACACCGGAACTGAGTCGGTTGCTGATCTCGGGCACTGCCAGCATCGACCCGGCCGGACGCACGGCGCATGTAGGCAACGCGATGGCGCAGATCGAGCTGACCATGGAGGTCGTAGCCGCTATCCTCAAAGCCTGCGGAGCAGATTTTGCCGATGCCTCGCGCCTGACCGCCTACTTTAAGCGGCCTGAGGATTGCCGCTGGTTCGAGCTTTGGCGAGCCAAGGCTGGCTTGGAGCACTGGCCAGTCTTGTGTCTGGTAGCCGATGTGTGTCGAGACGAACTGTTGTTCGAGGTCGAACTAGACGTCTTGCGGCTCGTGAAAAGCGGCTAAACCCAGGAACATCCCGCCTTACCGACAGCCGGTTACCGCCCCGGCTCACCACTAGGATGGACTTTTGACCCAGCTCAGGTTCTAGCCGAGGCGCAAGGACGCCCGGTTCTTGCCCGCCCTCGCTGGTGCGCCACAGGCTGCCCGGCGGGTAAACCGGCCGAGCTGCAAATAGGTTACTTAGCCTTTCGGACCTCTTCTTTCTTGGCTTCCAATTCAGCCTGCAATGCCCTCCGTTCCTCGGCCAAGCGGGCTTGGAGTTTCTCGATCTCCTCGAAATCGCCGCGGGCAGCGGCTTGGTCGATTTGGCTCTGGAGAGCGATTTCCCGTTCGGCAATCTTGGCTTTGTAGCGGGACTCCAGCTCAGCAATCTGCTTTTTCTGCTCGTCAGTCAGGCGCGCAGGTGGCGGCGCCATCTTATTCAGGCGCTCGATAGCTAGTTCGTAAGCAGTCTTCATAAACGTATTAAACGTATCATGCCGTCGTTCCGAGCTAGCATAGTAGGCTTGTGGTTGACCCGACGCAAGTGCCGCATGGTAAGACGCCTCGCACTCAGGCCGGCCCGTCTAGGCGCGAGGATCGAGGCTGGGCCATGGCCGCTCTCGAAACCCCGCAGCCTGCAAGCCGGTCACGCAGCCGGTTTTTGACTTTCCCAACGGGCCTGGCGGGGTTTGACTGGTGGCGTTGAAACAACCGACCAACAGTATTTTGGTCATTCGCGGCGGGGCCATTGGGGACTTCATCCTGACGCTGCCGGTGTTGGCGGCGTTGCGGCGGCAGTTCCCCACCAGTCGGCTGGAACTGCTGGGCTACCCGCACATTGCGCGGCTTGCGCTGGCGGGCGGGTTGGCGGACGCGGTGCGGCCCATCGAGGCCCAGGCCATGGCCGGGTTTTTCGTCCCAGGCGGTGTGTTAGAGCCGGCGCTGGCCGACTACTTCGCTGGGTTTGCCCTGATCATTTCATTTTTGTACGACCCGGACCGGATCTTTCAAAACAACGTGGCGCAGTGCTCGCGCGCGCAGTTCATCGCCGGGCCGCACCGGCCTGATGATGGCTCCGGTCGCCATGCCACCGAAGTGCTGTTGAAGCCGTTGGAGCAACTGGCCATCTTCAACCCCGACCCTGTGCCTCGGCTCCGGATTGGTAAAAGAAGTTACCCCGAGCCGTTTGCACCTGAGACCACGCGGCTGCCCCAGCCCAAACCGGGCATGAATCAGTCGGCTCAAGCCTCGCCCCAACCCCGCCTGGCTCTGCACCCAGGCAGTGGCAGTGAGCGAAAGAACTGGGCTGAGCCGAACTGGGCGGCGTTGCTGCGGCGCTTAGTGGCTGAGACTCGCCTGCAATTTCTGTTGGTGGGCGGTGAGGCTGAGGGCGGGCGGTTGGACCGGTTGGCACCCTTGGTACCCGCCGACCGGCTCCAGATTGCCCGCAGCTTGCCGCTAACTGAGCTAGCGGTGCATTTGGAGGATTGTGCCGCCTTTGTTGGGCATGATTCGGGCATTACCCATTTGGCTGCCGCTTTAGGGTTAGCCGGCCTGGTGTTGTGGGGTGACTCGGCTGAGGCGGTCTGGCGGCCCCGGAGCGACCGGATGCGCTTGGTCCGCGAACCGGGCGGGTTAGCGGCTTTGACTGTGGACCGTGTGTGGAAGGAGTTGGGGCAGGTGATTGACCTGGCGCAAGGCAGCTTTTGAAGCGCCGCAGCAGGCCACCAACATTTGCTCCAAAGCAGGCTTGGCCCCGGCGCACCTGCGGCTGGACCCAATATGGGAGTTAGCTGGGGGCCAGTCGGGCGACGTGCACGCGGCGCACCGGGCGCAGAAGCGGCGGGCATGCAGTTTGACCAAGCCAACCAGCTAAAGTAGAGTGAGGCATGGATCCCAGCCGGATTGTGGTCGTGCTCTTTGGCCTGGCCGCACTGGCCAGGGCCGATGAAATTGCTTTGGTCCGCGTAGGCGACGCGTGGCGGTTTTGGCCTGGAACAGCCGAGCCGTCGTGGCCGGTGACAGCCTGGCGCCAGGCGGATTTTGACGACTCAGGCTGGGCCGAAGGCCGGTCCGGTTTCAGTCGAACAGCCGATGAAGCCACGCATTTGCGGTACGATGTCTCGTATCGGTCGGTTTATTTCCGGAGGCGATTTACGGTGGCCGATCCGGCGTCGGTCAAATGGCTCGTGCTCCGCATCGATTATGACGACGGATTTGTGGCTTATCTGAACGGCACTGAGATTGCCCGGGCCGGCCTGAGCGGCGATCCGGTGCCGTTCGATGCCTACGCCACTGATCATCCCCGGGGCAACACAGTCGAGTTGGACGTCAGCCAAGCGCGGGAGCTGTTGGTGCCGGGCACCAATGTGTTGGCCATCCAATTGCATGCGTCAGCCTCGAGCCCCAGTTCGATGGTGTTGGTGCCGGAGTTACTAGCCAACTTTCAGCGCGGTCCGTTTGTCCAAGATGTGACCATCCAGGGCGCCACCATCGAGTGGCACACGCCGGTGCCCACCACCGGCGAGGTGGAATGTTGGGCGGATGATTGGAGCGGCATCTTGTATTTCGACCGGCGATTGACCAATCGGCATGTGTTTGTGTTGACGGGCTTGCAGCGGGGCACCCGCTACGCTTACCGGGTACGCAGTCGCTTGGCCGACACCGTGGCTGAATCGCCCCTGTTTTGGTTCCGCACAAGCCAACCTGCTGGCCCGGTCCGGTTTCTGGTGCTGGGCGACAGTGGCGGCGGCTGGCTCCCTCAATTCGAGCTGGCCGATTTAATGGCGGCTGAAGAAGTGGATTTGGTGCTGCATACCGGCGACCTGATCTATCCCTACTACCGGTTGCCGTATGTGGACACCCGACTGTTAAGCGTCTATGGACCGCACATGCGCACCACGCCGTATTATTTCACCGCAGGTAACCATGAGCTCTACGGCACTGGGGGTGTGACATGGATGCTGGACACCTTGAACCTGCCGCGCAATGCGACGTTCGGCACCGAGCATTTCTATTCGTTTGACGTAGGGGACGTGCATTTTGTCTGCCTGTTTGTGCCCACACGCACCCGGGTGCCCGAGTTGGAACCTTACAGGCTGGAGCTCGGCTCGGCCCAGTACCAGTGGCTCACCAACGACCTGGCCAGCACGACCAAGCCGTGGAAGATCTTGTTCTTGCACAGCCCACTGTTCACGTCCTCAGGTCACCGGGGTGACGACTACGATGGCGATGGGCAACTGGACCGGCTCCAGCTTCAAGCCATCCTGTTGCCGGTCATCCAGCGGTATGGGGTGCAGATGGTCTTCAGTGGCCATGACCACAATTACGAGCGGTGCCGCCCGGTAGTGGGCATGCACCAGATCGTCACGGGCGGCGGTGGCTACACCCTTTATGCAATGACCCAGGCGGACGCAGCCAGCAGCCAGTTCTGGTATCGATACAATTACGTCCGGGTCAGCATTCAAGGCGACACGTTGGCGCTGGAGGCCGTGGATAACAACGGCCTAGTGTTTGATTCGATGACGCTTCAGAAAGCACCGCCAACACGCCAAATCTGGCCCGCTCACTGGCAAACACCTCTGATCGAAACGGTCCCGGCCGACGACGGCGACGGCAATGTTAATGGGCAAACGTTCGATCTGGTGGGGCTGGGCATTCCAGCCGCGTGCGGCAAGTTCTCCAACCTCGGCCAGCTTTGGGTCAACTACGATGACACCTATCTCTACTTGGGTTTCAAGAACGCGATGATTGGCAACAGCAATGACATTTACCTGTTTGTCGAGTCACCCCGCTTGCCTGGGGTCGAGACGATGGCTGGCTTGGGTAACGGCACACCCGATCCGCAAGGCCAAGGGGCCGATGGCCTGGATTTTGTTGCAAACCTGTCTTTCACCAACTTTAGGCCTGCGTTGGTGTGTTTGCTGGGCGACGAGATGGCGGACGGGACGTTCCCGGCTTTCCGGCGGCCCGGCCAGACTCTGGCCACTGGCCAAGGGGTGTTTCGGCTGGACCCCGAGTTCAGCCCGGTGCCGGGTGCACGACTGCAGCAGTTCAATCAATCGCCCCAGTTCCGGGACCTTCAGCGCAATGGGTCCCACACCGAACAGAACGCCGATTTCATCGAGGTGGCTATTCCATTGGTCGCCTTGGGTGGGCTACAGCCAGGCGATGTCATCCGGGTAGGCGCGGTTGTGGGTGAGGCCATTGATCCGGAAGCCCAGACGCGGCGATTGGACAGCGGCTTTTTGGGCTACGCCCTGCACGGTGGAGACTGGGAACCGACTGTGCTTGAGGGTCTGGCGGTGCGGTTGGAGCCGCCTGCGCACGGTGAGTTCAGGCTGTGGATCAGCCGGCTTGGACCGCAGCAGTTTCGATTGGGTTGGTCGGCTATAGTGGGGCGGTCATACGACTTAGAAGTTGCGCCGGCAATCAACGCACCCTTCCAGCCGCTTCGGGTGCCGGGCGCGCCCCGCCTGCCGCGGGTGGCTACCGGCGTTTGGGAACAACTCGATCTGGATGTATCGCGGTTGGAGCCCACACCGGCGGCGCTGTTCTTCCGTGCCTTACAACTGGAGTAGCTGCTTGGGGCAGCTTAGTCGTTGCCAGCCAAGATCACCTCGCTGACTTTGCGCCGGATGGCTTTGACCATGTCGGCTGGGGCGGCCTTATCCGTCACGATCACGTCCACTTGGTCCAAGTCGCACAGGAACGTGATGGATTGGCGCCCGAACTTGGTGTGGTCCAGGCACATGATTACCCGCTGAGCTGCGTTGATCATGGCGCGCTGGATCTCGATCAACAGCCCATGCGAGTTGGTGATCCCGTCAGGTGTGATACCGCCAGCGCTCATGATGGCTACGTCAGCGTGAATTTTGGTGAAGGCTTCCACCGCCAGCGGCCCCACCAGCACGCCTAACCGCGGATACAACACTCCGCCTGACACCACCACCTCGACCCGCGTGCTGCCAAAAAACAGGCCGGCTACCGGCAATGAGTTGGTGATGATATGCGGCGCTTTGTCTTCCAAGTACCGCGCTACGTGGTAACAGGTGGTGCCAGCATCCACAATCACCGTCTGGTTGGGTTCGATCAACGCTGCACAGGCCCGGCCGATAGCCTCTTTTTCGGCAAGCTGACGGGTGTCGCGGGCTGAAAAGGCAAATTCGTCGGTCTTGGGATTGACAATCATCGCCCCGCCATGGGTGCGGCGCACAGTGCCTTTGGCCTCCAGCACGCTCAGGTCCCGACGCACCGTCGAGATCGATGCGTCCACCAGCTCGGACAACTCCTCCAGCGACGCGAACTCGCGCGCTTCCAAGTGTTGTTCGATTCGTTTTTGCCGTTCTTCAGCCTGCATGGTTCGCCGCGGTGCTTCGGGCCCAGCCCCCCGGGGCGTCAGCCGTGGAATTTGCTCCAGCCAAGCGGCTGTGGCCCGAGCCGCCAAGCACTGTGGCTGGCGCAGGCCCCAGGGGCAATCCCGTTATGCATCCGCGCCACCGCCAGGCCCTGAGTCGAGGCTAGGCCCCAGGGTCAGGCGGACAACTGCTTCAGGGGTAAAACACACAGTCCAGCGCAGGGCTTCAAACCGCGGTTCGATCTTGAAGCCATGGGTGCACCGTGCCAGCTTGGCGCCAATGACAGCCAGGCGCGATCACACCGACACAGGGCGCCCCAACTACAAGCATACTCGGGCAGGTAGCGGAGCAACAGCCTGTCGCCGCTGCGACACACCGCAGCAGCCCGGCCAGCCCCAGCCCAGCTTGGCCCAACACAGGTTTCGGGATGTTGTCTGGGCTGGAGCGCTGGCGGCGGTGCTGCTGCTGAGCGCCATGCCCGGGGCCAAGGCCAAAGACCGCTACGATTATGCCTGGGACCTGCAGATGAAGCTCCGGTTCAGGATTCTGCCCTACTGGTTCGATACCGCTCAGGACACCAATTATGGTGGGTATGTGCTGGCCGACAGTGCCACGGGCCGCGGCCAAGCCAAGGAAAAGCAGCTTGTGAGTCAGGCGCGCATGATCTGGGGCTTTGCGCATGCGCATCGGAAAGGCTACAGCGACGAGCAGCGCAACTACCTCGATGCAGCCGCGCAAGGCTACCGGTTTTTGCAACAACATTTCCTGGACCGGCAGCATGGAGGCTATTTTTGGAAGACCGATCTGCAAGGCCGGGTGCTGAACCCGCGCAAGATTCTGTATGGCCAAGCGTTCGTGATCTACGCCCTGGTGGAATACGTTCGGGCCGGCGGACCGCCCGAAGCGCTGCAGGCAGCCCGAAGCCTCTACGATACACTCTGGCAACGTGCCCATGACCCTAAGCACGGCGGTTGGATCGAACATTTCGAACCGGACTGGCAGGCTATTCTCAAACCTATGCCTGGGGTCGAGGTGGAAGTGCCCGGCTACAAAAGCGCTAATACGCACCTGCACATGATGGAAGCACTGGCTGAGTTGGCCGAGGTGACCAACGACCCATCCATCAAACGTGCGCTGGCCGAGACGCTGGACCTGAACAAGCGCTACTTTTACCCGCGACAACCGGGCCGGAGCTGTTTCCATCGGCAGTTAAATTGGAAGCCCGTGACCGACCCCAACAGCGCGGGGCTATCGTATGGGCACAACGTCGAGTTTGCCTGGCTGATGCTTCGGGCTGAGGCAGTACTGGAACGTCGGCCGTCTTGGGCCCATTTCGAAGCTCACCTGCGCCATAGCCTCCGATACGGTTATGACCACCAGTGGGGCGGCTTCTACGCCCGCGGCTTGGACGACCAGCCCGCCACCGATGCCGACAAAATCTGGTGGGTCCAAGCCGAAGGCCTGGCGGCGTTGACTGTGGCGGTCCAGTATCGGCCCGACCAGGCTTATATCGACGCGTTGGAAAAGCTGCTGGATTTTGTCACCCGCTACCAAGCGGACCGAGACGGCATTTGGCTGGACACACTCACTGCCGACGGCAAGGTCAAAAACCCGGCTAAAGCGCATAACTGGAAAGCCAACTACCACGATGTGCGTGCGCTGATCATGTTTGTGGAAGCCTTTCCGCCCTCGGAAAAGCCGGTGCGCCGCCGCCACCGCGGCCCCTAAGCCCACCTAGCCAACCGATGAGGTTGACCGCAGTTGCGTCAGGTGCTCAGCCCAACAGCCGAGCTTTTCGACATCGGAATCTGCGTCGGCCTCCACAAGCCTGGCTCAGGTTGGGTGCTTGGGCTGCGGTGCCAGCCGGGCCCAGTGCTCCATCCCGATCCGTGCCGCAACTGGTATGAATCGATCCTCACCCCACAATCCCAGTCCTAAAAGCCGATCTAGCCGGGCTCCTGCCGGCAGCCCATGTCCGAGCGGCCCTCAGACTGGACACCAAGCTGCTGGAGGTACCAACTGGTGCGTCCTTGGCATCGAGGCGGGTGCGTCGCACACCGTAGCGTTGGCTGTCAGCAATGACGGCAGACTCATCCGCCGCATCGAGGCTGGACCAGCTAACTTGTGGCAGTTGGATGACCCTGCCTTGGTGCGGTTGTTTCGGTCCCTAGCCCTGCAGCTACCGGAGCCGGTAGCTCTGGGTATCGGCATGGCTGGCGCCCGCACCCCAGCAGACCACCAGCGCATCCGCACCGCAGCGGCTCAGGTTTGGCCTGGCACGCCCTGTTATGCTTGCAGCGATTTGGAGACGGGCCTGATGGCAGCCGAGGAGCTGCTGCCGGGTGCGTCGGCTGGTCGCAAGCGCGCGCAGGCCAAGCAGCCGGCTGCGCGGGTGTTGGTGCTCAGCGGCACCGGTTCATGCTGTTTTGGCCGAGCAGCCGACGGCACCACCGTGCGGGTGGGTGGCTGGGGCCATATCCTGGGTGATAAGGGCAGCGGCTACGACATTGGCCTCAGCGCGCTTCAGGCCGTGGTGCGGGCTTACGATGTGCAGGGCCGCTGGCCACGGCTGGGCCAACGGTTCTTGCGCGCCTTGGCCCTAAACGAGCCTGAAGACTTGGTGCCTTGGGCTCAGCAGGCTGCCAAAAAAGACGTCGCCGCTCTGGCAGTCGAGGTATTCGACGCATGGGCTGGAGCTGATCCCATCGCTGACCAAGTGCTGCGCGCTGCAGCCGAGCGGCTGGCGCAGGACGGCGCCGCCTGTGCGCGCCGGCTGACCCAACCGGGTGCGCCGGTGCAGTTTGTGTTTGCGGGCAGCGTGCTGGTGAAACAACCGCGGTTTGTTGCCCTGGTAAGTCGGCTGCTGCGCCGGCGTTGGCCGGGTGCACGCACGGTCTGTCTGAAGCGCGAGAGTGTCTGGGGTGCAGTGCAACTAGCCTGGCAGCTTGTGCCAGGTGCAGCCCCGGGCCCGGCTGCCTTGGCTAACGCTCAGCCCGAGCGTGCGCAGCCGGTCGCGGACGCGCCGTTGGTGCCACCGCTGGAGTCAGTGCTGCAGTCGCCCACTGAACAGCGCAATCCCCGTTCGATGCACTTGGACCGGATGCCGCTGGCCGACGCTGTGGAGCTGATGATCGATGAGGAACGGCATATCATGGCCACGTTGCGCCGACATCGGGATGGTATCGTACAAGCCATTCGATTGATCGTGCGTGCGTTGCGTCGCGGGGGCCGACTTTTTTACGTGGGAGCAGGCACCAGCGGGCGGTTAGGTGCACTGGATGCCAGCGAATGTCCGCCCACGTTCAATGTGTCGCCAGACACCGTGCAAGCGATCATCGCGGGTGGCCACACTGCTCTGTGGACTTCGATTGAAGGGGCCGAAGACGATGTAGTGGCCGGCGGGCATGCGATCGAATTCCGAGGTGTCAGTCGCAACGACGTGGTGGTGGGCATTGCAGCCAGTGGCCGCACGCCGTTTGTCTGGGGCGCATTGCAAGCCGCCCAGCGCCGGGGCGCCACCACCATCTTGCTCTGCTTCAACCCGCACCTCCAAGTGCCAGCTCAGGCCCGGCCCGACTTGGTGTTGAGCCTGGATGTGGGCCCGGAGGTGTTGACCGGCTCGACCCGGCTTAAAGCCGGCACTGCCACCAAGCTGGTGCTGAACATGTTCAGCACGCTGGCGATGGTCCAGTTGGGCAAGGTACGCAGCAACCTCATGATCGATCTTAAGCCCACCAACGCTAAGCTGCAGGACCGCGCGGTGCGCATCGTGCAAGCGTTGACCGGGGTTGACCAGGCCGCGGCCCGCCACGCACTGGAGCAGAGCGGCTGGCGCATCCGAGATGCTTGCGCGCGGCTGGGCCGCAAGCCAGGCCGCCGGCCGGCTGGCCATGCCCCAAGCCGAGCCTGAATTGGGCGGCCTTTGCGAGCCGCAGGGCCTAGCTACCCAGTCTGCGCCGGAGCCACCGCGGCGCCAACCGTAGCCGCCGTTGTAAGACGGCGGACCTCAGCTAACCCGGTGGATTAATCCGCCGGCTCACGCCGGCGGCTACGCATCTGCTGTAGCCGCCGCCGTAAGGCGGCGGAGCCGGTGGATCCAGCCAGTCAATCCGCCGGCTCAAGCCGGCGGCTACCGATCCCCCGTAGCCGCCGTCGTAAGACGGCGGACCTCAGCTAACCCGGTGGATTAATCCGCCGGCTCACGCCGGCGGCTACCGATCCCCCGTAGCCGCCGTCGTAAGACGGCGGACCTCAGCTAACCCGGTGGATCAATCCGCCGGCTCACGCCGGCGGCTACCCATTGAGTCAGCCTGTCGGCTGGAAGCTGGCGATTGGCTCGCTGGCGCCCGGTGGCTCGCCTCGGAGGGCCTTGCTCTGGATCCGCTGGAGCAATCCCTTGCGCCTTTTCCGGAGTGCCGCAAGTCAGCAGGGTGGAAGCCTGCGCCGCGCCAGCAATACCGAGCTGCAAGAGACTGGGATGCAGCTCGCAGCCAGGTAAGCTGTTGACTTTGGCTAGGCGGGGCTGAACGTTGCCGGGCGCATGGCGTTTCGGGTGCTCATTGTGCCTGACAAATTCAAAGGCACACTCACGGCGACGGAGGCCGCCCAAGCCATCGCTCAGGGCTGGCACGCGGTGCGACCCGCGGATGAGCTGGAGTTGTTGCCCATGAGTGATGGTGGGGATGGCTTTGGCGAGATTCTCAGCCGATTATTGGGCGCTGCGGAACAGCGGATCGAAACGGTGGATGCGGCGCATCGGCCATGCCAGGCGGTCTGGTGGTGGCATTCGGATAGTCAGACCGCCATCATCGAGTCGGCTCGGGTCATCGGTTTGGCCATGTTGCCTCCGGGCCGGTACCATCCGTTTGATCTGGACACGGCCGGCTTGGGACGTGTGCTGGTGGAGGCTGCGGCTCGTCAGCCGCGTTGCTTGCTAGTGGGCATTGGCGGTAGTGCTACCAATGATGCAGGGTTTGGCTTGGCCACGGCTTTGGGCTGGAAGTTTTGGAGGTCGGACCAACGGCCCATTGAGACCTGGACGCAGCTAGCTGCGCTGGCCTGCATCCAGTCGCCTGAGCATCCGCTGGCGGTGGCCGAACTGATCGTGGCAGTGGACGTGCAGAATCGGCTCCTGGGGCCCAACGGCTGCACCTGCGTTTATGGCCCGCAGAAAGGTCTGCGGCCTGAGGATTTTCCGAAGGCTGAAGCCTGCCTGAGTCGGCTGGCTGAGGTGGTCAGGCAGCAGTTCGGACACGACTTTGCTTCCGAACCCGGATCGGGGGCGGCTGGTGGCTTGGGCTTCGGTCTGCGCTGCTTTGCCGGCGCCAAAATCCAGCCCGGATTCGAGGTGTTTGCGCGTCTGGCGCGGCTGGAAGACCGGATTCGAGCAAGTCACCTGGTGCTCACAGGTGAAGGAGCTCTGGACCGGTCCAGTCTGATGGGTAAGGGCGTGGGCGAGGTGGCTCGGCTGTGCTGCAAGCTGCAGGTGCCTTGCGTGGCCGTGGCGGGTGCGATTGCTGACGTGGAACAAGTCCGGCCCTCATTCAGCGCGGTCTATGGCCTGGTGCCGGATTTGACCACTCAGCAGGAAGCGATGCGCCACGCCCGTTTTTGGCTGGAAACGCTCGCACGCCAGGTGGCTGGTGAGTTGCGGGTTGGCATGTAGCGGCCCGGTGGGCCGCGCCCGGTCACAAATGGCCAGGGGGCTGCGGCTGAGTTTGACCCGCTAGAGCCGGGGACTAAGCTGGCTGGGGAATGCGTTGGTGGACGCTACAGCAGTTGCGGTCCAAGAAACCGGCCGTACGCCTGGCTGCGGTGGCCAAGTTGGCTGCTGAAGGCTCGGCCCGTGCTTTGGACCTGCTGGCAGGGTTGATTGCACAGGATCCAGAGCCCAACGTCCGAATCGGCGCCCTGCAAGCTGCAGCCACTTTCAAGCAGGACCGCACGCTGGAGGTCATCTTGCAAGGCCTGCGCGATACCGAATCGGAAGTGCGCCAAACAGCCGCCCGATTGCTCGGCCAAACCCACGATCCAAAAGCTATCCCGGCTTTGGTGACGGCGCTGCAGGACCGCAGCAGCGCGGTGCGGCGCCAGGCTGCCTTGGCGCTGGATGCACTGGGTTGGCAACCCAAAGATGAGCTGCAACGATTGCAACGGAGCATTGCTCTGGGCCAGCTTCATGACTTGGCCAGCCGCGGTGCCGGTGCAGTCGAGCTGCTGATCGCGGCGTTAAAAGACCCGCATTATCCCCAACGCCGTTTGGCCTTGGAGGCCTTGAGCCAGACGGGTGATGCGCGCGCGATGCAACCCATTATGGCCGCATTGAAAGATACCGACCCCCACCTGCGCGTGGCGGCTGCTGAAGCCCTGGGCCGGATGCGCGAGCCCCGGGCGGTTGAACCGCTGATGCAAGCCTTGCGCGACAAGGACCCGCATGTGCGGGCAGCCACGGCGACGGCCCTCGGCAACATCGGCGCCAGCCAGGCTGTGCCGGCTTTGATCCAAGCGCTCAAAGACGACCAATGGAGCGTGCGCCATGCGGCTGTGGAAGCTCTGGGCCGACTCAAAGCCACCGCCGCCATCGAAGCGCTGCTACCCTTGCTGAAAGACCCAGACAAGGATGTTCGGTGCACCACAGCCCAAGTGCTGGGCAGCTTCGGTGACCCGCAGGCGATCCAAGCTTTGGTCGAAGCCCTGGCTGATACCGAAACGCCCGTCCGCCGGGCTGCGGCCACCGGACTACAGCAAATCAATCCTCACTGGGCCTCTACGGCGCAGGCTCGTCAAGCGATTCCTGCCTTGAAGGCAGCTCAACAGCACCTGGATTACTGGGTGCGCTACGCCGCCACCGAAGCTTTGGCGCGCATTCAGCAAATGCCGTTACCTGAGTCGGAGCCGGCGGCTGTGGCTGACACGATGCATCTGCGGCGTCGCACTGCCACCGAGATGTTCATCGAGCTGCTGGCCGATCCGGACCGCGACTTGCGGCTGGCTGCAGCCGCCAGTTTAGGTCGGCTGGGCGACTCCCGCGCGACCGGGCCGCTGGTGGCTGCGTTGCAAGACCATGATGTGTGGGTGCGCGAAGCCGCCATCCAAGCCCTCAACAAGCTGGGCTGGGCGCCAGACCAGCCCCGCCCAAGCGGCGCCTGATGGCCTAGCCAGCGTTCAAAGACGGCCTTGGCCTCCCCCACCCTATATGCTTTGTGCCCAGCGCCAGCTCCAGTCCGCTGCGACGCTCCAGGCCCGGCAATCTGCTCTTTACCCGAGCCGGTTCGGGTTTATGCTGGCGCTGCATGACGACTCCGGGCCGCCAAGTGCGCCGGGCTACCGTAGCGGACCTGCCACAACTGCGTGAGTTGTGGCGGAGCCACAATCTGCCCTGGCAACAATTCGAGCGACAGTTCAGGGACTTCCAAGTCGTTCAAACTGACAGTGGCCGGATCATCGGCAGCTTGGGCCTGCAAATCCACGGCAGCGAAGGATGGCTGTTTGCCGAGACGTTCGCCCCAGACACCCCGGCCGAGACGTTGCGGGCCGAGCTGTGGGAACGAGCACGGATCGTGGCCCAGAACCATGGTTTGGTCCGGCTATGGACGCAGTTGGATGCCGTGTTCTGGCAGGTGCAGGGCTTTACCGTAGCGGCGCCGGAGCAGTTGAGTAAACGACCCGCAGCCTTCGGCAGCGGCGAGCAGCCCTGGCTGATGTTGCAACTGCGGCCTGAGCCAGCCGGCTTGAACCTGGAGCAGGAACTGGCGCTGCTGGAACAGGCCCAACGAGCTGAACGCGAGGCGTTCCAACGTAAGGCGCGGATTGCCCGTGCGGTGGCGCTGATTGTGACGTTGGTGGTGCTGGGCGGCACGGCGCTGCTGACGGTGCGTTTGTTGGTTGTGGCGCGTCGGCCCGCCGCGGTGCTCCAGCCCGGCCGTTGAGGCTAACGTGTCGGGACCGCCAGCCTGCCTCCGCTGAATGTGGCCCGGGGTCAGGCTGGTCCGCCCGCTGGCGCGGACAGCGTTACCACTCGATGACGGCTGCGGCCCAGGTCAAACCCGCCCCAAACACCACTATCAAGACCAGATCACCCCGCTGAACTCGGCCCGCTTCAACCGCTTCATCCAAGGCAATAGCCACGGAGGCAGCCGAGGTGTTGCCGTATCGGTCCACGTTGATGAACATTTGCTCCGGGCGCGCCCCGAGCCGCTCGGCGACCGCATCGATGATCCGCCGGTTGGCCTGGTGCGGGATAATGCATTTGATCTGGGCGATGTCCAACTCGCATCGGCGCAAGGCTTCTTTGCCGGCGGCGACCATGGCATTGATAGCATTTTTGAAGACTTCTTTGCCGTCCATGCGCAGGTAATGCAGCCGGGCGGCCACGGTCTGGGGGCTGGCGGGCATGCGGCTGCCTCCAGCCGGCAGGCACAGCAACTCAGCCTGTGAGCCATCGGCCCCCATGCAGGCAGTTAACAACCCGTGGGCTTGGGGGCGATGCTGCAACACAGCCGCCCCGGCTCCGTCCCCAAACAACACGCACGTGTTGCGGTCGGTCCAGTCCACGATGGTGGAGAGTTTGTCAGCGCCGATGACCAACACGGTGTCGTAGGTGCGGGTCATGACGAACTGCTGCCCTATTTCAAGCCCGTAAACGAAACCGGAGCAGGCAGCCTGCAGGTCAAACCCGGCGGCGCGTTTGGCCCCAATTTTCTGTTGCACCAGGCACGCGGTGGCAGGGAAGACCATGTCGGGGGTGGTTGTGGCCACGATGATCAGGTCCACGGCCTCGGGTTTGACCTGGGCCTTGTGCAGGGCGCGCAGGGCAGCTTTGGCGGCTAAGTCCGAGGTGTATTCGTCGTCGGCGGCGATGCGGCGTTGCTTAATGCCGGTGCGGGCGGTGATCCATTCATCGGATGTGTCCACCATCTTTTCCAGGTCCTGGTTGGTCAGGATGCGCGCCGGCACATACGCCCCCACAGCCGCAATGGAACAAGTGCGGCCCTGGAAATTGTATCGGGCGCGAGGATTTTTGAAGGGCTTCATAGCTGCACTTTTCAGCCCAAAGCGGGCAACTCGACAGCGGCCTCAGCCGCCAGGCGTTCATGGGCCAGGGCGATTTCCTGGCGGATGAGGTCGTTGACTTGGTGGGTAATGGTGCGGGCGGCCACGCCGATGGCGTTCTTGATGGCATTTTCACGCGCCGCCCCGTGGGCTTTGATGACAATGCCGTTCAAGCCCAAAATAGGTGCGCCGCCGTAGGAATCAGGGTCCATCCGCCGTCGGATGGCCCGGAAAGCGCCTTGAGCCACAGCAGCGCCGATCTGGCGGATCGGGTTGGCCCGCAGCTCGGTTTTCAAGAAGCGCGCAACAGCGGTGGCCAGAGCTTCGCTGGCTTTGAGCAAGATGTTGCCCGTGAATCCGTCGGTGACCACCACGTCCACACGGTCGGTGAACAGGTCATGGCCCTCCACATACCCGACAAAGTTCAAGTCCGTTTGCCGGCATAGCCGCACCGCTTCTCGGGTCAGTTCGTTGCCCTTGAAGTCCTCGGTCCCGTTGCTCAGCACGCCAACCCTGGGCCGTTTATGGCCCAGGACCTCCCTGGAGTAAACGCTGCCCATGATAGCAAATTGCAGCAAATGCAACGGGCGGCAATGGCTGTTGGCCCCGGCGTCAATCAGCACAAATTCACCCCGAGCCGACGGCATGATGGTGGCGATGGCCGGCCGATCCACCCCATCCAAGCGCCGCAGTTTCAGGGCCGCAGCAGCCACGATGCCGCCGGTGTTGCCGGTGGAAATGACCGCCTGGGCTTGGCCGTTACACAACAGCTCGATAGCCCGGACAATGGAGGCATCCTTCTTCTTGCGCACCGCAGCCAGCGGCTTATCGGCCATGGTCAACACCTCGCTGGCATGCACGATCCGCACCCGGGGATCGCGACACCGGGCCCGGGCCAAGGCCCGTTCGATCTCGCCCTGCACACCCACCAGATACAGCACGCTGATCTGCGGATGAGTGGCCAAGGCTAGCTTGGCCCCCTCGACGACCACGCCGCAGCCGTGGTCGCCTCCCATCACATCCACTGCAATGCGCATATCGGATGGCAGCGCCACCGGCACTGGGCGCCCGGGGCCACCGGGGCCAACTCAGGTGCCCGCAGTGACGGTGATGTATTGGCGGCCCTTGTAAAACCCGCAGGCCGGGCAGACCCGGTGCGGGATGTACGGCTCGCCGCACTGCGGGCATTTGCTCAACTGCGGCAACCGCAGCACGCTATTGTAAGCCCGGCGCATCCGTTGGCGGCTCCGGGACGGTTTGCGTTTTGGAACACCCATAGTTCAGTTCAAAACTTCAACTTGTTCAGTTCGGACCATGTGGAAGAGGCCGAGCTGGCTCCTCCGGCGGAGTCAGGCCCTTTGCCTGGCGAATACGGGATTCCGCCGCAATCGCTTCGACACAACGGGTGAAGCGGAAACGCCAGTAGGATGTCCTCCCGCACATAGGGCGTCAAGTCAAGGCAATCGTTGACCACCGGGGCCTTCTCCTCGCCAGTGAGCGGGATCATGCAGCTCCAGTGCTCCAGCTCCACCGGATGCTCAAAGCTCTCCAGGCACCGGACACACTCACAGGCCAAGACCAGCCTGAGTCGGCCTTTGACCAGCACGTGGTCTTGCAGCCGTTCCACGGTCAAGGCGAAGCTCAGCGGCTGGGGTGTGTGAATTAATGGGTCCAGCGTTTCCAATTCCATTTCCTCGGCAGTCACCTGGCCCTGCAAGGTCAGCACTTTGTGCTCGATGTGCCGTAGGTTGATGATCAATGGCGACATAACGGATCGCTAGGTTGGGGTTTGGGTCTAGGCCTCGACCGCGCCGGACAGCTTCCGTTTCAGCGCAGCCTGCACGTGGCGAGGCACAAAAGCGCTCACGTCGCCGCCCAAGGCAGCGATTTCCTTCACAGCGCGCGAACTGAGGAAGATGTAGGGTTCCTTGGGCATCAAGAAGATGGTCTCGACCCGGGCATTGAGTTTCCGGTTCATGAGAGCCAGTTGAAACTCGAACTCGAAATCCGACACCGCCCGCAGCCCGCGAATCACCGCATGCCCCTTGCGTTTCTCCACAAAGTCCACCAGTAGCCCATCGAAGGCCTCGACGGTGACGTTGGGCAGGTGCGCCACCGCCTTGCTCACCAGCTCCAGCCGCTCGGACAGACTAAACAGGGGCTGTTTGGGCGTGTGCTGGGCAATGGCCACAATCACCCGATCAAACAGGTGCGTGGCGCGCTGGATCAGGTCCAGATGCCCGTAGGTCACTGGATCAAAGCTGCCCGGGTAAATCCCGATTCGCATAGCGCTAGTGTAATCGATCTGTGCCGTTGGGCAATGAACAACCCGCCCTCATGCACCTGCCAGTGCCCCTCCAGCCCGCATTGTCGCTGCCAGTGAGACCACGGGTTCCAGAGCCGGCGCACACCGTAGGCTCGGGTTGCCCGCTAACCGTACAGCCCGAATTCTTGCAGCGCTTCCCACATGGCCATGATGTTTTGGGGCGGCACATCGGCTTGGATGTTGTGGACCGCAGCGAAGATAAAGCCGCCGCCCGGGGCCAAGTCGTCGATGCGGCGTCGCACCTCGTCTCGGACCTGCTGCGGGGTGCCGTGCGGCAGCACCTGTTGGGTGTCCACACCCCCGCCGTAAAAGGTCAGCACATCGCCGAACTGGCGTTTCAGTTGCCGCGTGTCCATCCCGCGCGCGCTAACCTGCACCGGATTCAGAATGTCAATGCCCGCCTCGATCAGGTCCGGTAACAGCGGCCCGACTGCCCCGCAGCTATGAAAGAAGATTTTCACCGGCGCTTGGGCGTGGTTCTTGATAAAGGCAAATAACCGCTGGTGCCGAGGTTTGATGAGCTGACGATAAAGCCGTGGGCTCAACAGACACGCGTTTTGGCTGGCCAAATCGTCTGGCTCAGACACGATCAGCACGTTCGGGCCGACGGTTTGGAGTGCCTTGGCCCAATACCGCATCTTCAACTCACAGACCTTGTCCAGCAGCGCCTCGGCAAACGCGACGTTCTGCACCAAGTCGCAGAAAAAGGTCTCGAACCCGCGCAGCCACAGGGCCTGCTCGAACAGGCCGGTCGAGCTGCGCCCCAACACATAGGCCACCTGCCGCTGGTTCAGCAGCTCATCGGCTCGCTGGCTCATGCCTTCGAATCGAGCCGGATGTTCCGGGTCGGGCCACGGGAACCTCTCTAAGTCAGCCACCGCACGGGCTCCAGCCAGGGGATGACGCCGCATGTCGTAGTACAGGCCGCCTTGGATGGGCATCCACCACTCGATGCCCCATTCGTCCCGCCACTTGTGATAGTCACCTTCAGTCCAGCTTGGCCTCGTAGCCCCTGGCACCGGGCGGGGCATTAGGCCCCAGACATCCACTTTCAGTCGGGCTTTGAGCTCATCGTCCACTCGGGCCAATTGTTGGTGCATGTGGTCTAGCACCGCCGGCTGATCCGGTAAGCCCAGATACCGCCGCAAGTTGCGGTAAGCCTGCTGGTGGATGCCCGTCACCGTGGTGCCGCCCAAGTCGAATGGCACGCGGTCGGGCTCTCGGTGTGCCAAGGCCACTTCAACCCGGCGCCGGCTGGTCCAGCCTTCGGTCGCCACAACCCAAAAGTGCTCCGCTTCAGCTCGCGCGTCAATGGCACGCACCCACCGGCCGCTGAGGGGCCGGACCCGCTGAGGCCTGGCGCCGAGCGGTTGTCTTTGCCTTGCAGCCAGCTCCGGGCGCGCCCAGGGTCAGTGTCGCGGCTCAGGCTGGGGGCACCGGTGTAGTGTCTGCCGCTTGGAAGAAGGCCAGGATGTTTTCCCACGGTGTCTCCGGGGCTAGCACATGAGCGGGGGACAAGATCAAGCCGCCGCCTCGGCCTACCTCAGTGATGCGGGCGCGCACCTCAGCGTGCACTTGCTCAGGCGTGCCCAGGCTCAGGGTGCGCTGGACACTCACGGTGCCCCAGAAGCTCAGCCGGTGACCGAACTGCCGCTTCAGCGCCGCCGGGTCCATGCACTCCGGCTGCACCGGGTTGAGGATGTCGATGCCGATGTCGATCAAGTCCGGGATCAACGCCTCAATGTTGCCCTCGGAATGGTAGTAGACGTAGGTGGCTGGATTCGCCGCTTTGACGGCGCGCACGGTGGCAGCCAGCCGCGGCTTGAGAAACGTGCGCCAGGTCTCCAGGCTCATCAATAGACCTCGCTGGTCCGCCACGTCATCGCCGGTAATCACAATGTCCATGCCTGCTTTAGCGAACTGAGTTGCCACAGCCTGCTGAAGCGCCGCGGTGCGTTCGAGCAACCCGTGCGCCAAAGCCGGAGCAGCCCGCAGGTCGATCAACAATTGCTCCAGACCGCGCAGATACCAGGCTTGCTCGAAGATCGACCCGGCATCCCCCACCACAGCAAAGCCCTGTGCCTGCAAAATGCGCACCCGCTGCTGCACACTGCCAAACCGGTAACCTTGATCCAGGTCGGGCCAGGGGTATTGCTCCAATTGAGCCGGATCACGCAGGTTGCGCAGAGGGGACTGAATTTGGGTGAAATGATGGAAGGAGCCGGGTTGCCACCACACGCCCCATTCGTCCACTTGGCCACTGCTCAAGGCCACAGCCGCCTGTTCACCCAGCCAAGGGGCAAATCGACTGCGTGGCAGCACGGTCGGATCAGGCGTCACTCGGGTCAGATCCATGCCGAAAAATTCCAGAGGCGTCAGCGGGGCGCAGTGCTGACGCAACAGGTCGGCAATCGGAGGCGTATAGCCGATGGCCTCCTCGTACAACAGCCGCGGCACCCGATCAGTCGGTTGATGGGCCAAGGCGGCTCGAACCCGTTCCCGCGCCGTCACAGCCCTGAGTCTAACCTAGCTTTGCCCCGGGCGAAAGGGGCCGCTGGGCCCAGCGCACGCAGACGTGATTGGAGGCTTGTGCACCCACATGCGGCCTGGGGACAGCCGGTGGCCTGAGCACCGTGCCGCTGCGGGTTGGGGCAAGCCTCAGTTCTGCACCAGCAGCGGCGCGCTGCCGGGCAGCACGCGCACTTCCCGTTGCGGGAATGGGATGGTGATTTGAGCTGCGCGGAACCGCTCCAAGATGGCCTTGTAAAGATCGGCCCCAGCGGTTGCGAAATCGGTTACCGGCACCCAAGGTTTGACAGCGATCTGAATGGAGGAATCGGCCAGGGTATTGACGCCGATGATGGGCGCCGGGTCTTTGAGCACCCGCGGATGCTCCAACACCGCTTCCCGCACCAACGCCAGCGCACGAGTCAGATCGGTCGAAAACGCCACCCCCACGCTCAACTGGAGCTGCCGGATACTGCCGTAGTTGTGCAGGATCTCGCCGATGATCCGTCGGTTGGGAATAATCACCCGCGACAAGTCCGGGTGACTCAACACCACTGAGAACAGCTCGATGGTCTCGACCCGACCTTCCACACCCAGCAGCTCGATGTATTCACCCACCCGAAAGGGTTTGGTGAAAATGATCAGCAGGCCAGCCACCAGGTTGCCCAACACACCCTGCATGGCCAGGCTGAGCCCGACCCCAGCCACACCGATGCCGGTGACCACGGCGGCGATGTTGAAGCCGAGCGTGCCCAGGGCCATCACCAGCGCCAAGCCCAAGATGAGCAGTTTGCAGATCCGCACGCATAACATGCGCACTGGCGGGTCCATCTGGCGCTTGGTCAACCAGCGCATCAGCCAGTTGCCCACCGCCCGCGCAATCAACAGCGCCGCCACAAGCATCAGAGCGGCTCCGAGCAGTTTGGTGCCATTTTGCAGCAGATACTCCGCGATCCGATTCTTCCAGACTAATGGGTCCATAAATCAGTCGTCGCAATCACTGACGGTTCCGATTGGTTTTGAGTCGCACGGCAGCCCAAGCTGCCGCGCCTTCAGCTTACCAGCCGGACTGCGGCCGATAAACGTCAAAGGGTCCCAGGCGGGTTCATACCGCGTTGGGCTGCCGGTTCAGAACTCGAATTGCACGTCAGCCAGCCGGCGTTGCAGTTCGCCCAACACGCGCTGCTCTTCCTGCAGCGTGGGCGCCACGAACGTCACACTCCAACGGAGGTGTGGCCCGGCTTCATCCCAGGGCACGGTCGAAATGAGCTTCTCAGTAATGAGCCACTGCGACACCTCCTCGGCGTTGGCAAACCGAATCCGCACGCCGTCGGCCCGCACCGCAGCCCGGGGCGCGCGCACATACAGGAAGAACGAGCCTTTGGGCTTGCGCGCGTCAAAGCCCGCTCGGCGCAGCACCTGCACCAGCCCGTCCATGCGCCGCGAATATTTGGCAGCGATCCGGGCTGTCAGCTCCGGATGATCCAAACACCAGGCCGCAGCGTGTTGGATAGCCAGGAACTGGCCGCTATCGGTGTTGTCTTTGACGTCGCCATAGGCCCGCACGATCAGTTCGTTGCCGGCCACAAACCCACACCGCCAGCCGGTCATGTTGAAGCTCTTGCTGCAGGAATGCAGCTCGACCCCGACTTCTTTAGCCCCTGGGGTGGCCAGGAAACTCAGTGGCCGGCCCTCGAACACCAAAGCGGCATAGGCCGCATCGTGCACCACAATGAGCCGGTGCCGGAGCGCAAACTCCACCACCTGCCGGAAAAACTCGGGTGTGGCACTGGCGCCGGTTGGGTTGTTGGGGTAATTCAGCACCAACACCTTGGCCCGCGCCAACACGTCCGCTGGCACGCTGTCCAGCTCAGGCAGAAAACCGTTCTGCTCCGTCAACAGCAGATTATACACTTGCCCGCCATAGTACCGGGCGTGCGTGCCGAACACCGGATAACCCGGCGCCGTCATCAGCACGTAATCGCCAGGGTTAATGAACGCCGCCGGCAAAATCGATAACGCCGCTTTGCTACCAATGGAGTGGATCACCTCCCGCTCCGGGTCGATCCCTTTGACGCCGCAGACCCGCTCCAGGTACCGTGCCGCGGCTTCTTTTAGCACCGCGTCGCCGTTATCAGCGTAGCCCCGGTTGGCCGGGTTCTTGGCTTCTTCATAAAGCTTCTCGACCGCCTCAGGGAAAGCCATCTCGTCCGGCTCGCCCACCCCAAAGTCCAACAACTCCACCCCGGGATGCGCCGCCGCCGCCGCGCGTTTGGCTCGCTTGATTTTCTCGAATTTGTATAGGGCGGTGGACTTGCCATAAGCCCGACCGCCAATCCGCTCGGCAAACAATTCCTGAATGTACGATTCGTTCATGATGAACACTGGCTTGGTTGATGCCCGCCTGACAGCGGCCGTGCACGCTAGCCCAAGCCGGTTCCGCACGCAAGCCAACGCTGACCCGGTTGGCGCTTGGTGCGAGTGGGCGATTGGCCGGCCAACCTCAGCGCAGACTCAGGCGTATGTGCGGCGCATCTCACGGTGTTAACAGTTCCGCCAACTCACGTCGGCGGCTACAGAAGGACCAACCGTAGCTGCCGCCGCCAGGCTGCGGACGCGGCGAGCTCGGCAAATCATTCCCCGACTCACCTGCGCGGCTACCCCTTGCGTGAGCCTGCCGACTGGAGGTCGGCGATACCGCAGGTTGGAATCCTACGCTGCGGCAGCAGCACCAACCTGCAATGAAGCCACATATGCCCTGTGCCTTGTCCCCAATCACCCTGTTCGCCGGGGCACCCGAGCCATCAACGAGCCAGTCTGACCCAAAGCATCGGTCGCTGATACCGAGTGCGGCAGGGCTCAGTCCCAGCCCTGATTGGTCAGCGGGGACCCGGTGCGGGCCATCGGCAGTCAGGGACCGCGCCACTGCCAGCTCTGGCCCTTGGCCAGCGCTAAGTCCCAAACCTGGTCGGCCCAGCGCACCCGACAGGGCTGGCCGGCCCGCGACCGCACCACCGCGCCGGTCAGCTTGCCGTCCTTCCAATCCAGGTCCACCTCGAACCCGCCGCGTGCCCGCAAGCCCCTGATCGAGCCGCTGGGCCAGGCGCGCGGCAGCGCCGGCAACAGCCGCAGCAGGCGCACTTCAGCTTTGCCGTCAGTTCGTTCCACCTCGTGGCTTTGCAACAGCATCTCAGCCACCGCCGCGCAGCCGCCGAAGTTGCCGTCAATCTGGAAGGGCGGGTGCAGACAAAACAGGTTCGGCGCGCTCCGCCCGATGAGCATCGAGAGCAGTTTGTGCGCGCGGTCGCCATCCTGCAGCCGCGCCCAGAAACAGGCTTTCCACGCCATGCTCCAGCCGGTGGAGGCGTCGCCGCGACGTTCCAAGGTGACACGCGCGGCCCGGAACAGGTCCGGTGTGCCAGTAGCGGTGATCTGGTCGCCTGGGAACAGTCCGTAGAGGTGGGAGACATGGCGATGGTGCGGCTCAGGTTCGTCGTAATCTTCGAGCCATTCCTGGAGCTGGCCGTGTTTGCCGATCTGGTGCGGGGCCAGCCGGGCGCGGGCCGCCTCCAGTTGCCGGGCAAAGTCCTCGTCGCGGCCCAGCAGCCGCGCGGCGGCGATGGTATGGGTGAACAGTTCGCGCACAATCTGCTGGTCCATCGTCGGCCCCATGCAGGTGTTGGCGATTTGGCCGTCGGGCATGCGAAAGGCGTTTTCGGGTGAATTGGACGGCGCGGTCACGAGCCACTTGTGCTGCGGCTCCTCGACGAGGAAACCGAGGAAAAACTGGGTGGCTTCCTTGAGGATCGGATAGGCCCAACGCAGATACTCCAAGTCCGGCTCGAAAGCGAAATGTTCCCACAGATGCTGGCACAGCCAGGCGCCGCCGGTCACGGTCGAGCCCCAGCCGGCGCCTTCGCCGGGCGAAGTGAACAGCCAGGGATTCGAGATCACGTGCGCCACCCAACCGTCCGTGGCGTAGTAGGCGCGGGCGGTCTTGCGGCCCGGCTCGACCAGCCGGCTGGTGAACCGGAGCAACGGCCGGTGACAATCGCCCAGGCCGGTGACCTCGGCCGGCCAGTAATTCATCTGCACGTTGATATCGAGGTGGAAATCGCCGTTCCAGGGCGTTTGGTATTCTTCGGCCCAGATGCCCTGCAGATTCGCCGGCAGAGGCGAGTCGGGCCGCGAGCTGTTGATGAGCAGGTAACGGCCGAACTGGAAGTAGAGCGCAGCCAGGTGCGGGTCGGGCGTTTGCTCGGCACGCTTGACGCGCTCGGGCGTGGGCAGCCGGGCCGCGTCGGTCATCGGCAACTCCAACGTGCAGCGGCGGAAGAAGGACCGGAACTCCTGCAGATGCGCCTCGCGCAGGGCGGTCAGCGGTTTCTTGAGCGCCGCGGCCAGTTGCCGGGCGGTGGTCTGCTCGAAGGCTTTGTCGGCGTAGTCTGTGCCTGCGGTCAGGTAAAACGTGACCGCATGGGCGCCCTTGATGAGCAGCCCGTCTTCGGGCCTGGCCGCCGGCGCAATCGCGCCTCCTTCGAGCACCGCCTTCAGCCGCGCCATATAGCGCACGCCAGCTCCGTCCGGCTTGCCGTTGTGGAGCTGGCCGGACATGACCAGGCCATCGGCGCCGTCGAAGGCGTAACTGACGCGCTTCTTGCGATTGAGCCGGGCGGTGAAGTTCAGCGCGCCGGGCTTGTCCGCCGCCACGCGGAACACGAGCACTTCATCCGGCTTGCTGGCGAACAGCTCGCGGCTGTGGGTGACGCCCCCAAGCTGGTAGCGCACCCGCGCGATGGCCGAGTCCAGGTCCAGCTCGCGCCGGTAATCCCGGACTTCGCCGGAGACCGGGCCGAAGTCCAGCAGCAGATCACCGAGGGTTTGGTAACAGCCATACGGGCCTTCTTCGGCCCGGCCATGACTTGAGCCGGGCCCTTTGCAGATGAAATGGCGCGACAGCAACGCCTGCGCCTCGCGATTCTTGCCCTCGAACAGCAGGCGCCGGATTTCCGGCAACACTTTGTGGGCATCCTCGCGGTCGGCGTCTTGCACGCTGCCGGACCACATGGTCTGCTCGTTCAACACCACCCGTTCCTGAACGACGCCGCCCAGGAGCATCCCGCCCAGCCGACCGTTGCCCACCGGACACGATTCCAGGAAGCTGCGCGCCGGGCGTCGGAACCAGATGGACAGCGACGCTTCCGGCGGGGGCGCTTCGCCCACGAACACAAGCGAGTCGGCCTTTGCCGGTTGGGCTTCCGCTCCGCCGGCCCAGGCCCACCCGACGGCCAGCGCGGTGGTCAGCAGGACAGGCACCGCGCGCCAGCGGCTTGGGGCGAGTTCAAGCATCGCCTGGCGCCAATGGTTCTCCGGCATCGTGCTCATCATGTGGCCGGCAGCATAAGCCCCAATACCGGCTTGGGCCAAGCCACAACCGCAGCCAAAGCTGGTTGGCAGCGGAGGCTTCAGAGCAGGGATGGCCTGGCCTTCTGAAGCTGCCGACGCCCGCCACCGCTGGTGGTGGATGGACCATTCGGTGTGGACGGATCGCAGGCTGAGCCGGCTCAAACCCAGCGAACCGAAAACCCAATGGGTTCGGCTCTGGGACAGGTCTGCTATCGGAGCGCCATCTTACCGGCGGCCTTTAGGGCGGTGTGGCGCAACGACGCTGCGTCTGGAGTCGATCACCGTGGTTTTGCAGCGGCAGGGCTGTTTAGCGTGGGACAGGGTTGTTGTGCTTAGGGTGAGTCCGTGCAGAGTCCACTGGCTGGAGAGCCAGATACGGGAAAGCCGCCCGGTTTGGAGATAGGAGTGGTGCTAACTTGGCCATCCCTACGCCTATCGAACCCAATCCCTGGCCGCCAGCGCGAGGCGCCGGAATCGATCCGGTGGATCGCCCAGACGCGCTGCCTTGCAACGGCTATGGTATGGCCATCGGGCCCCTGCAGCCACGGCCGTTTCAGGGGCTTGTATGGGCTGAAGGTGCCGGAAGCTGTGGTTCCTGAGCTTCAGCCCAAAGTCGCGTGGATCGACCGGAACTCTTGCGCTACAGCAATCGGACCCGGTAGAACCGTTGTTGGCCAGGCAGGAGGGTATCGGTGATGCTGGTGGTATACCCCGTGGCCAAACGGTTTTGGCCCAGCGGGGTCCAAACCGGCGCATGCAAATCAGCCGTGTATTCGACCCGGTAAGTCCGGCCAGGGTAGCTGTCCCACTGTACAGTGACTTGGCCTTCAGGCCGAGCAGCGATCTGGAGCTGGCGCGGCGCTCCCACCACCACGATCGTCACCGGTTGTGTCGCGCTCAATGGTGGGTTGCCGTTGTCAGTGACCCGGAACGCAACCACGTTGGTGCTGGTGGGCGTCTGGGCCGGCGGAGTCCAACTGAACCGGCCCGAAGCAGGCTCCAGTGTTGCACCGGCCGGTGCACCGCCGCCAAGGCTGTAGGTCAAGGTTTGCACCGGCAGGTCCGGGTCCGATGCTGTCACCATGAAACTAAGCGGGGTGCCCGCATTGACCACGCGATTGCTGATCGGGGTCCAGACCGGCGGGGAATTCACCTCCAGCACGGTGATCGTGATGGTCTCGGAAGTGGTCATGGGCGGATCGCCGTTGTCGGTGACGCGGATCGTGACTGCGACGTTACTGCCGCCGTAAGTTTCATCTGGGGTCCAACTAAACAGCCCCTGGGCCGTAATGGTGGCGCCTGGGGGCGCGCCGGGCCCGAGGCTGAAGACCAGCGTCTGAGGCGGCAGGTCCGGATCGGAAGCGCTGGCGCGGATGGTGAGCGGCTCGGCTTCGTTAATGATCTTGTTGCCGATGGGCACAAGCCCAGGCGGGCTATTGGTCTCCAGCACGGTGACAATGAAGGTTTGCGTGGCGCTGAGCACCGGCGTGCCGGAGTCTGACACTCGCACTGTGATGGGATAGACGCCAGGCCCCTGGCTTTCGCTGGGTGTCCAGCTAAACCGGCCATCGGCGGTGATGTCGGCCCCTTCGGGTGCACCGGGGTCAAGGCTGAAGACCAGCGTTTGAGGCGGCAGGTCCGGGTCGGTGGCCGTAGCGGTGAAGCTGAGGGTCAAGCCCTCGATCACTGTCTGGTCCGCAATTGGCGTCAAGACAGGCGGGCTGTTGGTGGGTGCGCCGCCGCCGTTGGGTGCACCGGGGGTAGGCGCACCGCCAAACCAATTGAGCGGTTCATTGCCGTAAAGGGCCGCCACGGTTTTCTGCAGTGAATGGCCAGTACCAGCGGGCGTGGTCGGCCAGGGCGATTGCGGCGAATAAACCACCCGGTCCACCACGATCCGTGGCACCAGACCGTAGTCTGGCCCCGGCGTGGTCACTGGCGGCCCTGGTTTTTGCAATTCGATAGCTTCACCGGCATTGTCCAGCCGGCCTGACCACGGCCCAAACAGAGCCATGCGTTCGCCGTAAGCGGCGCGGAACTGAGCCAGGGCCTCGGTGTCGGTGCGCGGGTCGAAGCTCACCACCACGATAAACCCACCGGGCGGGATGACCACCCCAGGCGGGAAATCGTAATCGACCCCTTTGCGCAGCCGCCAAGTGTTATACGGGTTGGCCGGGTCATAAAGCGGCTGTGCGGTGCCCAGCAGGTTGTGCAGCTCGATGTATTCCAGCGCCGGGTTAGTGCTGGCGGGCTGGTACATAATCTCGTTGATGACCACCGGGCCGACCTTCGGATACGGGTTGGTCTTGCCGGTGCCAGTGCGGAACTGTTCGACGGTGGCCGGGTTGTCCACCCCGAAGCTGCGTGCGCTCATAGCCGTGAAATCCACCCCAACGCTGGTTCGGAACCGGCCAAACGACACGCCGCTCTCCGCCGGGCCAAACTCGGCAAAGGCTCGGTAACCAGTCAACTGCCCCGACCCAAGCGCCTCCGACAAATACACCTGGTCGCCTCGAACCGAGCTGAAGGCAAAAGGCACATCGGGGTTGTTGAAGTTGAATTGATACTCGTAGAACACCACGTAGCCGCCGGCTGGCACCACGGTGTTGGCGGGGATGCGGTACTTAAGCAAGTTGTTCTGCGAATCGCTCAGATACCACCCGCCAATGTCCACGTCGTCACCGGTTGGGTTGTAGATTTCCACCGCATCCTCGAAGGGCGACTCGCTGTGTGAGAACACCTCGTTGATCACCACGCTGTCCAGCGGCAGGAAGTTCGCTTTGCCCGGCGTAGGCGTTTGAGTGAAGAAGACGCGATTGGTCGTGCCGTCAGGCAGGCGCCCTTCCGAGACGCCGGTGCGTTGCGGGCCGAACGTCAGGCCATCCACCAACACCCCGTCAGGTCTGCTCAGCGCCAGAGCTTCACCGGCTGCTCGCAGGCCAAAGTTCACATGGTCAGCCCCTGCGGCGGTGTTACCGTCGGCCTTGAACAGTTGGAAGCCCCAAGCGCCCACACCCAGAAACGATAGTGCCGGCAATTGACTCCGTTGGCGGTTGGCCAGGTCATCGCTGAGCCAAAACCGGCTGATATCGACCGGCTGCGCATTGGGGTTGAACAATTCGAACCAGTCGTCCCCGGACGCTGGATCAGCCATCCACTCGTTGATTTTCACCAGGGCAGCGTTGCCCAAGGTAGCCGGCAGATTGGGCCCGCCCAGGTTGGGAATAGTCAACACCCAATTAGTGCTGCCGTCAGGCACACGTCCGATGGACCAATCCGGCGCTTGCAATCCGTAGGTGACGGCACTAGCCAGCGTGCCGCCATCAGCCGGTCGATGGAATAGATACACTGCGCCCCCTTCAGCTTTGAGCCCGAAGCCGGTGTTGGTAGCCGAGGCGGGCAAGTCCCCATCGCATTGGACTTTTAAGAAACCTAGGCCGGGCACAACTGACCCGGGCGGGAACACCCAGCGCCGGGGCTCAGCCGTGTTGTCCGTCAGGCTCATGTCGGCTAAGTCCACCGGGGTCGAGCTGGGATTGTAGATTTCCACCCAATCGGGTCTGCGGCCATCCGGCTCTTCCAAGGTGGCGTTATTGGCCAGCACTTCGTTGATCAGCACCCCGGCTAGCGCCGGGCTGTTGGTGACAATCAACCCGTTCAGTTCCAGGCCAAAGGCGATGTCCGAACTGTTGGCACCGCCCTGGTGCACCTCCACCGCAAACACATTCTCGCCAGGTAGCAACAGATTGGTAGGCAGGCTAAACGGCCCTTGGTAACTGGCATCCCCTACGGTGCTAGCCGACAGGGTCGAGCTGGTGATTGGGCCGGAAGGCATGTTGAACCGGCCCACCTCGATCCCGTTCAGATAAAACACTGCCCCGTCATCGACGATGTGCCGATACTCCAGGCTGGTGAAGGAGGTGCCTGGGGGCACAGTAAACCGGGTGCGGAAGTAGAACGTGATCTGGCCGTAGTTGGTCGGCACTACGGTGCGGATCGGCTCAGGCAATGTTTGCGGTCGGGTGGGGGTGTATTGGCCCAGCAACGCCGGTCCACTGGCCCAGGCCGAGTCGTCAAAGGCCGGGGCGGTCCAGTTCACGCCGTCGAAGTTGGTCCGATGTTGATAGCGCCAGACATTGCTGATGGTGATCAGGGAGATGGTGGTGGGCGGCGGGGGCACAAACGGGCACGCGTTGGGCCCGCCCGGGGTGGGGATCGTCAGCGTCTTGACGTTCAGCGAGCCGTCCGGGCAGAGGCCGCTCGACACGTCGGTCTGCTGCGGTCCGTACCCGACCCAATCGATCTGAGTGCCGTCGGCTGCCACCAACGCAATCTCGCCTTGGTCCATGTTCAGCCGGAAATCCAGATGCAACGGGCCCTGATCCGGTTGGCCGTCAGCGATGAAAGCAATCCAGCCTCGCCCGGCAATGAAGCTCAGTGCTGGCAAAGGCGAGCGTCGAGGCGCGCCGATGGGTTGATCGGTCAGCGCCAAGCCTTCCAACGCAACCGGCAGCGGGTCTGGGTTGTACAGCTCGACAAAGTCATACGGATACGGATTTTGCCCTGAGGCCAACCACTCGTTGATCTTCAGCCGACGCGGGTCACCCAACGGCTGCGCTCGGTTGGCGCTGCCGAAGGTCGGTTGGCACAGGACCCACTGCCCGCTGTTGCCCAGCCGGCCAATGGATAAGTCGGCCAGTTGCGGCCCAAACCGAACCGAGTCCAACAGTGCGCCGCCCCGATCCGCACGGTCAAACAGATAAACGCCTTCACCCTCACCGTTCAGGTTGAAGCCCAGATGCAAACCTGGTGTGCCGTCCGGATCGTTGGCATACACCACCAAGTAAGCCCCGGGCGCCAAGCTAGTGCCGGCTGGGAAAGTAAACTTGGCTGGCTGAGCCCGGTCATCGCTCAGGCGCATGCCCCCCAGGTCCACGGCGCTGGTGCCTTCATTGAACAACTCGATCAGGTCTGGGAACGTGCCATGGTGATTGACCGCAGTCAGGTTGCGGGCCAGCACTTCGTTCAGGCGCACCCCAGGCCAAGCGCTGTTGACCTCCCAACTGACGGTGGTGGCATTGGTGGCCTCCTGCCACAAACCCTGGCCACTGAGGCCGAGCACCTCGACGGTGTGAACGCCATTGCTCAACCCGATCAGGACAATCGGTGTGGCCACAGACAGCTCAGGGCTCCAAGGCCCCTGATCGAGTCGATACCGATACGCCACCACATCAGAGCCGCCGACCCGCAGCGTCGCGGCGGTCAAGGGCGTGGGCGACCGGGGCGCGCCGGTGACCGTGGCGACCGGCGGGTTGGAGGCCGGTGGCACATTGGTCAAGACCGACCCCAGCAGGTAAGCGCGCCGTTGGTCCATCCAGTTCTTGATGGTGTTCAGGCCGCTGACCGGCACGTAGCTGCCCAGCGTTTGGTCCACCAAAGCATTGAAGTTGGACTGAGCAAACGCAGTCTCCAGCAGCGTCTTGAGCGTGCGCAAATACAGCGCGTTGAACTCCGGCTCATTCAAGAACCGGCTCAACGCCTGGCCGGACCCGTTGTTGGCAGTGCAGGTGTAAATGCCCACAGTAGCACTCATGGAGCTGACGCCCAGGATGGAGTCCAGGTCCCAATACAGCAGCACCGCTCGGGGGTCATTGACCCCGAAATAGATGAAGTAATCGTCGTTGTAACCGCTGTTGAGCCCTGTTTCGGCGTTACCGAACAGGTTCATCACTGCCAGGTGCCGGATCCACTGCTCGACGTTGATCACTTGCCGCACGTTCTCGGGGGTGAATGGGACCGGATTGTTGATGCCGAACACGCGCAGCATGCCGATCAAATCTCCCCACCAATCCTCCGACACGTTACACTCCTTGAAATAGGTGTTGCGGTAGGCCGCCGGCTCTTCGCCCCTGTAGTTCAAATCGGGCGGCGGAATGTCGCGGACCACTTTATAAATGTTGCCGTTAGGGTCCAAAGGATAGTGTTGTTCGGCCCAATCCGCATTGACGACTTCGTTGGCCACATACGAGCCGTAGGTGGGCGTCCGAGGCACATTGTTCACCCGCACCTGCACGGCAATCGAATTTGCCCCGGCCACACCACACTTGCGGGCCAGCACACTACCCAAGTGCTGCACATGAGCGTTTTGGCTGTTGAGCGTGAGGTCGGTAACGCCTTTCCAGCGCTCGTCGTGGCGGAACGAGACGTGGTAGTTCGGCGGGTTAGCGCACCGGGTGGCATGGCCTCGATTGCGAAAGCCCACCAGATACCGCAGTTCAACCCCGGACGTGTCCAGGCTAATGAACGTGCCGTTCATGAGCGCGTCGCTATTCTGGCTGCTGGAGCAAGGGATACTCGCCAACTCCGCCGCCTCAGCCGCCGTCATGATCAATTTATACAGCGGCTGGTTATTGGTGGGGTTGTAAGGCCGGTCGTCCACTTGATACAACGCGTTGGCCACCTGACCGGTGGGCCCAGCCCCGTCCCAGGCCGCAATGGCCGGCGGCGGCCAGGTGCGCACCCGGCCGTCCAAGTCAATCGCCTGGATGTAAAACTCGACCACGGTGTCGTTGGGGTGAGGTGGGATCACGCCGGTGTAAAGCCCGTCCCCGGCCACCGCGTCGCCGTTTTGCCCGTCGTCGGTCATGGGCACCACCGTAAACGGACCGGGTGTGGTGGAATCGATCCGATGGTGCAACGTCACCGTCACGCTCGGCAACGCCTCGTCCACAATCCGCGCGGTGACCTGAACCGGGTCCGTGGACTTCGGTATGATGGGGAAATGCCGCACCCCAAGAATCAGCGGTGCCACATTGTTGGTGAGCACCGAATTGGGCCGACCCGGCGTGCCGTTGGTGGGTAGGCTGGGAGCCCAGTTTTGGCCTGCGTCGTTAGGCAAAGCCGGGTTCATCAGTTCGAGGCTCTTCCCGCCGCCATCATGGGCCGCATACCACGTCCAACCCCGGTGATTCAGGTCGTTGGGCCCACGTTGGCGCACCGCCCAATCCCCTTCGTCGGCATACCGCACGCTCGTTACCAAGTTACCCTGCGCGTCCTCGAGCTGAATCTCCTCATCACTGTTATTCAAGAAACCACTCCACGGCCCGACCACGTTGGTCACGCCGGGATACTTCGCGGCGAATGTAGCCGGATCCGCGCACACCACCAAATAGCCGCCGGGTGGAATGCTCACCGCCGGAAAGTCAAAACGCACCGCCCGACGCAAACGCCAGCCTGCCAAGTTCACCGCCGTCCCGCCCCGATTGTGCAGTTCGATAAACTCCTCCAAAATGTTCTCCGAGGCCGGGTGATACATGATCTCGTTGATGACGATGGGCATGGCATTGGGATCCAACAAATACATCCAGGCCCCACCCCCAAAGGGGTTCCCAGCGCCATCCACAATCCCATGTCCAGCCGCCCACCTCACCTGCACCGGCCCCGGGTTGGGCTGAGTGAAACTGAATGTGTAAGGGCCGGCGCCAGATCCAACCAGGCTACTAGCTGGCACACCGTTGATCAGGAGGTCCGCAGCTTCCACCCCATTGACCGGTTCGCTAAAGGTTACGCGCACCAACTTCAAGGTGGGCACGGTCGTGCCCGGGATCGGCTCCACCCCGGCCAACACCGGTGGCACTACGTCCACCAACATGTAGTCCCAATTGGCCCCCGGGCTGTTGGTATTGAACGGATGCGGTGGCGTGAACAAATCGGTGATCCCATGTCCGCTGGCCCACCGCACCGTCACCAGCCCGTAAGCCGGCTGCTGGAAGTGGAAAGTGTAGTTGCTGCCCGAGCCCGTCAAAGCCGTGGCGGGTGTGCTGTTGATCAACAAATCCGCTGCGTCCACGCCCATGACCGGTTTGCTGAAGGTGACCGTGATATTGGTCAGGCTGGTGACTGTGCCTGGGGCTGGGTTTTTGGCCCAGACCACTGGCGGAGCCGTGTTAGTGCTCACAGTCACAGTCACCACCGCTGAAGTCGCCCACCAGCCCACGTTGTCGACGGCTGCAGCCGCCAGGGCATACACGCCCGCGGGCACGTTGGTCCAAGTAAAGCTGTAGGGGGCGGTGTTATCCTCAGCCAGTTTGGTGCCGTTGACCAAGAAGATCACATTGGAGACCCAGCCATCACGGTCCGAGGCGGTAGCCGTCAGCGTCAGCGTAGCCGGTGCAGCCACCAACAGGCCGTTGGCCGGGGCCGTCAGCGCTACCACCGGTCGTGCGTTGGTCTCGGCCGACAAAATCGCCCCCAGCTTGGCATCCAGCACAATGTCCGAGCTAGTTCGGTTAGCTTGGTGGACTTCAACCGCCAACACGTTGGTCCCTGCCACCAACACCGCTAGGGCGTTGGACGGCAACAGAGCCGTAGCTGGGTCGTAGGTGCCTATGGCGGTGGTGGCCAAGGTGGTAAACGTAACCGGCCCGGCTGGCATATTGGTCCGGAACACTTCCAAGCCGTTCAGGTAAACCACTGCACCGTCATCGCACCGCAAGGTCAACACAAGACCCAACACCCGATACGGGTCTTCCAACTCGAACCGTCGGCGGAAGTAAGTAGTGATATACTTGTTGTTGGCGTCCGGGCCGAAACTGACGACGGTGACGATGCCGTAGCTGCCGCCGGCTGGATAACCCAGGGGCGCCGGGCCGGAGGCCCAGCCCGAATCGTCGAAGCCTAACTGGCTCCAGTTGGTGCCTTGATCGGAGCCGTTGTCCAGGTATTTCCAAGTACTGCCCAAGGCTACTAGCACGTTGGTGCTGGGTTGATTAGCCGGAAGCACCGTCACATTCACTGCCGTTGAAGTTGCCGTGGCGCCCTTGTCGTCGGTCGCCACCGCATTCAGGGTGTAGCTGCCGGCCAACACGCCCACCCACGTGAAGTTGTAGGGTGCATTGGTTACCTGGGCCAGTTTCTGCCCGTTTTGGAAAAACTCCACTTTCACCACTACCCCGTCCGGATCGCTAGCTTGAGCCACCAGGGTCAGTGTCGCCGGCTCGATGAATGTGGCGCCGTTGGTCGGGCTGGATAGCGCCACAGTCGGTGGCAGGTTTCCGCCAGCCCCTGACACTAGGCCGATCAATTCGAAGTCGAAGCTCAGGTCCGAGCTGGTCAGTGAGGCCTGATGAATCTCCACAGCCACCACGTTGGTCCCGTTGACCAGGCCAGGCACCGCCCAGTCCACAACCGCTTCGTCAATGGTGTTTTCGCCCGTGGCTGTGGCCAACGTGTCATAGGAAATCGAGCCGGTAGGCAAATTGGGGCTGCGGAAAATCTCGACCCCGTTCAGATACACCACCCCGGCATCATCCCGCAGCAGCCGCAGGCTGAGCCCCACGTAATCGGCTGCGTTGGTCAGCACAAACGCGCGCCGGAAATAGTAAGTCACAATCCGCGTCTGGTCAGCCCGAGCGCTCCGCAGCGTGGTCACCTCGTCCCCGTCGCCAAAACCCAGTTGAGCCAAGCCGTTGGACCAGGAGCTGTCGTCGAACGTGCGCGCGATCCAATTGGTGCCCTGGTTTGACCCATCGTCCAAGTACTTCCAACTGCTGCCCAGGGCGATCAGCACGTTGGTGCTGGCTGCCCAAGCGCAGCCAAACCAAAGGCTGCCGAGGCTCAAACCGATCGCCACCAGCCGCAGCCTGGAGCTCAACCCGACCCGCCAAACAACGCGTTTCATACTTTTCCGAAGCAACACCATAAAGCACTACAGGCCGAAGGCTTAACCCAAGCCCAACTCCAGCCTCCGCCTTCGGCCCACCAACTTGGAGCGGCACGCCAGGGCCGCCGTTTCGCCCCTAAAATGCCACAATCTCCGCGAAACTGCAATGTGGCGCGGCTAGGGTGCGCCGTTGCGCGCTGCCCCAGCCCGGCTAATGTTCCGGCGTGCTTCGCCAGGTGGCTGAAGTGCTGGACCGCTGGGTCATTGAGCGGGCAACAGTGCGCCTGGTGCGCCGGTTGCCTGGGCCGGCTCAGGCCCTCGAGCCGCCTCTCCCGGCGCAGCCCATAACCTTCAATGGGGCCCGGTCGCCAAAGGCTATCCAGCTTACTTGGACCAGCCGCACCGCCTTCCAATTCAGCTCCCCTCAGCCTAGTCCGTGGCCGGAAAACAACCTGGTCTGTGGCCACCTGTTTCGCGCCGGGCCGCACTGGCAGGCTAAGCCGACCGTGGTGCTGCTGCATGGTTGGCGGGCGGAACGGCAGTATCGATGGCAATTCCCATGGTTAGCCCGGTGCCTGAACCGGCGCGGGATCAACGCTGCCTTTTTCCTGTTGCCCATGCACGGTAGCCGGTGCCCGCGCAGCCCAGGCGCTCCGCGCGATTTCATCTGGCCAGTAGCGGGCTGCACCAGGGCTGCCGCAGCACAAGCGCTGGTCGAGACGCAAGCATTGCTGCGGTGGCTAGCAGGGCAAGGCTCTGCGCCCTTGGGCCTGTGGGGCTTTTCGCTCGGTGGCTGGCTCGCCGGACTGTTGGCTTGTCGGACCTCGGCTCTGGACTTTGCCGTGCTGTACTGTCCGGTGGCGCGGATGCATCAGGCCGTGCTGCGGCTTCCATTCTGTGCTCCAATCCGTGCCGCCCTGGAGGCGGTGAGCCCCAACCCAGAAATACTCGATCTCACCAAACTCCAGCCCCAGGTCAGTCGCCAGCGGCTGTTGTTGGTAGCAGGCCAGCACGATCTGTTCGTGCCGCTGAGCGAGATCGAGCTGCTGGCGCAGCGTTGGGGTCAACCCGACCTGTGGCAGATAGCTCATGGCCACATTAGCGCCCTGTTGGCACCGGTAGTCCTGATTCGAGTGCTTGGCTGGATCAGCCGCCAAGCCCACGCCAGCCCAGGTTCAGCCCGGGCTTGACGTTTGCCCTTGCGCTGGCCCGAGGCAGACACTCACTGGCCCGGGCCCACGGTGCGCCGGTACCGACTCCACAGCCAATACACCGGCACACCCGCCAGCACCAATGCCAAACCCGGCCAAGTGTTGGGTCGCGTTTTGGGCGAGATCAGCAACGTGGCGACAATGAAACTGGCCGCCGCAACATAGAACGCCGGCAACACCGGATAACCAAACGCCCGGTAAGGCCGCGGTGCCTCGGGCCGTTTCCGCCGCAACACAAACAGCCCAACCATCGTCAGCCCGTAAAACAACAGCACCGCAAAGATCACATAATCCAACAAATCGCTGTAAGTGCCCGAGACCGCCAGCACCGAGGCCCACAGCCCTTGCAGGATCAATCCGTTCTGCGGCACACCACGCCGGTTCAGCACACCCACCGGCCGGAAAAACAGGTCGTCCTGGGCCATCGCGTAGTAAACGCGAGCACCCGCCAAAATCAGCCCGTTCATGCAACCGAACGTGGAGATCATGATCAACACAGTCATGCCCACAGCCGCTCCAGGACCGAACATCACTTCGGCTGCAGCGGTGCCCACTCGATCCTGGGCAGCGAACTGAATACCTCGTGCCAAGGCCGTCTCGCCTTGCGGATTACCCACCAACGGCAGTGTGACCAAATACACCACGTTCACCGCCAAATACAACAGCGAGACCAGCCCCACCCCCAACCCCAGGCTCAATGGCAAATTGCGTCGGGGATTTTTCACCTCACCTGCGGCAAAGGCCACACTTTGCCAAGCATCCGAGGCAAACAACGAGCCCACCATGGCCGTGCCCAACCCCAGCGCCAAGCTCAGCCCAGTGTGAGGCACCGTGACCCATGCCTCAGAGCCGCTTCCAGCTCGCTGCGTCAGTGTAGCCGTCCACCAGTCAGCGAAATTGGCCTGAATGGCGGTGGGGTTCGCGCCCACCACCAACCCCAGCCCAATCAGAGCTATCAGCGACAAAATCTTGGCCAGAGTGAACAGGTTCTGCACCCATTTGCCGGTGTGCAACCCGGTGCAATTCGCGGCCGTCAGCAGCCCAATCGCCCCGATGGCCACTGCGGTTGCCGGCGACACGCTGAATCGGCCCGCCTGCAGCCAGACGTGCGTCTCGGACACCGCCGGAATTAACACCCCGACAAACCGCGCAAACGCCACCGCCACTGCCGCCACGGTGCCGGTTTGGATCACCAAAAACAGCGTCCAGCCATACAAAAACCCCCACAACGGCCCGTACGCCTCGCGCAAATACACGTATTGGCCGCCGGCTTGCGGCATCATGGCCGCCAGCTCGCCGTAGCTCAGCGCCGCAATCAGCGTCAGCACCCCCGCCAGCCCCCACACCAACAACAACCACCCCGTCCCGCCGGTCTGCCGCGCGATATCGGCCGACACAATGAAGATGCCCGAGCCGATCATCGACCCGGCCACGATCATTGTCGCGTCCAGCAGCCCTAATCCGCGAACAAACTGGCCACCACCAGTGCCGCCCGGCGAGTCGGACTGCATGACTACGCTGCTGCTCATGAGGCTTAGGTGCCCTTTAGCTGTCTCCGTGCGCGACTATCACTAGCCATCGGCAGACGACAGGCCAACCGCTCCGCTGCCCGCGCCAGCCCGGCCGCCATCGGTTCGCGCTGAAAACCGCGCCATTCTGCGAACGCCCCAGCGCTACCAGCAAGGCTGAATCAGGCTGCAGGACGCATGCGCAGCGCATTGGCCCGTCTGGAACGCCGACCATGCCACCCGCAGGGCCGCAGGCCACCCTGTCAAGTTCCCACCGCCTCGGCTGCCGCCACGCAATCCCCAGCCGCTCTACCCGATCACATTCACAGAAGGAAACCAGGCAAGCGAAGACTGCGTTGAGTGGTGGGAAGGCCAACGACGCAGACCACTCGAAGGACTGGCCGGCAACGGGACACCCCCCTGCCGATGCGCCCTCGACCGTCTCGCAGCGTTCCCAGTGCAGCGGCATGCCCATCCAGGGCTGCGCCACGCCCGCCCTGCGCTGCCTTCATGCCGCTCCGATGCAGCGGCCAAGCTTTGCGCTCTTGGCGGCTTTGCGATTGGTTCAAGCCATGGCCAGCTTGCCCAGGCCAGCCCATGAGGTAGCCGCCAAATCCAAACCACGAAACTCGAAACACCAAAGAAATCCGAAGGCCCAAACCACGAGAATCCAAAGCAGCCATAGACCCCGACGAGTGGCCAGACGCGCTGTCGGCGGTAGCCAACGCGGGCCGCCTGCGGTATCGCGGCATCGGAAATCCAATGCCACTCACGTGTCGAGCTGAGTTGGGCCAGCCTGGGCGGCTGGCCCGCACTAACCCGAGCCGTCCCAACACTGGTTGGCGGCTCACCCTGCGTCCAGTCAATCTTTGGCGGAGTAGGTCCAACGCAGCCCCACGTCCGAGCTGGTTTGGGCCATGTGGTGCAAAACAGGCCTGCACCGAAGCCAGGGGCAACAGGACGTGCGTTTGACCACAGGCAGGGGTGGCGTTGGATCGCAGGCGGGCTGAGGGGGGGTTGTCGCCCGTTCGCAGGGCGTCGGCGCCGCCGACTAACGGCAGCGGCTCCGCCTGACGGCAAGGCCCGCTGGACCGAACGAGCGGGCTCCAGCAATCTGATAGCGGATTTCCAATGCACGACGGATACGCCAACTGTTTCGAGGGCTTGCCGGCTGGAAGCCGGCTGTGGGCTCGATAGTGCTCGCGCGCGTGGCCTGGTGCGCCTTGTTCTCGCTCGAATCGAGCAATCCCTTGCGCCGCTTCCTAAGCGGGGCAAGCCAGCAGGATGGGAACTTGCGCCAGTGCGCCTGGCCAGATCCGCAGCCAACCGGCAGACCCCCGGTCGGCGCGCAGAAGGTTGGAGCTGGCGTGGTGGGCGGGGTGGCGTGTATCCGGGAGACGTCTCGAAACCAAGTGGCCAAGTGGAAGTGGCCAAGTGGCTTAGAGCGTCCTGGGGCCCCAAAGAGCCGCTAGGCGCGAGCCAGAGCCTCCACAGTAGTGCTGAACTAGGTAAGGACCGTAGAGCCGTAAGGGATCGGCTTTACGGCCAGAAGCCACTGAGGCAATGCTAGGGCCATGCGCACCCGATGGCCAAGCCGGGGCTGCATGGGGATGAGCCGCAGAAACGCGTTTGCTCCCAACCCGACAATGGCGCCATCGGCAGGCCGTAGGTCCAAGCCAGCCGAGCGCATCGAGCCCGTCGGATGAGTAGTCAATCACCAGCCTGTGCCCATGCCTCAAGCCAACCAGGCCGGAACCGGCTTGGCTGGAAGCTGCGGCTGGTGGTGGGGGTTGGGTTACCGCTGGGGTTGGTGGCGGGGCTGGAAGGTGCACTGCGGCTGGCCGGCTACGGGTATCCGACAACGTTTTTCTTGAGCCGCACCATCAACAACCAAGCCGTCTGGGTGGATAACTGGCAGTTTGGTTGGCGATTTTTCCCCCGCGCCTTGGCACGGTCGCCTTATCCTTTTGTGATGGCCCGCCACAAATCGCGCGACACCATCCGCATTTTTGTGCTGGGCGAATCGGCGGCGCTTGGGGTGCCGGCGCCCGAGTTTGGCTTTAGCCGGATGCTGGAGGTGTTGCTGCAGGACCAGGTTCCTGACCGGAAGACCGAAGTAATCAATGTATCGATGGTGGCCATCAACTCGCATGTCATCTTGCCTATCGCGCGCGAATGCGCTCGGCGCCAGGGCGATCTGTGGGTGATTTACATGGGTAACAACGAGGTCATTGGACCGTTTGGGGCTCATGCGCTTTTTGGCCCGGCAGCGCCGCCGCGGCCCCTGATTCAAGCCAGTCTGGCTCTGAAGACCTTGCGCGTGGGGCAACTGCTGGATGAGGCTCTGCAGCAGGTGCGTCGGGCTAGCCAGGTGCCGCCGCAGTGGCAAGGCATGAGCATGTGGCGTGCACCGATCCCGCGCGATGATCCGCGGGTGCAACGTGTGCACGCTTACTTTAGTGCTAACCTTGCCGCCATCCTTCAAGCTGCCCAGCGCGCCGGCGTGCCGGTGATCCTCTGCACCGTGGGGTGTAACCTGAAGGATTGCTCGCCTTTTGCCTCGATGCATCGCCCGGGCTTGACCCCGCAGCAACAAGCCGTCTGGGATCAAGCGTATCAGGCCGGCCAGGGGGCTCAACGGCAAGAGCAGTTCAGCCAAGCAATCCAACATTATAGCCGTGCGCTGGAACTGGACGACCGCTTTGCTGAACTGCACTTCCGCTTGGCCACTTGTTATCTGGCCCTCGGCCGGACCAACGAGGCTCAGGTCCATTTCCAGCGTGCTAGGGACGAGGATGCACTCCAGTTCCGGCCCGACTCGCGCTTGAACCAAATCATTCGGCAGCAGGCAACCGCTGCCGCTGCGGCCAAGGTCCGTCTGTTGGACGCCGAGGCGCTGTTTGCGCGCCACAGCCCCCAAGGTATCCCAGGCCACGAGTTGTTTTACGAGCATGTGCATTTGACACCGGCAGGCAACTACCTGCTGGCTCGAGCTGTAGCCGAGTTGGCCATCGAGGCGCTCGGGCCTCGCGCAGGGTCAAGCCGCGCAGCCACAGCGCCTCCGTGGCTGAGCCGCACCGAGTGCGAACAGCGCTTGGGGCTGACGGACTTGGGCCGGCTGCAGATTTTGGAGCTGGTCGAAGAACTGATCTCAGTTCCGCCGTTTACCACCCAATCGATTCACACCCATCGGCTCCAGCGGTTGCAAGCCGAGGCACGCCGGCTGCGCTCAGCGCGTCAGCCCGCCGGCCTTGCGGCTGCGCTGCAGCAGGTGCAGGCGGCGGTCCAGCGCCGGCCGGATGACCCTGAGCTATGGAAGATTCTGGCGCCGCTGTTGGAGGCTGCCGGCGATCCAGCCGGTGCTGAAGCCTGTTGGCGGAAAGTTATCCAGCGCATGCCCCAGGCTGCCATCCCCTACTTGAACTTGGCGTTCCTGTTGCGGCGCCAGGGGCGGGTCACCGAGGCCATCCAGGCCTACCAAGAATGCCTGCGTCGTAATTGGGAACATGCTGAAGCGCACGGTGACCTCGGCGCGTTGTTATTGGACCAAAACCAGCCTGCAGCGGCCATTCCGCACCTGCGGTTCGTGGTCCAACGCCAGCCTCAGGCGGTGGAAGCTCACTGGCTGTTGGGTCAAGCGCTGCTGCGCACCCACCAACGCCAGGCAGCCCTCCGACAGTTCGAGCAAGTGCTTCGGCTCAACCCCAACCACGCCCAAGCCCGCCGCGCGCTGGAACAACTCCAACAGACACGTTGAATGGTGGTCGCTAGATGTGCAGGCACTCCTGTCCAGCTCGGACTGGCGGGTCGTCGGTACGGCTGCACGCTCGAGACCGGCCCCAGGCGCTTGGCTTGGACTGGCTCAGCCACTTCAACTCACTGTGTGGTCAACACTCGAGCATGGCTTGGGCCAGGCTTGGCCCATAAGGTAGAAGCCATGAGCTTGATAACAGAGAACCTGCACAATGCAGCGGGCCAGCTTAGCGAGCAGAACGAGCCGGAGACCGGCTATCGCCGGAACGAACGATCGGCGGGTAAGTTGTCGGGCTGGGCGGTTACGGTGCTCGGGCTGTTGGGCGCGGCGGGTTGGGCTGGCGCGGCTCGGCAGATGGAGGCGTTGGACCGCGGGCTTGTGGCAGTGCGGTCGCCGCAGGGGCAGGTCTTAGTCAGTTGGCGTTGGTTGGGCAACGAGCCGGAAGCGATCGCTTTCGATGTGTATCGCAGCATTGACGGTGCTGCACCGGTCAAACTCAACCCCGCCCCAATCACCCAATCGACTTGCTGGCTGGACGCGGGCGCGGACCCCAACCGCAGCAATGCCTATTTTGTGCAGGCGATCCTGCGCGGACAGGCTCAGCCGCCCAGCCGCCCTTTCCTGCTGCCGCCGCATGCACCGCCTTACCTGGCGATCCCGTTGCGCACGCCAGCCGGTTACCATCCCAACGACGCTTCGGTGGGTGACTTGGACGGAGACGGCACCTACGAAATCGTGCTGCACCAAGTTGGCCAAGGCCGCGACAACGCCCAGACCGGCCTAACCACTCCACCGATTTTGGACGCTTACAAACTGGATGGCACGTTGTTGTGGCGGATTAACCTGGGCAAGAACATCCGCGAAGGCCCGCACTACACGCCGTTTATTGTGTTCGATTTGGACGGAGACGGACGGGCTGAACTGGCCTGTCGCACAGCCGATGGCACTGTCGATGGCCGCGGCCAAGTGATTGGGGATCCGGCAGCAGACTGGCGCGATACCAACCGGTTCTCGTCCACCTTCGGCAAGATCCTGCGTGGTCCGGAGTTTTTGACCATTTTCGATGGCCGCACCGGCGCGGCTCTTTACACGACCAATTACCTGCCGCCTCGGGGTGAGCTGGGCGGCTGGGGCGGAGTGGGAGGCAACGGCGGCAACGATACCAATGGCAATCGGGCGGACCGGTTCCTGGCCTGCGTGGCCTATTTGGACGGTCAGTGGCCCAGCTTGGTGATGTGCCGCGGCTACTATGGTAGATCGGTGCTGGCAGCCTGGGACTGGCGCCAAGGCCAACTACGCTTGCGTTGGCTGTTCGACTCGCAAAATGCCACCAACCCTTTCTCAGGCCAGGGCGGCCATCAGTTGACTGTGGCCGATGTGGATGGCGATGGCCGTGATGAGATCATCTATCACGCCATGGTGGTGGACGACGATGGCCGAGGCTTGTTCAGCACCGGCTTGCGCCACGGCGACGCGCTGCATGTCAGTGATTTCGATCCGAACAGACCCGGGCTGGAGGTGTTCAGTATCCACGAAAATGAGGGTCCCACAGTGCGCTTGGGTACTCCCGGCACAGCCTGCTACGACGCGCGCACCGGCCAGATCCTCTGGAGCCACGGCCCTGGAGTGGATGTCGAGCGTGGGTTGGCGGCTGACATTGACCCGCGGTATCCGGGAGCTGAAATGTGGACTGGGCCAGCCGGATTGCGCACCTGTCGGGGCCAACTCCTGGGCCCGGCACCACGCACCGCCAACTTCGCCATTTGGTGGGATGGGGATTTACTGCGCGAGTTGCTGGACGGAGTGCGTGTGTGGAAGTGGGACTGGACGAACAGCCAACTGAGATTGCTGTTGGACGCGGCACAGTGGGGCTGCGCAGCCAACAACGGCTCCAAGAACAACCCCTGTCTCACCGGCGATTTGCTGGGTGACTGGCGCGAGGAAATTCTGCTCCGGAATCGGGACGGTACCGAGTTGCGCCTCTTTACCACCTGGATTCCCACCGGCCACCGGCTCCGCACGCTCATGCACAATCCGCAATACCGGCTGAGCGTAGCGTGGCAAAACGTCGGTTACAACCAGCCGCCGCACCCCGGCTATTTCCTGGGTGCCGGCATGAAACCGCCGCCCCAGCCGTAGAAGCCCGCCGGATCCCAGCCCGCACCCACAATGCACAATGAACCGACCAGCATAGACCATGGGGCATGGAGCATGGAGCGTGTGGCATGGGGCCGGGGCTGGGACGGAATTTGAAATTCGAAGTTGGAGACTGGCAATGCACCAGTGGGGCGATGGGCCTGAGCGGGCGCCTGAAAAATTGTGGGGTGCGGATAGGACTTTTGAGCTGGCTTGACGGGCAACCCGGCCTGAGGCTGAGGCCATTCGAGCCTGCGGCATGAAGACACTGCTTCAGCCCACAGACCACGCAGCATTATGGGCGTTGATGACGGCGGGCACCGGGGTAGCGATTTGGTTGGAACAACGTTACCGCTGGGCTGCACGGCTCAGCGGCCCGGTGCTGGCCTTGTTGCTGGCGATGCTGTTGGCAAACTGCCGTCTGATGCCCACCGCGGCGCCGGCCTACGACCTGACCAGCCAATGGTTGGTGCCCCTGGCCATCCCGCTGCTGTTAATCCGGGCCAACTTGCGGGACATTGTGCGGACCAGCGGCCGGTTGTTTGTGGTCTTTCATCTGAGCAGCTTGGGCACGGTGCTGGGCACGCTATTGGCGGTGCGGGTGCTGAGCGGGGCTGTGGCGCGGACGGACTTGCATCAGGCAGCGGGCCTGATGGCTGCCAGTTATACCGGCGGTGCGGTCAATTTCAGCGCTGTGCAAGCCAGTTACCACGTGCCGGTGCGGGTGGCGAATCCGCTGATTGTGGCCGACAATTTCGTGATGGCTGGGATGTTTGTGTGGTTGCTTGGGTTGGGCGCCAGCCCGCGGTTGGCGCGTTGGTGGGCGAGCGGTCCAGTGGCGCAAGCTCAGGTTCAGTCACCTCAAGCCACAGTCCAGCCTACGCCGGGGCATTGGCCACGCAAGGCAATCGGTTTGCTGGACCTAGCGCAGGCGCTGGCATTTGGGTTTGGGGTTTTGGGCTTGGCTGAGCTGGCTGGCCGCGGGTTGGGCTTGTTCTGGGCTGGCTCCAAGCCCGAAGGGCTAGCTTTACAGATGGTGCAGACGCTATTGACCAACCGGTTTGTGTTGATCACCGGGATCACGTTGCTGGTGGCCACGATGGCAGCAGGGCCTCTGGCGCGGATCAATGGGGCTGAGGAACTGGGCACTTACTTGCTGTTGCTTTTTCTCTTCACGCTGGGTTTACCGGCTGACCTGGTGGGTGTGCTGCGGGACGCGCCGCTGTTTTTTGTGTTTTGCGGCCTTATTGCGGTGGTGAACTTGGCCGTGACGCTTGGGGCGGGCTGGCTGCTGCGGTGGGATTTGCCTGAACTGCTCTTGGCGGTCAATGCCACCTTGGGCGGCGCACCCAGTGCGGCGGCCATGGCGGTGAGCGCGGGCTGGGGGCGCTTGGTGTTGCCGGGTGTGTTGGTGGGCATTTGGGGTTACGTGATCGGCACGCCCATTGGCATTTTGATGTTGGAATGGTTGCGGCGGGCTTGAGGCCGGTTGTCTCTTGAGCGGCGACGGTGGGCGACTGCCACTTGACGGAAAGGCGAAGGTGGCGTTCAGTATGGCAGTGACAGCCATGAAAACGAATCTGGCCTGCCGAGTGGGTCGAGGTCTGGCGCTGGGTTTGGTGGCGCTTACGCCGATGCTCCTGGCCCAAGACCTGGTGCGGATCAGCGAGTTTGCCGCGGTGAACGAAGGGCCCTTGAGGGACGAGGACGGCGATGAATCTGACTGGATCGAACTGCACAACGCCGGCACCAACACGGTGGACTTGGGCGGGTGGTATTTGACCGACAGCGCGTCCAATCTCAAGAAATGGCAGTTCCCTTCCACCAACCTGCCGCCTAACGGGTATTTGGTGGTGTTTGCCTCGGGCAAGAATCGGCGCGTGCCGGGCGCGCCTCTGCACACCAATTTCAGGCTGGATGGCGCGGGCGAATACTTGGCCCTGGTGCGGCCCGACGGCGCGACCGTGGCCTTTGCGTATAGCCCGCGGTATCCGCCGCAAGTCGGTCGCGTGTCGTACGGTATCCCCGTGCAGCAGACCATCGTGCCATTGGTGACGGCTGGCGCCTCCGCCTCGTTTTGGGTGCCGGGGGACGATGCGCTGGGCTACAGTTGGATCGCGCCCGAGTTTGACGACAGCACCTGGTTACCGGTGCAGACTGGGGTTGGGTACGATTTGGAAGGCCAAGTGCCGTTCGAGCCGGAGCTGATAGCTGATTCGGTGGCTGAATTTTCGGGTGTCCAAGGCAGTAACAATTGGTTTTACGGTTACTGGGACCTCGGCCAAGACGCTGACGGGGTCTATAGCGCCGCCGACTTTGTGCCGTTCCCGCGGGCTGAGGGGCCCTGGAGCGAGACCAACTTTTGGGATGGGAGCAGTTGGAACTGGTTCAATGGCGATCCGCCCTGGACAGCTTTGTGGGCCGAGGGCGGTCATCCCAACGCCAACAATGGCGAGCCAGGCCGCGCGGATCACTGGGTCATTCGCCGGTACGTGAACGAGTTCGATGGCCCGGTGCGCATCACCGGTCGAGTCGAGCACCGCAGCGGGTGGGTGTATGTGACGGCCACCGGCGTGGCCCAGAACAGTTTGCTCTATGTGTATCTGACCGCGCCGGGCGACGGCTACATTGACGATTTGAAGCTGGTGGCCGGCAGTGTGCCTGAGGAGGGGCCGAACCTGATTGCCAATGGCGACTTTGAATCGGCCTTTCCAGGGCCATGGACAGTATCGGCTAACCATGCCGCTTCGGCCTTGTCCGCCGAGGTCAAACACTCGGGCAACGCCAGCTTGCATCTGGTAGCCAGCAGCGGCGGGTCCAGCCAAGGCACAGCCATCTGGCAGAGCATTTCGCCGGCTCTGACGGTAGGCCAGACTTACACTCTGAGCTATTGGTTCCTGCCCGGCACCAATCCGGTCCAGCTCATCGTGCGGTTTTCGGGCAGTTGGATCAATACCACCCCGACCTATTGTGGGGACGGTGTCATTGGCCGGATTTTTGTGGATGGGCAGCAGGTCTTTCAGCAGGCGGCTTTTGTGAGCCGCGCCGACTATGCGGTCACAGTGCCGGCTCGGTTGGGCTCGGCGATTGATTTTGTGTTGGACCCGGGCAACAACGATTGGTGCGACAGCTCGACTTTCACAGCCCGCATCCAGACCGCCGACCCCAGTGTGCAGGTGGTGGCCGATTCAGTGGCTGACTGGTCCTTCAACGGTGTTCAAGGCGAGAAGAACTGGTTCTACGGGTACTACAATCGCACCGCTGATCCGGACCGGACCTACCAAGTGACCAATTTCATCGCCTTTCCACGGGATACCGGGCCGCACAGTGCCAGGAACTTCTGGACGGGCGTGATGTGGGATTGGTATGCGGGTAACCCGCCTTGGGACGAGATTGGCCAGACAGCCATGCACCCCAACGGTGTCAATAATGGGGCTGAGCATTGGGTCATCCGCCGCTGGGTCAGCACCGTGGCCGGTCGAGTCACGGTGGATTGGACGCTGGCCAAGAGCAACCCTGCCGGGAACGGTGTCACGGGTCGGCTGTTCCATAACGGTGTCCAGGTCGATTCAGCCGTGATTGCTGGGGCAGACCGGGTGGGTGTGGCGCGGACGGTGTTGCTGACCAACGTGCAGGTGGGCGACTTTATTGACCTGGCGTTGGACCCCACCGGCGTGGGTGGGGCAACTGATGATGGGTCCGATGGGTCGGTCATGACCATGGTCATCCGCGGCACCCCCACACTGGTCGGCAGCATCAGGTCCAACGTGCAAGCCCTCATGCACCGGGTCAATGCCACGGCCTATCTGAGGGTGCCGTTTGTCGTTACCAACCCTGCGGCGATCAATTGCTTGACCCTGCGGATGCAGTATGACGATGGATTCATCGCGTATCTGAACGGGGTTGGTGTCCTCGGGCGCAATGCACCGGAGCCACCTTGGATGCCGACGTGGAATTCGACAGCCACCGGGTCCAGGCCCGACAGCCAAGCGGCGCAGTTTGTGGACTTTGACCTCAGCCCGCATGTGGGGCTTTTGCGGCCCGGCTACAATGTGCTGGCCATTCATGGGCTGAACCGAAGCGCCGAGGATCTGGACTTTCTGTTGCTGCCCGAGCTGTATGGCGTCGAGGTGAGCGCAGACCCGGCTAGGGCAGTGTATTTTGCCGAGCCGACCCCTGGCGGCCCCAACGGCATGGGCAACACCAACTTGGGCCCGTTGATTTTCAACGTGGTTCACCAGCCGCAGGAGCCCAAAGACGACGAAGACCTGTATGTGACGGCTCAGATCATCCCCACCTTCCAGCCAGTCGCCTCGGTGCAATTGGTCTATCGGGTCATGTTCAGCAACGAAGTCACCGTGCCGATGTTCGACGACGGCCAGCACGGGGACGGTGCGGCTGGGGACGGGGTCTTTGGCGCGGTGATCCCGGCCAGTGCATCCAATCCGGGCCAGATGGTGCGCTATTACGTCTATGCCACCGATGTCCGGACCAACAGCACGCGCCTACCTCCGTTTACCGATCCGGTTTATTCGTCGCAGTATCTGGGCACGGTCGTATTCGATCCCAGCCTGACCAATCCACTGCCGGTGTTGCATTGGTTTATCCAGAATCCAGCCCAAGCCGATACGGATGCCGGGGCGGCTTGTTCGATCTACTTTGCCGGCCAGTTCTGCGATAATGCCCGGGCGGACATCCACGGCCAATCAGCTCGCGGGTTCCCCAAGAAGAGCTACGACATCAAGCTGGCCCGGGGCGACAGCATCCGCTTGCATCCCGACGAGGTGCCCGTGGACTCGATCAACCTGTTGACCACCTGGGCCGACAAAACCCACATGCGCAATATCTTGGCTTACGATTCGTATCGGGATGCGGATTGTCCAGCGCACTACGCCTTTGCGGTGCGGGTGCAGCAAAACGGCTCGTTCCATAGCCTGGCCAACTGGGTCGAAAACGGCGACGACCGTTGGCTCCGCCGCCTAGGCCTAGATCCCAATGGCGCGCTTTACAAGATGTACAACACCTTCTCGTCGCTGTCCGACACCACCATCGGCATCAATACCGGCGCGGAGAAAAAGACCCGCAAATTCGAAGGCAACGCGGACCTTGTGGCCTTGTTCAACGGCATTTCCCAAAGCGGCCAAGCTCTGGTCAACTACCTGTTCGACAACATTGATGTGCCGCAGGTGATTAACTTCCTGGCGGTGCACGTGTTGACTGGCGACGAGGATTGCTGCCACAAGAACTACTACTTCTACTGCGACACCCTGGGCAACGGGGAATGGAAGATGATGCCGTGGGATGTGGACCTGTCCTTTGGGCACACTTGGACGTGCAATTACCGGGGTGAAACGCGGTGTTATGCCTACTACGATCCCCGGATTTGGGCCACCAACGCCTACAGCGCCGACTCGCTGAACATCGGGGTCAATAATCGGCTGCCCTCGGCCTTGCTGAGTGTGCCCGCCATCCGGCAGATGTATCTGCGCAGGGTCCGGACCATCACCGACCAACAGCTCCAGCCCCCAACCACCCATCCGTATCTGCTGCACTACGAGCGCAAGATCGACGCCCTGGCGGCTGCCCTGGCGCCGGATGCCGCCTTGGACTTCGCGCGGTGGGTAGTGCCCAACTCGACGGTGTTCCCACCCACCCAATCCCTGGCTGAGGCGGTGGCTGAGCTGAAGGAGGCCTACCTGGCTTTGCGCCGGCGCTGGATTTACACCACCCTCAGCTACACCAACGGGGGCCCCTACATGGCGCCTCAGCCGCCCGACGCCGTGGTGCTGATCGGCGCCATCGAGTTCAACCCCGCCTCACGCAACCAAGCGCAGGAATACATCCAACTGATCAATCCTAATCCGTATCCGGTTGACCTGTCGGGCTGGCGGCTGGCCGGCGCGGTCCGCTACACCTTCAAAGGTGGCGTGGTGTTGCCGACCAACGGCGTGCTGTATGTGTCGCCGGATGTGAAGGCGTTCCGCGCCCGCACGTCCGGGCCGCGGGGCGGTCAGGGCTTGTTTGTGCAAGGCAACTACGAAGGGCAACTGTCGGCCCGAGGCGAGACGATCCAACTGCTGGATGCCACCGGGCGGCTGGTCACCAGCACCAACTATCCCGGCAGCCCATCGCTAGCCCAGCAGTATTTGCGGATTACCGAAATCATGTATCGGCCTTCAGCCGACAACGACGCTGACCCGGCGGAATACATCGAGCTAAAGAACATCGGGCCAGTGGCGCTGGACCTGGTGGGCATCCACTTTACCAACGGCATCCAATTCGCCTTCACCGCTTCCAGCCCGGTCAGGCGGCTGGAGCCAGGCCAATCGGTGATTTTGGTGCGGGACCTGGCGGGCTTCATCGCCCGGTATGGCACCGGGTATCTGATCGGAGGCCAATACACCGGTGCGCTGGATAACCAAGGCGAGAACCTGCGCTTGGACGATGCCTGGGGCGAAAAGATCTTGGACTTCGACTACGACAGCCGCTGGTATCCAATCACCGACGGTTTGGGCTTCTCGCTGGTGGTTGTGGACGAGACTGCGCCGTGGGACAGTTGGGGCCAGCCAACCCAATGGCGGCCCAGTGCACAGCGGGGCGGCTCACCTGGCGCAGATGACCCTGCCCCACCCACACTACCCGGCATCTTGGTCACCGAGGTGTTGGCCAATACCGATCCGCCCCAAATCGATGCGGTCGAGCTGCACAATCCCACCGGACAAGACGTGGACCTGGGCGGTTGGTTCCTGACCGACGATTTCAGTCGCCCGTTCAAGTTCCGTATCCCGGCTGGCACAGTGATTCCTGCCGGGGGCTGGCGCGTGTTCACTGAGGCGGACTTTAACGCCGGTGGAGCTGGCTTCGCCTTCAGCTCTGCAGGTGACGAGGTTTACCTGTTCTCCGGCGATGCGCAGACCAATCTGACCGGCTACATGCACGGGTTCCGGTTCGGCGCTACGGAGACCGGAACTAGCCTGGGCCGGTACGTCACCAGTGACGGCCAAGAACGGTTCGTCGCTCAAGTGGCGGTGAGCTTGGGCGGGCCAAATGCCGGGCCGAAAGTCGGGCCGGTGGTCATTACCGAGATCATGTACCATCCGCTGGAACTGCCAGATGGCAGCGAGAACGCTGACCTGGAGTTTATCGAGCTACGGAATATCAGCTCCACCAATGTGCCGATGTATGACTTGGCGCGACCCGCCAACACGTGGCAGGTGCGGGGCGGCATCGAGTTTGATTTCCCAAGCGGCACCACGCTAGCTGGTGGCGGTCGGCTGTTGCTGGTGGGTTTCAGCCTCACCAACGATACCAAGCTGGCTAACTTCCGCCAGCATTACGGGCTGAGCTCTAGCTTACCCATTTTGGGGCCGTGGCGCGGCCGGCTCAACAACATCGGGGACGCCCTGTACCTGTCCAAACCAGACGCGCCTCTAGGCGGCACGGTGCCTTACATCTTGGTGGACGAGGTCGAATACAGCGACCGAGCGCCTTGGGACCCGCGGGCCGACGGTACCGGTGCATCGTTGCAACGGGTCAGCCTGACCGGCTACGGTAATGACCCGACCAATTGGGTGGCCGCCGCACCCACGCCGGGCACCGACCGCTCCGGGGGTATCCCGCCCACCATTCTGACGCACCCGAGCAGTCAATCGGTGGTGGCTTTCTCGCCCGCAGTCTTTCGGGTTGAAGCCACCGGCACTGAACCATTGCGGTACCAGTGGCATCGGAATGGCCGTCCGTTGCTGGGGGCCACTAACTCGGTCTTGGAGTTGCGGCCCCAGCCGCTGGAGGACGCGGTCTATAGCGTGGCGGTGTTTAACGAGGCCGGCACAGCCGTCAGCTCGAACGCTACGCTCACCGTGCTGCTGCCAGCTAAGATTTTGAGCCAACCGGCTGACGTGACGGTGTTCCCGCAACAACGTGCCAGTTTCTCCGTCTCAGCCGCCAGTCTATCCAGCATCCAGTATCAGTGGTTCTTCAACGGCAATCCCATCCCAGGTGCTACCAATGCCGCCTACAGCATCGCTGCGGCGCAACCTGAGCACGACGGATTCTACGCGGCCGAGGTGATCGACGCGGTCGGCTCGGTGTTAAGTCGGCCTGCGCGGCTGACGGTGTTGTTGCATCCGCTGATTACGCGGCATCCGTCCAACTTGGTCACGGTGGTGGGGGCGACCAACAGCCTCAGTTGCACGGCCACCAGCACCACGCCGGTCCGGCTGCAATGGCTGTTTAACGGCGCGCCGATAGCTGGCGCCACCAACAGCACGCTCACGCTAACCAATATCCAGGAAAGCTACGCCGGCGGCTACGCTGTGGTGGCTTCGGATAACTACGGCTCGATCACCAGCGCCACCGCAACCGTCACAGTGCTGGTCAAGCCTGCTATCACCCGCCAGGTGGAACATCAGACTGTCCGAGCCGGTTCGGATGTGGTGTTGAGTGTGGAGGCCAGCGGGACCGAGCCGCTGTGGTACCGCTGGCGTAAGAATAGCGCCACCGTTCGGTGGCCAGGCGAACCCAGCCTGGTCCTAACCAACGTGAGCGTCACTGATGCCGGTGCGTACGATGTGATTGTGACCAACCTAGCCAGCACTTTGTTCGGCGGCTTTGCCCGCAGCACCAACGCCAATGTGCTGGTGGTGGACTTGCCCAGCCGCCTGACGGTCCTGCCTGGCACCAACGTGACCTTGCGCGCCGTGGTCGGCTTGCCGCGAAGTTTTGTCAGCCCGTTCGTTTGGGCTTTCGGTGGTACAATTCTGCGGGCCGGCACCAACACCGCTACCACCGCAGTCACAGTGTTCACCAACGAGTTGGTGTTGACGAATGTGTCGGGTGCCCAGGCTGGGCAATACACCTTCATCGTGACCAACGCCGCAGCCGCACCCGGTGCGTTCACCCTAACCTTGGAGGTGCGGGATATCACCCAGCCGGTGCCCCTGGCCATCCAATGCCAAGGCACCAACGTGGTCATCTCCTGGCCCGGGGGCACGGTAACTTGGCTGCTGGAAGAGACGGCTGAGCTTGGCCCAGCAGCCACCTGGCAACCGGTTACTGCTGTGCCGGTGCTGGAAGGCGGCCAATGGCGGGCGGTCATACCCATAACCGAGGGTGCCACTCGGTTCTGCCGCCTGCGCAAGCCCTGAACCCGGGCGACAATCGGCGTACCTCCAGGCGCGCCACCCGCTGGACGCTGCACGCCTGGTGCAGCCGCCGGCTTGGGGTCGGTTCTGCCGGAAGCAAAGTGCACGGTGCTTGCTAGTCTGGCAGTTGGCCCTTGCGCACCGGCGGGCAGACTCTGAACGATGCGGGCCGGCATGTCGCAGATGCTCAAATCTTCCGGCGCAATGGCCGCCGCCACGCTCAGTAGCCGGCTGCTGGGTATGGCGCGCGAAATGGTCTATGCGCGCTTTATGGGCGACTCACCCGAGGCCAGTGCATTCAAGTTTGCCTTGGTGGTGCCGAACATGTTCCGGCGGCTGCTGGGTGAAGGGGCGCTCTCAGCCGCGTTCATCCCGATCTTCAAGGAGCAGGAAAAGACCTTGGGCGACCAAGAGATGTGGCGCTCGGCCAATGCGGTCATTTCGGGCCTCATTGTGGTGGCTAGCGCGGTGATTGCTCTGGGGTTTCTGGCGGTGTCATTGGGCCTGCACGTGCGCGACGCAGCCCCTGCCACGCGCCTGATGCTGCAGTTGGCCCGGGTGATGTTGCCGTACCTGTTGCTGGCCTGTCTGGCGGCGGTGATGATGGGTATGCTCAATGCCCGCGGTTATTTCTTCATTCCTGCCTTGGGCCCGGCTGTGCTCAACGTGGTGATGATCGGCTCGGTGTTATGGCTGGCCCCGCGTCTGGGCCGGGAACTGCAGCAGCAAATTTTCGCTCTGGCCATTGGTGTGGTGGTGGCGGGCCTTGCCCAGGCTGCCTTTCAACTGCCCTGCCTGTGGCGCGAGGGGTTCCGATTCCATTGGGTCCGGCCTTGGCCCAATCCCACCGTGCAGCGAGTGGTGCGGCAGATGATCCCGGCCACCGTGGGCGTCGCTGCTTACCAGATCAATGTGCTGTGCACCCAGAGCCTGGCGTTCTGGACCGACAAACACATTGTGGCAGCGTTCGATTATGCGGTGCGGCTGATGGAATTGCCGCAAGGCCTGTTTGGCATTTCGATGGCCACTTACCTGCTGCCTACCCTGTCGGGCCTGGCTGCTGAAAAGAATTGGGACCAGTTCCGCGCCACCTTCCGCCAAGGCCTGGGCTACGTGACCTTCACCAACGCAATCGCTGCAGCGCTCTTGATAGCGCTGGCCAACCCGATTGTGCGGTTGCTGTTCGAACGCGGCCAGTTCGATCAGTTCTCGACTCGGCGGGTGTCAGTGGCGCTGGTTTGCCTGGCGCCTGGGCTGCTGAGTTTTTCGGCGGTCAATATCACCGCGCGGGCCTTTTTTGCCTTGGGCGATACCAAGACCCCGATGCAGATCAGTGTCGTGGCTTTGCTGGTGAACATTGGCCTTGTGGCGGTGTTGGTCGGGCCGCTGCGCCAAGCTGGCATGGGCATCGCCAACACCCTCAGCTCGATTCTCAACCTGTCGCTGTTGTTGTATGCGCTGCGGCGGAAGCTGGGTCGGATTGGGCTTGAGGCCCTACGCGGTCAGTTGCTCTTCATGGTGGGCGCTGCGGTGGCGGCAGGGTTGGTGGCTTGGGCTGGAGCGGTTTGGTGGAACGCGCGTTTGGGCCATGGCAGTTTGCTGTTGAAGCTGGGCCATGTGTTCGGCCCGGCCACCGTGGCGTTGGGCCTTTACGTGGGGGGCGCCCTGGCCTGTCGGGTTTCCTTTGCTCGGGACATCCTCGAGTTGGCTTTGGGCCGGTTTGCGCGGCAAAGGCAGCAGCCCGGTCCAACCACCACAAGCTGAGCGCAGCCAGGCCGGCCCCATGGGCCGGGACGGTTCCAGTTGCGTCGCCCCAGCTCTCCCAGCCACACTCGGCGCGTGCGCGGGTTAGACCGCATCGCAGCAGTTTCCTTCGATGTCGGCGGCACCTTGATTGCCCCTTGGCCGTCGGTAGGCCACGTGTATGCGGCTGTGGCCGCTGCGCATGGGTATGGCGGCCTGCCGCCTGAGACGCTCGACCGCCAGTTCGCTGCAGCTTGGCAGCGCCGCGGTGCCTTCGATTACTCGCACGCAGCCTGGCAGTGGATTGTGCAGGAGACCTTTACGGGCTTGCTGGACCGCCAGGCGGCTGCGGCACTGCTGGAGCCGCTCTACCGCAAATTCGAACAAGCCGACGCGTGGCGGATTTATGACGATGTGCGGCCCACGCTGGAAGCGCTCCGGTCGCGCGGGTTTCGCCTGGCTGTCATCTCGAATTGGGACGAGCGGCTTCGACCGTTGCTCCGCAATCTGGGCCTAGCCCAGTTTTTTGACGTGATCACCGTCTCGATCGAGGTAGGCGTCGCCAAGCCAGCCCCAGGCATTTTTCAACGGTGCATTCAAGCGTTGGGGCTACCGGCTGCAGCGGTGCTACACGTGGGCGACGATGCCACCGACGATCTGCACGGCGCACGCCAGGCCGGGCTGCAAGCCCTGCGGATCGTGCGCGGGCCGCCGGCTGATGGCGAGCCTGACAGCCTGCGCCGTTTGGACCAGCTACTGCAACGGCTGGAAGCATCTTGACTCTGCGGGCCGCAGGCCAAGGCAAGCCACTACTGTGTCGAACGGCCATCGCCCCGGGAGCGACAGCCCGGCGGCGGGGCTCTTAGAATCGGACCTCGCGCAGATACTTGAGGCTGACCGGAATTTGCTCCAGCACCGTGGGCGACTCGTCTTCGATGAAATACCACTTTACGCCCGCCTTGCGTGCGGCGCGCAGGATGGCGGGCATATCCAATTGCCCGGTGCCCAGCGCCACGTCGTAGGCCACGTCCGCATGCCCGGATTGGTCGCCGGTCTGGACGCCCTTCTTCATGTCCTTCAGATGGATCAGCTCCCAGCGTTTGGAATATTTTTGGAGCCACTGGACCGGGTCCTGACCGGGATAGCGGACCCAAAAGATGTCCATCTCGAAAGCGACTCGTTTGGGATCGGTCTCCTGCATCATCAGGTCCATCAAAGTCCCGCTGCCCCAGGGCCGGAACTCGTAGCCGTGTTGGTGATAGAAGAACTTCAGCCCATGGCTTGCCAGCACCGCACCGGCCTTATTGAACACGGCGATGGCCTGCCGACAGGCCTGCTCGTCGAAGGCCCCTTGATGCGGAATCCACGCGCAGCCAGCGTAACGCAAGCCCAAGGCTTTGGCCTCACGCGTGGCCCCTTCCGGATCGTCGCGCCATCGTTCATACGGAAAATGACCTGCGATAGGCTGGATGTTGTGCGCATCCAGGAGCTTCTTGAACTCCTCGGGTTTGAGGTTGTAAGTGCCGGCCAGTTCGACATACCGGAAGCCCCACGCCTGCACTTGTTTGAGCGTGCCCGGTACATCCTTGGCAAACTGGGCGCGCAGACTGTAAAGCTGCAAACCCAGTGGCCCCCGAAAGGAGGCAGCCTGCGCTCCACAGACACCCAGCACCGTTGCGGTTAAACTCACCAACAGCCCAGTCAACACGTGCTTCATACGCGCAAGCACATACCCCCACCCAATCCCAAAGAAAAGCGCCGAATAGCCTGCCCTCCGCTAGCTCAAGCAGAATGAGGCCAGAACCCCACACCCCACGCTCCATGCCCATGTTTACAAAGCGCCAGCAAGCTGGTGCACTCGTGCGCCTGCGAAGACGGCCACCTAGCGGGGTAGAAATCCCCGCCTGGCTGAGCGTTCGGCATCCCGCAACCGAAGGCTAAGGCGTTGGGACCACACGACCTGGAAAGCTGCCGCTGGTGAACCGTCCCGTCCGTAACAACTTCACATGCCGGACAGGGCACACCCTGAACCCGATTCGGACGCGCCGACAGGCTCGAACCTAGCGAGCGGAGCCCCAAATGGTTTTCGGCTTTAAAACAACGTGCTGTAGGAGCGCAATCTGCAAGCGGCTTTTTGGCGGTCCGGCGCAACGGCGAGGCGCCTGGACTCGATCGTCGTGGGGCTGTGGCGCAGAGGTTGTTTAGCGTGGGGCACGGCTCCTGTGCCTAAGGTTAGTCTCGCCGAGACCCTACTGACCGGAGAACCGGACGCGGAAATCCGCCCGCTCGGTTCGCCGGGGCGGCGCCAACCCCACCATCTCCACGCCTATCGGCCTGTCAGTGGGCAGGCACGCGGTCCCGGCCTCGAACTCCAACGCCCCGCTACCCGGCAGGCCGGAGGCCGGCCCCACGGTGCTGCAATCGAATGACGCCGGCGCCGATGGTTGCAGGATCGGCGGGTTCAGGGCGTCAACGGACGAAACGCCCGCACCCGGTAGAATTGCTGGCTGCCAAAATCGTCAAAGCCCACGCTGCCTGCCCCAAGCCACGGGAAGGTCACCAGGTTCGTCCAGGCGCCCGGCGGCGTCAGCGCCGACCGATAGTCCACCCCGTAAAAGCGCGTCGGCCGCGCCGTCCATTGCAGCACGTTGTAGGTGGGCCTCAGCGTGCCCCGACTGAAATACGTGATCCGCAGGTTGCTGCTCGCGTCCAGCGGATTGGTGTCGGCCAGATACTCGTTCTTGTCGGACTGCCCGTCCCCGTCAGCATCGCTGCTCCCGTTGGCCGTCGTCAGATTGCCAAAGTTCTGCAGCTCCCACGCATCCGGAATCCCGTCCCCGTCGCTGTCGGCCCCCGGCGC
>Ga0078972_1000354_pt1 | contig 190435 bp, 189 predicted proteins | sample YelNatPaOPGAMG01_FD_67568 | JGI IMG/M metagenome (GOLD analysis project Ga0078972, IMG submission 67568) | Hot spring thermophilic microbial communities from Obsidian Pool, Yellowstone National Park, USA - OP-RAMG-01 (SPADES assembly) (version 2) | ecosystem: Environmental > Aquatic > Thermal...
ATTAGCAATATGAAAAAAGAAAGAATAATATGCTTAAAATTTATGGATAATTTTAGTTTAATGTAAGAATTTAAAATTTTTGAATAAATTAATTTTAAAGTGATGCGATATGCCAAAATATACTGGCGGTAAATTTCCGAAAGGGTGGTCTTTCGATCTTGATGACGCAATAATTCTACCTGGTTTTACCGAAAAAGATGCTACTTATCAAAATGTTGATTTAAGCACGAAACTAACGGATAAAATAGTTTTGAGATACCCTTTCATAGCAGCTGCTATGAGTTGCGTTACAGGGGAAGAAATGGCTCTTGAATGTGCTAAAAATGGTGTGATGGCCGTTGTTCCACGCTCATTTTCAATGGAATATCAAACTGATATAATCAGAAAGGTTAAAGAAAATGAGGTTAAAAAAGGGGAAATAGAGTTCAACGAAAATCCTGTGATGGTGAAAGATATAAGGAAAAAGATAAAGGATGCTGTTGATTTGTATAATGAATATGGACATTCCAACATACCTATTTGTGATGATTTTCGTGTGCTTAAAGGGATATTTAGATACCGAGATGATTTGCCAAGCGATTATTTAGATATGCCTTTAACCGATGCGATAGAAAAAGCGAAAAATGATAACTTTTTGAGAGAAATTATAAAACCATTTGATAAAAAAACTAGCAAAAGAGGCACTGATTACTTTTTGGTTACAGATTCAAAGGAATATATAGAGAAGGAGATGAAAGAAAAGAGGCTAAAAGCCATACCTGTAATAAGGGATGATGGGATTATTGAAAGGTTGGTTTTTGTTCACGAATATCCTGGGTACTATGTTGGTGGAGCAATTCACACATATCCTGGTTGGGAAAAGAGAACCGAAATGTTGGTAGAGGCAGGAGCCGATATGATATTTATAGACACGTCTGATGCAAGATCTAAGTTCGTGCTTGAAGTCGTAGAAAAATTTAAGAAAAAATATCCGGACATTCCTTTGTGCGCTGGTAATGTTGTGAGTGGTGAAGGTTATAAAGAGCTTGTCATGGCTGGTGCAGATGTTGTAAAGGTAGGTATGGGTTCTGGTAATGCTTGTATAACATCAGAGCGTAGAGGAGTTGGAAGAGGTCTTTTAACAACCTTGGCTGATGTTTTTGAGGCAAAGGAAGAGATGAATGAAGCTTATAAAAAGCCTATAATCGCAGATGGTGGTATTGGAGTTAGAGTAATAAAAACCATTCCAATAGGTGATATCACAGCTAGAATATATGAACTAAATCCGAGTAGCATAACCAAAGCCCTTATGTTCTCTGATGCTGTTATGTGCGGCACGCTTGCGAACATGTTTGAAGAAGCTGCTGGAAGAACTATAATGTTCGAAGGCAAAAGATATAAGGAAAGGTGGGGCGAAGGTTCACTTAAAGGCATTTCACTTGCAAGATACGGTATTGACGAATCAGTTAGAAGAGGTTTAATAGAGGAAGGTGTTGCTGATCTCGTTAACGTGGTAGGTAGGCTTAAACCAAATCTCGAAAAAATCTTTCTTAACGTTGCCCTCACCATAGGCAATAACTGTGGGGCAAAAAATTTAGAAGAATTTAGAAGTAAAGCACAATTTGAATTATTGTCTCCAAACGCATGGAGAAAGACAGGCGTGGATTAATTTATAAACTTTAAATCATCTAAACAAATACTTTTTAAAACTTTGCGTCATATCCAAATGTTATATGGGTATTGAAAAAATCTATAACGAACTTGGAAGCGAAAAAGCATACAAAGCGCTTTTAAATATAATAATTGATAGTGCGAAAAAAGGCTGTGAGAATGAAACATCTAGATTGTGCAATATTCTTGCAAGAAGTGAGTTTAAAAGAAATGTGATACCGGATCTAACAGAAAAATTACTTGAAGCCAAAAAATCTCAAAATTGGGAAGAAAAGGAAATATACAAGAAACTTTTAGAGATATATTTTAACTGCTTGCTCGAACAGCCAGGATACCAATCTATGATGAGAAAATTGCAAAGGCGTAAATTTTATTATAAATATAAATAACTTGCAAACCAATTTATATTTTCTCGCTCAATATTTTTTCATGAACTGTCCAAAATGCGAAGGTGGAGCTTACGTATCCGAAGAAGAGGTTGTAAGCGTATTGGAAAACCTAACGCCACCGAAAGTTATATTGAAAATTACATATATATGCAAGTCATGCAGTGAAAGGTTTTCGCGCATCTTCTTTGAAGAAATAGAAGGAAGAAAGAGAACAGAAACCAAAAAGAAGGAGTGGAAACCTTCTCCAGGAATGCCAACAAGCGAATTTGCTGTAGGTGGAGAGCTGATACCGAAAACGAAAGAGCCAACCGAAAAACTTAGATTCCTTGATGATTTGTGAGATTCAAAAAACTTTTATGTCCATACAAAACTTTAGAACCTTTGGGGCGTATTCAGAAACTTTTTTTATACCCAATATTTTAGCTTTTCTTCTTAAAGCTTCTATATCCGCTAATACCACTTCTTTTATATCTTCGAGCGCATCTTCTGCAGACCAAAAATAATAATGTATCATTCCACCTTCTTTCTTTAAACATTTAACAGCCAAGCTTAGGTATTCATAAGCACCTTTTGGAAGAGGCATCACAACCCTATCGCATTTTCCAAAATATTTTTCACACTCTATGCTTACGTCACCAAGAATCGGTATTATTTTATCCCCTACTTTATTTATCCTTATGTTTTCAACCATATACTTGTAAGCATCGGGATTTATTTCCACTGCATATATCTTATTGACTTTTGGTTGTTTTTTCGCTATAGCAATAGCATAAGGTCCTGCGCCAGCGAACATTACCATAACAGTTTCATTAGCCTTAACCTGAGATGCTATTCTCTGCCTTTCAGTCGCTTCCCTTGGTGAGAAATAAACCTTTCTTACATCAAGTCTTATCCTATAACCATGTTCTTTATGCTCCGTTTCCTTTTCTTCCCCATAAAGCAATTCCAGTTCTCTTAGCCGATAAGAACCTTGCCTTTCGCTTACCTTTCTGTAAACAGTTTTTATATTCGGATGGACTTCAAGGAGAGCTTCAACTATATCCATATATTTTGGTTTAAGCTCATCTGGGATTTCAAGTATGGCAACATCACCTATTATGTCAAAAGAACCTTTGACCTTCTTCAATTCATCTTCTGTAAATCTCTTTTCAAGAATTTCTTTAATATCCATATTATTAGATATACGTTTGGCATATTAAATTTTAAGGTTTAAAGTATAACTTGTGAAATTAGCACAATTGTCGAATTCTTAAATTGACGAAAACACAAGGGAAAAGTATTTATACTGGTAAGAAAAACTTATATGCAAGTTTAACTTCCTTAAAAGATTTTGGTCATTTAACAATCCTTTAATATTCAATGGTATTGGGATAATTACATATCAAACATTTCGTTTGTGATTGGTTATGAGGATGGAAAATTCCGAAATAAAAGAATGGGCTGAACACAAGACACCATTAGAAAGGATATACGCAAATATTCAGGAAAAAAGAAATAAAGTTGTAGAAGAAAAATACGAAGAAAATGCAAAAAGCAAGATACGTTATAGAAGAGGAGGTTCGAGAAGACATGAATTTAACGGCACTCAATATAATAATCGATACACAAACAGATCTAAAAAATACTTAGATTTTGGCTCTTGGCCTAATTATAAAAAAGACGGTACTTACATAAACCAATCAACATCGCTCATATCAAATTATACGATGAGGAACATATCAAATTATATGATGAGAAAAAAAGAATATACTACAAAGACGAATTATACATCTAAATCTATTTATTTATAATTAAGTTTTAAAATTGTTCTTAAGCTGACAATCATAAATTTAAAAGTTTTAAACTAACAAACATACTCTATAATGTGATTATAAAAATTAGTTTGTAAAAATTTTCAAGAAAGATTTAAAAAAAGGCGATATTTATGCTGGAATTAAAATTGGGGAATGGTGGAAAGATATATGCTGTTGAAAACGAAACAATTGAAAGACTATCAAAGGATTTTTTTGGTGACATAGAAAAAGACAAATTAAATCTTCTTCCTGAAGAGGCTATGTATCTTATGCTTTTCAGAAATGCTGTTATAAGAGATGAGGAAGGAAAAGAGATAGATTTCAACACCTTGGCAAATCGTTTCATTAAAACCGAGCCAAGGCTTTTCATAAGATATAATGCCTATAGGGATTGGAGGGATAGAGGTTTGGTCATTCGCCGTTTCAGAACCACAGCACAAGGAAAACATGCAAAAAAGGTTTACAAAAAGTATCCAGCACAAAAACTTGAGGTAGAAAAAATAAAGGCAAAAGCATATTGGTATCCTGATTCTATGTTCTCTGTTTTAGATAACGATGAAGAAGGGCGAAAGTTATTCGAAAAATATTGGCTTGGGCAATACGGTGTTTATAAGCAGGAAAGAGGGAAACAAGCAAAATTTGATTTTTTTGAAACAATTTTTCTTTCCAAATATTTTGGCGTTGAAATAATAAACAATGCAACAGGTGAAAAAATAACACACTCTGAACTTTTGAAAGAAGTTATGGAGAAGAGAGAATATGCAAAACAACTTTACGAGGTTTATGAAGATTGGAGGAAAAAAGGGTATGTGGTAAAAACGGGTTTCAAGTTCGGTTCCCATTTCAGAATATATTTTCCCGGTGCATCACCTGTAAAAGGAGGGGAATGGGTTCACTCAAAGCATGTGCTTCACGTCTTTCCAAAAGAACAAAAACTTCTCATATCTGAATGGTCACGCGCTGTGAGAGTGGCGCATGGCGTTAAAAAAACTTTCATTCTTGGAATTCCAGAACTGAAAAAGGATGATTACATAGATTACCCTGTTGACTTTGTGGCGTATCGAAGAAAAAAGGCAAGTGGTGTTTGGGTGAGAGAAACACCAAAAGACAAACCAAGATATATGGTTGCGGCAGTTTCAGAAGATGAACATATCGGAGGCATAGAACTTGCCTCTCTTTTGAACAAAGCGAAAGAGATGGGTTTGAATCTTTTGCTTTCAATTACGGATCGCGAAACATCCATAACATATTACGAACTTAAAAAGATAATTCTTCCCAAATCAAAATACGAATATTACGAAATAGAATGGTTTAAGCCGTGAGATTGTGTTCTACAACTAATTTAATGAGTTTTTGTGTTAAATATTTGAAAATTTAGTTGTTATTTATTTTATAAGCGCACCAAAAATGAAAATCAAGACTTTCAACATACATTCTCCATATTTAACTTCTCGGAACCAACCGGGAGAATTTTTAAAAACAAAGTTACAAGTAATAAAATATGCGAAAGAAAATAACACCAATAAATTATATTGGTATTTTGCTTATTGTAACAAGTGTGGCATTTTTCATTATCATGCGCAATTTCTCGGTGGAAATGCTTCAATTGATAGATAGGGAACATACCACTTCTTGTTATTCTTACGAAGTATGCCCGCATGTTGCAGTTCTTAACCAAGCATATATCGGATATGGTATCTCAGCACTAATATTAGGTATAGGCTTTTTCCTCCTTTTTTATGGGAATAAACTAATAAGAAGAGGGATAGAGACTAGTGAAAATAAAAGGAGATGGGAAGAAAATATCAAAGCATTGACAGGTGATGAAAAGAAAATCTATGAAATGCTAATGGCCGCAAATGGTGTCATGTTTCAGAGCGAAATTGTGGAACGTTTAGGCTTTCCAAAAGCGAAGGTTTCACGTATCCTCGACCGTATGGAAGCCAGTAACCTCGTAGAAAGAAAAAGAAGAGGCATGACAAATGCGATAGTTCTAAAATAGTGAAGTTCATAATCAACTACTTGAAACAAACTTTAAACAATTTTGCAACAATCATTGAAACCGGTTTTGTACATATGTTTATAGGTTGTTTCAGTTAACAGAATAACATGGATAAAATAAGATGCATGGTCTGCGGAAAGCCGCTCACCAACTTTGTATTAATTGGCAAGAAAAAGGATATGGAAGTTGCGTTCTGCGCCAAGCATATACCAGACTGCGCAGCGTGTGATTCATGTGATCTATAGTGTATCAGATGTGGTATGAAGATAAAAGTGAAAAATTGGCGAATATAAATAACCGTTCTATTACAAAATAATCCAAAAATTAGAAGAGGTGATGGTATGAAGACTAAAAAAATAAAGGTCAAAGGTATGCATTGTAAAAGTTGTGAAGAAACTATAGAGAGGTGTGTGCTGAAAGTAAATGGTGTGAAAACCTGCAAAGCTGATTGTGCGAAAGCGATGGTTAGAGTTTCATTTGACGAAAGAAAAACTGACATAGAAGAAATAAAAAAGAAAATAGAAGAAAAGGGGTACGAATGTGAAGGTTACATAAGCAGAGATGGCTTTACAAGAAGTTTTGTAAAATCAGGTAGAAAATCCTACATCAAGAATACAATTCTTATTTTTGCATTACTTACCATTCTTTTTGGTGGTTACCAGATTGCCCAAGGTTTCGCCTTTTTTGACCTTCCGACCGTTGGCGAACCTGTGTCGTTAGTTTTACTTTTCGGAATAGGATTGTTGACAGGATTTCATTGCGTAGGTATGTGTGGCGGGTTTGTTATGTCATATACAACAAAAAATGCCATGAACGGTAAGAAAGACCTTCATATACCCTCGCACGTCAAATATGGAACTGGAAAACTTATAAGCTATACTGCCATAGGAGCTCTATTTGGATTGATAGGAACCATCTTCGTATTCACACCTCTGCTAAGAGGAACTGTATCAATTTTCGCAGGTATTTTTCTTATACTCTTCGGTCTGAATACACTCAATGTAATTCCAACGCTCAGAAGACTCAGCATACCAATACCAAAGGCGTTCACGAGGTTCGTGATCGCGAAAAGTGACAGAGAACATAGACCATTTGTAACAGGTCTTCTTAATGGCCTTATGATTGCGTGCGGACCATTGCAAGCGCTTTATATATATGCGGCAGGAACTGGTAGCGTAGCGCAAGGCGCGTTGGCTCTTTTTGCATTCGGCCTTGGAACCCTGCCTGTGATGTTTGGCTTCGGCATGTTCGCATCTTATGTCTCGAAAAACATGACACGCAACATCCTGAAATTTTCAGGACTAATAGTTATTATGCTTGGAGTCATAATGCTGAACAGGGGCCTTGCGCTGATGGGCACAGGATACGATTTCAACAACATTGTTTCATCACTCGTTCCTTATACTTCGGGTAACTTTGGTGGAGAAAATATTGATAATGTGAAAACAGCGGCAAATGAAACGTTCCAGGAAATAAGAATGAATGTAACTAGATACGGGTGGGAGCCGGATAGGTTCGTGCTGAAAGCCAGCGTTCCGGTAAAATGGATAATCAACGGCAAGGAAATAACCAATTGCAACAAGGCGATACAGGTTCCGAGCCTTGGTCTTAGCTTTGATGTAAAGCCGGGCGAGCAGATAATAGAATTCACCCCGCCAAATGAGGATACGACAATACCATGGAGCTGCTGGATGGGCATGATACAAGGAACATTTATCGTTAAGAAAAACATAGACATAAATAATCAACAAGAAATACAAAATGAGCTTGAAAAAATAAGCCAACCTAAAACAATAGGCAGAAGCTGTGGTTCTGGTGGTTGTCGTTGTGGTTGTGGTGGTGCAAGATAAAATTAGTTTTAGGTGATTAAAGATGAAAATAGCAAAATTTCTTATCACAGGTATGCATTGTGTAAACTGTGCAAGAACAATTGAGAAAAAGGTAGGAAATATATCAGGTGTTGCAAAAGCGGAAGTGAATTTCGCCTCCGAAACCTTGATGGTGGAATTCGATCCACAAAAAGTGAAAACCGAAGATATAGTTGCAGCTGTTGAGGCCGCTGGATACAAAGCATCACAATACGAAGAGGAAAAAAATAAGAACAAAGAGGTAGAATTAGAGCGTCAGAAAACATTGCTTGTGATAAGCGCAATTCTGACAATTCCAACTTTTTTAATAAGTATGTTCATTATGGAAATGCCATACAGAGCGTTGATACTTTTCCTTCTTGCTACTCCAGTACAATTTGGTGTAGGATATCAATTTTATAGGGGGGCATGGAGTAATATAAGGAACAAGAGCGCTGGTATGGATATGCTGATTGCAGTAGGAACTTCCGCAGCATATTTATACAGTGTTGGTTCAACATTCTTTTTCGAAGGGCAATTGTTTTATGAAACATCCACCACTCTTATAACATTCGTAGTTTTAGGAAAGTACCTTGAAGCGAAGGCAAGAGGCAAGGCAGGCGAAGCGATAAAGAAGCTTATGGGACTTGCACCAAAAAATGCTACTGTAATTAAAGATGGAAAGGAAATGCTCATCCCCGTCGAAGAAGTGGCAGTAGGGGACATAGTTATAGTAAGGCCAGGAGAGAAAATTCCAGTAGACGGGGTGGTGATATCAGGCGCTTCTGCAGTAGACGAATCCATGATAACCGGGGAGAGCATGCCTGTGGAGAAAAAGGAGGGCGATATGGTGATAGGCGCCACCATCAACGGCACGGGTATGCTTAAATTCAGGGCCACAAAAGTAGGCAAAGATACGGTTCTGTCGCAGATTATAAAGCTTGTTGAAGAGGCACAAGGCTCCAAAGCACCCATACAGCGCTTTGCTGACAGAGTCTCGTCATATTTCGTCCCTGCCGTCGTTTTCATATCGTTTACAACGTTCGTTGCGTGGTATTTTGTTTTAGGGTCAGGCTTTCCTGAAGCGCTTATGTTTTCCATCGCTGTACTCGTAATCGCATGTCCGTGTGCGCTTGGTCTTGCAACACCGACGGCAGTCATGGTAGGAACAGGCAAAGGAGCTGAAATGGGAATACTGATAAAAAATGGTAGTGCGCTTGAAAAGGCAGGAAGTATTGACATTGTTGTTTTTGACAAAACAGGGACGCTGACTGAAGGCAAGCCAAAAGTCACGGACATAGTTGCTTTTGGCAGCTACAAAGAAGCTGAAATATTGAAATTCGCAGCTATAGCAGAAAAAGGCTCTGAACATCCACTCGCAAAAGCCATACTTGAGAAAGTAGAAGTAATGGAGATACCGCACGCTGACAATTTTCAAGCCATCCCTGGGCAAGGGGTACGTGCAACTTACAGAGGCAGCAGCATTATTATAGGCACCAAAAAGTTCATTGAAAATTCTGGCGTAAAGATTTCTCATCTGGAGCAAGAAATCAAAAGACTTGAAGAGGAGGGAAAGACGGTCATGATAGTTTCTATTAACGGAAAGGCATACGGAGTTATTGCAGTGGCCGATGTCATAAAAGAACACGCTAAAGAAGCTGTAGAAAAAATAAAAGCTTCAGGAAGAGAGGTAGCAATGATCACAGGTGATAACAAAACAACAGCCAGGGCGATTGCGTCGCAGTTGGGTATAGAGCGCGTTCTGGCTGAGGTACTTCCTGACGGCAAGGTCAGTGAGGTGAAAAAGCTTCAGGCAGAAGGTTTAAAGGTTGCTATGGTTGGTGACGGTATAAATGATGCGCCAGCCCTCGCCCAAGCGGATTTGGGAATAGCAATAGGTTCAGGAACTGATATCGCTATGGAAACGGGTGATATCGTGCTCGTCAAAAGCGATCCAATGGATGTATACAAGGCCATAAAGCTCAGCGAAAAGACCATGTCAAAAATACATCAGAACATGTTTTGGGCACTCTTCTACAATTCTGCAGGCATTCCAATAGCCGCGGGAGCGCTTTATGGCTTCGGCTTAACACTCAGGCCGGAATTTGCAGGCCTTGCGATGGCGTTAAGCTCTGTATCGGTTGTTTCAAACTCACTTCTGCTTAAAAAGGTGAAAATTTAAATTTTGGATAAATCAGCTTTCTAAAAAATATTTATCCAAAAACTTCTGAAATTCTGAATCAGATTGTAATTTAATGTATTTTTAATTTTGTTATCTTCCAAACCTTTTTCAATCATTCAAAATTTCAGATGTTTGCTTTTCAGAGATTTATTTAAAGTTTTTCCAAAATTAAAATTGGCGAAACAATCAAAAAACATAGTTTTTAAAATCGCATCACAAATTAATTATTATGAAACTTGGCGCAGGCAAATCTATGGCAAAGAGAGAGCATTATCATACTTCACTCACACTGCCAACAGCCAATGAATTGAACATTTTTCTTGAATACATAAAAAATATTTCCAGCAAAAAATCCAAGCCAAGATTTCTCATAATAGGTAGCAGTCCTGAGCTGAGGGAAATTGCGGCAAAGTTCAAGGCAAAGACAACCGTCATTGCCAACGACCTTGAGATTATAGAGAGAACAACAAAGCTAATGAAAATAAAAAATGAAGATGAGGAATGGTTAGAAGGTAGCATAATAAACTTGCCACTTAAGAAAGGAAGTTTTGATGTTATTTTTAGCGATAACATACTTTCTAATGTACCTCCTTTCAATAGAGAAATTTTTTACAAAAAAATGAAAGAGATTATCAAAAAAGATGGCATTGTCATCCTGCGTTCAGTTGTTTTCAAAAAAACTGCTAAAGCCTTTGAAAGGAAACTTACCAAATACTTTAAAATATTGCGAAAAGATTTCGGCAAAGAAGGTTTGTTTTCTGAATATTTCCCCATCTATTTTCTTAAACCAAAGTAAGCATGCAAAATTTATGAATTAAAGTTTGTTGGTTGAATAAATCATTCAAAATATCAAAATAACCAATATCGAAAGAATACACATGTTGCCAAAGTCAGCGATGGAAGTGGTAATTGGTATGAGAAAGTTGTTTGGGTCTTCCCCCTTTCTGAAAAAATATAATCCGGCAAAGACCGCCATTAAGAAAAGTATACATACGAGGATTATCACGTCAAAAACGATAACCAATGTGATTTTGGTTACTGCTGAAACGTCAATGAAATAATTCGAAAGGCCTCCGATAGCTAAAGCCATAGCTGAAACTAAAAGGGCTGTGACTGTAGATATCACAATTATTTGTAAAAACAACTTTCTTAATTCAGATGTTTTCCACCATTTAGTTTTCACTAAACCTTCATGAAGCATGGTTGAAAACTTGGAAGAAATGACAGTTCCGTAATTGCCTATCATATCGTTTATCACAGGCAAAGCAACAATTAAAGGCACAATGGTAACGAAAATATTTTTTATGTTTTCAAGTGTAAGCCCACCTAATGAACTTATAAGAGAAGCGAATAAAAGGATACGCAAACTTTCTCGAATTATTGTTTGAGGGATATGAGAGTGTGGTCCATATTCTTTAACATAAAAAAGCGTTTTCTTTGAGATATTATGCTTTTTATGAATTTCATGGATTATGGGATGATAATGCTTTCTTTTAATTTTCTGTAATTTTTTCAAATGTCTATGAGCAGGATGCTTTCTTGCAGATTTTTCTATTTTTTGTTCCATATTCTCAAACCTCACACCAAGACCATTGTAATTAGAAGTGAAATTATGCTTATCACATCGCCTGTGGTGGTTATGATTGTTCCCATTATGTTATTGGGGTCATGCCCTTTTCTGAAGAGGTAAAACGTCATGTAAAGAGCAAGTGGTATTTCTATCAAATTCGCCAATAGCCCGGCCAATAAAGCCATGGGAATAATTTTAATTGCATATATGCCAAAAATGAAAAAACTAAAAGCAAATGCAACAATACCAAGAGCTAATGTAACAAGGATTACAAGAAGGAATGATGCTATAAAATTACCTCTGATAATACGCGTGTTGTATTTTTTGGGATTTATAACCCCAAGAAAAAGACCAGAACTTAAGCGAGAGGCAAAACTACCGCTTATATTCCCTCTCATTTCAAGGAAACCTGGTAAAAGTATGAGCATACCTGGAAGCATTAGAAGTTGGTTTGTATATATCGCCAATAAAGTTCCGCCAACAAGACCGCCAAGTAAAGATAAAATTTGAGAGTAAAAAATCTCTTCAAAATCCTTGTCAAATAATTTCATATTATAATGTTTGTTTTAATTCTCCTAAATATTAAATTTAAATATGGGTCGCTTAACATGGCTTTTGATAATGACGAATGTTATAATTTTTGAAATCATATTTTCCATGCCAGAGAAAATGTTGAATGATGTGTTCGTTTCATTTTCTTTTTCCTCGGCTAAAATCTTCGAAGTTTGGCGTTGGTTCACATCGCTTTTTCTTCATGCATCAGCTTCTCATTTGTTTTTCAACATGCTTGGTCTTTACTTTTTGGGGAAAATTGTTGAAAAAGAAACAGGCTCTATGAAAATGGCTTTGGTTTATTTTTTATCCGGGGTAATCGGTAACCTTGCTTATTCATTCTTTTCCTCTTCCCCAGTAGTTGGTGCTTCGGGTTGTATTTTTGGGTTGATGGGGTATGCCATGTTTGTGAAACCAAAGGAAATGATCAGCCTTTATTTTTTCCCTCTACCATTGGGTGTGATAGCTATTATTTTTGCTTTGATTGAAAGCATGCTTGTTTATTTCGGAGAAATGGCTTCAGGAATTGCACATATAGCACATATTGGTGGTCTAATTGTTGGCATTTTATTCGCCTTTTTCACCCAACCAAAAAAATCTGCAAAAGGTCTGGCTTGGCTTTTATTTTTTGTTTTAATTTTGCTGATAATAGGCCCTATATTTGGTTTCATCATAGATATCGGAAATGCTATCCTTTCTTTAATCGATTTTGCTATCGGCCTCGTTCTTTATTCAACAGCAAAAATTATTGGAATTTTCATTTGGTGAATTTTGCTTCGATCTTGACTTGAAATGTTTCTAAGCTGAGGCATTTGATTTTCATTTTCATATGTGTTGATAAAACAGATACAAATCAACCACATTTTTCAAAATTTCGAAATTTAAATTCACAGAACCTGATCATTCACAAACCGAACTGCTTTATAAATTTATACAAATAAAACAAAATATTAAATATGCCATTGGGTAAAAGTAGGTTTTGCGCTGAAGAAGTTCCTCCTAGTAAGGTTATTTCTCGTCTTGCAGATCATATCCTTGTTGATGGATTTCATATAGTTGTTGATCTTGAAAGGTCTCATGGAACTTATATGGTCGATGCGAGGACAGGAAAAAAGTATCTTGACCTTTACACATACTATTCAACCCTCCCAATCGGACACAATCATCCAAAAATGAAGGATAAAGAATTTTTGCGTGAACTCCAAGCAGCTGCCTTGGAAAACCCTGCAAATTCTGATGTATATACAGAATCATATGCAAGTTTTGTCGAGATATTCGCGAAACACATGAAGCCAAGATTCATGCGTTATCTTTTCTTTATTTCAGGTGGTGCCTTAGCAGTCGAAAATGCTTTGAAGGCGGCTATGGATTGGAAGGTGAGAAAAAATTTTGCACGAGGAGAAAAAAGGGAGTTGGGTTCTCAAGTTATACATTTTCGTGAAGCTTTCCATGGAAGGAGCGGTTACACACTTTCTCTCACGAACACTTCAGAAATCAAGGTCAAGTACTTCGCAAAGTTCAAATGGCCTCGCATCATAAATCCGAAGCTTAGTTTTCCAATAACAAGCGAAGTTCTTAAAGAAGTTGAAAAAAAAGAGAAGCTGGCGATTAGCCAAATAAATGAGGCGATAAAGAATAATGGAAAAGATATAGCTTGCCTTATTATTGAGCCAATTCAAGGAGAGGGTGGGGACAATTATTTTCGAAGCGAGTTTTTGCAAAAGTTAGAAGAGATTTGCAAAAAAAATGATATAATGTTCGTTCTTGATGAAGTACAAACTGGGTTTGGGACAACGGGTAAAAAATGGGCTTTCGAACATTTTGACATAAAGCCAGACATCATCGCCTTTGGTAAAAAGGCACAGATATGCGGAATAATGGCTGGAAAGAGAATAGATGAAATAGAAGAAAATGTGTTTCATGTGTCAAGCAGGATAAATTCTACATGGGGTGGAAGTTTAGCTGATATGGTAAGGTGCAAGAGGTATATAGAAATAATTATGGAAGAAAAGTTGATAGATAACGCAGCAAAGATGGGCGATTATTTTCTCAAAAGATTATGGGAGCTTGCAAGCGAACATGACGAAATTACGAATGTGCGTGGTAAAGGTTGTTTTTTGGCTTTCGATCTTCCAGATGAAAAATACCGCGATCGTTTCAGGAGAAAATGTTGGAAAAATGGTTTAGCAGTTCTTGCTTCTGGACAAAAAACCATACGCTTGAGACCGCCATTAACAATAGCAAAAGAGGAGATTGACGAAGCCATAGAAAAGTTTGAAAGGGCTTTTAAGAAAATGAGATAGATAGGAATTATAGCGATAATAAAGCAATGAAAAATCAAGGTTTCTTTTCTTTTTTCACACCCTTTTCTTCAGACTTTTCAGTTGGTTTTTCACTTGGTGCTGAAGTCTCTTCGCTAGTTTTTCCCTCCTCTTCAAACTCTGTGACTGTTTTTTGTTTTTTCTTCGTTCTGCTTAATGCTATTGCTGTAAGGGTTGAGAATAAAATGGAAAATAGTATGACAAGGAATATTATGTTTACCATTTGATTTCCAACATCAGGATGATCCACATCAGAAATGACCAGAGCGGCTATAGGAATCATGGCAGCAGCTGACAAGCCCTTTGGTGCGATGAAGCTCATAAGAGCGAGATCTCTTTTCGAATATTTACTTCTCGTTTTTCCAAGAGTTGCCAACAAAAACACAGGTCTAGCAAAGAAAACAATTAAGAAAAATGCAAATACGAGGGCGATTTGTTGCAAATCAAAAGGAAGCATTACTTGAGCGCCTAAGAGCATGAACACAGAAATTCTAAGCATTTCTGCTAATTGGTTTTCAAATCCTGTAACTATTTCCTTTTCTTCTGGCTTGAGCATCATATTTCCTGAAACAAGACCACACACAGCAACGGCTAGTATGCCAGAGCCACCAACATTTTCTGCAAGCGCATATGTGATCAAAGCTATCGAAAGGAGAAGAAGCGCTGTGTATTCTTTCGTCATTTTTCTAACCAGTTTCCCGACAGCCAGACCAATTATTATACCGGTGCCTATACCTGCTGCGATCATCAGCCAAAATTGACTAAGATATTTCAAAGGTTCAAAGAGCGCGCCTGGTTGAAGTTTAACCATATCAAGGAAAATGAATGGGAAAAGGATGGTTAAAGGCGAATTCAAAATAGCTTCTATTTTTATAATGGTTATGCTTTCTTTGAATTTTGAGAGAGACCTTTCAAACACGCCTATTATATCTCCCTCGGTCCCGCTTATTATCGCAGCCAGAAGCAATGCATATACGGGATTTAATCCGAAAATAAAACAAGCAGCTATGCCAAGAACAAGTGTGTTGAAAACCATGCCTATGAAAGCGAGCTTCACCGAAATGTCAGAGAGTCTTTTAAAAACACGCCAACTAAGGTTGAAAGTGCCCATGAAAACTATCAAAACCAAAGCCAATGTACGCAAAAAGTCAGGGACTTGACCCATTGCATTTACATCAACAAGGGTTACATCCACATATTGCGCAACCATTGGGTTTTTGAAAATGGTTGGTCCTAACAATAAACCTAAAAGAAGGAGGAAAAGGGTATCAGGCAAATTTATCTTTTTCAAAAGATTAGCCGCTATTACGCCTATACCTAGTAAAAAACCAAAGTAAGTCATTGTCAATGTCAAATCGAATGGCATATAAAATATTTTCGATAAGGATTAATAAATTCTTTTTGTAAAAATTTCTTATGAGCATAGTTATAGATGAAAAAATTAAAAAGCAACTGAGAAACGCAAAGTATGGCATTTTCAACCATTCAGCAGTACAGATATGCGCATGGACTAAGAAAAGTTTGCATAATGAAGGCTTTTGCTACAAGCAAAAATTTTATGGCATAGAATCTCATCGCTGCATGGAGTTTTCCCCAGCCGCAGCTTTTTGTGAATTGAATTGTATTTTTTGCTGGAGGCCAATGGAGTTTATGAGATTTGTTAAAATGGATCCAAAGAAAGTGGATAGCCCAAAAGAAATATATGAAAATTTGATTACAGAAAGAAGAAAGCTTTTGTCAGGTTTTCCTGGCGATGGCAAGACTGATATGAAAAAATTTGTTGAGGCACAAACGCCTTCGCATTTTGCCATATCGCTTTCCGGCGAGCCAACTCTTTACCCCAAACTTCCAGAGCTTGTGCGTTTTCTTAAAGCTCTGCCGCAAACAAAATCCGTTTTTGTCGTTACAAATGGGCAGGAGCCTGAAGTGTTGAAAAAGCTTTCACGATCGCCACCAACGCAGCTTTACATCTCTGTAAACGCACCTAACGAAAAGCTTTTCAAAAAGATATGCAGACCTGTTTACAAAGATGGATGGCAGCGTTTTTTACGATCGCTTGAAGTCATGAGCAAGATGAAAACGAGAAGGGTTCTTAGACTGACAATGATAAAAGGTATGAACACGGACGAAAGGTACATTAAAGACTACGCTGAAATAATCACAAAGGCAAAGCCGCACTTTGTTGAAGTTAAAGCATATATGTGGATAGGTCTTTCAAGGAAGCGTCTTAAACAAGAGAACATGCCATTACATAAAGAAATAAAGAAATTTGCAGAAAAACTCTCAAAAGCAAGCGGTCTTGAAATCGCAGATGAAAAAGAGGATTCAAGGGTAGTTTTGCTTAAAGAAAGTAAAGCTAAACTTTTGATCTAAAGCGTTATTATAAAGAGTTGTTCAAATTTTGTAAATATTGCGAATACTTTCCAAATCCTTTATCCTTTTTTCTGCTGGTATGGAAAATCTGAAAAAGTACCAAAAAACCTTTTTAAACCATTCAATCCATTCCGGGTCAAAAATTTCATAGAAAATCATAACGTTTTTATCCAATTCACCTTCTTTGTAATCAAGTGCTTTTTTCATTTCCCTTAATCTAACGAGTTGTGAATCTATTACAAATCCTCTCAATGGTTGTTCACAATGCCTTACCTCTATCATATTTTTGCCCAATTTTTCATTTATCATCAAGATTTTTTTCACGTTATTCATGCTGTCTATTGTTACTCTGGAAAGAATTTTTATCGAAATCCGTCTTTTAGCAAGATTTTCTACGACATCAATCAATTTTTTACCTTTTTCTTGCGTATTTATCCATGAAAGATTACCTGAAAAACTCAGGATCTGGTTCCCCGCTCTTTCAAGATAGTCTCTTACACAATCTTTGAATGCTTTATTTCCTATATCTATTACAACTGCATGCCTTTTATTCTCGTCAACATATTGGTAGATTTCAAATGGAGAGAATTCATCCTTGCTTTTATTTTCTATTCTTTTCAAAAGCCTTTCTTGAAACTCTGTTGAATGAATTTTTTCTGTATTAATCCAATACACAACTTTTAATGCCCCCTTTGTACCCTCTCTAAAAGTCCTTACAGCTATATTTCCAGTTTCTTTTACAATTTCTTCCACATACCTGTCAGCAGTTCTCCAGTTTTTGCCTATGAGTTCTGCAACTTCCTGAATACTTCTTGGCTTTGCATAAACGAACTCAAGTATTTTTTTCACAATTTGAGGACTTAACATCATATTAAAATTAATCAATGGCTTTAAAAATATGCAACACTAAGGAAATTTTTTGTCAGAAAATTTGATTAAAAATACAACTCTTATTCATAAGAGGGTGATTATGAAAAAAGAATATGAAGAACTTTTGAAAAAATCAAGATTTGAACTTTTGCATGCAAGAGAGCTTGCATCAATAGCATTTATAGAAGGTAAACTTGTGGAAGGCGCCATAGAATACTTTGTCAAAAATGGATTTGTAAACATATTGACACCACATATAACAAAGGCTACAGGTTCTTGCGAAAATATAAATACGCTCTTCGAACTTGATTACTTCGGACAAAAGGGGTATCTTGTGCAGACAGGTCAGCTCTATCTTGAGGCATTTATTCCGCATTTCAAAAAAGTTTATTGTATAGGTCCTAGTTTTAGAGCAGAACAAGTCGCTGATGCAAGACACCTTACAGAATTTCCGTTGCTTGAAATAGAATTTCAGACAGAGGAAACTGGTGGTTTATACAAGCTTATGGCATATATTGAAGGAACGATATACAGCATGGTAAAGAAGGTTGTAAAAGAAGGGAAAGATGAACTCGCAAATCTTGAGGTTGATTTAAAACATCTTAAAAACCTGAAGCCGCCTTTCAAAAAAGTTACATACAAGGAAGTATTAAAGATTCTTAACAATCGCTATGGATATAACCTGTCATTTGGAGATGATTTAAAACATGAGCATGAGCAGAAAGTAGTAGAATATTTTAATAACCAGCCTGTTTTCATCACCCACTTTCCGAAAAAAATAAAATTCTTTAATATGAGAATGAACGAGGACGATCCGGATATAGTAAACAGCACAGACCTTATACTTCCTATGAGTGGGGAAGCTGTAGGTGCAGCAGAAAGGGAACACAATTATGAAAGGCTTGTTAAACGTCTTAAAGAATCTGAGATGCTAAGGCTGCTTGAGAAAAAAGGAGGTAGTATTGAAGATTTCAAATGGTATTTAGAACTTGTGAAAAGAAAACCGATTCCTCATGCAGGTTGTGGAATAGGTTTGAACAGAGTTACACAATTTGTCCTCCAATCATCTGATATACGTTCTTCCACGGCTTTCCCCATGAACAAAGAAAATTTGATGTGAAAAATTCAAGACATTAATCAATCATGAACATTTCCATAAGATTTATAAAAATTAGATATCTTTCACCATTTTCAAAAACAATTCCCTTTTTAAAATCAATAGATGTTCTTCTTCATTTTTAAATTTATCTTCAAGTTTTTTGAAGCTCGGGACGAATTTTCTATAAGCAAATATCGCTGATGCCAGCGCACTTTTTTCATGGTCGTTTAATCGTTTTTTAGGAAGCAAGCCACCCTTTTTCAAAAAAGCTTCTATTATCAACCTTTTCTTTTTCTTTGTCATGTTTTTGCTTGGCAGAATCATTTTTGCTGAAATAGAAGCAACAATCTTTTTCATTTGTGAGGGTGGCTTTGAGCGGTCAGTGGAAACTACAAGCACATTACCATTTTTTATCATGTATTCAAGCACCTCCGAATTTTGCGGATTCACAAAAGTTGTGATGTTTACGATTTTACCTGAGATGTCGAGGAGGACAATGGATGTATGATGACCCACATCTATACCAGCTATAAGAAGAGGTCTTTTATTTGTTACTAAATTCGCAAATAATCTACCTTCTATTTTATTTCCCATTCAAAATTGGATTAGGAGAAGATATTTAAAAAAATTTCATCTTATTATGGTAATGGCTTTGCAAAAATTATCCAACAATAGAATAAGGGCTGTTATATTTGACTTTGACGGTGTTATAGTCGATTCAAAAAAATCAATTTTTGAGACTTATAAAGAAGTTTGCAAAGAAATGGGTATAAAATTTTATTCCTCACTTAGGGAGTTTTTAAAAAACAATGATGGCAACTACCTGCATTTTTATGTTAGGCTTGGTATCAAAAAGAAAGATTTTGCCAAGATCGGAAGATTGTACAGAAAACACTACAAGAAATTTGAAAATCACGTTTTTCTGTTTGATGGCATTAAAGAAACATTTAAAGCGCTGAAAAAATTTGGTTTTAAAATTGGGGTTTGTTCTAATACAAGGAGTTATGTGGTCAACTATTTTCTTAGAAAATTCGGTCTTAAAAAATATACAGACGTCGTAGTTTGCGGAAACGATGTAAAGAGACTAAAACCAAATCCATTAATGATTATAAGGGCGGCGAAAGAAATGGGAGTTAAATTAAAAGAAACTGCCTTTGTTGGGGATATGGAAGCAGATATGATAGCAGGAAAGAGAGCGAAAGTTGCGAAACTTATTGCTGTTACGTATGGTTATCATCCGAAAAGGCGTTTGGAAAAATTCGATCCTGACTCTTTTGCTTCAAACCCGAAACAGATATTGAATATCGTTTTATCGGATGGAAATGAAGTGAAGTTAACTGCGACCTCTGGAATTACAGATAACATATGCGATTTAACGAGGTCGGCGAGCGTTGTTTATTTTAATTTAGAAAACGGAACTAGATGATAAAGACCACGCTCGTCTCTTGGCATATATTTTTCAAATTCTTTATCAACCCAAACTTTTATTTTTGTTTTAGATTTTTTATTATATTTGTTAACTTTGTCAATGAGGTATTTCAATATTTTATAACAGTATTTTGGGGTCATTTTTGGGGGTATTGGATACAAATCACCTGCAGCTTCGAATGCTAAGTAAATAGGATGTTTTTGTCCCATCTTTTTAATTTTATATTTCTTTCTATACTCTGAAGAGAAATATCCACCGGTAAAAGGTTCTTTTTGTCCTCTCACAACCGCATAAGGCTCTGCAAATGACATTATAGCGTTGGGAATAAATCGTAAGATATTAATTGAAATATAGTCTGGGTTCAATTCAAAAACAGCTGTATCAATTGATTTTTTAGCGTCTTCAAAATTTTCTACGGTTATTTTTATTTTTCCATTTTTAATGATTTTTTTTGGTCCCCCAAAAATAAGAAAACAAGATGTTGTGATCCCAAAATTTTTCATTATTTTATAGATTTTTTGTTCTTTTAATATAATCTTCGGGTGTTCTGCATACTGGTGGATAATCTTTATTTAAGCCAGGGATTATTTTGTTCATGCCTGCAAGAACTTCTGGAACGAGTGATTCAACACCAGCGAACATATAAACGCAACCTGCTTTTTTAAATTTTCTCAATATTTCTTTATCTAGGCAGTCAATTCTTGTATTAAATCCCCACACAACCCCATATTTTTTATGATATTTTTCCATCAAGTTTGCTATCTTTAAACTCCTCTTTCTAATTATTTTTCCTCCCTCTAAAAGTCCTTTAGTGCTTTCTCCACAATAAACACAACAGAAAGGGCAACCTAATTGAGTCATCATTTGAGCAGTTTTTTGTTTCCAAATATTTCCGTGAAGTTATATGAAGGATAAAAATGTAATCTAACAGGGATGTACTTATCAATGTTCATTACAATAGGCCTTCTTGGAGTTTCTATAACTTCTTTCTTCTTAATATCAAAATATTTCAATCCTTTAATGGATTTTCTGTCTTCAATAAAAGTTCCTTTTGCAACAGATTCCGCGATTTCTTTTATAGTTACAAAACCTTCACCTATGCAAAACGCATCAACATAAGGATATAAAGGAACTATCCCATCACACCAGGTTGCACCAACACCACCAACAATAATTGGAACATAATTAGGAAGATTTTGATTTCTTCTGCCTTTTTCGTTAAGATTTGATGATATTTTTTTGCAATTTTCATCGCTAAATCCGTTTGAAAACTTAAGTAAGAAATCCCAATTAAGTCATAATTATTTTTTTCTATTTCTTTGTCCAAAACCTTTATTCCTAAAACATCCAAATCTAAAATTTCTACTTCATGACCTTCCTTTAATAAAACACCAGCCAGATAATCTGGTGCCATTGTTTTTCCAGGATATGTTCTTCTGGGAAAAGGCGGAATAATAAGTAATGTTTTTATTTTTCGCATTTTAAATTTCATATGTTTCCCCTATTAAGTTCCTTTATTTATTTTATAAGAAAACGAATATTTTTAATATTTTATATAAAAACTAATAAAATAAGCGATTGGACTTCAGCTGTTATACGAGGTGAGGGCGAAGCCTGAAAGTGCAACGTCCCCGAGCCACGAAGTGGCGAAGGCGTTTGCCGAAGCGCGCGTATTCGAAATCAAATATGTTTTTTAATAGCCTCTTTAATCATTTCCTTTGGTGGGTAAGGATATTGTTTGCTTTTATAGAAGTAAATCCTACATCCACAATTACATTCTTGTTTCACAAATTCAGTCGCTTCTTTGGTATGTTCAGCTAGTTTTTCACAAGGCAAACATCTACCTTTGCTAACTTCTTCCTGAATATCTTTTCCATTGATTCTGATAGTTGGTGAACCAATAAAATTATATTTTCTTGCTTTTTCATCTGAATCAATCAAAATCTCTTTGACATCGGCCTTTACTTTAAGTTCTTTTAAACTTTTTCTAATCAATTCTTTAGTCTTTACACACCAAGGACAATCTAAAATATATAAAAGTTCAATTTTCATAATCATTACTTTAAAATTCTTTTATTTATAATTCTTTCGCGCGAGGCAAATGTCGCCTAACAAGTATTAAACGAACTCTTAGGGCGGTTAATCAACTAATCTGGGGCAAAGGCGAACTTTTGACTAATTTTTGCAGATATGTATGGCATGAGCGGCAAAAGTGTTTAAACAAATGTATAAACATCGCAATATATAGCTGCAGATTAACATGAAATTATGCCGGAAGAAAAGAAAGAAAAGAATGGTGTGTTTGTTAATGAAGAGGCGGATGTAAATGAAGTTGCAGCGAAATATACTGAAGCAAAAATCCTTAGTCCTGAAGAAAGATACAGGCTTGTCGGCAGGCTGATTGAGGAAATCAAACTCAGGAAGTATTCATACGAAACTGGCAGATACTACATTTATGTTGTCAAGGAATTTCTTAGGTCCGGGAAGGATGTGAGGGAGTTTCTACTCGGTTATTCTGACAAAAGCAAGTCGTCCGCAAGAGGCGCTTATTTTGCGCTGAAGTTTTTTCATGAAAAAGTCCTCGGCAAACGCTTCAGCGAAAGGGTCCCGCTCGCCAAAAACAGATTTAAACTACCTGTCGTTCTCAGCAAGGAAGAAGTTGTTAGGATGATTGAAACCACGCAGAACATGAAGCATAGGCTTGTTCTGATGTTCCTTTATTACGCTGGTATGAGGCTCAGCGAAGTAGTGAATATCAGATGGGAAGATATTGAGTTTGAGAGGGATTTGATTCATATCAAAAATGCGAAAGGAGGAAAGGAGAGGGTCGTTTTTCTACATCCGAAACTCAAGGTTGAGCTGAAAACATACGATGAAGTAGAAGGGCTTATATTTTTGTCGCAAAGAGGAAGGAAATATAGCAAGAGAACAGTCGAAAAGATAGTCAAAAACGCGGCCGTGAAGGCCGGAATAGCGAAGAACGTGACGCCTCACACTCTCCGCTATTCCTTCGCAACGCACCTGCTTGAGGCAGGAGCAGACATACGCTACATTCAGCATCTTCTGGGTCACAAGGACATTAAGACTACACAAGTTTACACCCATATTGCGAACAAGGACAAAAAAAGCTTGCGAGTCTTCTATAGAAGTTTTTGTCAAGTTGGTTTCGTGTTCATCGTATTATTTCTTCAGTTTTTCCTTGCCAATATTTTTGGCGAATTCGACGAGTTTTTTCGCCGTTGAAAGTGGGTCTTCTGCATTCTGAACAAGCGAAGCGATGTGTATACCATCAGCACCAGCCATTATTGTTTTGCGAATGTCATCGAGCGTTTTACTTGAGCCAGCGCATATTACAGGATGGCCAACCGCTTCTTTTACCGCGCGGAACATTTCGGGCGAAGCAGGTCCAGGCGCTCCCGAGCCACGCTCGAGTATTGTAATTCTTTGACCAAGAAGTTTTCCTGCAAGGGCATAAGCCGCTGCGATGTCAGGTTTGTGATAAGGTATAGGTTTCGCTTCCCCTATCCATCCTACTGTTTCACCGGGTTCTATCACAAGCAAAGATGTAGGAATTGCTTCAATTTTCAAGCTTACTATCAAGGGTGCTGCTAAGGCTTGAGCGCCTGTTATCCAATAAGGATTATTCGAGTTAAGCAAGCTCATAAAATAAAGAGCATCTGCATATTTGGAAACTCCTCCTATGTTGCCAGGGAAAAGCATAACAGGCTTGCTAACAGCTTCCTTTATACTTTTTACAAGATTACTGAAAGCTTCTCCCTCTGCACCTATTGAACCTCCTATAAGTATGATATCCACATTTGCTTCATCAAAAATTTTTGCCAATTTTAAAGGCTTTCCTCCCCTTTCATCAGCTGGGTCAACCAAACCAAAGAATACAACACCTTCCTTTTCTATGATCTCATGTATATAGGTTTCAACCTTACCCAACTTCATAGTTTTAAATTAGTAAAATTAGTTATAAATATGCTTTTGGTCACTGGAGCAACGGGATTTTTGGGTTCGCATGTGATAAAGGAAATAAGCAAAAAAAGAAAGGACATCATTATCCTTACACGTGATTTAGAAAAAGCAAAGAAAATGTATCCACATTACAAAATAATAGAAGGCGATATAACACAAAAAGAAAATTTGAAATTATTAAGAAAGGATGTAGATATCGTTATCCATCTTGCCGGCCTTGTATCTTACACAAAACCAAAAGAAATTTTGTTTAAGATAAATGTTGAGGGCACAAGAAATGTTCTTGAAGCATGTAAAAGGGCGGAAAAGTTCATTTTTGCTTCAAGTGTCGCAGTTTATGGAGAAATACATGGTCAAGCCGATGAAAGTTATCCAAGAAATCCAAAAAATTTTTATGGTGAATCAAAAAAGGCAGCAGAGAATATAATTATGGATGCGAATATCCCCTATGTAATTTTAAGAATAGCACCGCTTTATGGTATTGGCAGTCCGCAATGGTTCAAAAATCTCTCCCTTCTCGAGAAAGGATTCCCTATACCTCAGACAGAGAATTTAACACATGTGGCGCATGTTGATAATGCAGCGCAGGCCTTTGAACTTTCTTTAAAAAGAAAGGCTAAAGGAATTTATAATATTGCAGATGAAGAGCCTATAAAGTTTGTAGAATTTGCAAGCGAATTGGTAAGATTGTTAGGAAAAAAGCCCGTGCTTTATCCTTATTGGTTTGTTAAGTTTATTGCACGCATGAAAGGTTTGCAAGCATATCTCGAAGTGCTCACAATGAATAGAAATTATGATATTTCTAACGCAAAAAAAGAGCTTGAATATGAGCCTAAAATTGATTTTTGGTCGGAAGTTGAAAGCATGGTAGAGTGGTATAAATGCGAAAGTAAAATGGGTTTATAAAATCTTCGCTATTTCACAATCTTAAAAACCTTCGTCCCACAATCAGGGCAAATACCTTTTTTCGCCTTTTTCCCACTCTTGAGTTTCACTGTTTCCTCTTTTTTCATTTCCACCTTTTTTCTACACTTTACGCAAAATGCTTGCGTCATACTTATTTTATCGAATTTCTGACATAAAAATTTTAACAAAATCTGCGATGAAAACTTAATTTTGGTTTCGAAGTTTGAATTTTTATTTTTATTGGTTTAGATTTTATCAAAAACGTGCCAAAATAAACCGAATATTTTGTGTATTATCGCTTGAAAAATTTCTAATCTGATTTATTTGTCTCTAAAAGAGCATTTTTAAACTATTAAAGTTGTTTTTAAAAGTTTATAAAATTCTTTTGAGAAAAATTTAAAATAAAGAGATTTTTTAAGTTTAAAGGAGGTAAAATATGCCTGAAAAAAAGCGTAGACTTCCTTTGGCACCTTTTGAGAGGATATTAAAGGATGCGGGCGCTAAAAGGGTTTCGAAATCAGCAATGAAGGAATTCGCTATCTTGGTGGAACGTATCGCGGATGAGATCGCCTTAGATGCTGTGAAATATGCAAAGCATGCTGGAAGGAAAACAGTAACAGGCGATGACATAAGACTTGTAAAAAGATGAGATATCAAATTTTCATACGAAATTAATTAGCTACATATGGATTTGTTTAACATGAAAATGAAAAAGTTTGAAATTTTTAAAAATTCAGGTGTGGTAACAATCATTGGTGAGGAGCTAATCGATGACAAAACTTCATATTTTTCTCTTTGATTTTAATAATATGAGAATAACCATACCAATAACAATTACCACTGCTATTATATATATGTAATTACCAGAAATTTCTTGTTTTTCTGCCATCTTAATAGCGAACATTCCATCAGAAATATCTTCAGCTATATTAACTCCATCCGTAGCTCTTAATTTTATTAAATAATCTCCTTTTTCTAGTCCAATTGTATTTAACTCGTATTCATTGACTTTAATGTTAATATCAATTGGAACCCATGTTTCTCCATTCTGACTTATTGCTAAAGAATAAGTTAAAACATCATTATCCTTATCGCTTGCCTGCCATTTTATTTTTATTTTTTCACCTTTTGTAAAGACTTCTCCACCATTTGGATAAAGCACTTTGACTTCAGGTTTATTTTCTGAGACTAATTGGCTCGCTAAAATGTTTTCATTTTTATCTTGAAGCTCTATTCTTTTTGTTCCCTCTTTCCATTCTATCCTGTACGCAAACGATGCAAAATCCATATTTTTCATTCCTTCTGTTGTCATTAAGTAAAAACTTACTTTGAACCCCACTTTAGTCAATACATTTTGTTTAGAGTCTAGTAAAACGATGTAATAATCCCCTTTCCCTCCTGATTCAAGATTTACAGACATATTTTCTAGCAGCATCGAAGGCTTTAACTCTGCTGAACCATTCTTATATATTAAACCATTCACGAGCAATACGGTGGGATCGCTTTCACTTCTCAACTTATCTATTAATTCAAGATATCCACCTGGAAGAGTTGCATTGTTATCAAAACGCCACAATTTATCTAACCTTTGCCATACTTTCCAAATTGGAGATACAAAATCTCCATAATATGTTGGTGGCCTTCCCGGATACTTGGTACCATTCGCATACTTGATCCATTTATTTACCCAAAGTCCTTCTGAAGCGCCACACGCATCACAAGAGACAACTGTACAATTGATGAAATTACCTTCAGCATCTCTTAGCGGATAACCGCCCGCATCTTTAGGGCAATCATTTGGCGCACAATCATAACATTCTGCTCCAAATCCACTTATACCATGGCTAAGAAGCTCATGCGCGGCGTTTGGAGGCTCCCCTCTTCCTCCAATAGCACATCCTGTACTATTAATAGCACAACAACCACAGCAATCACAAGGTTCCACTGTTAACAAATAATCATAACCTTCACTCTGTGCCATTGTTATCATTGTACCCATGTAATTAGGTTCATATGCAGATTGATTTCTGATTATACAATCTACACTATAAGATATTTTAGTATCAGCAATTGGAGCGACCCCTAATAAATATTCTGTACTACTCTTTGCAAGTTGCTTAATCTGCTCACATACTTCAAACGCAGATTTAACTACTCTCTTGCAATTTGGATCAGTTGGATTACAACAAGGATTTCCTTCTATAGTACGACCTTCAGGGCCCGGACAAACTATGCTTCCATCACTTTGCTGTTGCGCTAGACAGGGTGCCATGTCATTTGCAGCATGAATTACATACAAAATCTTCATCCCCTTTGTCTTAACAACATCATAATAAGGCGAATTAAACACATTGTTGGTTCTGTTTATATCATCCAATTCATGCTCTGGATCAAGCTCAACTGAAAAAGAAACCCTGTCTGCTATTGGAGCAGGCATCACTCTAACATCAGGGAAGCATACAGCTCCGCCGGAGATGCAAACCCCTTGCATCACCTCCCCTATATTATTGCCGCGCATTTCCTTTTTCCAGTTTGGAATTATCGGAACTATTATTTCATTGTCACCGTGATTTATCTTAATCGGCCCGAAAACATATTCGCTGAGTGTTGGGGAATAATTGCCTAATTTATTTATAAGCCCCCATTGACCAGCTGGCAACACTAATTTAAACTTTGTTTCAACAGGTGTCCATGATGTTGAGCTTATCTTAACCCTGAAAGCCATTCCCTTTCCTTTAATCAATGGCGCACCATAAACAACCTGAACTGGCTCAACAGAAAGGATTTTAAAGTCACCTGAAGGTTTGTAAATTCTTTCATAGCTGTTCTCAACAGAACTTCCTCCAGTGTCGCAAATCTTAACTTTGAGATCCAATCTTAACTTTGATAAATTGTGGTTTACTTTGATTGACGAGATTTTTGTTTCCGGTATTTCGAGTGTACATTCTGTTGTATTGCATTCTTTGGATGCATTGAAAAACAAGGTCAGATTTGGCTGGTCAATATTTAACGACCCATTTTCATCTGAAACAAATCCTATTTCTGTAACATTCAACAAAACTTTGATTGATTGGATGCCTTGTTTGTCAAAGCCTATGACCCTAACTTTAGGAGAAACTCCTAAACGATAAACATCATTTGGTTGTTGCCCGGTCAACTCACTCCAATTGGCAGGAAAGATTACTTGATTAATACTCGGGTTGTCTTGGTCTGTCTCCTCAAAATAAAAATTATAGTCACTTGCATAAGGTTCTGTAGAAGGAACAAAATTGCTCTTGCTTGGTTTCCAATTGCCTTGCCATGCACATTCCTCTCCATAAGGCTGATAAACTGGCTCTACCAGATAGCTTTTATTGCATCCAACATTAATCTGATAGGTCATCGGGCCAGGATTTCTGAAGCGTTCCTCTTCTGCCCAAAGCCTTGTTAAATTTGCGTCATAATAAACGCTTCCTCCTTCTTTACATACTTTTACAGATGGTAAACATATGTAAGGAGGAGTACGAAGGCAGACACCTTCGACAACTTCAGCCTCACAAGCCTTAACTGCAAGAGTTTTTGAATAGTGCTTGAAGTCATAAATTGTCCCAGCTATGAAGCACCGAGTCTCTCTGGCTTCCGGCATTTCCTCTCTTTCAATCGATGGCCTTAAAGTTATCTCTAAGGTTCTTTCAACAGAACCTTTATTCCCTGCCTGGTCAAATGCCTCTGCCTTATAGGTCAGATTCCCTGCTGGATAGCGTCCTGCTTCATGCCTGCATTTCCACATGCCTTCTCTTGAAAGAAATTCCGGAGGCTCACAAGTTTTAATCGCTACATTGTTTGCATAAATTACAATTTTTGTGACATTAAAGTCATCAGCTGCAGTTGCAAGGAAGGTTATGTTTGTAAAAGGAGTCACCTCAGCCGGAGAATAAACAATGCTTACGATTGGTGGGGTTGTATCGGTAAATTCGCATGCGTCTCCTGTTCCGTCATCATTCGAATCTTCTTGTCCAGGATTAACGATCTCAGGGCAATTGTCACAAGCATCGCCTATTCCATCCTTGTCTTTATCTGCCTGGTTGGGGTTGTAACGTTGCGGGCAGTTATCGCTTTCGTCGCCAATCCCGTCTGCGTCAGAGTCTTTCAGAGCTTTTACCACTTGCAACGAGCAAGCGTGCCATTCATCAGGCCCAAATTTTTCAGGCGCTCCGACAAAGGAAAGATGATATGAAGGCCATATTTTCCACGTCCCTGCCTTGTCCAAAACTTTTGTCACTTTTATCGTTCTGTTTCCACCATATTCCAAAATTGTGTTGGCATATGAAAACCCAAAGGAAGCGTCGGAATTTTCAGGGTCTCTTGCAGCTGCGAAAATTCCCTTTGAGCCGAGTTTCAAATCATATTGACCGTAGTTTTCTAAAGTGAATTTGACCGTAATTTTATCCCCTTCTTTCAGAGGAGAAGATCCAACAACACTAAAATTTGTTAACCTTATCAAATCTTTTGATACATCTGGGCCAGCATATGAGCACAACGTTTCTGCTTTTACAGAACTTGATGAACCCCATAAAATTAAAATAAACAATAAAATTGCACACAATTTTTTATCCCCCACAATAACTTCTCTTAAAATTTAAACACACCCTTCTTCATTCTCAACAATAAATTTCATTTTTTTTACTTCTCCCATGATCTTTTGTCATGGGTTCAGCATCTATTTTTCTTCTTCCTTTTCCCCCTTCGGTTTTGGCTTTACTACTGGCATTGGAATGGGTAAAGGCAGTTGCAAATCTTCCGCTATGTTGGAAATTTTTATCAAACATTTCTTGAAAAGATAGTTGATAATTTCGAGCGATTGTTTTTCTGGTATTTTTCTTTCCTTTTCCCAATGCTTCAGAATTTCTTTGTGTTGATCGCTCAAATAAAGCAACTCTCCAGTAAGCTTTATCTCTCCAACTTTTGGCATATAAGTTGTCTCAAATTCAAAATCCATAGATAGTGCTTTTCTGCTTCCTATTGTTGACAAAGTTATTTCTTTTATGTCATTTATCCTTGGAACAGAATTTATTTTAACTTCATCCCTTATTCTTTGTTCCTTGTCCTTTTTCGCTTCTACTGAATTAAAACTTAAACCAATTATCGGCATAATTTTCCCTCCCTTTATTTTCCTTTCTTTTAAATTGATTGATGACTGATAATTAAATTTTTTATTTAAATAGTTAACCTATTTATTTTTAAATAGTTAACCTATTTATTTGTTAAATTATTTTAGGCTCTGTCAACTAAATTCTGGGAATTTTTGGAAAATTGAGATTGTATTTTATCGTTATGTCGATTTATCAAACCTTGAAAATGAAAAATCGAATACCTTCGCAGATTTCCATATTTAAGTTGGTTTAACTTGGCGGGGCCTTTAAATAACTACGCCATATCCAATTAATCTCCATCTACCAGAAAAAAGTTTTGATAATGCAACCTTTTCATTTTTTTCAAAACAAAAAGGAGTTTTTAAATTGATAGTAATCTCATCTCCTTTGACCGTCGAAATCACCCCAGTTGTTCTCATTGTTGCCAATGTAGCAAGGAGAGTATCACCAATTTTAAGATGACCAACCTCAAAATTTTCTTTAATTCCTATAACCCTTTTAAACAGATGAACTTTAACTTTCAGTTGATTTGTGCTTGGTGGCAATTTGCCTGGTAAACTTGCAATACTTCCAGAGAGTGCATCAGCTTTTGTTAGAGACGGATCGATTGTGGTTGAAATACCTGCAAGACCTCCTGGCTCAAGTTTTTCGAGATTTTTACCAGCTTTTTGTATGCCAACAATTTTGGTTTTAATAGGTTCATATTTTTCTTTAACCTTTATTCCAGGTTTAATTTCGATTTCATCTCCCACTTTCAATTCCCCTTGGACAAGAGAACCACCTATGACACCACCACATAGCTTTTCTATTGGTGTGCCAGGTTTGTTGACATCGAAAGACCTCGCTATCAAAAATTTAGGTATTTGTTTTGGATCCCGTTCCACAGGCTTCATAACCTCGTCTATTGTTTGTAGCAAAAAATCTAAATTAACCCTCATCCTCGCTGATACAGGTATAATTGGGGCGTTTTCAGCTATTGTGCCTTTGACAAAATCCTTAATTTGTTGATAATTTCGCATGGCTTGCTCTTTCGTAACGAGATCTATTTTGTTCTGCACAATCACAATTTTTTTTATATCAGCAATTTCTATCGCTGTTAGATGCTCTATTGTCTGTGGTTGCGGACATTCTTCGTTTGCAGCAATTACAAGCAATGCGCCATCCATAAGGGCAGCACCTGAAAGTACCGTTGCGATTAACGTTTCATGTCCAGGCGCATCAACAAAAGAAACCGTTCTTAAAGGGGTGCAATCAGAAAAACAATTTATGCATTTTTTTGTTAAAGAATATGCTTTCTCTCCCTTGCATTTTGGACATTTGTATATTGTCATATCAGCATAACCAAGACGGATCGATATACCTCTTTTTATCTCTTCAGAATGTGTATCTGTCCATTTTCCTGTCAAAGCTTCAGTAAGGGTCGTTTTACCATGATCTACATGCCCTACTACACCAATATTGAAATCAGGGATCAAGGCTTTGTCAAATTTTTCCTTTATTTCCACCACCTCAGATATTTCGAAGACTTTTCTATTTTTAATCGATATACATAATTGTGTAAATATGTGAAATATAAATTGATTTCTATAAATAACATGTGGTACATGTGGTTTAAGTTTGCATCATGGGTGCATCCTGGAACTTTTAAGTTAACTTTACATTTTCGTATAGTTGCTTATGTATATCCTTTTATCAAAACTACACAAAATAAAAACTCGAATGTCTTGTTTCGTTCTATTTTCCACATTTAATTGGCAACATAATTTAGCGATAATACATTCCAAGAAAAACGGACAAATATGTTAATTTGATCGCTTCCTATTTAATCGCTTCTCCGTCCATTACCATATTCTAAATTACCTCTACTACAACTTATTTTCCCTGTTTCCTTTCAACCTCTTTTATATTTATCCCATCCCTTTCCACTTCAAAATATTTTATTTTTTTACCAAGTCTTTTTGCAAGCTCTACATCTTCCTTTATATCATCTTCTATTGATCCTATTACCCATACCTCTGAAGATTTTCTTATTTGGTTAAATCTTTCATTTTCATCCGATACTTTCCTTTTTTCATCAGAAAGAATAGTCCGTGTTAGGTCCGCAACTATGTTGGGATACAAAGGTAGAAATCCCCTTTCTTTCGCTATGCTAGCAGCTTTGAAGCGCAGGTGAGAATTTTTCTTAGAAAAAGATATGTAAACACTTTTGATTTTTTCAGTCGAAGATCTCACATCCATACCATCACCTTTTAAATTTAACAGTTAGATCTACACATTTGAATTTTGGTTTTTAGAATTAATATTGGTTAGTTTTCTGACCATCCAACTTAATTATGGAATCTTGCCAGACAGAATTAAACTGGCGGAAATGGTTTCTAACAACATGAAAAATGATCGAAACCAAGCGAAATATTTATTTCTCCTATGTGAATTTCTTTTTATGGATACGGTGATTCTTACACACTCGGACTGCGATGGTATTTGCGCAGGAGCAATTGTACTCTCTAAATTTACGAATGCTAAAGTTTTTTTCACGAAACCTGTGTCTTTATATGATGATCTAAACGCATGCGAAGCAAGTCGAATCGTCATTGCTGATATCGCTATTACGCGCAGAGACATTTCCGATGTGCTCAAACTCTTGATAGAAAAAAGTAAAAGCTCCGAGATTTTTTATTTTGACCATCACCCTCTCCCAGAAGAGGTTAAGAAAAAATTGCAAAACACACTTTCGCTTTATCTCAATGAAGATTGTAGCACTTCAGAACTCGTTTATCGATATTTTCAAAACTCCCTTCCTCGTGAAAGGGTTTGGCTCGCAATATACGGAGCTATCGGCGATTACGAAGAAAAAACAGAATTCGTAGAACAGCATTTAAAACAATGGGATGTGCGAGCTTTGTATTTTCAAGCAAGCACGCTTTTTCTCGGCATAAAAGATGAAAAATTCGATGACTATGAAACGAAAAGGATGATTGTAAAGACCTTAGCAGATGGCAAAAACCCTTCGGATATTGAAGGTCTTGTGGAAGCGGCTAAAAAGGTTGCAAGAGAAGAATTTATTCTATATCAGCTAATAAAAAAGAACGCGAAAAAAATAGGGGAGGTTGGTTATGTAAAAGACCTTTACACTTTCGGCTTTCGTGGACCTTCTGCTCTTTTTGCAGCTACAACTACAAATAGTAAAATAGGTTTGGCTGTACATACAAGAAAAAATCACTTTGATATAACACTTCGCTCCCGAGATTACACATGTGATCTTAATAAGATAGCAGAGGATGCAGCAGAGGTTGTAGGTGGCTCTGGTGGTGGGCATCCGCATGCAGCCGGTGCGAGAATACCTTTAGATAAAATGGAAGCATTCATAGAAGAAATTAATCGGTTGTTAAAACAAAATCCAAACAAGAAAAATGTTTAATGATAGGAAGGTGTGATAGAAATGAATATTAAAGAAGGTAGGTTTGCAGTAAAATTAGCAAGGAAGGCGATAGAAGAATGGGTTATAAATGGAGAGCGTATAAAAAGGCCTGAAAAGTGTGAAAAAATTTTTTTAGAGAAAGCAGGCGCTTTCGTTACACTTCATACATATCCTCAAAAAGATTTGCGAGGTTGCATCGGTTTTCCTTACCCTTCTATGCCTCTTGTAGATGCTTTGATAGAAGCTGCTATACACGCTACGCAAGATCCGCGCTTTCCTCCTCTTGAGAGCAACGAATTGGATAAAATAATAGTTGAGGTTTCGATACTTACGCCACCAGAAAGAATTGTTGTTAGTAAACCGGAAGAATATTTGAAAAAAATAAAGATAGGAAAGGATGGTTTGATAATAAAAATGGGTTTGCATTCCGGTCTCCTTTTGCCTCAAGTAGCAACAGAGTATGGATGGGATGTGCAAACCTTTCTTGAACATCTTTGCCAAAAAGCATTCCTCCCAAGCGATGCATGGTTTTCATCAAAAGCTCAAATATTCCGCTTTCAAGCAGAAATATTCTCCGAGAAAAAACCAAGAGGAGTTATAGAAAAGGTCAAAGTTTAAAAAGCAAGTTTGGGTTAAAATCTCTTGTATCTTCTGAATATTGGTAAAACCCTGCAGAAAAATATCGAAGAAATAAAGAAAGAGTTTCTTTCTGAAATTTATAGAGAGAAATGGTACTCCTTTTTCGATAAAATAAAGGAAAATTTTTCTAAAGAGGTTAGGCGAATGCCAGAAATCACAAGAGAAAAAGCAATTGAAACTTTTTCAATTAGGTTTACTTATGATACGCAAAAGATAGAGGGTTCAAAACTGACATTAAGGGAAATATCTCAACTTCTTGAAAAGGGTATTAGCCCCAAAGCCAAATCTTTGCATGACATTAAAGAAACAGAAGCACATTACAAAATTTTTCACGAAATGCTTACTTAATTATAAGAAAGATTTATCTTTACAAATTATTTTGTACTGGTATAAAAAACTGTTTGAATCTACCAAACCTGAGATAGCGGGAAAAATAAGAAATCATCAAGTAACTATTTCATGAAGTAAATTTATGCCTCCGTTTCCGTCTGAAATTTATCCTTTACTGAGAGAATTTTTCAGGTGGTATTATAAAAACAAGAAAAAGTTACATCCTGTAGAATTAGCAGCTTTGGTGCATTTGAAATTTGTAACAATACATCCATTTACCGATGGTAACGGAAGGATAAGTAGACTGATGATGAATTTTATTTTGCATAAACATGGCTATCCTTTATTAAATATCCCTTATGAAAAAAGAGCCGGTTATTATAATGCCTTGGAAAGGGCACAGATTAAAAAGATGGATGGAATCTTTGCAATGGTTTTTCAGAAGATACATCAAAGAAAATAAAAGATATTTAAAATAAGTGCTTTGGCCAAGAGTTCTTCTAAAATTTTGAATAGGATAAATGCGAAATTAAAAGTAAAAATTTCAAGCATAAAATTTTAATCACAGAATCATAAAATTATTGATTGCCCATGAAAATCGAAACATATGATTTTTTCTCGCGCCAAATTCCATATCTTGGCGTCAAAAAACAGGAAAAACTTGGAAAGGCAAAGGCTGTTGTGGTAGGTGCGGGTGGATTAGGTTCGCACGTAAGCGAAATGCTCATACGCATGGGTTTTGGTTATGTCCGCGTAATAGATCGTGACCTTGTCGACGAAACAAATCTCCATAGAACTTCATTGTATACAAGGGAAGATATAGGAAAATCAAAGGTTTTTGTTATCTCAGAAAAATTGAAAGATTTGAATCCAGAAACTCGTATAGAAGGCATAACAGAAACCTTGCATATTTACAACGCTGAAAAACTGGTTTCAGACTTCGATGTTGTGCTTGATTGCACAGACAATATGGAAACACGTTATGCGATCAACAGGTTTTGCATTAAAAATAAAATACCATGGATTTACGGTGCTGTTTTACGAGATGAAGGTTTTTCTTCCACTTTTTCTCCTGAAGGCAGGCCTTGTTTTGCATGTTTATATCCTGAGATGCCAAGAACAATGGAAACATGTGCTCAAGTGGGTGTAATACCGACAATTATTGGAATCATCGCTTCTTGGCAGGTTACAGAAGCTTTAAAAATTGTCACAGGCCTTGGTAAAATTAGATACGGGCAACTTTTTCATGTGTCGCTTGAACGCCCTTTATTCGAATTTCTCAAAATAAAGCCAAGGGAGGATTGTGAGGTATGCAGAGCCTAAAAGCACCTCAGAAAAAAATAATAATCAAATATGGAGAACTTTGGCTGAAATCAGAACCTGTTCGTAGGCGATTTTTGAAAGCATTAGCAGAAAATATAAAAGCACAATTGAAGGGGAAGACAACATCGATTAAACTCAAAACAACGAGAGATATGCTAATTCTTAAAAGTGAAAAGGATGTGAAAGATGTTTTGAAAAAAGTTTTTGGTATTTCTTGGTTTGCGGAGGCGTATGAAGTAGGGAAAAATAAAGAGGAGATTGCGAATGCTGTGCTCGAAATAGCCAAGACCATCTCTCCTTACCAAACCTTTGCAATTAGAGCCAAAAGAAGCGATAAAAAAATTCCTTTCACGAGCAAAGAAATTGAAAATGAGATGGGATCGATTGTAAAAAGGAAGGTTGACCTTTCAAACCCAGACGTTAACATTTACATAGAAATGAGAAAAGAAGGTGTTTATGTCTTTTCAGAGAAGATAAGAGGCGCGAGCGGTTTGCCTTATGGTGTAAGTGGTTGTGTGCTTTCTCTTATCTCAGGAGGTATAGACTCGCCTGTTGCAAGTTGGATGATGATGAAAAGAGGTTGTGAAGTTGTTTTTCTTCATTTTGATCCTGAATTTTTTTCAAAAGGAAACGAAAAAGAAAAGATTAAACTCATCGTGGAAAAGTTGCGCGCATATTCTCCTCGAAAACTTTCGCTTTACATTGTGCCTTTCGGCGAGATACAAAAAGAAATAGTTGGAAAATGCGAAAGGCGTTTGACATGTGTGCTTTGCAGAAGAATGATGTATAGAACTGCGGAGGAGCTTGCAAGAAAAATAGGCGCGAAGGCTTTGGTTACTGGAGAAAATCTTGCTCAGGTCGCATCGCAAACCCTTGATAATCTTTTTGTTGAGAATGAAGTTTTGCGCATACCAATCTTCAGACCGTTGATAGGTTTTGACAAGGAGGAAACAATTGCAATAGCAAAAAACATAGGGACTTATGAAACTTCAATTGGCATAGGTTGTTGTGCGCTTTCTCCTGAAAAACCAATCACAAAGGCCGAAATAGAAAAGATTAAGAAAGAAGAAAAACACATAAAAAATATTAAAAATCTTGTTAAAAAAGCAATTGAAAAGTCAGAGAGAATTGTCATATAATTTTTTAAGGTGGTGGTACTTTGCTTTATAATTTCAGGATTTGCAAGTCTGGGACCTTTCATGCAGAGCCAAGAAAAAAATTAAAACTTGATCTTCTCCAAATCAGCAAGAAGATGAAAGCCATCGAAATTTCAAATAAGAAATTTGAGATTAAGGTAAAGACGAAGGCAATTTTAGTTCTTGAGAGCGAAGGCGTGAAAATTATGATATACCCATCTGGTAAAATCTTGATTAGCGGATGCGATGAAGGCGAAAGCGAAAACATAGCTTTTGAGATAATCAAAAAAATCGAGGAGGAAATTTGATGAAAAAGTTTCACGCCCTTTTCATTGGCCGCTTCCAACCTTTTCACAATGGTCATTTGAAAGTTATAAAAAGCATTTTGAAAAAAGGCGGTAAAATAACTATTGTAATTGCTGGTCCTAAAAAGATTGATGAAAAAAATCCATTTTCTTTTAGCGAAAGGGAAAGGATGATAAGAGATGTTTTGAAAGAAGAAGGAATAAAAGATTATAGAATATGCAAAGTTGTGGATGTTGATGACGATGAGAAATGGATCAAGAAAATTCTTAAACTTGGTAAATTCGATGTGGCTTATTCGCGAAATCCATGGACTATCCGCTGTTTGAAAATGGCAGGCATCCCTGTAAAAAAACATAAATTTTACAAACGATATTCTCAGTGCGGGAGGGAAATAAGAAAAAGGATTGAAGAAAGTAGAGAGTGGAAGCACCTTGTTCCTAAAAAAGTTTATGAATACATAGTTTCAAGAAAATGAAATTAAATTAGCAGATGACCATACTCATCGATTTCACCGAGTCTGATCCTCGTTGATGATATTCGTTTTCCGTCATCTGCAAGAATATGAGGAACACCTATAATGTAAACTTCATAAAGATCGCTTGCTCTTCTTTTCAAATTAATTTTATATGCTTTTTGTAAACAATCTTGGCCTGTTATTATAGAGTCTGTTTGATCTTTGTATTTGCAATTGATACAATCTTCTTCTCTATCTAATGGTATAATTTCAAACCTTCCTTCATAAATAGAGAGAATTCCTTCCAATTTTTCTTTCCTTTTTTCGTATGATTGAATTAATTCCTTTCTTATTTTCAGTTGGGCATTTATGTAATCATCAGTTGTAAGTTTTATTACTACATACTCCGACAGTCTAAAAGCAGTTTTTAGTAACCTTTCATGGCCTCTATGGAAAGGAGAGAAAGTACCACCAACACATGCACACTTAAATAAACGAGGTTTTAAGTCTATATAAGAAAGATCTTCAGAGGCTAAAATTTCCATATTTAAAATTAGCAGAAAATTTTAAAAGGTAATTTTTATCTTGGTTTCTTTTATACAACTCTCAAATTTTATTTTGTTGGTTCTTAATTTTTGCTTTCAATTTTGTTGAAGATAAAGGTTCTCCATCCTTTCCATGTACAAGCGGAATCTCGATAATAGTGAGTGGTTTTAAACCGTAATCTTCTCTTAGAATATTTATGCCCCTAGCACCAAATATCGTTTTTTCGCTGACTATTATCGCTTCTATCCCTGTGTTTGGATCCAAAACTTCCGGCCCAAAGAAATTATCTAGCTTTGTAATTTTATACCGATTTTTACCGATTTTTTTCGAAGATAAAAAGCGAACAAGATTTTTCTTTCTTTTATCAAACGGGTTTACATTCCGTTTACCCTTTCTCATCATGTATTCATCGCTTGTCAAACCTATGTAACAGAAATCGGCGACTTCAAAAGCTTTTTTGATCAGCGCTTCGTGTCCTTTGTGAATGATATCGAATGTCCCTCCAAAACATGCGATTTTAAATTTTCTTTTCATGACTCGTTTTATATTTTTGTAAAGGAATTAAAAAGATTTGGAAAAGCGTTTCTAATTAATTTCTGAGGGGTGGTATTCAATAATTCTTATTTTTTGCAACCCACCCGATTCTTCTTTTGAGATTTTTATTATACCATCTTTGTAATCTTTAAAAAAGATTTCAGCTTCTTTCGCTATGTCCACATCAGTTAATTTGAGATCTGGTTCTTTTTAAATTTATTATACAAATAAGACCAAAAAGTTTATGGAAATTAGAAGATGCGGAAATTTCCAAAAAATATTGATAGTTTGGGCAATAAACCATCAAATATTTAACCAATAACGAATTATTAATAATATGCTCAATGAAATTTTGATTGTTACCATTTCGCTTTTCACAATAGTAGACCCTATTGCTGCCGTGCCTGTGTTCATCTCGTTTTTCGGAGGATTGCCCAAAGGAAAACAAAGAAAAGCTGCAATAGAAATAGTAGTTGCTGCATTCATTATTTTGCTTATTTTCGCTCTTGCTGGTTTAGCGCTTCTTACTTACTTAAATATTTCCATTTATTCGTTCATGATAGCAGGCGGCATTCTCCTTCTCTATCTTTCTTTTGAGTTTCTTTTGGGCGAACTTCCAAAGAGTAGAAGCATAGAAGTAGAACCAAGTTCAGCTATAGTTCCATTAGGAACCCCTCTATTAGCAGGACCGGGTGCTATAACCTCTGTTATATATTTTTCACATGTCTACGGCTTTTTCATCACTTTAATGGGTATAATGCTTGTTTCGATCATCTCCATCCCAATTTTCCTTGAGAGCACAAAAATAAAAGCAGTGCTCGGTAAAAATGGCCTGAAAGTTGTAAATCGAATAATGGGGCTTATAACAGCGGCGATAGCTATCAGTTTTATAGAAAAAGCATTGATAGGGTATGGCATATTGAAAGCTGTTTCTGTTATTTAAGTTTTGAGGGTTCCTTTTTCCGTATGTCCGTTCATCAAATACGCTAATCATGTCGTTAATTAAACTACGTTTTCGTGGTAAATTTTGGTTTCTAAATTTACATATTTAAAAATATTTAGCTATTAATATAAAATTTGTACATCTTTATATATTTAAATATTTTAAAATAGTTAAATTTATAAATATGTTCATATAAAATATAAATTACCCTTCATGGGATTAAAGGCGAAAATTAAAATAAGGGGTGAATGGGATATGGAGATTGACACCACAACAGATTTTGACTCCCATCAAGCTCAAATAATGGTATTTGGCTGTGGTGGGGGTGGAAGCAATACAATAACAAGACTTACAGAAATGGACATAAAGGGAGCGATAACCATCGCTGCGAATACAGATGCAAGACATCTCGCAATTACAAAGGCGCACAAGAAACTTTTGATAGGAAAAGAACTCACAAGAGGGCTTGGTGCAGGAGGTTATCCAGAGATTGGAAGGAGGGCCGCAGAAGAATCAAGGGAGGAAATAAAAAGGTTGTTGACCGGATGTGATCTTCTTTTTGTTACATGCGGCCTTGGTGGCGGAACAGGAACAGGTGCTGCTCCAGTGGTAGCAAAAATTGGCAAAGAATTGGGTGCAATAGTCATTGGTGCGGTTACACTGCCTTTCAAGATGGAAGGTGCAAGAGTAGGGAAGGCAGAAGATGGTTTGATGCGTCTTAGGGATGCATGTGATACGGTCATAGTTATAGAAAATCAGAAGCTTGTGCAACTTGCTGGCAACAAACCATTAGCAGAAGCATTCGCTGTAGCCGATAATTTAATAGCAACGATGATAAAAGGCATAACAGAAACGATTTCTCAACCTTCCTTAGTAAATCTTGACTTTGCAGATGTAAAAACAATAATGCATTCAGGTGGCGTCGCAACCATAGGTGTGGGAATATCTGATACAAAGAACAGGGCTTATGAAGTTGTTGAACAGGCTTTGAAAAACCCATTGTTAGATGTTGATTACGAAGGTGCAACAGGCGCTTTGGTCCAAATAATAGGCGGCGAAGACATGACTCTAGAAGAAATCAACATCATAGGAGAGACCATTTCCAAAAAGATGAATCCCGATGCAATGGTCATGTGGGGTGCAAGAATATTACCAGAATTTAAAGGAAAATTACAGGCAATAACGATAATTACAGGTGTAAAATCACCTTACATCATGGGCAAACCACAAGAAGTTAAACATGCGTTGTCCGCGGCCCAAAGCTTCTCCAAGGAGCTTGGTATCAGAGTTTATGCTTGACGTGGGCGAGGAGTGTAGTTACAAGGAAAAAAGGAGTTTACTCGGGGAGGGCAGGACAGACAACATCCTGTCCTCCTTTTGGTTTTTGATGAATGGAAAATTATTGGAAGCAAATGAATTAAACTTTTATTATTTCACAAGCAGCCTTTCTCAATCTATTCATTATTGCAAACCCCAAACCTTTTTCTTTGACACCCTCTGCTATAATTATGTCAACGCCTTTTTTATCGAAAACTCTCAAAGTTTTAAATAAATTTTTTGCTATTTGCAAATCACTTGAACCAACAAACTTAACAATATTCGCATCATATTTATGAGTTTTTTGTGTGGTCATAACGCCAACTACCTTCCCTTCTTTTCTGTATTTTTTAACAAGCATTCGAATTTTTTTGACAACTTTTTCACACCTTCCTTCCACAAGTATCAATTTGGCTTCTGGTGCGTAATGCCTATATTTCATACCAGGTGATTTTGCAACTCCTTTGAAGCCTTTACCTTTAATATATGGAGGTATGTTAATCGATCCTAATACCTTTTCCAACTCTTCCAACGTTACGCCACCCGGCCTTAATAAGGTTGGGGGTTCTGTGGTGAGATCCAAAACTGTTGATTCCACTCCAATTTTTGTTTTGCCTCCATCGATTATCGCTTCTATTTTTCCGTTGAGGTCGTGCAAAACGTGCGAAGTAGAGGTTGGGCTAGGTTTTCCAGAAAGATTTGCCGAAGGAGCGGCTATGGGAGTGTGGGATTTTTTGATTAATGCCAAAGCAATTTCATTTGCAGGCATGCGTATGGCTATTGTGTCTAAACCACCAGTCGTGATTTTCGGAACTTTTTTGGCTTTTTTTAACACGAGCGTCAATGGGCCAGGCCAAAATTTTTGCACAAGTTTTTTCGCTTTTTTGGGAACACATTTTGCAAGTTTGTATATATCATTCTTTTCAGCAATATGAACAATTATAGGATTGTCAGGAGGCCTGCCTTTTACTTCGTAAATTCTTTTAACAGCTTTCGAGTTTAGCGCGTCTGCTCCCAGACCATAAACGGTTTCGGTTGGAAATGCCACAAGACCTCCTTCCCTTATAATTTTAGCCGCTAAGGCGATCGCTTTCGCTTTTAGTTTTTTGTCTTTCACTTTCAACAATATGGTTTTCATGATTAGATTTTTAGTGAAAGTTTTATTAATAGGTCTAAAAGGAGGGGGCGGACGGCAGAATCATATTATCTTTTCCAAATAAGAGAATTGTGCATGTTAAAAATATGAACACACATCTCCAAACTACCATCTAAAATAGTCCATTTCATATCATAGTCGGATTTGTGTTTGTACTCAAATGTGGTTGAATATTCTGAACTTACAATATAATCCGATAGAGAAATGGTCTCGGTTTTGCCCTTCTTGGATTTATATCTATCTTCTGTTATTTCATCTTCAATACGTTTATCTTTGCTTATCTCTAATTTGAATACCTCATGGGCAGGTGGCATATAAGACTCCTGTTTCGTTGATGTCGAGACCCTCCATAATTCTTTTCCTTCTAGATTATAAGCATAAAGATGACAATCCCATGAACCAACTAAAAGTGTATTTTTGTATAGAACAGGCGGGACCATTACAGGATTTATCTTCTTTTTCCATATCTCATGGCCTTCAAAGTCTACAAGATAAAGAAAACCATCCTCGCTAATCAGATATATACCTTTCTCGGAGATTGGGGGTTTTTGCCATGTAGAAGGGCCGGAAAGTCGATATCTCCAAAGTTCTTTACCTTCAAGTGTTAGGGCATACAATATACCTTCTCTTGCGACAAAGTAGATAACATTTTTATAGATCACAACATTACCTGAATTTCCATATTCACCTGTTCTGAATCTCCATTTATCCTTGCCTGTGTTAGCATCTATTGCGTAAAGAAAATTGTCAAAGGAAGCGAAATATAGTATGCCATCTTCGATAAGAAGTGGGAGATTGTTCATTATTTCCCCTCCTGTTCTAAAACGCCATATTTCTTTCCCTGTATTCGCATCAAGACAGTACATGTTTCCATCATGAGAACCTATATAAACTTTTCCATTCCATATCTGAGGACAAGAGCCTATAAGTCCACCTGTTTTGAATCTCCAAATTTCTTTTCCTGTCTGGGCATCTAGAGAATACACATATCCATCACATGAACCGAAATATACTTTACCTTCCTCGACGTTAGGAGAGCCAAAAACTTTGTCGCCAGTTCTGAATCTCCAAATTTCCATACCATTTTTTACATCGATACAATACAGATAATAATCATAGCTACCGATATACAACTTCCCATCTTTCACTATGGGACAAGAACCAAATATCATCCCATCTGTTCTGAATCTCCATATAACTTCACCATTCTCTATTTTCACTGCATAGACGTAACCATTTGCCTCACCAAAATAGGCAATACCATTTGCTACAAATGGTGTTGTAGTTATACTCCCCCCTCTAGTCACTTTTAACATCCTATCAAATTTTTTGATTTTCTTCACAGAGAAATCTTCTAATTCAAGATTAAAATCTACAGTTTCGAAACCACCAAACTCAAAATCCATCTACTCACCTTAATTGACCATCTTACCATATGGTGTTGTATGAGTGCTTACTTTCTTATATTATTTAAGATTAAAAGCATTTAAAAAAGGATTTAAAATTACTCGCTTATATTTAACTCGAATATGTAAATTATCTTTTTAAGATAAATTTTTTAATTAACAGTTCACCAAAAAACTGACCTTTATCACCATTATAAAATTCAAAAACATGCGGAAACTATTTATACTTGAAGAAAAAATTTATCATATGCATCATTCTGAAACTTTCTCAGCTGAGGAAATAAATGTTTTATTAAAAGTAGAAGCACTTTTGAAAAAACTTTATGAGCATGATGTGCCTAAATTGAAAAAAAGCCTCACCCGCATCTCAAATAAAAAATTTCGATACGGCAAAAAATCCAAGGTAAAGAAAGAGAAAGAATACAAGAGTGTTGCTTCTTCAAATGCTGATTACCTTTCTTTGCTTAAAGGAAAGGTTTATGAATGTCAGGAAAAATCAAGCGAGAAACAGCCATATGTCTCATTTTCTTCTGAAATTAAATTGTTTGATATCCCCCTCGATTCCGCCTTTGAAAAAATAAAAGAAACTTTTTACGAAATTGCAAACAAAATAGATGAAAATCTAGGGAATGCAAAAGTATTGGAAAATGTATTCAATCAAAATGATTTCGATGTTTACAAAAAAGCCAATATTGTTAAAATAGAATATGAAAACCCCATATTCATAAATAACCAATGGACTTATCAAAGGATATTCATAAAGAATGAGAAAGATGGGCTTTCTGTTTACGAATTGACAATGGCTAAAGCGAAAGAAGGCGTTTTGGAGACAAAAACAAGATATGATGAGAAGTTCGATACCTATTACTTTTATCTTTTAAATGGTGTAAGAGATGGAGAAAACAAGGCTTATTGGGAGGTTTGGGTAAATGGCAAAATAGTTGAAGATGCTCTTGATAAAACTAAGCTTAAAAAAGGCGATGTAATAGAATGGAGATTGGCAAATGAAAGGGAGCAGGCATGCGGCGGTGGATATGTGCAGGACATTTCTCTTCAAAATAATTTAGGAATGCTTGTTTATGAAAAATTTTACCAACCTTTGTTTTTCAAACCTTATTTTCAACCTCTTTTTAGGGATGTACATTATCGATGAATATCGAAATGACTAAAACGCATGAAAATGAAATTTCGACCCCTATAACATACTTAGTATTTAACTAGCAAGTTTGGCGTAAAGAAATTTGACACATACAACTTAGCTATTATTTTTTCAAAAATTTGAAGCACTCAAATTGCGAGAACATGAAAATTTAAAATTAAAAAATCAAGTTTTGTATATGATAACACGCGTGAAACTTGTAAATTGGAAATCGCATCTTGAGTCGGAGTTTTTGTTCTCAAGTGGTGTTAATGCACTTGTTGGTATAATGGGTAGCGGAAAGACGAGTGTTATGCAGGCGATAGCTTTCGCTTTGTTCGGTACGCTTTCAAGTATACGCTCGAAAAAAATGAGCGTAGAAGATCTAATAATGAATAAACCTGAGAAGAAGAGTTCAGCCACTGTTGAATTAGATTTTGTGGTGAATGGGAAAACATACACTGTTAAAAGGACCATAGAGAGGGGTAAAGGTTCTTCCGCAGAATTATTTGAAGATGGCAAGCGTATACAGACAGGTTCGCAGGCCGTCACAGAAGAGATTGAGCGAATTTTGGGTATGGATTACGAGCTTTTTTCAAGGGCGATATATTCAGAGCAGAATGCACTCGAATATTTTTTGCAACTTAAGAAAGAGCAAAGAGTAAAACAAATAGATAATATGCTGAAGCTTGATCTCTACGAAAAAGTTAGAGGATCTTCGACGAATATATGTAATAAACTTTCAACTAGTATAGAAGAGAAAACTCGTTTGATAAAAGATATTAAAGAAAAGAATTTGGACGAGAAGATTTCATATTTAGAAAAAGATATTGAGGAAAAAGAAAAGGAAAAGGATGTCAAGTTAAAAGAACTTTTGGCAAGCAAAGAAAAAGAAAAAGAACTTTCTGAGAAGGTCAAAGAGTACGAAAAATATCAGGAGGAGCTTAATCTAATTTTAAGAAAAGGTGATGCATTAGAGTCCAAGCTTGCTGAAATGAAAAAGCAAATAACATCAAACAAATTGAAATTAAAGGGTATAAAAATAGATAAAAGTATTTTGAAAAAGTTGGATGATGAAATAGAAAAATTAAGCATAGAAAAGGAGGAAAAATCAAAAGAAATCCAGAGGTTGAGAGATGAGGTTTCAGAAAAAAACGGAATGATGTGTAATTTGCGCGAACAGATAAATGAGATGAAAGAACGTATTGCAAATTTCAAAAAAATTGAAAGAGAAATGGAAAAAATTGAAAAGGAGTTGGGCGAAAAACCAGAAAAGGTGATTGAAGAAATAGAAAAGAATGTTAACGAATTGGAAAGGAAGGTTTACACTTTAGAAGCCGAGAAGAAGGAAATGGAAAAAAGTTTAGATGAATTGAAAAGTGCAAAAGATAAATGTCCTGTTTGTGACGCACCGCTTTCTTATGAAAAGAAAAACTTGCTTTTGGAACATCGCAAAACCCATATAAAAGAACTTGAAAGGAAAATTAGAGAGGGTCATGAAAACTTAGAAAAAGGGAGAGAAAGGATGAATGAGGTAAGAAGGAAGGTAGAACAATATAAGGAAATGAAGAAGGAAGCGGTTGAAATTGAAAAACTTCAAAAAACTTTGAATGATAGTGAAAGGAAAGTTAAAGAAATTTTGGAGTCAATAGAAAAAATTAGCGAAACGATAAAGAAAATAGAAGAGGAAGATGAGATCTTGAATAAAAAGCTTGAGGACAAGAAAAAGGAGCAGAACAAAATGGAACATTTGATGGAAATTAAGGAAGAAATTGAAAGAATGGAAAAAGGAATGAAAGAAACGAACGAGGTTTTGAATAAGAATAAAAAACAAAGGAAATTGCTTGAGAGTAAATTGAAAGGAAAGGATATACATGCATTGAGGGAAGCACTTCGAGAGGCGGTTGCTAATATACGCAGTTTGGAAACGAGAATAGATAGCATTGAAGAACAGTTAAAAGAGAAAAAATCTCATCTTGAGGAATTAAAGAAGGATAAAAATATGCTTATTGAATACGAAAAAGAAGTGGAAGTTTTTGAAAAAGCGAAAAAATCAATGGAAAATTTTGTGGAAGTGTTAAAAAATACACAAATTCAATTAAGAGATGAATTTCTTAAAACGGTTAATGATTCAATGAACAGCGTATGGGCTGAACTTTATCCTTATGGGGATTATAAAGGCATACGTATGAAAATAATGGAAAAGGAAAAAGATTACATTTTGGAGTTGCAAAGTACAAAAGGTTGGGTTAACGTTGAACTTGTTTCAGGAGGTGAACGTTCGCTTGCATGCCTTGCTATGCGTATTGCATTTTCTCTCACTTTTATGCCAAATCTTCGCTGGCTTATCTTAGATGAGCCTACGCATAATCTCGATGCAAATGCAATTGAGCATTTTGGTTGTGTTTTGCGAGATAAAATGGGTAATATCATAGACCAGGTTTTTCTTATCACACACGAGGAGCGACTGTCTGATTACATCACAGGCTCGACTTATCGCCTCGAGCGCGACAAGGAGAGCGACGGCGTGACCAAGGTCATGGAACTCTGAATTTATATAAATGAAAAAACAAAGTTAAATTATGAGGAAACTCTGGCTGTCAGTTTTAATGCTGCTTTTTTTCATTCCATTTTCAGCATCGGCACAAAAAAATGACACGCAATTCCTTTTGTCAATAGTTCGTACCATAGCCTTCCCACAACCCTATTCCTGGACAACCGCTGTTGCGATAGGCAACCTGACACACGATCCGGGGAATGAAGTAATGATAGGAGCAGGAACAGGCTATGATGTATCCCCCATCAGAGGCAAAATTTTTACCTTTAACCTAAATGACGATAGTATATCGACTCTCTGGACTCATACCGGACCTGCAGAAGAATATGTAATGGGTCTTGACATCGGAGACGTCGATGGCGACAACGATAATGAGGTAATTGCAGGCTACAGAAAAAGCGAATCTGGGCAGAAAGCCATGGCGGAACTGTTAGATAACGAAGGTAATCTTATATTGAGTTATGAGTCCAGCCTCAGTGACTATATCAGGACAGTCCGCATAGGAAACATGACTGACCATCCAGGCAATGAAATCTTCCTGGGGTCAAATAAGGGCTGGGCTGTCTTACTTAATTCTTCAGGTGGCTTGATATGGGAAAAACAAATCGGCAATTTGGTTAATTTACAGAACGGAAGGATAGCTGACATTGACAATGACGGACAGAACGAGATAATTGTTGTTGGGGGATGGGGTGGTTATGGGAATGTTCGTGTCCTTAACAAAACTGGCGGTGAAAAATGGAGAGTGCAACTTTGTGAGGATGCGATGGGTGTTGGCGTAGGAGAAATCGACCAGCAAAGTCCGGGTCTGGAAATAGCTGTTGCTTGTGCATTGAGGAAAGATGTTGCAGGAAACCCATTATTCGGTTCCAATAACGTGAGCCTTGTAAGCTCGCAGGGAACAATACTATGGCAAATCCCTTATCACACACAGGTGTGGTCAGCGACAATAGGTGTCATAGACGGTAAGGTATAAATGAGATATTGATCGGCTACGGAAATCATGATGTCCAACCACCGTCCGAAAACTATTACGGTGGGGTTGCTGCTTTGGACAAAAAAGGAAATGTTATAGTCGATTTAAGGTTGCCAAGCTCGGTCAAGTTTTTGGAATTAGGTGATGTGAACAACGACGGAAAAAATGAAATCTTGGCGAGCTGCGATTGCGGCAAGGCCTATGTAATCGCCGCGATTCCGAAGCCAGATCTTGTCGCCTACTACGCTCTGGAAAACTCGTTTGTTGACAGTTCCTTTTATCAAAACCACGGTACTGCTTATGGCAATCCTGTATTCGAGACCGGGAGATCGGAGCAGGCCTCAGACTGGATGGAGTTGACGATTGTGTACAGACGGCTGCAAACAACGTCCTTGATAATGAGTACTCAGGTACCGTTGTGGCATGGATAAAAACATCAGCTGGCAGCGCACAGGCTATTGTTAGCTACACAACTTCGTCCACTCTATCCAGCAACTATGTATGGCGCGTGAGAAACAACGTCCTAGAAATGGCTTGGAACTTTGCAGGAGGCGGTGGGAACTGGAACCTGATAAATGGCACCACCCCCGTCAACGACGGCAAATGGCATTATGTCGTTTTCGTTTCCGACAGCCTCAACAGGAACAAAATCTATCTTGACGGCATCGAGGAGGCAACCATGTTCACGAGCACGGGCAGCAGCATCAATGATCGCGGCTGGACCGATAATATAGACAGCGTAGGCAGATATAATCACCACATAAATCTCGGCTGTCTTAACAGGGGCGTTTCTCCCACCAATTTTTTCAACGGGACGATAGACCATATAAGGATATGGAATAGAGCGCTGACATCCGAAGAGATAAGGACATTGCTTGCAGATATCAATGGCGATGACAGCGTTGACGTTTCAGACCTTGCCCTCGTCGCAACCAATTCAGGCAAAACCTCTGACTTCGATCCGGCAATAGACACGGTCCGCAACGGCCAAATCGATATATATGATATCGTCTTCGTCGCCAGCAGGTTTACGTGAAATTTATTATCCACAAAAGCAATAATTAGGAGCAGAGGGCAATGAAACGAGCGTTTCTAGTGCTTTTCGCGGTCTTTTTTGGCGCTAGTGCCCTCCCTTCTTTTTTTCGCAGAATATGGGCACGATGACGTTGCACCTCCTTATAACGCAGGAATTCCGACGTTCACATACCCTGATGGCACGCTCTATGGCAGCTTTTCAGCAGAAAAACTTCACTATTGCAGCACGTTCGTTCATTTTCTCGATATTGGCTTGTAAACTTAAAAAGCTGACTTGTAGCGCCGTTTTTCAAATAATAGTTTGACGCATATCGGTTTTATTTTTCATCAATAGTGTATACAGAGTTCACTTTTGTTTTTAACCCTCACTTTCAGAAAATTAACACAAATATATATTTTATAATATATATTTTTGAAATAATATTTTATAAAATATTTATTTAATTAAAAATAATAAAAAATATATATTCTAAAATAAACTTAGAAAAATATCATTTTTAATAGATACATAAGATTTATATAACCAACTGCCATTATTTTATACATGGCTGAAAGTGAACAGAAAGAGAAATCGATATTAGGAGATTTATTTTTAAGGGATAAGCCAACTAGGATACTCCTTGCTTTGAAATCCGCGAGAGATCGTTCAAAACCTTCTGTGTATGCCACGCTTCTCTCGAAAGAAGCGGATTGTACATATTCACATACGATAAAAATATTGAATATTCTTCAGAAAGCGGGCTTGGTTGTTTTTGATAAAAAGGGTAGGATAAAACAAGTAAAGCTTACAGACGATGGTTTGGATGTGGCTCACAACATGGAAGCTGTTAAAAGAAAGGTCGACCAACTTGAGGAAAAGTTTAGAAAGCAAATAAAAGTGGCTGGTAAAAAGGAAAAAAAGGCCGAAAAGAAATAAGAAAGAATAGAATTAAATGGACTGATCATTTTGTGTTATTTTTGAATGATTTTTTCTTCCAGGAAACCGCCTGAAAAGGTAAAATTATGTCAAAAAAAGCAAACTTTATTTAACTTTAATTTCATAAAAACTATGTCCGAAAATACTTCTTTTCGGACAAAAAGCATACATCTTTATATTTTATGAGATATAAATACTAAAAAAGAGGGTTAAAATGGCCAGGAAATTGCCGAGGTTTCTTACGATTCAAGAGGTCCAAGCCATGTTAAAGGCTTCGGAAGAGAACGAAAGGGATAATATACTTCTCAAAACCCTTTTTTACTTAGGTTTGAGAAATTCAGAGGCTATGTCATTAAATATAGAAGATATCGATATACCAAATCGTATAGTAAAGGTTGTCCAAGGAAAAGGCAAAAAAGATAGATATGTACCCATTCCTACTAAAGAATTTGCGGAAGAATTGCAGCGCTATATCGGAGAAAGGCGCACAGGAAAACTATTCTATATTTCGGATAGACATATAAGGCGCATAGTAAAGAAATATGCGATAAAAGCGGGTTTAAGAAAACCTGAAGAAATTCACCCCCATACCCTTCGTCATTCTTATGCTACATTTCTTCAAAATCAAGGTACACCGATTAATATCATTCAAGAGATACTTGGGCATGCAAGAATAGATACCACAACTATTTACGTTCATCTTGCTATGGAAAAGAAAAGGGAATTTGTGGAAAAAGCTTTTGAATTCCAAAAAATCGGCTAACGTCGCTTTATTTTTATATGCACAGATTGTTTAAACAGATGTTTAAACTCACGAAAAATAGTTTTTAATTTGTATCTAATTAAAAATATATAAAATAAAAAATACATTTAAAAATATTTTTTATTAAAAATATTTTATAAAATATATACTAAAAAATATATTTTATGAATATTATTTTTGAAAAAGTGAGAGTTTTTTTAAATTTGACCATGTAATTTTTAAGGTGGTGAGAAGGAAAAGTAGAATATAATGTGGCCTACGTATATCGTTTTTTAAGATTAATCAAAAACTAAAGAAGCGTTAAAGAAAATGAAAAAGTTACATCTCTTATGTTATTTCACTCTTTCTTCTCGCTTTTGCCCCCACCTGAACCAATGGCAAAACCTGCAAGTGCAATGATAACTCCGATAAAGGCTACACCTATCCAAACCAAAAAGTACTCAGGAGCAGAAAGTGAGAATAAATATCCACCTATTATTCCAACAAGCAATAACACCGCTCCTACAATTATTAAAATTGCTGTTAGTGTGGAATTGGAAACCATATTAATTAATCATTTTTGGCATTTAAAAATATTTTTCACTCGCTTGCAAAATTTAAAAACCAAAATTTAAAAACAATCGCTAAATAATTTGAATATGTTTGAGATAATAAGCATCCATTTATATATTTACTTTATCCTTATAATAGTGATTTTCACAGGTTATATGTTTTTTAGAAAATACAGGCATGAAAGTGAAAGATTCATAAGAAAAAACGCTGAAGATACAATGAAGATAAAAGCTAAGCAGTATCGCCATAAAAATCGATAGCATATTAGAATGGCAAATGCACCATCCACAACAAGAATAAAAAACTTATTTTCAAAAAATAAATGTGAAGCTTATGGTAAAAATAACGTTAGATCACTCCGCCCTAATCTTTCACCATCGGCATCCTGTAATAAAAGAGTTGAAAGAGCTTGAAAAAAAGGGCAAAATCGAGCTTTATCATGCAGATAATTTAAGAAGAGAGCTTGAAAAACTCAGCACCACAGAAGAAAAAATATACCATAAACTTAGGGAAATGGTGTTTGGGAAACCACAGGCAGATTTAACCTTAATAGAACATGGGGATTTATGCCTTTTGGTAAATCATCTCAAGTCAGGTAGGGACTACTTCGTTACCCTTGACGCAAATAGGTATAAAAATCTCAAAGGGCACCCAAAAATTAAAATAAGGTTTGCTGACGATGTTTTTCTTAAAGAAATCCAAAAAGACATAAATAGAAGAAATCGAATTAAAAAAATCAGAAGAGGCGAAAAAATAAAAGTGAAAAGAATAAAAAGGTGATAAAATGAAAGAATGTGTTAACAGAAAAGAAAATTTAAAATTTTGCACATGTACATACGTTTCATGTTCAAGAAAAGGAATGTGTTGTGAATGCATAAGACATCATAGAGAGGTAGGAGAAATTCCTGGTTGTTTATTTCCGAAAGAAGCTGAAAGAACTTATGATAGAAGCGTTGAAAAATTCATAGAGGTAATGAGCAAATAAACTTTAATTTAACGGCTCTGCCAATTAAATTCTGGAAATTTTGAAAAGTTGGGTCATAGGTTGCTACGGGTTGCTACGCCGTTTTTGACAAAAATGCGCTGAAAATGAAATCGAATGTTTCAAGCCCTTTTCCAAATCCAAAAAGGAAGAATTTTTGAATTATCACAAATCTGTTTTTTGAAGCATGTTTTTTATCGCTTCGCTGAAAGTCGTTGAAATTAATTTTACTTGTTCGCTTTTTTGCCCTTTATTTTTTGATAAACGTATAAATATAGATAAATCGCATCCCATGCCTTGTGCGAAACCATCAAAAAAAGAGAAAAGATGATTTGCTTCAAATTTTGGCTTTCCTATTATCTGAATGTTAGTTTCTGGTAATCGTTTTTTTTCTAGTTTGCACAAGCCTAAAGAACACATCCCATATTTTTCACTGCATATACAAACACCCATGTTCTTACTTTTCTGCGCATCCAAAATTTTTTTAAGAGCCTCACCAAAAGCAAAACCTATGTTATTTATCAAGTAAACATTTTCCAAATCGAGCATTTCACGTCTTTTTAAATCCAAAGATACGCTAAATGCTTTCAAATTCTCTAAAAAAAGGTCAACAAAATCGAAACCAGAATTTGAAGATGATGATTTTCCATCCAAATCGATTAGAAAACGCATTTCATACGCATTTGTAATACTTTCAAACTCTATAGATCTCCCCGAAACCTTCGTTTTGTTTTTGAAAAGCATACTAATTTAATTTTCAATATCAGTTTAATAAAATTATGAGGGAAACTTTTGTCAACAAAACGGATGTATATTATAAAAACATAAAAGATGTTTATGAAAATATAGACAATGAGCTTACAGTTTCGCATATTTTACGCTTTCCCAATTCATTTACCCGTAAAGGTTTGCCTTATGGAACGCTTTTGGCAGAAAAGCTTGGAATTTCTAACGGAAATCGTATACTTGAAGTAGGTCCAGGTTTAGGTGATATAGCAGGAAATATATGTGAAAAATTGACAGATTTTATTTATACTTTTTGCGACCTCTCTTTTGCTTATATACAACATCTCAAAAAGAGATTTCGAGGACAAAACTTCTCATTCGAACACGGCGATTTTTTAACCATTCCGCTTAAAGAAAAATTTGATGTTATCATATGCAACGAAGTCCTTGGCGATTTGCCAACCATAGTCAACATGAATCTTTCTAATCCTTTTATAAGAAGTGATGACGAAGACGTCTATTATGATGCTTTCGCTTTAATAAAAACTTATGGTATTAAAACACCGAAAGTTTTTCATTTTAACTACGGTGCTTTCAAGTTTGTTGAAAAAGCGAAAAGTTTGCTTGAAGATGATGGTAAAATTTTCATCTGCGAGCATGCTTCAAAACCTGTTAAGAAAATTGGTGTTTTTGGTCATTATGAATTTACAATAGATTTTGATTTGTTGGAAATTTTTGCCAAAAAAATCGGTTTTAAGACTGAACGTGGTATTTTAACAGATTTGCTTGGTGTGGATAAAAGAAAAAGAGCGGTTTTGTTTTACACACAACCAGAGCTAAAAATGATTTACGCTCTTTTAAAGAGAAACAGCATACCTGTTTTACAAAAAGCATATGAGATTGACGAAATCATCGAAGTGCTCGAAAAAAGTGGTTTGAAAATATGCAATAAAACTGAATATAAGCGTAGCTTATTAAGAGATGCAAAGCCTCTTAGTAAAATTACAAATCAATTTAATTATTTAATTCTCCAAAACAAAAAATAAAGAGTTAAAAGCCTAAAGGAATGAAAGTATGTTTTTAAAAAGAAAGCCTAAGTATTTTATGAAAATTGGTACTATCATACTTATGGTTTTCGTATCATTTGTGTTAGCTTTCATTATATTTTTCCTTTTACTCCCTCGATTCATAGCAACAACAATGGTTTTTGTTGTTCTGCTCTTTATTTTTATAATTATATGGATGATAATTTACATTGCAATGATAATTGGGATTAGTGTATATCGATATACTCTGCCTACCTAACTTATCTCTAATAAATTAATCTTCAAAAATAAAATTAAGTTTGCAGAAACCTTAACTCTCAAAAATAAAATTTCTAATTAAGAATCCAAACGAAAAAATTAAGAATCGAAGCGAATGATACCCAACCTATATATGGTAAAAGAAGAATCCCGGAGATTTTTTCTAATCTCCAGAACTTCCATATGGTTAGTGCTATTGAAAACCATAAAAATATTATGCAAACAAAACCGAGAAAGGGTGATCTTAACCCAAAGAAAAGAAAAGACCATAAGGCATTAAGGATTAGCTGAACGAAGAAAATGTAAACTGCATTTTTTTCTTCCTTGCTCTTTATTCCTCTTTTCCATATTATATAAAATGAAATGCCCATCAGTAAATATAATATGGTCCAAGCTGGTCCGAAAAGCCAATTAGGTGGGCTGAAAAATGGCTTATTCAAAGAAGCATACCAATTAGGAATGGCAGGATATGTGAAAACCGAGCCTATTAATGCTGGTAGAAAACAAATTAAAATCGAAGCTATTATTTTCTTGAAAGAAATTTTATCGATATCGAATTTCATTAATAAATTTATTTTAATATAATAAATTTTTATTTACAAATTTAGTGTTTAAAATTAAGCTTTTCCAACTTTAATGCCTTGTGGTCAGTTCTTAGCATGGCAAAATGGCCAAAAATTTAAATTTAGGAAAAAACCGAAATAAAACAATACATTAAAAAATATACTCACAAAAAATCTATATGGGAGAAGATAAAATAACTCTAGACAAAGATGTTTTTAAAGCATTAGCTTCAGAGACAAGAATATCGATTCTCAAATCACTTTCCCGCAGAAGAAAAACTTTAACTGAACTTTCTAAAGAATTGGGCATGTCATTCTCTACCATAAAAGAACATTTGGACAGTCTTGTCGCTGTTGGCTTGATAGAACAAAAGGATGAAGGATATAAATGGAAATATTATGAACTGACAAGCAAAGGGAAAGCTATACTTCATCCTGAAGATAAAAGAATATGGATATTGATAGGCATCTCTATAATAGGTGCGATATTTTTTAGCTTTGAAATTTTAAGGTATTATACAAGCAATTTCTTCGCTTCTAATTTGGCAAGCTCTTCGCAATTACTTAAAGAATCACTTGAAGAATCAGCAGGCGCGCCAAGCAAATTGGCTTCTCCCAATGAATGGGCATCTTTCCTTAATTTACATGTTATAGGTTTGATAGTTTGTTCTATAACGCTTTTAGTAGGATTGGCTTATCTAATAAAAATGAGAATAAAAATTTACTCTGAAGCCGTTTAATTTTAAACTGAATATTAAATTCGATACTTTATTCTAATAATGTTTATGAAGTAGTTCATATATATGTTTAAGTGTTGAAATCCTTTCATTATCAAATCCATCTTCTCTCAAATTTTTTAAATAGTTATTTAACAAATTGCGAGCATAATTACTTTTTCCAATATATGGAAAGATTGCTTCTATACCTTCTTTTATATATTTTTCAAGTTCGTTAAATTCATTTTTATTATTTTTAAAAATTTTTTTCAAAACATGTTTATCTTTTTCAAGAACTTCAAACATAGTAATTGCAGAAGCTAAAATTTTTGCTTTGTCGTTGTTTTTATAACCATCTTCCATATCTTCCATATGTTCTTTAATAAATATGAGTGAGGCTAAAATCCCTTTTTCTTTAATTATTGAGGAAGTTTCGCTTTTTAAAATCCTTCTTTTGTCTTTATAATCTTTAAGTTCTTCGCGAGTGGTAAGTTTTTGGAATTCGTGATTCATAACTTAATATTGTTAAAAATATTTAAAAACAAAAAACAAACGCGTCATCAACCAAAATTTAAATTTATAGCAAATTATCTCAAAATTTTCACACGGCTCGTATAAAATTTAACAGCTTCTTTGAGAAGCATATTACCTTTCTTGGTTATCGTATAAACCTGTTTCATACCTTCCTTTCTTTTTTCAACATACCCTTTTTTCCTCAAGGTATAAAGAACTCGATAAGCAGTCACTTTACCTGGTCTGAAGCCAAATCTTCTTTCAATTTCATTTCGCAACACATACGCATGCATCGGTTTGTCTTTCAAGATTCTCAATATATAAGGCCAGAGACAATCGTGTGTATTATTCTTTTCAAGTTTTTTCATAGGCATATTATATTTTATGAACGTAAAACTATATAAACTTAAGGCACAAATATTTTATATTCATAAAATATTGGTGATTTTATGGGAAAGGAAATAAGAATTGCTATTGCTGGTGTAGGCAATTGCGCATCATCTCTTATCCAAGGATTGTTTTATTATAAAGATGTGACTTCGAATGACGAACTCGTACCTGGTTTAATGCACAACGTACTTGGTGGGTATAAAATATCAGATATAAAACCAGTAGCTGCATTTGATATTGATAAACGTAAGGTTGGTAAAGACTTAAGTGAGGCGATTTTTGCAAAGCCAAATTGCACAAAAGTTTTTTGCAGTGATATCCCAAAACTTAATGTCAAGGTTATGCGTGGTCCTACTCTTGATGGTGTAGCAGAACATATGAAGGACTATCCAGAAGATAGAACTTTTGTAATTTCTGATGAAAAACCAGTAGATGTGGCAAAGGTGTTAAAAGAAAGTAAAGCTGAGATACTCATAAACTACATGCCTGTAGGTTCTGAAGAAGCAACAAAATATTATGCAGAATGCGCATTAAAAGCGGGATGTGCCTTCATAAATTGTATGCCAGTTTTCATAGCTTCTAACAATGAATGGGCAAAAAAATTTGAAAGCAAAGGTTTGCCTGTTATAGGCGATGATATAAAATCACAAATAGGCGCTACAATTGTACATAGAGTTTTAACAAAACTTTTTTCAGATCGAGGTGTAAAAATCGAACGCACATATCAATTAAATACAGGTGGCAACACAGATTTTCTAAACATGCTTGCTCGTTCTCGCTTAAAGTCTAAAAAAATTTCAAAAACAGAGTCAGTTCAATCTCAATTGCCTGTACGCTTAAAAGATGAAAACATTCACATAGGCCCAAGCGATTATGTTCCTTGGCAGAAAGACAACAAAGTTTGTTTCATTCGCATAGAAGGTAGGAAATTCGGCGATGTGCCTGTAGAACTTGAGTTACGACTCTCTGTTGAGGATTCGCCAAATTCAGCAGGTATTGTAATCGATGCAATAAGATGCGCTAAACTTGCGATGGATCGTTGCATAGGAGGTGCTTTAATCTCACCTTCAGCATATTTCATGAAACATCCACCACAACAATTCCCTGATTCGGTTGCAAAGCAAATGGTTGAGGAATTTATAAAGGGCGAAAGAGAAAGATAAAGTGATGATATGCTATATGAGAAAAGAGCTTATTTCAACAAACTTTCCATAAAAATAGGAATTGTTTTTTCAAAGTTTGGCCTCTCACCTAATTCCTGGACGCTTTTGACAATAATACCAACCATCTTTTCCCTCTATTTTTTATTGCAATCAGAATTTTTGATAAGCGCCCTATTTTTACTTTTTGCTGCATTTCTGGATTTTGTTGACGGTTCTGTGGCAAGGGTTATGGGCAAGGTAACAAAGTTGGGCGCTTATTTAGATACAATAATGGATAGATATGTTGAAGCTGCCATAATCTTAGGTCTTTTGTTTTCTGCACTTCCCACATTTTATTTACCTTCCGAATTTTGGCTTTCTTTCTTGCTCTTCGGCTCTATGATGACAACATATGCTAAATCAGCGGCTAAAGAAAAGGAACTTTCTGAAAATGAAATAAAAGGAGGTTTATTAGAAAGGGGTGAAAGGTTGATAGGACTTTTCATAGGACTTCTTTTAGGAAGTTTCAATAAAATTTATTTGACATACGTTATCATCTTACTTGCTATATTGACCAATTTTACAGCTTTACAAAGGATAGTTATAGCTTCAAGAAGCGCAAAAAGAAGTGTTAAAAAGCTTTAACCGCTTTAAAAACTTAGATTTGTAAAATTGGTAAAGAATTTGAGAGCAAAATCGAACGGTTTTCGCAAAACCAAATTCAAACCTTTTTTATCCTTCCCGGGCTTGGTTCATAACATATACCATCATTCAAAAGTTCGTCAATGGCTTCTTCAATTTCTGCTTTTTTACCTTTTATTTTTTTAAGTATTTCAGAATATGTTATGCCGTTTTTTGAAGACCCTAATAGATCTAAAATCTGTTTTTTAATCAAATCTTTTTCACTATCCTTTTCACCTCCAATAAAAGTATCAATCCAAATTTTTTCAATCCCTTGTTTCTCTATCAATTCTTTTCTTAAATCTTCAACACTCATGTCTTTATGCGCTTCTATAAAGTTTTTAACCTTCTTCAGCATTTTTTCCTTGTAAACAAGTTCGAGTCTCCTTAAGATTTCATAGTTTGGGTCGTCCACCTTAATAACAACCTCTGGTATCAAATATCTTTCCCCCTCGTATTCTTTCACCTTTCCTATGACGTCCACTATATCACCTACATTTAAAAATCCGAGTGGCTTTGAAGTTTTAAAAACTTTAAGGCGTATTGTGTCACTCCCGTCATCTAATGTAACGAAAGCATACCTTTCTTCTTCTCCTACAAATTTTGATACAACAGTTCCTAATATTCTTGCTCGCGAAACTTCTTCGCCAAGAGGGGTTTTTACAACATTAGGCTCAAACCCACCTTTTTTTATGAATTCACCGTTCATTACATCCCATATACGCACTTTTTTGGCTGTGCGACGATATATCATTCAACCACCATTCATGCAATTATAGAAAATTTGAGGTTTGGATATAAAAAGGGTGTGTGTTGCGAAATTAATTACGGGTTCGAATGGTTTGCGTATGCATATCCGCTATCTCCTCATCAAAAAGGAAAATTTAATGCTTGCACTTACTAAAAAATTAGAAATATTTGTGAGAAAGGATAAGGAATAATGATAACATAAGCATGATAATCGTCAAAACTATTGCGATGTATAGCATATTTTTATCATTAGCAAAACCGAAAGGGATTGGTCCTATGAAACCGCCAACGGCAACTTTTGTTTCTCCTCTTTCTGTTCCTAATAGCGAAGCAATGATTATCAAAAATATGCCTATGAAAATCAAAACAAAGCCCAACAATATCAAACCTTCCATTCTCATCTTTACCTCCCAAATTTTCGTGTTTGTCTAAAATACCACCTCATAATTTTATCAAATTCCTTCCTTGTAAATTCAGGCCATAAAGTTTTTGAAAAGTATATTTCGGCATAGGCAGATTGGTAGAGAAGAAAATTGGAAAGCCGCTGTTGGCCACCCGTTCTTATTATAAGGTCGACAGGTTGCGAAACCCATAAATATTTATCGAAAAGAACATCGGCTATTTTTGATTTTTTAACCTTTTCTTTAATCATGTTTTTTGCGGCATTCACTATTTCCATTCTGCTCCCATAACTTAAAAGTATGTTCAAAATTTTTCTTGAATATTGCGCTGTCAATTTCATTGCATCTCTTGCAGCCTGTTTAATGTCAGACCTCCAAACATCTTCTGCACCGAAAACATTAACCTTTACTTGATGTTGCTTTATTTCTTTTGATGACATCGCTTTAAGAAGGTAGGTTTTGTAAATTCTCCAGAGATGATCAAGTTCTTCTTTTGGTCTGTTGAGATTTTCTGTTGAAAGAGCGAATATGGATAGGGTTTTTATTTCATCATAGTCGCAGCACCATTTTATGAATTCCTGCATTTTTTTAGCTCCTATGTAATGGCCATACCACACAGGCTTGCCAATTTTTTCTGCAAATCTTCGATTGCCATCTGGTATAAGGGCTAAATGAATGCCATCTTTGTTTTGATGTATAAAATCATCAGACATATAAAAAATATAGAGGTGAATTTTTTAAAACTCATGCCTTTCTAAATGTTGATGGGAAGTTTCTATCAAATTGGTATGCATATCCGGCATAAGTTTTGTTTCGCTTGATAAATTGTTTGCGTGTATTTTGTTTATCGCATTAGGATGAGCATGAGTTTCTATGGATGTTATATCCAATTCGCAGAGAACATAATTTTCTTCTCCACCTTCCCATTTTTCGAAACTTGCCTTTTGAACACCTCCAAATTTTTTGAAAATATGAAAACTTTCATTTTCTCTGCAATGTGCTACTATAGTTTGGAAGCCCATGTTCTTCGCTGTTTCTATTAGTTTAGTGAAAATAGAACATCCATAACCTTTGTGACGATAGCCATTTTCTACCACAAAATTATATATGTACAAAGCCCTTTTCCCTGGTGAGATATAAGGTTTGCATATTTCCATATCCTCACCTGTAAGCTCGCAGCCTATGATATTACCTATGTATTCAGAACCTAGAAAAACAGCGAAGGCGATCGTATTTGCCTGCTTAAGCATTTCAATATAATCCTCTTCATCTGACCTTATATATTCAGGGAAAATAAGTTCTGAGCGCAATATGTATTGTTTGAAATTTTCAAAATTTTTTTCTGTTATAAATTCAAACTTAAGTTCCTCATTGCTTTGCATAAAAAAGCTTAATAGTTAAATTTAAAAGCTTGCACCCTCAAAACCTTTTTAAACTTTTCTATGCAGTCCTAATCACAAATATGCAAAAACATACTATTTTTAAAGAAAAACATTATCTATTAATTACCAAAAATTACCAATTAAAGAGGGTTTGGTGATGATATGTATTTGTCGGATGAAAGGAAATTTTTGCAGGAAGTGGACCCTGAAATTTTTGGTTTGGAACGTGATGAATTACGCAGAATAAACGAAGGTCTTGAACTTATACCATCTGAAAATTTTCCAAGTTTGGCTGTTTTGCAAGCGATGGCTTCGGTTTTCAACAACAAATATGCTGAAGGCTATCCTGGAAAAAGATATTATGGAGGTAACGAATTCATAGATAAAGTCGAAAAACTCGCAATAGAAAGGGCAAAGCGACTTTTTGGTTGCGAGCATGTGAATGTACAACCTTATTCTGGCTCTCCTGCAAATATCGCTGTTTATTTTGCACTTATGAATTTTGGCGACACGTTGATGGGAATGAATCTTGCGCAAGGTGGTCATTTAACTCATGGCCATAAAATTAATTTTTCAGGAAAGGTTTATCGTGTGGTTCAGTATGGTGTAGATCCAGAAACACATTTGATAGATTATGACGAAGTTCGAAAAATCGCTTTGAAAGAAAAACCGAAGATAATTGTTTCCGGGGCAACAGCATACCCACGCATAATAGATTTTAAAGCCTTTCATGAAATAGCAGAAGAAGTGGGAGCGATATCTATGGCTGATATTGCACATGTCGCAGGTTTGATTGTGGGTGAGATGCATCCTTCACCTTTCCCATTTACTGATGTTGTGACCACAACTACTCACAAAACCCTACGAGGTCCAAGAGGTGCGATCATAATGTGCAAGCAGAAGTTTGCTGAGGCAATAGATCGTGCTGTCTTCCCTGGTTTACAAGGAGGACCTCATGAGCATATAATCGCTGCAAAGGCTGTGGCTTTTAAAGAGGCGATGGAAACGAAGTTTAAAGATTATGCAAAACAAATAGTAAAAAATGCAAAAGCTCTTGCTGAAAGTTTGATGGGAGAGGGCTTCACGCTCATTTCAGGTGGCACAGATAATCATCTTATTCTCGTTGATTTACGCAACAAAAATATCACAGGAAAACAGGCAGAAGAGGCATTGGATAAAGCTGGTATAACTGTTAACAAAAATATGATTCCTTATGACCCACGCTCACCTTTTGATCCCAGCGGCATTCGTTTAGGAACGCCTGCAGTAACAACAAGAGGAATGAAAGAGAGTGAAATGAAAGAAATAGGTAAGTTTATCTCAAAAGCCATAGAAAAACATGATGATGAAAATGCACTTAAAAAAATAAAGGCAGAGGTTCGCGAACTTTGTAGGCAGTTCCCTGTTTATCAATAAGCATCCTTTATTAAAATTACGAGAAATTAAAAATTAACATCAAAACACAAAAATTCTTGAAAAAATAAAAGAAAAAATGATATTATTCTCTATTTCGCTATTTACCGCCTCTGAAAAATTTTAGAATAATTTCGATTATAGTTGGTTGTGCTGGTGTTACAGCAATAGGTTTCTGTGTTTCTGGACAGACCTTCTCTTCATAACCATTCGTGCATATCATTGCCTTACAACCTTCTGGTGTTTCGTAATTTTTGCATTCCACGGTTTCTTTTCCGCTACAAAACTTTAATATACTCCCATCAGAACACTCTTTTATGATGCAATTATTTTCAACCCTTTCTTTACACTGCAACTTTGTTGCTTCGCATGAGTTATATTCATAACCGTTAGAACACTCTTTTATTTCACAACCTTGTTCGTCTTTGTATACTTTACATTCGATATCTTGCGATTTTACAGCAGTTACAGGGCATACTTTTTCTTTACTTCCGTCCTCGCATTCTTTTATCACGCACCCTTCTTCGTCTTTGAATTTTTTACATGCCTTTGTTTCCTCTGGGCAAGAAACATATTCTTTCCCATCCGTGCATTTCTTTACAAGGCAACCATCATCTCTGGTATAAACTTTGCATTCTTCTATTTCTTCTCTATTTGGGCATTCACGTGCCTCATAACCATTGGAACATTTCTTAACTATGCACCCTTCTTCATCTTTGAATTTTTTACATTCTATTACTGGACAGATGTTAGGCAACTCGCAAGAATTAAAGATGTAGCCATCAGCACAATAAATTATTATGCAGTTGGCTTCAACAAATTTCTTACATTCTACTGTAATTTTGGTAGATGGTTGTTTACATTTAACTTGCTTGCACCCATTCGAATCTTCATAGGTTTCGAACTCTAGTTGTCTCTTTTTACAATTTTCAATGATATTTTGCAAAGCTTCCGGTGCAGGACAGATTACATTTCCCTCCAGACATTTGACCATTTTGCAACCTTTGTCATCTATGTATTTTTGATATTCAAAACCATTTTCTTTGCATATTTCTGCCTTTTTCTCTATTTCCTCTTCTGATGGGCACAGGCGTTGGGTACATCTAACCATTTTACATTCTGTCAATGCTGTTCCTGTTGCTGGATATTCGGTATAATATTCGTAATCCAAACCCATTTTTTTGCATTGCATAATAGCAGCTTCAAGCTCATTAACAGATGGACAAATAGATCTTCTTTCTTTGCATCTTACTTGTACACATCCTGCACTATCCGTATAATACTCGTAATCCATTCCAGCATCTTTACATTTGATTACTTGCGTATCAAGGGTTGTTTGGGAAGGGCATTGTAAATACGTAACAGTTCCTGGCCCCGTAGTTTGATTTTCGGCAACTATTGCAACACATTCCACAACTTTGCAACCATATTCATTTACAGAAATTTTGTAACCACCATTTTCTTTACAAGCGCTTATTGCCTTTTCAATCTCTTCATCTGATGGGCATGTTTTTATTACATCTATGCACTTCGCTATCTTACACCCATAATTATCAACTGTTGTATAATACTCAAGACCTTTTAGCTTACAATCTTTGATGCTTGCAATAATCTGCTCCTCTGATGGACAAATGTATAATTTTGTTGGTGCTGTTGCAATTGGTGCTGTTGCAATGTTATATGCCTCGACCAAAGAAATCGCAAATATTGTTGTTAATAGAAATGCTAAAAAAATTTGAGTTTTCACGTTCATATTTACCCTCCTATTTTTATTTTTTATTTGTTTTTATAAAAAGTTTTTAACCCTGAAATATTTTGGCAGAATAAGTAAAACGTACCTTAAACTATACCTTTTAATCTTTATATGAACAATAAAAATTATGAAATTTGAATTACATTGCCACTCATGCTATTCGCAAGGTACAAAAATACCAACAGAGGGTATACCCACACCTGAAGAGATTGTGAAGAGAGCGAAAAACATCGGTCTTTCTGGCGTGGCTATTACAGATCATAAAACCACAAAGGCATGGGATCGTGCAAAAAGAGAAGCGAAAAATCAAGGGATTTTATTCATCCCAGGCGTCGAGTTGCAAACAAATCAAGGACATATTATAGCTTTGGGTATTACAGAACCTGTTACCAACTTTATGGATATAGAAGAAACTATTGAAAAAATTCATGAGTTAGATGGAATTGCGATAGCCGCACATCCATTTGACATTAAAGGTGATGGTGTAGGTAATTATGCAGAGAAAACAGATGCTATAGAAGTTTTTAACGCTCTAAATATAGATAAAATAAGCAATTTGGTAGCGTTATCAAAATTTAAAGAATATTCAAAAAGAAAGGAAATGGGTTTTATGGTAGGTTCTGATGCTCATACCCTTTCTATGATAGGAAGCGCTATAACTATAAGTGATGCAGATGATATTGATACCTTATTGAAAAATATACGTAAAGGTAAAGTTACAGCTCAAATGAGATATACTTCAATGGATGAAATAATCGAATGGGTTAGGAAACGTTTGCAATTTTCGAAAAATGATGTTTTGAGATACGTTGACACACACTACATAATGCCAAAAAGATGGTTGTATAAAAAGATGCTTAACAATTTTCTTTCTACGAGCAACACACCTTGGAAAGTTTTGGCCGGGCTGAGTTTAAGGGTAGTTTATTTTTACAGTTTTTTAAACACGATGAGAAAATTATAAGTTTGATTTTTACAGTTTTATATTTGAAATTGAACGAAAATTCGAAATTTAAAGAAAAAACGAGAAATCAAATCACTGAAATCATTTAATGAATAAAATGAATTTGACAGCCAAAATGATGACAATTATTAGGATGATGAGCGCCAGTATTAAAACTTTTAAATTTTGACTAGTGAGTGCAAATGTCATACCGGTAGGTAAATTTGAAGAAATTTCACCTGTTTCTTCTTTTTCTTCAAATTCTTCTGGCTCTACCCCAACACCTATTCTGAAGATACCCTCCTTTTCTGTGTTTTTGGATTTCAGTAAAAGCGAGATGTTATAAACACCTTTCTCTACATCGTATGTTGGTGAAGCGTAAATATAAACAGTTCCAATTTCACCTGCCTTCAAAGCAATGTTATTTTGGGTTATATGAACCCATTCAGGCCCTTTTAATTCAATTGCATAAACATCATCGATTTCACCTGTATTTTCGATCTTCACAGATAAGGCAACACCTTTCCCTGGTTCAACCAATACTTTAAATGTATCGCTCTTTATTTCCACATTATAACACTTGCTAAGAGGCTTTACTTTTACTAAGGAAACAATCTCTTTTTCTGCATATTTCGATTTTACTTTAAATGTAAGGTTGTTTTCACCCTCTTTCCAATCCATCTTCACTTTTATTGAGTATGTGCCCAATTCCTTAGGCGAAAGAGAAGCCTGACCTATAATTTCATTATTAAGCAAAAAGGTGTAATTGTCAGGGAATTCGCCAATATTTTTTACAGCAAAAATATAATTAATTTCTTCATTCGGACATATTTCTTTGGTTTCCGGGGTGATTGCAAAATCAACATCATAACAATTTTTAACCAAAAGTTTTGCTGAGTTTTGATCGCTTACATCTCCACTTTTTGCTATCACACTTGCGACGTGTTCTCCAAATGGCATTTCGTTTGTATCAATAGCGAGTTCAATCTCCTTGACATCTCCTGCTTCAACCTTTACACTTTTACTTTCCAATTCGCCTAAGGTGTTAATAAGATCATAACTATCCGCACTAACACCAGTGTTTTTAACTGTTACCTTGAAACTTGCTTTCGCACCTTTACATGCCTCTTGAACATTAGGAGAAATTATAACAGCGACACCTTTGCATTCTTTACTTTCAACATAACCTGTAAATGTTTTTTGGAGTTTTGGGTATCCTTTAGACTCGATGGTTATATTAAACTCACTTTTACCTTTTAATTCAGGATATGCAACAATTTCTAAACTTTTCTCCTCATTCGAAGCAATTGTCACATTTTTTGGTGCAAAAATCCAAGAAGGTGTTTTTATGATGTATGTATCTTCACCAGTCCCTATATTACGAAGAGTCAAAACAAATTTAGCCTCCTTTCCTAAACATACACTAACCTCCTTAGGCTCCATTTTTGCTTCGAAAGCGTAGCATTTCTCTATGTTAACTTGGGTGTATTTTTCATCCTTTGCGTAAGACGTTTTAGATGCAATTTTTATACTTATTTTTCCATTTTCTGTAGGTGAGATCAAAGGAATGGCAAAATTTTTGCTTTGAAAAGGAGGCAAAGAAAAGGTTTCTTTGTAAACTTCACCTTTCCATGAGGTTGAAACTATAAGGTCGAATTTTTCTTCACCCTTTCCATTATTTTTTGCTTCAAAAATATATTTGAACTCAGAATCCTCACAAACATTTATGCTTTCAGAAACGAAAAGCTTAATGTCATGACATCTCAAAACTTCAACTTGAAGGGTTTTTGTTTCTTCTTCGCTACCCACTTTCGCTTTTACTTTAACTGAATAAACATCCGGTGAGACTGTTGGTGGATTAATCCAAAAAGTTATTTTTTTACTCTCCCCAGAAGACAATGTGACTTCAGGTTGGATAAAACCATTATCCGGTATTTTCCAATTGGTTGGCAATTCTAAAGAGAGGGTATATGTATGCGTAACATCATCATTATTGGAGATTGTGAGTTCGATAGGAATTGCATATCCAGGACATCCCGATACTTTTTCTTTTGAAAGTGAAAGGCCGATGTTAGAATACGCAGAAGCAAAATTAATGCATATTGTAAAAATTACAAAAAAGCTCAAAATGCTAATGATATTCTTTTTTAGCATAAGATTCACTGCACATCACCTTCTTTTAAAAAATTTAATCATTATTCTATATTTTGCTTTGTTATAGTTTTTGGTAATCAAATTTTAAAAATGAATATTGTAACAAAAAACAACGCTAAATTGCTTTTATTAGTAATATTTGTCGTTTTTGTCAAAACCGAGAAAATGAAAAAAAGGCTTTGCAATTTCGTATTAATTTCTAAGAGCCGTTTCCTGAGCCGTTCCCTATCTTCCTAAAAAGTCGCTTCCGAATTTGGGATAAATGCTACCATCTTTGTAAAACAATCTTTCTTTTGAACCAGAATTCTGGATTGAATTTGAAGTGTTTAATGCCATTGTTTTTTGAATGGAAGGGGGTGAAGATTCGGTGTGTTTTATTTCTTTCTTTGCATAAGGGGTTTGAAAAGTTTGAGAATAGCGAGGATATCTACCGTAATGCTCAGGTCTCAACGGCTTTGTCTTGTAAACAGTTTCCTCATAACTTTTTTTCTTCATGCGACCTGCCAAAAAATAAAGAATTACTAGTAAAAGCAATACGGCTAATATAACCAATCCTGAAAGCCAATTGCTTTGCAAAACACTTATCAATCCACTAAAACCATTTATTTTTGTTTCTTCGCTCAACGGAGCGACATAAAGTTTAATTGATTCTTCAAAGGTTTTTTCACCTGCTACTACCTTAACAGAGAATGTATAAGTACCGAGTGACTTTGGCACAAGATATATATATGCTACATCGCTACCTTCAACATCAACTTCGCTATTATAGCTAACCCAATCATCAGGAAGGTTTTCTACATATATTTTGAACTTCGTCTTTTTAGATGCGAACATTCGAATATTTATCACATCACCTGAATTTATTTTCATATCAAGCTCTTTAGGAGTTATTACTACGTCAACCCATTCTTTCTCTGTTACATTTGGTTGAGAAGGTATGAACACAGAGCTTTGGCGAGGGAAAATTGTAATTTCTGTCGTTTTGTTAAGTTTGCTTGTACATGGTAGATATGCTTCCATACGTATTTTATGCGAGCCTACAGAAAGAGGGAATTCGAACCTTTTTGTTACGCTTCTGCCATATTGCAAATAAGTTGTGTATTCCTCTTTGAGCGAATTGTCAACATAAAGTTTTATTGTAAGCGTTTTGGATGATGTGCCTGTATTTTCTATTTCAGTTTCAACCCATGCGTTGCTACCCTCCATCAGATATGAATAATAATCAAATCTTTTGATAGCTATTGCACAAGTTTCACCTTCCGCGTATCCACTCGTTGTTCTAACAGCCGAAACGGAATTATGTTCTTGGTCGTAAACTATCGCTTCACATTTAATCGTGTCACTTTCCGAAACCAAAAGATTCATGGTAGAGCTTGTTTCGTCATTGTATCCACTTATATAATTTTTTTGCGTGTCAACGAGTTCATCATTAATATACCATTTGAATCTTACGAAGTCCAAATCACCATCTTTGTCAAATGTTTCAACCTTACATTCGAACCTTACGTAATTTGTGTATGCCTTTTTAGTAAGGGTCATATCATCTATCTGTGGTGCATGAGCCCCACCGCCAACCCCCCCAACGCGTATTGCTATCGGAGGACTCCAGTCCGATTCTTGCTGTTCATCGTCCTTTACCTTCAACCTTGCATAATAAATTCCTTCTTCATTATACGCGTGATATGCGTAGGGAGTTGCGGCGGGTAGCCATGCAGACTGCGAACCATCACCGAAATCGAAAAGATACTGAACTATACTTCCTCCATCAGGATCATACGAACCATATCCTGAAAAAAGTACCATTTCATTTTTCTTCGGGTAATAATTATTAACCGAAAGAACAGCAATAGGCTTCAAGTAGGAAGGTGGATAATAAGGATAACTTTCCCCACTTATAACAACAGGAAGTGATTGTTTTTCATCCTTAGCGTTATATGTATCGTAGGCAATTGCTTTGCATTTAATCCAATCATTTGGGGATGTATAACCAGCAGTGAGAATATCGTAAGCTGTATCGCTTGAACCTTCGATGTCCTTTGCCGCCGATCTTATGAGACGATCATTCCTATACCATTCTATTATAACATAATCAAGATTATCATCCGTGTCTGTCGCTAGGACAGAACACGTCAAATCTTGCTGAGGGTTGGGATGTCTTGGGGTGATATCCACGTAGGTCACGCTTGGTGCAGAATTAGTGACCAAATTACCTACGCGGACAGCATGAGTTTCACGATCGTATGCCTTTCCAAAATCGTAAACCTTCGCTTCGCATATTATATAATCTCCAACATTTTTGAGTATATCAAGTGTGTCGAAAGCAGTATCGCTTTTTCCATAAACAGCTTTTGTACTTTCCCTTACAGGCACACCGTTTCTATACCAGTGAAAATCAACATAATCCAAATTACCATCCTCATCATAAACCTCTACTGTACAAACAAGGGTTTGATATTTGGTTGGATTTTGCGGGTCGATTGTAATCGTATTTATAACAGGCGGTTTATTTTCCGCTAAGACATTTGTTGAGGAAAATATAAAAATAACTAGGAAAAAAGAAAATGCAAATGCCAATTTATTAAATTTTATATTTCTCATTTTCCCAACCTCAATTGCTTTCTTCCAGCAACCACATCATCAATCTCTTCTCTATTTCACCAAGATTTTCGAGCAGGTACAAGGGATTCATCAAACCACCCTCATTTCTTTAAATTTCCTCATTTTTGGATATTTTTTACTATTTATAAGTGATAATTTATTAGTAATTATATTTATAAAGCTTTCGGTTGGGCTTTGGCTTGGATTTTTCATTTTTTTCAAAATTTTATAGTTGAAAAACAAAAATTGAAGCATTGAAGCACAAAATAGAAAGCCCAATAAAAAATATGAAGCAAAATATAAACCAAAAAATATAAACCATAAGATTAAAGATAAACATGCCTAAGACACTTTTTGGACAAAGGAGATTTAGAATTACGAGGGGTCATAAAAAGAAAGATAAGTACACGAAGAAAAGGCCGCCTGTAAAAAAGGGTCGTATTTATAGGATTCATATAACTGACATAAGCAAACAAGGAGATGGTGTCGGAAAAGTTGAAAAATTCACTGTTTTTGTGAAAGGTGCAAAACCTGGTGAAATAGTCAATGTAAAAATAACAGAAGTTAAGAAAAACTGTGCTGTGGGAATTAGGGTAAAGGAAGAAGAGGAAAAAATCACAAAATAAATTTAACTTATTTTCCATCATTTTTTATGAAATTTAAATTAAAAGATATCCTCAAAAGAAATGAGATAGAAGCATGGCAAAGTAAATTGCCTCCTGAGAAAAGATATCCTCTACAAGAACTTGAAAAAAATTTATAACGTTCCTTTAGAAATAGATTTTTCGTTTGATAAATCATACTTTACAAAATACAAAACAAGAAAAATCAAAGTTTAAATTTAATAATATTTCAAGCAATTGCCTCAATGCCAGGTTTTCCAGGCAGCGCTTTCATTGCTTTCTCGCTCTGAGAATCTTCTCCGCGGATTATTTCTATTTCTAAACCAAATTCCTTTTTGAAAAAATTCTTAGCTTCTTTCAAAATCTCGAATTCTTCATCCTGAGTCAAAATCGGCGAAGGTAATTTCGAAGGATCTTTAACCATAATGGGAACAAAACGTGAAATTTCATTAGTATGCTTTCCATCATCACATTTTTTTATAAGCGTTCCCGTATCTTTCGTTTTTTCCATCTCTTTTTTCAAATTTGAAAAGAACTCATATTTCCATTTATGTGGAACAATGATATGGACTTTTTTGGGTTCAAACTTTATCAACTTCAAAACAGCGCGTATGTCGTCTTCCACTCTTTCAAGTATTTTGTCGTAAGTTTCATATTTTTCATCAAGCATTTTCCTATCACTCTTTGGCCATTTTTGTATAGAAACAAAACCTTTTTTACCAAGTTTTTCCCAAAGCTCCTCGCTTATGTGAGGTATAAGAGGATTCAGCATTTTAATATATTTTTCAAGGAATGTATCATAGACGGCGTATAATTCATCTTCTTCAACCCTTCTGTTCAATTTTTTCAGCCAAGAAGGTATGGTATAAAGTACAAGATTTCCATAATCGCGTAAACGCATTTCACTCAATGCTTTGTCCGCAGATACAATTGCCTTCTCGAAGCGAGAAAGAAATATTTTGCCCATTAAGCCTATTTTACCTTTTTTCCTTTTTTCTATCGCCTCACAAAGGGTTTCGCAAAGATTTTGAAGGTTTTTGCGCATGTTTTCTGCTTCTTCTGTTTTCCAATCAAAAGTGCCTTCGAGATTTGTTGCTGTTGATATATAGGCTCGAAACGTGTCGGCTCCATATTTGTTTTTTACATCAAGCAGAGTGATAACATTACCTTTCGACTTGGACATTTTCGCTCCACCACTCAAAACAAAGCCATGGAAAGATATTTTCTTCGGCCAGTATTTTTCAGGGAATATACCTGCATGCGCGAAGATGAAGAATGAAAGATGGTTGGAAAGATGAGCGACATAAGTATGCCTATGGTCATTCGGGTACCAATACTCAAAGTTCTCCCTAAATATTTTCAAAGTTTTTACTGGTATTTTTGTCATTTCACTAACCTTTTCCACATCACCTTTGCCTAAAAACACATAATCAAAAAATTCAGGGATTAACTGCTCTGGCTTTATTTTATACTTATTTATCAAATTTTTAATGACATAAAAGCTCATGTATATAGTGGAGTCAGATAAACTCTCTATTATCCAATTTCTATCAAAAGGTAAAGGTGTTCCCAAACCCCTTTTGCGTGCAGCAGGTCTTTTATCAAGCCACTCAAAAGTATCTTCGAACAACTTCCTCATATTTTCTGGTAACAATTCCATCTTCTGCAAGCATTTGTAAGCCAAATCTTTCCACCCAGGTGTATTGAAGTCAAGGAACCACTGATCTTCTAAAATAGAAACAACAATCCTTGTCCCATCACGACAAAAAGCTATTCTTGAGGTTTCATACATTACGTCAGCTTCGCCGCTCTCCCTTAATTCCTTTTTAATTGCTTCTTTTGCCTCTGAAACTTTCATCCCTGCATACTTTCCGCAATTTTCGTTCATCACACCTTTATGAAAACCTTCTTTGTACACAATTTCTGTTGCCTGCTCAAGGCGTGGGTCGTTTTGATTTAAAAGAGAAAATTGTTCAGAGATTTTGATTGCAGCTAAATCTCCCCATCCCGGAATATGTATGATGGGTATGGGTTTTATGCTACGCACAACATCGAAATCAAGGTTGTATTTTTCACACATTTCTTTGTTATTCTGCAAATCCTTCAAAGCCATCCAGTCGTATGGCGCATCGGAAGGAACGCTTGTAACTATACCTGTCGCTATATTAGGGTCTACGAAATTCGAAGGCAATATTATGATTTTTCTTCTTATTCCTGGAGCAAGCGCATATTTTCCTATAAGATCTCTGCCTTTTACCCACCCATTTATTTTCAAACCCTTTTTCTGATAAGAGAGCTTTTCGTAAGCTTCCTTACTCATAATCCACGTTTCCTCGCCTACCAGAACCTTAGCATATTCAACCTCAGGATTAACCCAAAGGTTTGTTTGACCAAAAATCGTTTCTGGTCTTAAAGTACCTGCAACAAGCGTCAAACCATCATCCATCTTAAATTTAAGCAAGGTAAATTCCATTTTTGAGACAGGGTTCGTGTCAGCATCTTGTATGTCGTCCTCACCTACCGCATTCTCGCATTTTGGGCAATAAAGTACAGGATAGCTACCTTTTATTAAATAATTTTTTTCTTTGTATTTCAAAAACTGCCATGTTATGAATTTTTGATAGTCTGGGTCCCCCGTAGTGAAGCGCCTTGACCAATCAACGCTTAGGCCCAAGGAAGAATATTCATCCATCATTTTTGGTATGAAAAAGTTAACGATGTTCCAAGGTTCTTTGAAAGAAGAAACTATCTTTTCCACCTCTTTTTCATCCTTTATGTAATTTCTAACATAGCTTTTGTAAAGCTCTATCTTTTCTTTATTCCCGCTTTCTATTGCAGCAGAAATCCCAAGAACAGGAGTGCCTGTTATATGGAAAGCGAGGGGGTAAAGGACATTAAAACCTTTCATGCGCATATAACGAACATAGATATCGCTTTCTGTTACTGCACGCCCATGTCCTATGTGTAGACTTCCCGATATATAAGGATAAGGTGTGGTAAAGAAGAATTTCTTTTTCTTTCTATTTATTTTCGGCTCGAAAATTTTTGCCTTTCTCCATTTTTTCTGCCATTTGGCTTCGATTTCGGCGAAATTCAACATATATATCCCGCAATTAAAATAGACAACACATTAAATTAATATTAATCTCATATTTGTATTAATATACAATTGATGAATATTTAAGACTCGCATTAAAAAATCTTTAAATGTTAAAAAGGGCGTGTAGCTCAGCTGGATATGGAAAGCTAAAGGCTTTCCAATCAACAATAGAGCGCGGGTCTTCTAAGCCTTCATGGTTAGAAGATTTGAAAGACGTTTCACAAAACGTCTTGATGAAAAAGAAGAGTGAATATCTTTAAAGCCTGAGGTCGGGGGTTCGAAGCGAATGTGAAAATTAAAGAAAAAAGTGAAAATCCCCCCACGCCCATTAAGTTTAAATTATTTTTTAGTGTTATTTTAAATAAAATGCCAATAAAAAATGATTTTTTAAAAGGAATAGGGAAAGAAAAAATTAAAAAATTGCTAATAAGTTTAGATGATTTACCAGATGATTATTTAATAGATTGCTATGAAAAAATGCCAAAACCATTGTACATAACCGAAAAAACGCGTAGAAGGATATACGATCATATTACCAAGCAACATGGAACAAAATTCTCTGTAAAAAATGCAAAAGAAACTCTGGAAAAATTAGCAAAAGAGATGGGCGAAGAAATCGAAGATATAAAAAAAATAAAATCAACAATAAAAATTGAACAACAAAAGCCAATTTCAACTTCAAATTTTACACAAGAAAGTGGTTTGTTTGAGTATTTAAAGTTCGACGAGTCATATAAATATGTAATTCATAGAATTTCCACTTATACCCCGCCATTTAAAAATTCTCTAAAAAATACTATTAATTTTTTGAATGATGATAAAAAAGATACTTTATGGTATTTGACATTTTATTTGATGTTAATGGCTATAAAAAAGGGTGTTGGTGTTGAAATAAAAGGGTCTCCTGTAGATCCAAAACCTTTGAAAGATTTTTTCAAAATTGATGAAAATGATGAAAATTTTGAAGTTTACTTAAAACAAAATAAGAAAATTTTAGCTGAAAAAATGAAAAACTATCTAATAGAAAATTATAAAAGTTTTTTGGAATGAATATATAAGATTCAGTCTGCAACTGGTTTAACCTTTACTCCAATTTCTTCAAGTCTTTTTTTGAATTTGTCCAAAGCTCTATGAATGTCTTCAACGCTCTGCGCACCTGTGCATATTATTTTTCCTGAACTGAAAAGAAGGAACGCTACTCTTGGATCACTTATTCTATAAACCAAACCTGGGAACTGCTCGGGTTCGTATTCTGCATTTTCAAGAGAAAAGGCAATGTCCTCCAAATTCAAATCAGCTTTTATTTTTGAAGATGCAACAATATTTTCTACATTTATCATATATTTATCAGGCACGCGAACACCAGCTTCCCTTATCCTTTTCACCACATTTTTCATAGCCTCCTTTGCCATGTCTATCGATTTCGTTCCTGTGCAAACAATTTTACCAGAAGAGAATATGAGAGCTGCAGATCTAGGATTTGTTGGCCTATAAACCAATCCGGGGAATTGTTCTGGTTCGTATTCTGTGTTTTCCATATTGTTCACAAGTTTGCTCAAAGAAATTTTTGTGTCAAGAGAAGCAAATGCAACCACATTTTCAATTTTTATTGTGAATGGACTAGAAACTTTTTCTTGGGTTTTTTTAATATCTTTGGTGCTAACCGACTTTTTTTTCACAACCTTTTTCTTCATACCTTTTTTATTTTTCACCATAAAACATCACCTCTACCCCTAACACCTCAGGAAACTCCAAATTATATTATTATAGTACGAACCTTTTTAAAGTTTTGAATATGGGTTTCTTCCAACTTAATTCTCTATTCGAATTAAATTTCTCGGAGTTGATACGCTATTTTTTAATAATCTGATAGATGATATTTACAAATGGTATTCCAACAATACCCTTCTACCATCTCAAAATAACAACTTCTTTTCCGCTTAAATCAAAAATGCGCGGCACTTCGCCTGAAAGCTCACCTGCATCTATTATATAATCAGCAGTAGTAGCGAAAGATGCAGGTATATCTTTAATTGATGATGGTGGAGCAATTTCGTTTGTGGCGGGCGTTAAAATAAATGGAAAGCCTTGTGAGCGAATGAGATCGCAAAACTTGTCGCGGGGCACGCATATGTTTATTTTACCGTTAAAAGATGGGTGAAAAGAAGCATTTTTCAATCTTAATACCACCTCGTATGGTCCTGGAAAAAGCTGGTCAATGAATTTGAAGGTATCGCTCATTATTTTTGTATTTTCAGCGATCCATTGTTTCGAAGGAGCCATAACAGAAAATAGCTTATCGCTTTTCACACTTATTATTTTTTCCAAGCCTTCTTTCGTTTCCATATTACATCCAATAGCATAAAAAGTGCCAGCAGGGTAAATGATTATTTTACCTTCCCTTATCGCTTTTGCTAATTCAACGCGCTCCATGTCTTTTAAAGCTTCTTCCACTTTTAATATTTCCATTCTCTAAAATTAGATAGAAGTGATTTATATTTTTCCTTTTTGGGCTTCTAAAACATCGTAATCCACTTTCACAATTGGTGTTTTGCCAACCCAAAAATGAAATCATCTTTCCAAATAAGCAAATGACGTCTATTTCTAACTCACAAAACCTTCATAGACCTTCCTGTAAACTTCGCTGTTTTTCAGTTTTTCCACATCTCTTTTATAAATGTCATTTTTCAATTTTTTACCCGTTTTCTTTTCCCATTCAGAAAATGACATGCCGTAAATATTTTGCACCTTATCTCTATACCACTCGGGGATTACGTTGAAAGCGCAGAATGGGATAATCGCTTCTGGTGTAAGATAATGAATGCAACATCGCTTCACTCGCTCTATATCGTAATTATACAAATCCATAAAATGCATCATGCCGATGAAAAGCGATTTATGATGGAAAGCCCCTAATGCTCTATAATCATGTTTCATTAAAGCATCGTATATTATTTTGTTCAAAGAAAAGCCCTTTGGAGCTTTTGTTTTATCTACGAAGCTGTTGAGTTTTAGAAGCATTTTAAGTCCGATAATGTATTTGTTTCCGCCTTTGTTTAGAGAAATGGCTTGCTCTTCAACATATTCAAGCAAACCTTCAACATCAATAAACCTTGTGATAGGAATCATTTTGCCATTATCGTTAAAAACATATGTTGCCATGCCGCAAGCAAAATGGGTTGACAGGGAATATTCTGGTTTTTTGGTCAGAGCTTCTACGAAATCTGTTATAGCTTTTACTGTGGGCACCGGATAAAAATCTTCTTTTCCTATTTCTCCGTTTGTCTGCTCTTCGATTTTTTGAATAACATCGGGTATGGTTATGCGATACTTATCTCTTTCCTTTCTCGGCATGCGCCCTACAAGAGAAACTGGCTGAAAGTTAACGCCTCGAACAATATCCATGTGTTTGAAACCGAAGCGAACTATATCGCCAATTTCGTGGTCATTAACGCTTTTTATAATGGTTGGTACAAGTACTATGCCCATACCAGCCTTTCGACAATTTTCCAAAACGTACGGAATTTCGTAATGATTTTTTGGGTTTGTTTTAGGCGTTACACCGTCAAAAGAAAGATAAACTGTATTAACACCTGCTTGGCGTAGTTGTTTAACGAAATTCTCATCTTGAGAAAAGCGTATGCCATTCGTATTATATTGAACATGCTCTACATCTTCCTCTTTTGCCATCTTTACAATCTCAATTACATCATCTCTCAGCGAAGGTTCACCGCCTGTAATTTGCAAAGCATTCCCAGGCACAGGTCTTTCTTCCCGTAGCATTTTTACCGCCTTTCTCAACTCTTCAAGAGAAGGTTCATAGACATAACCTGCTCTCCCTGCAAAGAAAAAGCAGTACCAACAATTCAAATCGCATCTATTCGTTACAACGAGGTTAGCGAGCGCTGTGTGAGATTTGTGAAGCGAGCATAGACCGCAATCTTTTGGGCACACAGGAGCGGATTTCTTTATTTGCGGATTTTCAAGCCCTCGCCCATCGTAAGCGAATGTGCTTGCCTTCTTGAACATCTTAACTGAACCCCAATAAAGATCGGTAAATTCGCCATGTTTTTCGCATTTCTTTTTTATCCAAACTTTACCATCCTTTTCAAAAACTTTCGCTTTTATGATTTTGAGACATTCAGGGCATACAGAAGTCGTTGTGTAAGGCAATTCAACAACTTTCGCCCTGCGTTTCCTTTCCGCTGTTTTTTCCATTCCTTAACCCTCGAAACTTTTTGAACTTTTAAAAAGTTTTAAATTTTCAAAATATATTTAACTTGATTGTATATAAATTTATCGGAAGAGGTTGAAAAGATGTCTGATACCGATTTGCTAAATATAGAAAAAAGGATTTATGAGACGTTTTCAGACCTTGCGAAGCTGATGGGCTTTTCGCCGATACACGGGAATATAATAGGATCGCTTATTGTGGGTGGAGGTTGTTTATCGCTTCAAGACATAGCGAAAAAAACCGGATATTCTGTTTCCATGATTTCTCTTAGCGTGGACCTCCTCGAAGTGCTTGGCGTTGTGAGAAAGGTAAAAAAATCGAAGGACCGAAACCTTTATATCGAACTTCAAGGCGATCTTTTAGAATCGCTCAAAAAGATTTTTTTGATGAGGGTGAAGAAGGGGATAGAGCATTCTTTGGAAGAGTTCGGAAAAAGTAAGGATATGCTAAAAAACATAGAAGATCATCGTAAAAAAGAAGTCCTCAACGCCCTCGAGCTCTTGGAAAGGGAGATCAAAAGACTGGAAAAATACATAGATGTTCTTTCTAAGGTGAGGTTGAGGTGAAAAGGAAATTGATGTGACAGTTTTTAGAAACCAGTCATTTATATTTTACCCTCCTCACAATATGAGAGACAAGTTGTTCCAATTGGGGCACAACCGCTTAATGAAGGATCAGAACAAATACAGCAATGTTCATTCGTCCCGCAACATTTACCATTGCAACAATTGCTCAAAGGACAACATTCACCATTACAATTTATCTCGCCTTCAGGACAGCAATCCGCAGGGCAGTTGTTATAATCTTCATTATTTTGGCATACACCATCGCCGCAACAATTGAAACATCTCCAAACGTTATTTACTGATATGCAACTACCCTCTTTGCAAGGGTCGCAATTATCTATTATTGTACAACTTTCTCCGCAATTTTTTGTTTTATTACATTCACCTCCTCCACCTCCTCCACCAACGCTGGTACAGTTTTTTCCTTGTCCCAATGTCATTCCTACAGGTTGATTATTTATATAACAACTTGGAGGTGCCTGTGAAATGGTATCTTCACAAACAAAATCTGTTAATTCAACAATAGCACTTGAAGGTCCTCTTTCACCACCTTTGTAAGATTTGTGGTCAAGTGTAACGCAATCTGGTGCCTCGCAATATGAATTAAAAGCAAATTCTATTGGAATGTTTTTATTAAAACATACTTCGCTTTCTCCTTCCTTTTGTATGCACACTTCTCCCGAATATCCGTTCCAACTTATTTTATAATCTTTGTTAATATCGTATGAAGGGGAATTGTCTCTGTAGACTTCACTTCCACAATATGCATCTCCCATTATATTTACACAATAACAACAAGACCAACATTCATAACACGCTCCACCGCCAATTTTAATTACATATCTTCCGCTGTTATCCACTTGTAATCTTGCTAAAACTAGATTTCTATTGTTAGTGTTTCCTAAAGCAAAAAGAAGACTTTCTCTGTTTTCGTTAGATATATCGTCTAATTCACGAGAATCAGGTGGGTTTGTAATTTTGAACTTGATATAACCTTTTTTACAAAATTTATTATAATCCATTCCGCTCAAAAAATTACAGCCTTCTCTAATTGAACCAACATCAGCTGGGACATTGTTGCTGCATCCTCCGCCACCACCTCCATTAATCTCATATTGCCCAGGTGGACAGAAACTATCCTGAGTTGTGCCAATTTTTATATCATTTAGATATACATCTGTGATTTCTTGGTATTCTGGCATGCTGTTTGTGAAATCGAAATGATTAGCTGTTAATGTTATGTTACAACTATAATTGCCTGGTTGAGCGTTAAAAGTAAATGTATACTGAGTGTTATTTATAGGCAGATAAGGCTGAACAACGCATGGAGATGGACTTAATGTTGGCGTGTTTACACATGAGAAACCGTTGTTGCAGTTCCACGTATTTTTAAGTGTAACTTCGCCACAACTTCCGTCATTTTTACATGTTTTGCCTGCTGGGCATCCACATAATTCACAGTTATTTACAAGAATCCCATTATTGCAGTATAAAGGTCTATTTGTAGAACATTGACCTGAAGGAGTTCCGTCGCTACATTGCGTATTAATAAATGGTAAAACTACTGTGCATTGCTCTCCTGCATTTTTTAAACCAGACAACATATTGTTATCAATGAAAAAAGAATTGCAATAGAGATCATCCTGGAAGTGATTATAAGAAGCACCATTGTTTATAGATATCATAGAAAATTGTTGTTGATAATTGACATTTTTTCTATATTCTGCACAACCATCATCATCTATAATTATGTGTTTCCCATAAATACTAAGTGTCTGTACAGCTTGTGGGATGCTGTCTTTCCAGAATCCATAATGAGGTGTTATGAAATTATAATAATTCGGAGAAAGGGTAGGAAGTGCCAAGCCAACATCATTCAATGAAATACGGGCTTGTGGATGTATTTCTCTGACCCATTGTATAACCTGTGAATTCCACTGAATGTATTTATTTTTTACATCAATATCGTTACAATCTACTACAGGTTCGTTCATTATTTCATATATGATATTATCAAATTGTTTTGTTTCGCTAACAACTTTCTGTACCAATTTTCTTTCTATTTCCATCATAACACCATCACTTGTATCAAAGAATCTCCTTTGCACTTCACACGAACCTCTTTCGCAAATCCTTCCATTTAAATTAAAATTACAATCCCACGGATTCCATTGCCATTCACCAAGATGCTTAAGACCCCAACTATCGAAAAATGTGAGCTCTATTGTTATATTTTTATTCTTGGCATAGGATATGAAATTTTTCATCCTTATGAAAAAATTTTCGTCGTAATCAGTAAGATTGTATTTGCCATTAGGGCTACTTCTCTTAAAAGGTAAAAGTTCTATAAAGTTTGGACAATCGCTTTTTACACCTTGGCTGTTCTTCTGTTGAGCATATGATTCCCAATTGCTGTAACCTACGACCCATACCCTCACAAAATTAATTTTGTAATTTGCGAGCGTATCTAAGAAATTTCTATATTGAGATTCGTTTACAATATTTGCATATGTTAAAATATTATATTCACTATAACCAACAAAACATTGTTTCACACTTTCTGCTTTATAAAATAAAACATTCGTGAAAAATAAACCAAAAGTCACAAATAAAATGAAAAATATAAAAATTATCTTTTTGTAGTTACTCGAAAAATATTTTATCCTTTCAGATAATCCTTTTTTTTCACCTTTCCAAAGAGAAGATAAAAATATGCCAAATATAATTATTATTGCTACAACAACAGCAAAAAAAAGAATCCACATATTATATGGGATAGGCTTTGGTCTTGATGGGCATTGTTTTTTACAAGAACCTCCACAATCAACTCCATCTTCATCCCCATCCTTTATTCCATCATAACAATAACTAGGTTCTTCCTCTGTTATAAAACCTTCATCTATCATCCCATCACAATCATCATCTATACCATTCGCTATTTCTTCTTGAGTTCCCGGTCTTGCAAAGTTATTGTAGCAGGCGCATTTTGTAGAACTTAACGAACTTCCACTGTTTACATCATCTACTATCCCATTACAATCATCATCCTTTCCGTTGCATATCTCACGAGAAGGCAGAACCCCACCCTTACATTCGCTCCATTTTCCGTTAATACATTCCTTAACGCCGGGTGTACATATGCCTACATTCGAGCCACAAGGCAACTTCTGCCCTTCTGTGCATCTACAATCTATGTCATCGTCTATTTTTCCATTACAATCGTTGTCTATACCATCGCAACTTTCTATGGTAGGCAATGCGCCATTGAAACAACTGCATTGCGTTTCTTCAACAGAGTATCCATCATTAACATCGTCTATCATACCATCGCAGTCATCATCTTTCATGTTACAAATTTCTTGGGAAGGTCCTTTGCCACCTTTACAAATACCCCATACACCATCAACACATTCTGTTTCTCCCAATTCACATTCACCTATCGCAGACCCGCAGGGCTTCTTTTCTCCTGTGTAGCAAACACAGAAAAGGTCTTCGTCAATCGTTCCGTCGCAATCATCGTCTATGTGATTGCATACTTCTGCCGTTTGATTTGCTTTTCCGTACAAGGTACATCTACACTTCGTTTCTTCCATAGCGTTTTTTCCATCAATATTGTCAATCACGCCATCACAATCATCATCTAATCCATTGCAAACCTCCGCTCTCCTCTTATCTGTGGCATTAAATCCATGGTTAGACATTGTGGAACATACAGTTGAATTATCAGAAGTGGAACATACAATCTTGCCGCCAGCGCATATACCTTCTCCGCATGGTTTACCCAAAGAAGGCCAATCCTCATCAATCGCCTCGTCACAATCGTCGTCTATTCCATTACATATTTCATTTAACTCTCCTGATTTATGCGCTCCTTTATAACAAGCGCAAATGGAAGGATTAGCAACATCATCTATAACCCCATTGCAATCATCATCTATTCCGTTGCATGTTTCGTATGATGGGTAACTCTTATTGTAACAACCACATCGAGTTGTTTCGACAGAAGCTCCATTACCCACATTATCAACAACACCGTCACAATCGTTATCTTTTCCATCACATATCTCTAGTGTTGGTAAAATTCCACTTATACATATACCCCATTTTCCATTTTCACACTTTTGCACACCTTTTTTGCACTCGCCAACATCAATTCCACATTCCCTGTAACCTCCTGGTGGTGTGCATTCGCACCTTTCGTCTATCGTTCCATCACAATCATCATCTATGCCATTACATTCTTCGTTTCTTGCTTGATTTTGGCTTCCACCTATGGTGGAGCATACCACCCCACTCTGATTGCTTGCACATTCCCAATAACCACCTTTACAAGGTGTTCCTTGACCACATGCAGTCTTTATAATAGGCCATCCTGTACCAAGTATGCTTGTCCATGTATCATCTACTGTTCCATCACAATCATCATCTATGCCGTTGCAAATCTCGCTTAACTCTCCTGATTTATGCGCTCCTTTATAACAAGCGCAAGTGGAGGGATTAGCAACATCATCTATAACCCCATTGCAATCATCATCTATTCCATTACAAGTTTCGTATTTGCGAGTACTTCCGTTATAACATCCGCATCTTGTTTCTTCAACGGTAATTTTTCCATCTATATTATCTATAATTCCGTCGCAATCATCATCTAATCCGTTGCATGTTTCGTTAACTTTTCTTGATAAACTACTACATTCTGTAGTTTCATTTTGCCATTTTCCGTTGATGCAATAGACTTCACCTACACCACATATACCATAACCATAGCAAATTTGACTAAGTTTATACGTAGGATTGTTATAATATTTGTTATCAATATACCCATCGCAATCATCATCTAATCCGTTGCATGTTTCTATAAAAGGTCCTGTTTGATTTTCGCAGTAACCCCACTTTCCATTTAAGCATGTTGCATTTCCTGGGTAGCAAATACCCTTTATGACTTTATTAACATAATCTCCATAATATGTTACACCGTTCTTTTTGAAACATTGAATTTTTTCGCCTTGGTTACACGCAAGTGTTGTTACTTGGATCTCATTTGAAGTGGAACTTAATGGAGGGTTTGTTTTGTCAAAAACGACCACTTTAAAATAATAAGTGGTTGATGGTTTCAAACCTTCAACTTTTACTTTCGTTTCTCCTTTTTCTTCTTTATATATTCCATACAGTGTCATTGGCGTGATGTTAAAATTTGCTATTGTTGAATAGTGCAACTCATATCTGTCAAAATTAGGGCTGTTTGTTTGAATTTGCTTCCAGTTTACCACAACAAAATCGGCACCACTTGTAGAAAGGTAGAGAAATGGTGGATAAGGTTTATTTGTAGTTACGCAAATTTCAACAGGTTTTTGCATAAAGCCAAAATTACCTGCATTATCCTTTCCCACAGCACAAACATAAGAATGTTGATTTATTGTTAGCTTGTTTGAAGAAATCGGATAGTACTGATTTTCATTCGTAGGGCAAGTTTGAGGTGGTGTTGAATAAAAAACCAATAATCTATATTCGCTACAGCAATTCGTTTGATATCCGCATTCAACATCGTTACATTGTATGTACATATCTACAGATTGATTAAGATAAGAGGAACAACCTGCTCCGGTAGCTTGTGCTTCATAAGGAATAGTTACTATGCTTATAATAGGAGGTTTTGTGTCGGTGATGCAAACTCCATTTGCATTTTGTTGGTTACAATATAAATAAGGAAATTTACATTCCCATCTATTACTTGTGCCATTATAACAGCATGGTTGATTTGGAGCACCACAAATTAATTCGCATTCAATAGAAAGTGATTTTAGACCATGGCTTTGATAACCTACAAGTTTTATTGTATTGATTTGTGATAAATACACATTTTCGAGGGTAAATGTATTTTTTACTTCATCGCATTTTTCGCATACCCATGTTCCAGCACTCGAAAAATTGACAGAGATTAGAAACAAAAATAAGATTAGAAAAATGCTCAGTATCACCATCCGCAGATTTACCATTTAAAATCCCTCCACATTGTAAATCTCTATCATATCCTGCGCATTTTTACATTCAAGCGCCTGCACGACTATACTTTTTATACCTTCATTATATTTAATTGTGAACAATCCTGTACCCTTTGGTTCGATCAACCTTTCCACAAAATCCTTGTTAATTTCCGTCTTATCTTCATAAGAAATTATAACAGAAAATCCTTTTAATGGGACTTCTCCTGTATTATAAACAACAATATTGATATTTCCACTTTCTAAATTGTAATAACCTTTTTGTATCCCGATATTGGCCTTTGAACATATTTGTAACTCCTCCCTTTCTGTGTACACAAACTGAGATATCCAACCATAAAGGATGCCTGACAAAAATAAAGCAAAGGCTATCAGCATCACGGTTGCTATCAAAGGTGAGATGCCTTTCATCTAATCATACCCCAATTTCTTCTTTTGGTTTCCACAAAGTTAAAATTAAACCTATTACAACTATTATCACGACCAACACGATAAATATCATAAACCATGTCCATGTGCCAGTCTCTTTCTTCTCGATACACGGGGTTGGACATGAACCTCCACAATCCACACCTTCTTCATCTCCATTTTGTATACTATCTTCGCAACTGGTAATTCCACCCATACATCCTTCGTCTGTCTCTCCATCACAATCATTATCCTTGCTATCACAAACCTCTGTTTCTGGCAATTTACCATCACATCTCACAGTTTTGCCATCTTCAGAGCAAACGAATTTTCCTACACATATACCTTCTCCGCATGTTTTACCAAGCGAAGGCCAATCTTCATCTATCGCTCCATCACAATCATCGTCTATGCTGTTGCAACTTTCAACTCCTGGTAACGCACCATTATAACAAGCACATCTTGTTGCTGGTATAGATTCGTAGCCTTTTATATTATCTATTACCCCATCACAATCATCATCTATTTGATTGCACACTTCAATCTTTGCACCCTTTCCATAGGTTTTATTGAAGCATCCACAACGTGTTGCTTCCATTGAAGTTTTCCCATCTATATCATCCACTATCCCATTGCAGTCGTCATCCACACCATTACATATTTCTTTTTGTTTTGAAGCCCCAGCATAACACCCACAATTAGCAATATCATCTATAACACCATCACAATCATTGTCTAGTCCATCGCATATTTCAACAGAAGGTAAAACACCACGGATACAATTGCTCCATTGTTTTACTCCATTCGTTTCAATGCATTTTTGAACCCCTTCTTTGCAAATCCCTATATTTACGCTACATTTTCTTTCCTCACCTACAACATCACAATCGCATGTTTCATCAACGACCCCATCACAATCATTGTCTATTTTATCTCCACATATCTCATCAGTTGCTTTCTCATTCGAGCCTCCTTTTTCTGTCGAGCATATCACACCATTCCCATCTTTCGCACATTCCCATACCCCACCCTCACAGGCACCTACACCGCACGTACTTCCAAGGATGGGCCAATCTTCATCTACCAGTCCGTTGCAATCATCATCTATGCCGTTGCAAATCTCGCTTAATTCTCCTGGTTTATGCGCTCCTTTATAACAAGCGCAAATGGAAGGATTAGCAACATCATCTATAACCCCATTGCAATCATCATCAACACCATTGCAAAATTCAGGTCTAAGCAAAGAATTTCCAGTAAATCCACCTGAACAGAAACATTCTTCTTCAAGGGTGTCGTCCACTATTCCGTTGCAATCATCATCCACATTGTTACATGTTTCTCCAACCCTTCTTTTTTCGCTTACATGTTCGCTTAATTCACCGATGTTTTCCCAATTGACCTCTAGTTTAAAACTACAAGCGCATTTTTCTATCCCATCGTCCATTAATCCGTTACAATCATCATCTATCGCATTACATATTTCTTCTTTCTTAGGCGAACCTTTATAGCAACCGCAGAATTTGTCAGACACTTCTCCGAAAACATCATCTATCACTCCATTACAATCATCATCTATCCCATTACATGTCTCATTCTTTCGTAAATCTTTGCCTGCTATGCCTTCATTTGAAGTGGTGCTACAAACCATGCTTGACCCATCTTTAGAGCACACATAAATACCTGCACTACATCTGCTATTTTGCGGTGCGCAAACAGCACCTAAATATTCGAAGTTTGTTGCCTTCGTTCCATTCTGTTGCCATGGATCATCTATCACTTCATTACAATCATTATCTATCTCATCGCATTTTTCCTCCGAAACATTTTTATACCACGTATTTTCTTTGTCTGTGAATTTAGTCCCTGCGCATGCACATTTTTCAATCCCCTCATCTATCACACCATTGCAGTTATCGTCTATTCCGTTACACTTCGTTTCAGGTTCGCTTGTTTTTTGCGTAATGTTCACGACTTGATTAAAGCAACCACAATGTGTAGATTGTATCGAATTCCCTCCTTTAACATTATCTATTACACCATCGCAATCATCATCCACTCCGTTACAAACCTCTGCCCTCGGTTCACCTCCATTAGAACATGCGCATGTCTCTGGGAAAGCCACATCATCTATTACTCCATTACAATCATCATCCTTTCTATTGCACACCTCTGTCTTTGGCATTACAGCATTGCAAACACCCCATTTGCTTCCGATGCATTTTTGTACGCCAAACGTGCACTCGCTTATTGGATCTATGGCAAATTCTGTTTTGTTGCATATGCGGGCAGAATCGCAAAGGCTCAAAATGCTCGCTTTTATTGTCGTATCTGCAGATATGTTTTCTAACATGATTGTACATTTTTCATAAACGCTTGATGTGTTTACTGGTTGTGTCGTTTCTATGGTTTCTTCAGGTGATAAAGAAATTGACGGTTTATAGTATCGCATCTTTTCTCTTATAGTTGCAATATCAAACGCCTGTGAATACACAGCAAGCTCGTCTATAATAGCGTAAGCACTTTGCCCTAAGCCGTCATTCCCTATATAAACATCTTTATACGCCTCATTCGCTTCCCAAGTCATGCTTTTTGATGCCTTCAAAACACCATCTATGTAAAGTTCTATGCCTTTTAAATTATCCCACGTAGCCGCAATGTGATGCCATTCGTTAACTGTGATAACGCCTCCATTTAGCGTGTAGTTTTTGCCGTTTTTGTCCGTTAATGTGAAGTATGTTCCATTCTCGTCGAAATAAAGTTCGAATTGCGGTTTGCCGTAGAAGTCTTTTGAAATGAAAAGGTAATGCTTAAGAAGGTTCTTGTTAACATCTATTGGCGTTAAATCACTTGCTTTAATCCACATCATCAGCGTGCCTCGATGTATGTTGAAGTTTTCTGATGTGGGATACCAAAGCGTATCGTTACCATCTATGTAAACACCTTTCACATCGACAAGAATTTCATTTATGTAGCGAGAGTCATTAGCATAGCTAATTCTTTCGGCATAACTCGGTACCATATTGCCTTCGCATGTTGCATTCTCATCAAAATGGCAAAGTAAGAATACACCCCGTGTATATTCGAGATCAATCACGGAAGATAAAGAAGGTGGTGTATATGTTGCTGTTGGATTTCCATAATAAAGGTAGAATTTCTTTTTTTCATTTGGTTTAAGATCAACATTGAACCATATGGTTGTCCCACCTGTGTAGAAAGGCGTGGAATTGCTCCATAATATGTGTTTCTCTTCGCCAAGAGGCAAAATGCGCAAATCTCCACCGTCCTTTCTCATCTTTTTTTGATCTGTAAGTAATGCTGTATTTAATGTGATGCTTACGGGATAATTAGTAAGCACAGCGTTTTCGTTGTTTTTAACCTCGATCATTTGTCTATAATGAACATTTTCAGGGGCTTCTGCCCATGTCACAAGTTTTTTCAATTCTTCCATCACATTTGCGCATACCTCCTCAAGTTGTTTTCTGTCTTTATAATAAATTCCACTTTGATAACCGCAAAGTTTTATTGCACCTTCCGGTGTGCATTCACAACCATCATCTATCGCACCATCGCAATCGTTATCTTTCAAATCGCATATTTCATCTTTTTTGATTTTTATAGCATTTCCGCTGAAGGTTTCGTCCGGGTTTACTGTTGTGTTACATACGACTTCATCTCCATGCACACCGCAAACATAACTACCGCCTATACAAATACCATAACCGCAAGGCTTGCCTATTTCAGGGAAGTTTTCATCAACAAGACCATCGCAATCATTGTCAATTACATCGCATATTTCCTTAACTTTCAATTTTATGCTTGCAACTTCTTGCTGTGTTCTGATGGCGCAAGCACAGTTCTTCGCATCTTCGTCTATCTTACCGTCACAATCTGAATCTATCCCATCACAAGAAGCGTCACCCCTTTCTTTCAAATTATGAATTAATGTTGCATTTTTTTGATACGCACATGCGCATGTTTCTGTGAAAGGTACATTGTCTATTATCCCATCACAATTATCATCTATGCCGTTGCATGTGTCTTCAGTTGGAGAACCATCACTGCATCTACAAGTATCTTCAAGAACAAAGAATGTTTTTTCGGTCAGGATGCAAGAATAATTATTATAAATGTATTTGCATTCATCGTAAGTAAAATTGCCATCGGAGTCGGGGTAGTTTATAATATCGTGTTGCGGCTCATCGCTTCCTGGCGGATACCATAAATGAACATTATTCATACATTCCCTTACCTTTTGTGTACAACTATTTATTGTAATGTTACCACTAGTTGCGATTTCTATTTCTTCAAGACCACATTCAGATGAATTGTAAAGAAGAACGCACCATGAATAAGGACTTCCACCTTCCATACACGCCGCTACTTCGTCATCACATGTATTAACCCATATTTTAGTTTTTTTGTTGTCTACCACACCATCACAATCATCGTCTATCGAATTGCACACTTCGATATTCGGGCTCATGCCCATGAAACAGCCACATTGTGTAACTTGATAAGGAGTTTTTCTGCCTCCTGCTTTTATGATCGCATTTATTATTTCATCAAAATTCATAACATCGTCTACTATCCCATTGCAATCATCATCCAAACCGTTGCATGTTTCTTTCGAAGGATATACAGGCATGTTTTTCGTTGAATCGTATTGCCATCTCATATCTTTTATCCAACCTACACTCAAATTTCTGCATATCTGCACGCCTGGTTTGCAAATACCTTTGCCTTTCGTTCCTGTATAAAGGCTGTCATTGTAAAATAATCTTTTTTCTCCTTCCCTTAGACAATCCACAGCCCAAAAGATATAATTTTCTAAATAACTCTGCCAGCCTTGACTTGAATTGTAAGTAAGATTAAGTTTCAAAGTATAATCACCCCTCTCATAAGGAACGAGTAAACCGAAGTCGGAGAAAAGGCTGAAAGGAATGGTGTAATTTTTATCAAGTGTATATTCAGCGCGTTCTCCAAGCCTTGCTTTTATTTCCCACCCTTTTTTCTCATCCCCACTCGTCTCAAACTCCACCACACCATAACCAGCGGTGCTTCCAATTTCAATTGTTATATTTTTCAATTCCCACAAAGGACCCGAGGCGGAGAATGGGAGGGTGAATTTTTGCGAGCCGCTCATATTCAATTCATTTATACAATTAAGCGAACAGCCCCATCCGTATCTACAATAACAACAATACTGCCCTGTGTTTGGTTTACAGAATTGGTTTGTATAATTAGAGACGTAAATGGTTTGGGGGTTATAAAAATAGCCTGTGTCCTGTGGTGCTACACAAAGTTTGTTGCCTTCGTTTCCGTAAGGCGGAAGGAAATTTATGATGTATTTCCAAGTACTTCCCTTATAATCTTTAAGTTTGATCTTGTAAGGTTTTGAACTCGTATCAACTTCAAAATTTGCATAACAACATTTGTAGTCTGCTGTTTCATATCTGTCCTCTGGATTGGGGCAATCTATTTCAAATGATATCCAATCCTTTTTGCATTCGTAGACGCCGCCTATTGATTCTCCGCCGTATTTATATAAATAGGTGTAACGGCTTCTTCCTGTACCTATTAGACTATTTGTGTCAAAGTCTATATTTTTTCCGCCTGATTTGACATAACCTATTTTTTGTTTTGCTATACCTTCTACATTCTCCCAATTTTGGGGGTCAAGTGGGTGGTTCAATATCCATCCGTATTTGTTAGTGCTTAAACCTTCATAATTTGAATTACCACATGCCATCCTCAATGAACAATCTACGTTACCTTGACAGCCGGAAAGAACGAAATCGGTTGAAAACATCTTGAAATCTCTTACTTCAACAAGACCTTGGTGACCATAAATAGTGTCACTGCCTCTTATTTCTTCACCATCTCTCCCTGGCGATTGACTATTCATTCTCCATGCTTCAGTCTTGCCAACACCAAAAAGCTCAAGTATGGATTTGGTTCTACCTTGCGAATCCTCTATTCTTATGCCTGTTGGATTTGTATTTTCAGTTCCTCCTGGGTCATTAAAAAGGTAAACTTCTACTTGATACCATTGGTTTGGTGTAATATTAAATGTGGAAGTTTGACATGGAGTTGTGCTTTGATTAAGCAAATTTATATTTAAACACTCTGCTTCCCACCAATCTCCATTAGGATATTCCCTTATCCTAATCCTTCCTCCATCATCCACATATATTTTCAAAGAGGTTGAATAATATCCCATGGAGTAGATAAAGGTTTCGAACTTCCAGCTGTGGCCATCTTTCCATTCGCCAATAGGAAGCGGACCTGCTCCTGGTTCATTGGGTATTTGCTTCTCATTCTCACCTTTTTCAAAATAAATTATAGGACCTAGTTGATATTTCACAGTTTTATTCTTAATAGTATAACTACTTCTTTGGATGATGATGTTATCCTCGTTGTGCACCGCAAAACCATTTGCAAAATAAGTATGCGTGTCTTCTACATTTAAATCGTAAACCTCGAACTCGCCTAACACAATGCCTTTGAAAATTATTTTTTCTGTGGAGAGGTTATTGCCATCAATGGAAAGAACATAAACGTCATCACCAGGCCATAAAGAAGCGGCTTTCACATACCCTTTTGGCGTGTAAAATTCATGATTTCCCGTAACCTTAACTTCGCGATTCTTCGTTTTAATTAGATAATAATGGCCACTTTTGTGGACAGGCAAAACATAGGAAACCCTTTTCTTAACAATTTCGCCGTTCTCGAAAGAGAGAACTTCATCTCCAATTTTTACATCATTTATGTTTTTTGTTCCAGATACGAGAATTATTTTTGTATCCGCCAAAAAGCTTTGCGGAAGAGGTGTACAATCTGCATTGGTCATGCATTCTTTATATGAAGGATAGCCATCGCATTGTGTTTCATATGCAACTTTACACTCTCCATTTATGCAACAGTTAATGACTTCACCGCCTCCACCACCTCCACCATTTCCTCCACCCATTTTTTTTGTGCATTTTTGTCCTATTGTTTCACCATCTCCTTCAAAATCCCATGGACCAGAACAATAATTATTGGTAATTTCTAAACCATTTTTAGTATCAGCTACATATCTCCCCCAAAACATCCAACTTGAGTCTCCTTCATTTTGATAAGGTGCTCTCACTTTTTGGATTACAGTATAATTAAATTGTATTGGTTGATATGTAACATTAGTTGCCTTCACAAACACAGAAAAATTAAAATATATTGGCTTGAAAACATATTTACCATCTGTAATGATTTTGTATTTTTCAAGAAATGGTCTAAGAGGAAGGGTTTTATTTTGGACAAGTTTGTTTCCTTTCCAAATTTCTGCTGTTATGAAGCTTTCATCAGGAGGTAAGGGATAATCGAAAGTTAGATTAAAATCAGCATTGAATGGGGAACCTCTCACAAACATGCCCATATCTCTATTGTAAGGGTCAGAAGGATTTTCCACAGGAACCTCAAATCTTATATTAGGTGGTAAATAAGAAGCATTAATCATCAAGAATAAAAGAGCAAAGAGCACAAAAAATGAAAAAATTGTAATGAAGTTTCCCAATTTTTTACTAGGCATATAATAATTTTGAACTTTTGAAATTTATATTCTTTCTTTGGACGCATTTAATGGTTCCCAAGAAGCAAAGGGTGGAAATTTTGGGTAATCCTTATTACATCCATCATTCTATTATTTTTTCCAACCTCCTTTTTATCATTTCCTTTGGAAACAAACCAACAATGCGGTCCACAAGTTTCCCCGAACTAAATATGATAAGCGTTGGTATAGACATAACACCATACTTGCTTCTGCTTTCCTCATTTTTATCAACATCTATTTTACCAAATGCAACCTTTCCCTTCATTTCATTAGAAAGTTCTTCTATGACGGGTGCCATTGCTTTACAAGGAGCACACCACTCGGCATAAAAATCTACAAGTGCGATTTTATTTTTTTTAAGAAAATCCTCAAGATTTTCGTCATTCAAACTTTCAACCATTTTCATCCCTTCGATTTTGCACACTTTAGCGTTTCCGGAATTCGATAATCCATCTTTGCTAACCCAAACCTCTTAATTTCATGGCTTCTGCAACACGCTGAACAGCAAGAATGTAAGCTCCTGTCCTCATATTCACCTTGTACTTTTCACTCATTTCAATTACCTCTTTCGTAGCTTTCGTCATTATCTTATCCAATTTTTCATTCACCTCTTCTTTCGACCAGTAATAATTCATTAAGTTTTGTACCCATTCGAAATACGAGACCGTAACACCACCTGCATTAGCTAATATATCTGGCACAACAACAACTTTCTTTTTGTCTAAGATTTCATCCGCTTCTGGTGTCGTAGGCCCATTCGCACCTTCGATTACGAATTTTGCTTGAACCTTTCCTGCATTTTCTTTTGTGAGCACATTTTCCAAAGCACAAGGTGCAAGTATATCGCATTTCATTGCTAACAATTCATCGTTAGTTATCTGTTTCGCTCCTTTAAGACCAACGACGCTTCCTGTTTTTTCTTTATGCGCCATAACTTCTGAAGGAATAAGTCCATTTGGATTGTATATGCCTCCTTTTGAATCGGAAACGGCGATAACTTTTATGCCCATCTTATAATAAAGGTCGGCAATAACATGACCAAGATTTCCATAGCCTTGTATAGCAGCTGTCATTTTTTTCGGATCGAATTTGAAATGCCTCAATATTTCCCTCGTAACAAAATACATCCCATAACCTGTCGCTTCCTCTCTTCCCTCAGAGCCAAAAACGCTCACAGGCTTTCCTGTTATAACGCCTGGTACATTATAACCTTTCCTTTTTGAAAACTCGTCCATCATCCACGCCATTATCTGCGGGTTTGTGTAAACATCGGGCGCAGGTATGTCTTTTTCTGGCCCTATGAAATCGCCTAACGCCCTAATGTAGCCTCTTGAAAGCCTTTCTAATTCGCCTTCGCTCATCTCTTTTGGATTGCAAACTACACCTCCTTTCGCTCCTCCGTAAGGAATGCCGACAACAGCGCACTTCCAAGTCATCCAAGATGCGAGCGCTTTGACTTCATCTAAGTTTACGTCAGGATGAAAACGTATGCCTCCTTTATACGGACCTCTTGCGTTATTATGATGCACACGATAACCTTTGAACACGCGTATTTTTCCGTTGTCCATGCGAACAGGTATAGAAACTTCGAGATACTCCTGCACCTCTTTTAAAACTTCGTAAACATCATCGCCCATCTTCAAAACATCAATCGCCTTTTTCAATTGTTTCTGAGCAGATTCAAATGGATTAACTTTCGCCACATTTTCTGCCATAGAACTCACCCTCCGAAAATTTTACTTTATCAATATTCATTGTTTTTTACAATAATTAAATTTGAATATAATAAATTTTTTGCAATATAATAATTTTCTAAAAAAAACTTTCTAAATGGCTCTGTCAACTAAATTCTGGGAATTTTTGGAAAATTGAGATTGTATTTTATCGTTATGTCGATTTATCAAACCTTGAAAATGAAAAATCGAATGTTTCCGCCGATTTCCATATTTAAGTTGGCGGAGCCTAAAAATCTTTTTTTGTTTTATTCACTTTCCAAACATGTAAAAATTATTTTTCAATTTGTTTCAAATAATTGTACGCGGATCTCGCCGCCAACGCGCCCTCTGCTGTGGCAATTACTATTTGTTCAAAATTTGCCGATCCATTCGTGACATCGCCTGCTGCAAAAACCCCTTGCACATTCGTTTTCATTTCTTCATCAACTCTTATTTTTCCTTCATTCGTTAATTCCACGCCCAAGCTTTTCGCCAAATAATTTTGCGGCTCGGAGCCAATCTCAACAAAAACTCCGTCTACCTTCAAAACAAATTCTTTACCCTCTCTTTCAAAAACCATAGCCTCAACCTTATCCTTTCCTTCAATTCTTTTTGGAACCGCGGAAAACAGCATTTCAATTTTTTCATGTTTTTCTGCCTTTTCGATCCACGAAGGCATGGCTCGCATATCTTTCTTTTCCTTTCTATACGTAATATATACTTTCTTGGCATGCTGAGCCAAAAGCAAAGCGCTCATGACTGCTGAATTACCTCCTCCTATCACGCACACAACTCTATCTTTAAAAAAAGCGGCATCACAAGTAGCGCAATATGAAACTCCTTTTCCACTTAATTCCTCTTCTCCTGGAATGTTTAGCCTTCGTTTCTTTGAGCCTGTCGCTATTATAACAGCCTTCGCTTCGTATTTTTCGCTATGAGTTTTTATAACGAAGTTCTCGTCCTTTTTCTTTATTTCAACAACCTCATTAAAAACGATATCAGCGCCTAAGGATTTGGCGTGATCCATGAATTTTTTCATCAAGTCTATACCACTTATGTTAAGCAACCCAGGATAGTTGTCTATCTGAAAAGCTTCGTTTGCCTGCCCACCTGGTATGCTCCCTATAATAAGGGTTTTAAGAGCGTACCGAGTCGCATATATACCAGCGCTACAACCAGCAGGACCAAGCCCAATAATTGCGACGTCATAAGCCTTCATTAAAAATCACCGATAAATAAATTTTGGATGTTTTGTTATATTTTTACCTTTTTGCTTTTTATAGTTCTTTTTTGTCTTCATTTGCGATGTCTTTTTAAATAGAATTCAAACAGGATAAACACGACCAAATTCCACCTCAGCAGAAGATGCGAGATTCAAACGCTTTAAATTTTTCAAGTGTAGCACATAATCCCTATGCTTCGAATTTGGTATTAAAAGAGCGCCATTTGTGCCGCTCGCGGCGTTAGTTTCGTATAAACCATCATCAATTTTTCCCTCTGAGTATCTTTTTATGGGCAAAAGCATTTCTGAAGGAAAACGTATTCTTTCCCCTCTTACATAAATTTTTTCGCCACCATCTCTTTCCCACAAAAACAAATCCAAAAAATCAAGCCTGCTTTTTGCATAAAAAAAGCGGATGTCTCCTTTTGACATTAACCTAAGATTTTTCATTTCGTTTTTAAGCACCTGTGATGGTTTAACCTCAATAACAATATTATAATCATGAAAAGGAGAGATATGACCGTTGGATATTTTCTTAATAAGGGTATAACCTTCTTTTTTCATATAATCACAAAAATTTTCAAAATCTTCAGAAAAAATAGCAAGGTCGATATCATGAGGGTTCTTTTCAAAGCTCCCTCTTAACAATCCCGCACCCACACCGCCAACAAGAAAAACCTGTGTTCCGCTTTTTTTGATCATTTCATTCAATCTTTTTAATTCGTCGAAAAGTTGTCTGTAATCTTCACCTGCTTTATTTCTTCGCCTTTGTGTGATAACAAGTTTCATTAGCATATTTTAAAAAACAAAATTTTAAATTTTCGCGTATGCGCTGAACAAAATAAACAAGCCAAACTTCTAAAATTTACGAGTTAAATTTTTCAGAGGCAAGCTATAACCGTATATATGATACTTTCCGCAAGCTTTCCACAATAAGTACCAAAAGCAAAAACATTTATAAAATTCTAACCGATATTTTTTCAAATGGTTGTTATGGATTTTTCAAAAGAAGATGTGTTGCTTCTTCAAAGGCATGTTAGTAATATAGATAAAAATATTTATGTAATATACAATCTTCCTCCTGAAGTCATCGCTGTTCTTTTCGCCTATGTTTCTCGAAACCCCGCAAGCTTTCGCGAAAATCTTCTCAAACTTATAAAAAGCCAAGACCTCGATTTTAACGAATTGGCAAAGGTTTACGTAGAAAAAGGTTTTGATTACGCAGAAGCGAAGGAAAAAGCAAAGAAGTTTCATGAAAAATGGGTTGTTGGTTACGGGCATTCAAGCATAGCTGAACATGCTGTTGCAAGTATAGCAGTGGAGGATGTTTCCATTCTTGCAAGCAAGGCAATTGAAGATTGTCGCATCGCTTCATACACTGAAAAATCTACCCGCTATCAAATTTTTGAGAGGAACCGATTTTATAAACCGCCAAATGTTGTACATTCTCAAGTTGGTGAAGTTTATCAAAAAACTTGCGAAAGTTTGTTCGATTTGTATCATGAAATGATACCAAAGTTGATCGAATACATGAAAGAAACATATCCCAAAGAAGATGGAATGAGCGATGCGTTTTACGAGTCCATTTCAAAGGCAAGGGCATGTGATGTCGCGAGATATGTTCTTCCTGTATCAACTCTTACAAATTTGGCTATAACCATAAATGCGAGGTCGCTCGAAAGGATGATCACAAAACTTCTTTCGCATCCTCTGAGCGAAATGCAAGAAATCGGGAAGGAAATCAAAACAGAAGTTTCCAAAATTATTCCAACACTCGTAAAATACACGGAACCAAATCTTTACCTTATCGAGACCAATAGATTGATGAAAGGTTTTTTGAATGGGTTGGGGTTGGAATTGGTAGAGGATGGGAAAATGATTGAAAGAAAGAATAAAGTTGCACTCGTATCTTTTGACAAAGAAGCAGAAAATAAAATTATCGCTTCCATCATTTACAAATATTCTAATAAATCTTATGATTCGGTTTTAGAATATGTTAAAAGAATGAAGAAGGAAGAAAAAGAAAAAATATTCGACGAGTTTATGAAGCGCATGGGAAAACATGATCCTCCCATGAGAGAACTTGAGCATGTTTATTACACGTTTGACATTCTTTTGGACTATGGAGCTTTCAGAGATATACAAAGACATCGCATATGTACGCAAACTACACAAGAGTTAACGCCAGAAAATGGGTATGAAATACCGAAAGAAATAATAGCAATAGGATACGAAAAACGTTTTAAGGAAGCTATGGAAAATGCGAAAGAAGCATTTGAAAAAATCGCAAAATATTTCCCTAAGGAAGCTCAGTATGTTTTACCTCTTGCCTTCAGAACAAGAACCTTGTTTACCATGAACTTGCGCGAAATCTATCATTTCGTTAAACTTCGTTCTTCTAAGGAAGGTCATGCATCTTATCGCAAAATAGCGTGGGAAATGTACAATGAAGTTAAGCGAATACACCCAATTTTGGCAAAATATATAAGGGTTGATTTTTCTGAAGGACCAGCAAGGTAAAAACGTGAAAATTTGTTAAAAATACGAGCGAAATCGACAAACATCGACTAATAGATATGTTTAAAAAGCCTAAATTTAAAATTTTAAGTGTACATGAGATCTGGTGCTGGAGGAGGCGCCAGGTTGACGGAAACCAAAAACGCCTGCGAATACAAGATTACACCGATTGCAAGTTATGATCTTTGGCTTGCAGGCGATGAAAGGATGAACGGGAATGGGTATATTCCCGATGAAGAATTGCTCTCAAAAACCGGAGATTACAAAACTCATCATCCAAAAACTTCTTCTACAGCAATCACAAAACAAGCAAAGAAACTCATCGAAAAACATCCAGGGTATTTAGTGGGCTTGGTGACAGGGGTTTTAGGAGCACTTGCAAAATACCTTGGTGCAGATGGCTTAGAAAGCATAGGCGATGGTTTGATAACCTCTGGTGTGGTTTTCATAGGAAGCCAAGTAATTTATGACCTTACTAAAAAAACGGAGGAAAAATACGAAAGCAAGAGATTAAGGATATACAAAGAGATAAGAGATCTCCTCCGTGAAGCAGTTAAAACGCCCACTGATGGAAGATTGGATGAAAAAATAAATTACAAAGGTGAATTGGAAAGGCTAGTGAAGGGTATGAATAGAACAGATAGAAAAGTTGATGAAGAATATATAAAGAAGCTCGAAAACACTTTAAAAATACTACGCAGTCAATTAGAAATGTTGAGGGTGTAAATGTCGCGAAAAAACGTCGCCTGAGCGCCGAAGTTTGATCGATTTGTTTAGGGTATATTACAAAATTTTTATTTCACTGCAAAAACCTACAAGTTCGAAATCCTCATAATATTTCTGAAATTTTCCTTCGAAAGCAATCTCATCACCTATTTTCACATCTACCTTGCCGTATTTTTGGGAACAAAAAATTTTGATGCTTTCTTTCCCGTCAGAAATGATAAACTGCTGATAGGTATAACCTTTTTTAGACGTATACAAAGGTAAAATTTCTATTATCTTTCCCTTTACATAAACCTCTTCGCCAAGCAATGTCGTTCGAAAAAGTTGAGAAACTGTTAGAGGGCTTTGTTCTTTACCTAAGGTTGGGTTAACCAAAGCCAAAACAGCGAAAATGTCCAAAAAAATCATAAAAGCGATTAGTAAAAGCCATTGATCGCGAGACCTCATACTAAAAATTTCTTTTTGGCTTTCATAAATTTTTATTTTTTGTATGCCTATATTTTGTATGCTGAAAAATCTGTTAAACAAACATTATATTTCTAAACTTCTGCCTTCTAAGATTTCAACTTTTATCTTTCCTTCACTTTCCACTTTTTTCTTGAATTCTTTTGCATCCGCTTCTAACCCATCCAAAAAATTGTAATGCATAGGTATTGCTATTTTTGGCTTCATCGCTAATACCGCGTTCTTCGCTTCTTCCATGTCCATGGTGTACGTCCCTCCAATAGGAACGAGAACAGCTGTTAGGTCTTTCAAAGAGTTCATCTCTGGCACATAATCGCTATCTCCTGTATGATACACTTTCTTACCTTCTGCCTCTATCACAAAGCCGACTCCTACGCCTTTTGGATGGAAAGCTTTGTTTTTATTATAGGCGTGGACAGCCTGTATGCGTATGTTCCCGATTTCAACCGTATCCCCAGGTTTCACCTTCTTTACATTTCCTCCGATCATTTTAGATGCTTTTTCCGTCGCCACTACAACGGTCTTCTCTGTCCTTATCTCGTTTATTTTCGCTCTATCGCAATGGTCGAAGTGGTCGTGCGTTACGAGTATGATGTCGGCAGGTGGTGAATTTTTTGGCAAAACATAGGGATCAATGTATATGTTTTTGCCTTCACTTTCTATCCTGAAGCTCGCATGCCCAAACCAAACAATTTTCATACCATCCCTCGAAATTTAAATTGTTTTAATGGAATAAAAAGTTTTGAATTTATGTTGTTTAAAGAGCAAGGGAATAAAAAATATGAAATTTTCTTTCTACTTGTTCAATTTTAATTTCATGGTATACTTTAATTTTTTGATACCCTCCCTCAACTCTTTTTCGATGTGAACAGGGTAGCGGAAAGTATAAGCGATGGTATTTTTTATACCCCTTGCCGGTTCAACAACAAGAGCCTGCCAAAAAACATAGCGCACAGGTACGATATCGCTTTGTTTAACCTCAACGCTTTTTATGAATAAAAGAGAGGTAAGGGAAGAAAGACGAAGAATGAAAGAAACTAAAAAGACGAATTGAAGAGAGGAAAAGATAAGGAAGCCTTCTGAAAAACACATCACAAGAAAAGCGCCGAAAAGGTCACCAAGCACAACACCCATACTTGAGAAAAAATTATGAGCAGCTATATATTTTGGTCTCTTTTTTGTAGGTGTGACTTCAAGCAGATATTGGAAAACAACTAGTTCGAAACCTGAAAAAACAAGGCCATCATATATTCTTATTAAGATTACATGTATGAGATTCGTAGACAACAACCAACCAAAAGGTACAAAGCAAGCAAGAACGCCTGTAACTATGAGTATTTTTCTTGTGCCGAATCTTTCTATCAAATTGCCCCAATTCCTCATGCTTAACGCTTTAACCAAAGCACCCAAAACAACAGAAAAAGCAAACCATTCATAAGTAATATTCAAATCCTTAAGCATGTAAACAGCGTAAAAAGGTGCGGCAACATCAATGGCAAAATTGATAAAGGTAAGAAATACTGTAAATATGACGAACTCTTTGTTTAATTTTAAAGTTAGCCACCATTCCCTTGGCTTAAATGAGAAGGTATACGTGTAATGGAAAATCTTTTTCATTGGAGGTTCATACATGCGGATAAAATAGAATATAGCAATAAGTCCAAAGATTATAGAAAGGATAAATATGCCTTGGAAGCCAAAATAAGTGATAAGGAAACCTCCGGCAAGTGTTGAAAAAACACCTGCCAAGCCGATAAGCATGTTCCTTCTGCTGAAATATGAACTTCTTTTTTCTTCTGGTACGAGATCACCCATCATGCTTGACCAAGCAGGTGAACGAAGCATTACGAAAAAGTTAGAAAAAGTTACCAAGCCAATAAATATCCATATACGATACTCAAGAGTTAGAAATGGAAGAAAAAGCACAGGAATCCACAAAAGAATTCTTCCTATTACATGGGAAAAAACCCATATACTTTTTCTTGTAAAATATTTTGTTAGAAGAGCACCTGGTATATGAGAAATTGCGCCGGCAAAGTTTTGCAATGATGCCATCAAACCTATTTCCACATTGCTAGCTCCTAATGCAAGGGCAAAGGGAGTGGTGAAAGATGATTGAATACTACCAGAAGCGGAATTAAAAACACCTTCCATCGTTGAATTTTTCATGCTACTTTCAATTTTTTCTCTTTTTTCTTCTTCTGAAATTGATTCCTCTTTAATTTTCTTTCTTAACTCTGGCGGTATCATTTCCCCGTTTTCAATAATGTTAAAGCTGGAAGTTGTGATTATCGATTCTTCTTTATTATTTTGTGAAAAAAGTTTCTCGTATTTTTTCAATGCTGATCTTTTTTCTTCAAACTCTTTTTTAGAAAACTTTGTTTGTTGTGCTTTCGCGAATCCATCTTTTTTCGCTGTTTTCTCAGATTTTTTTACGATTTCACCTTCAACTATTTCGCTGAAAGTTTCACTCTCGATTTTAAGTTTCTTTTCTTTCTTCTCTGGCATAAAAATTAATTATCTCAGCTCGAATAAATATCTAAATTTTTAGATATTTTTCTGTGAAAATTTAAAATTAAGATTCTTATTTTAATTTGCATTTTAATTTGAAAGGCTCTAAGAACTTAATTCTGGAAATTTTGAAGTATTTCGCTTGTGTGTCATTAAAATACGCTAAAAATGAAAAATCGGACCTCGAAAATATTTTACATATTTCTCAGAGCCATTGGGTTTATTATTTTAATCAAATTTGAATATTGATTATTATGATATCTGTTTCAAGAATGAGAGAAATTGAAAAAGAAGCTGAAAATATTGGAATAGATCAAGAAATAATGATGGAAAATGCTGGTGCAGGCGCCGCGAAGATAGTGGATGAAAAAATTGGTTTGAAAGGGAAAATGGTTTTGATCTTCTGTGGCATAGGTAATAACGCTGGCGATGGTCTGGTTTTTGCAAGGCATGCCCTAATTTACGGCGCAAAGGTTTTCGTATATTTTGTGAAAAACCCTAAAGAAGGTTCGGAACCCATGCAAAAGAATTATCGCATTCTTAAAAACTTAGCGAAATCGTGTAAAGATATAGAGTTTTACATTGGTAAAATACCTCAAAAGAAATTTGATATACTCGTGGATGCAATATTCGGAATTGGTTTAAAAGATGTGGTCAAAGGAGAATTTAGAAAGGCGATTGAAGACTTCAACAAAATGAAAAGCTTCAAAATTTCTTTGGACTGCCCTTCTGGCATAAACTGTGATACGGGTGAAATAATGGGCGTAGCAGCAAAACCTGATGTTACCATAACATTTTATGACAAAAAGCAAGGTCTGAACGAAAAGAACTCTGGAGAAATTATAATTGCGCCTATAGGATTTCCAAAATTTGGTTGAATTTGATTTTTCTACTTTTTCCTGTAAATTACAAATTCTCCCTTACAAAAAATCTTCTTTCGAAAACTCGATGGAAATTTTTTTAACATGATTTTTGAAATCTTCTTCTCTCGCCTTTGCATTGAATGTGGCATAAACATTATCTTTATCATAACTAATTAATTTTTTTTTATTGCGAAGTGCATCACCATCGCTTCCAAATTCAGGCAAACTATGAATGGTTGAAAAAACGCTCAGATTTCGCTTGTATGGAGTAAATTCCATGTTTCTCCATGTTTTAAGGTTGTCTTCAAGGACATAGAGGGTTAGATGACCTCCGCTTTCATTTCCACCCATCACGCATCTATATCTAAAGCCAGGAACGCCCATAGCAAAAAGATGAGAAGCAGCGAAATTATGCATATCCTCACAATCAAGTTTTAGTTCTTTCCTTCTATTTTCGAAAATTTCTTTCAAAAGGATGATTTGAGTCGGCTTAAGCCAAATATCGTCGTAACCAAAATTTTCTCGGTCCGTACCATAAGCGAAGTCCATTTCCGTCTCCAAAAATTTGAATAAATTTGCAATCTTTTTGTTGCAATCCAATGGATTGTTTATGAAAAACTGCCCATGCTTTTTCTCGTGCTTTAAAAGATTTTGTTTTATAAATTCATGCTCGTCTTCTATAAACTTTCTGACATCTTCGTAAATTGGTTTTTCCACTTCTTTTTCGTTTAAATAAAATAAGGCAGTGAATTTGATAAGGTCTTTTTGTGAAATTATCTCATCTATTTTTTCCACTAAATTTGGGAGGTAAGGTCTTTTTGCAAGAGATAGCTTCGATCCGCTTGCCTCTTCTTCTCTGCTTCTCCAAAAATTTTCTGCTTGAGAAAGAATGTGGGTATTCAATACATACCTTTTTTCTTTAAGAAGGTCTTTGATTTCTTTTTCCTTAACTCCGAAGTCAAAAGCTTGTTGTTTGTAAAGCGATAAAATCTTGTTTTCCAAATCCTTCTTGAAATTATAGCCGAAAAGCCATTTAAAACCCATAAGTAGAGGTTAGTAAAAAATTTTAAATTTGTTTATCTGATAAAAGAAATAGCCCAATAACTCAATTCTTGAAATTTTTGAAAAGTTGTAGCCGATTACATAAGTTTTACGGAATGTGCCAAAAACAAAAAACCAATAAATTATGCTTGTTTTCTATGTTTAACTTGAGAGAGCCAAATAAATTCAAAACTTTAAAGTAAAAAAGCAAATAATTAAGGATGAGATTGTGGTCAATACATCCGGAATATTTGGACAAAAAAGGTCTTGTTGCTTTGTGGAGAGAGGCTTTGCTGGCGAAAAAGGTTTTGGAAGGCAGAACCAAAGGTTATAAAAATCACCCGCAACTTAAAAGATTCAAAGAATTTAAAAACCCAATTCTTGCAATAAACTCTTATCTTTATTGGATTTTTGAAGAGGGAAAGAAGAGAGGTTACGAGTTTAAAAAGAATAAAATTTCGGTGAGCAAACCCCTTAAAGAAGCGATTCCTATAAATAAAGGTCAGTTGAAATTTGAATTTTCGCATTTATGCAAAAAACTTAAAAAGAGAGACAGAACTAAATACTCGAAAATTTGCAAGAAAATCTATCCAAAAACAATAAAAATAAAACCTCATCCGTTGTTTTACTTAAGAGAAGGTGGCATAGAAAAATGGGAAAGAGGGAAATTTTAGAAAATTTAAGCCTTCACTATTTTTATGCATTGAACTGGGCAACCATCGGCAGCTTCTTTGTTGCAACCGATATCATCAACCTTCGTTTTCTTCGGCTTTGCCTTTCCGCCTTCTACCACCCAATTATCAGGACATACAGCAGCACATGCTCCGCATCCTATGCAAGCTTTTTTGTCATGAACGATTTTGAATGCCATACACACACCCCCATATTCTTAACATTTTCTAAATCTCTCCCATTCTTCATCTATGCGTTTTTGTATTTCTTTTATAATATGTAAATTTTCTTCCTTAAATAAATGCGAAAACCTTCCTTGTGCTCTCAAATACTCTTCTACCGGCTTTCTCTTAGGAACATCCATGGTGAGCTTGAAACTGCCATTTTCAATTTCATACAAAACCCACATGCCTGTTTCAACAGCAAGCCTTCCTATTTGAACGGTTTGATGAGATTCAAATTTCCAGCCAAGAGGGCATGGATTCAAAACATGAATAAATGAAGGTTGGTTTTCCTTTTTCAAAGCCTTTGCAACCTTTACTTTCAAATCATCTATGTAACCAATAGATGCCGTTGCAATATAAGGAATGCGATGAGCAACAACTATTTCGGCTATCGGTTTTTTCCACGTGACATTTCCCTTGATAATTTTTCCTGCTGGACTCGTAGTTGTAGAAGCGGCAAACGGGGTTGCGCTAGATCTTTGCACTCCTGTATTCATGTAAGCTTCATTATCAAGACATATGAAACAAACCTTTTCTCCTCTTTCAAGCATACCAGAAAGGGATTGCAAACCTATGTCTAACGTACCGCCATCTCCTGCCAAAGCAATGACATTCCCTTCCTTTCCAAGTTTTTCAAGAGCAAGAGAAACGCCCCCTGCTATGGCAGCGGCATTTTCAAAGGCGCCATGAATGTAATTAACGCCCCACGAAGTATAGGGGTATTGAGAACTTACAATTTCCAAACAAGATGTTGCATTAACTATGATTGTGTTTTTCCCAGCAACGCTTAAAATAGCGCGGACAGCGATGGTTTCAGGGCAACCAGCGCAATTGCTGGCACCTGGATAAAAAAGGCATTGATTTTTTTCATTAAAACTTTCCGATGCCTTTTCTTCTTTTACAACTTTAACTTTTTTCACACCCATATCAATTCGCCCCTTTCTTCGCGTATGGCTTTGAAAATTTTAAGAAAATCTTCTATTTTTACATCCCTTCCCCCTAAACCACCGACGAATGTGCTCACGTTTTTCTTTTTAGTCAATCCTCTCAATTCGTAGCACAAGGTTCCGCCGAGCCCAGGGGATATGTCTTTTTCCAAAACGCCCACACCTCTTAGATTTTTTATGGCTTTTTTAATCTCATCAACAGGGAATGGTCTAAAACTCTTTATTCTTATCAAACCAATATCCTTAATCTTTTTTGATTTTAAAACATATTTCGCTGTCCCTGACAAAGAACCCATAGTTATCAAAGCGTATTCTGCCTCTTCCATGTTGTAGGTTTCAACAAGCCCATTTCCATAACCCCTTCCGAAAATCTTCTTGAATTCGTTATTTGTTTTCCTTATGACTTCTTTTGCATTTTCCATCGCTTCGTGTTGAGCTTTTTTAAACTCTTGATAATAATCTGGGCCTGCCCACATTCCTTGGCTAATAGGTTTGTTAAAATCTATTACCCTGCCTTTATAAGTTGGTAAAAACTTTTCGACTATTTTAGAATCTGGTATTTCAACCGGTTCATAAACATGAGAAAGGAAAAAGCCATCAATACAAACCATAACAGGCAGAGAAACTTTTTCGTCCTCACCAATTTTATAAGCTTGTATAACTGTGTCAACCGCTTCTTGAATGCTTTCGCAATAAAGTTGGATCCATCCAGAATCTCTGGCGCCAAAAGAGTCCGACCAATCATTCCATATATTTAAGGGAGCGGACAAAGAACGGTTAGCAACAACCATTACTATTGGCAAACGCATGCCAGAAACGATATAAAGCACTTCGTACATTAAAGCAAGACCTTGACTTGCACTTGATGTGAATGTTCTCACACCTATTGCCTGGGCACCAAGACATATGGATATGGCTGAATGTTCTGATTCAGCATTGACAAATTTAGCATCCAATTCTCCATCGGCAACCATTTCTGAAAGTCTTTCTATAATATGGGTTTGTGGTGTGATAGGATAGGCTGCTATAACACCGGGCTTGCAAAGTTTCACAGCCTCGGCAATTGCATGACTTCCCTCTAATACTTTTTTCATCTAAACCTCACCTTATTTTTCCACTTGTTTTTCTATCGCTTTAAAAGGACAAATTTCAATGCAAAGCAAACAACCTTTACAGTAATCATAATCTACCTTAGCTTTTTTGTTAATGAGTGAAATACAACCCTCCGGGCAATAAGAAATGCATAAGCCACAACCTTTGCATCTTTCAGTAAATATTGGTTTGAAATTTCTCCATCCGCTCGTTTTATTTATTCTCGAGTCCTTATAGCTCACTCCACCTTTTTCACAATTTTTTTCAGCACCAACTTTTTTTCTGCCTTTCATGGTATCAACTCATAAGCTATCATAAGCCTTCTTGATAGCAACCTTGTTTTTTTCAGCCAAATCCTTATTTTCAAACCTTTCCTCAATCGCTTCTAAAAGGCTTTTCAATGTAATCAATTTCGTAACTTTTGAAAATGCACCTAACATCACTGTGTTGGCTATGGGTCTGCCAAAAACTTCCATACCTATTTTATCTGCATCTATCGTAATAGTTTTGAATTTGCCGAAAGATGCTTTTTTATTTGAATTTATCAAAATGATCCCCTTTTTGTTTAGACCTGCGGTGAAATCAAAAACATTAGAAAGAGAGGAGTCCAAAACAATCACGTAATCTGGCTCATAGATATGAGTTCTTAGCGTGATGAATTCATTTGATATGCGTGCATATGCTTCTACAGGCGAGCCCCTGCGCTCAGGTCCGAATTTAGGGGCTGCTTGGCTAAATTTTCCATCTTTAAAGGCGGCAATAGCAATCAATTCAGCGCTCGTAACCACTCCTTGACCTCCTCGACCGTGAACACGAATTTCAATAATGTCTTTTTTAATCTCCATTAAAACACCGTTTTTCGAAATATTTGTGTTAAATCATTTGATAAGAATAGATAAGAATACGCACCCATCACCTTTATAAATGTATTTGCTACTTTTTCGTCAATCGCAGAAATAATTTTACCATCTTTTAGATCATCAAACTTATGGTGTTTATTATTGGTGTTTATTATCAAACCTTTCTTATTCTTATTACGTCCAAAAGTTTGATGTCGAATTTTCTACAAAGGTTACCTTGATTTATAGCGATCTCCACTCTCCCATAATCGTCATTGAAAACTACAACTTTACCGACACCAACATCTCCGAATGTTTTAAAAAATTTCGCTTTTATTCTTTTTTTCTTGCGAGGAAGTTCGATAACAATTTCATCTCCATAACCTATGCCTGTTTTTTCAAAATCTCCTTGCAAAACATTTAAGTGAACGCTACCGAAACGATTTATGTGAATGATTTTTCCTTCAATCAAATGCTTCGAAACTCTAGCCTCTTCATAAGGTGGTTTAACAAGATTTTTCGGATCGATTTCCTCTCCGAGATCTTCAAGACGAACGCCTTTCGAAAGCCACGCGGCTATTGGAGCGAAAATATCACGACCGTGAAAAACATGGCACACAGGAGTTCGCATGTATTTTTCATTTGTTATTTCAACCACCTTTTCAATACCTCCCAATCTTCTGGCGGCAGGTAAAAGCACGCCGTTATCGGGTCCAATTAAATAATCACCACGTTTCGTTTTGATTGCAATCGCCTTTCTCGATGTCCCAACGCCTGGATCAATCACGCATACATGAAAACCAATAGGAAGAAAAGCTACACTCTCCAAAGTCCAAGCGCCTTCGATGATGTTGAAGGGTGGAACGTCATGACGCAAATCAAGTATAAGCGAGTCCTCATTTATTCCGAGAATAACCGCTTTCATCATTGCGACTTCTTCTCCTAAGCCGAGATCTGTGGTCAAAGAAATTAAAGGTTTTTTCATAAATTTAGATGAGGAAAAATTATATAAATATTTAACATTAAGCGAATTAGAATCTTATGCCCTTTGTAACGATTTACCAAATTTTGAAAGGTTTGGTTACGTTTTGTTAATTTTTTAGTTTCTATCTAATCCACTTTGTCGATTTTTTGCAAATTTTTTATCCATCTTTCCTTTTAGAGTAAAGTGTAAAAACAGAAGAGAAAAGGCAAGAAGGAAAATAAGAGTGTAAGGGTTGCTGTTTTGTGAAGTCATAAAACCAGCTAACGTTTGTGAAGGACTACAAACACCACAATCTTTAGGGCATGAAGCACATGTTTCATTTTTAACACACAAATTATCTCCACAAATTTCAGGAATCTCGAGGATGGTTAACGTAACTATACCTGTGGCTGTTGTAGAACAACTTCGATTCTCAGGTGGTTTGTTTATTTCTGTGCCGCAGTTATTTAAATCGACGCACTCTCTCCAAGCAACCCCTGAGTCGCATATGCCCCATTCTGTGCATTCCCAATTTTCTTCGCATATCTCGATTTCCAATTGTTCAGCCCTTGCATAAAAAGTGAAAAAGAAAAGTGTTAAAAAGCATGTGAAAATAACTAAGATTTTTGACGAAAACTTTCTATGAGCACACACATCTGAAACCATTCTTATCCTTAAATATATTGTAATTTGGTGTTAAAATACTTTAGAAAAGTTGGTTCTACGAATTTAATTTTAGACTTCGAAATGTTTGGCTTTCTTGTTATTGTTTTTTTGTTCCGATTTTATCAAAAACATGCAAAAATGAAAAAAAGCAGACGTATTCGAAGCATTTTCTTTAATTTCTCAGAGTTGAAAGTTTTTAATTAGAATCTTGGTTCATAACCATTATTTGTAGAAACATATTTGAAGATTGCCTTTTAAAGATTCCCTTAAAACTTCAAAGATGCCACTTAAAATTACTTTAAATTTTAGGTTTTAATGAGTTTGTCGAATAATTTAAAACTATTTAAAACTTTAAAGTAAAATTCTAAAAAGTGATAAAATGAAGGGTTTGAAGGTTTTGATGGCAGTCACGCTCTCTTTAGTTCTTTTGTCTGCAGCGATAACGAGCGTTTCAGCTTATTCATCTTTGAAAGAAAGTAAAAAATTCAAGGAGCCTGTTGATTCGGTTACATTCATTCACTACAAAGACGGTAAAGTGAAAATGGACGGAGGAAAAGCATCAAAAGGTGCAACATGCTACAAATTGATGGGAGTGAAGTGGAAGAAGTTTCCAATAAATTTCGTGATAAATCCGGCAGTGGACCCAAATGCTGTTGTAGAAGCGACAAAGGAGTGGGACAAATATACAAGTGTTGAACTTTTCGGAGAATATTCAATCGATAGTTCAGCGAACTTCGATTCCTCTCCTGATGGAAGGAATGAATACAGCTATGGTAACTATCCACAATCTGATGTAATCGCTATCACACGCATATGGTACACAAGGTTCGGAAAAGAAATAGTTGAATATGATGTCATGTTTGATTCAGATTTCAACTGGGGAGATGCAACTCAGAATCCAAATGTAATGGATTGGCAGAATATAGCAACGCATGAAACAGGTCATGGCTTAGGTTTATCAGATGTGTATCAAAACGCTTGCTCAGAAGTTACAATGTATGGATACAGTTGGGAAGGTGATATTGGAAAGAGAACACTTGAACAGCCAGACATCATTGGCTTGCAGAAGTTATATGGAGCGTAAAAAAGAGGGTGTAAAAAGTTTTACAAGCGTAAAATATTTTTAATTTTTTTCTTTTTTATTATTTTGAGTTTTTAGTGTATTTGGTGAATTTAAAAGATGTCAGCAAAAGCCTGCATCCTTCAAAATTTTTGAATGGTCAAAGGCGAGTTTTATATTTTTCAAATCCTTCTTAGAAAAAGCTTTAACTTCTTTTGTTTCTTCGCTGTCTTTAAGTGAACCTCCAATCGCTCTGCATAAAAACACTACGCTAATTACATGACCTCGAGGGTCGCGATTCGGGTCAGAATAAACACCAAGCAAACGTTTGATTTTTACCTTCAATCCAGTCTCCTCAAAAGCCTCTCTTAAACACGCACTCTCAACCGTTTCACCATATTCAACAAATCCGCCTGGAAGTGCATAAAAATCTTTGAATGGTTCATACTTCCTTTTAACAAGAATGACCTCGCCTTTATCTGTTTCTATGACAGCGTCTACCGTTATTTTCGGTGTTTTGTCAAATTTTTTAATCATAAAATTTCACCTTTTTAAACATAAGCAGAGCTCATTTTTCTTAAATGTTCAACTGCCTCTTTCGTCATCTTAATCGCATAATCAATTTCTTTTCTTGTGGTGAACTTAGAAATGGTAAAGCGCAAAGAGCCTAAAATGCATTCATCATCGACACCTATCGCTTGTAAAACATGCGAAGGTCCTTCCTCTCTACTTGAACAAGCAGAACCTGTCGAAACATAAACACCTTTCGTATCCAAATACATAAGCAAGGCCTCACCCTCAACCCCTTTAAACGAGACGTTAACGTTGTTACACAAACGTTTATCCTTCGCTCCGTTCAATCGAGAGTCAGGAATGCTCAAAAGCCCTTTTATCAATCTGTCCCTCAACTTTCTCATTCTTTCAATATCACTTTTTTTCATAAGTTTTGCAGCGGTTGCAAATCCAACTATGCCAGCTACGTTTTCCGTCCCTGGGCGCAAACCAAATTCATGAGGACCGCCTGTAATTATCGGTTTTAACTCCACGCCCTTTCGAATGTAAAGCGCCCCAACACCTTTGGGTCCATGAATTTTATGCGCGGACATCGAAAGAAGGTCTATGTTCATACGCTTAACATCTATTGGAACTTTTGTAAAAGATTGCACAGCGTCTGTATGGAAAATCACATTATGCTTTCTGCATATTTCACCAATCTTGCCTATATCCTGTATCGTGCCTATTTCATTATTTCCATGGATCACAGAAACAAGGATCGTGTCCTTCCTTATAGCTTCTTCGACTTTCTTCGGGTCTAAAAAACCTTCATTGTCAACATCAAGAAATGTCACATCAAAACCTTCTGAAGCTAATGCTTTGCACGTGTTGAGAACAGCCGGATGCTCGATTTTCGTTGTAATTATATGACCTTTTCCTTTCGCATACGCCACCCCACGAATCGCTAAATTATCAGCCTCTGTCCCGCTTCCAGTAAAAATGATTTCAGAAGGCTCTGCATTTAGCAAATCAGCAATTGTCAACCTTGCGCTTTCGATGGCTTTTTTTGCAATCCTACCTTTTTTGTGAAGCGAAGACGCATTGCCAAATTCTTTAACTAAGTAAATTTCCATAACTTTCAAAACTTTTGGGTCTATTTTCGTTGTCGCACCATTGTCAAGATAAACTTCCATATTCCCACCTTTCCCCAAATCATTTTGCCTTTATTATTTATCTTTGTCATTTATTGCAATACCATTAAAACTTCGTGTTTTATTTTATTTGTTAGCAAATCTTTATATATAACGCCGTTATATATAATCCAAATCTCTGATATAAAAACTTGTGGGAAGTGAGAAAATGTATTCGAAAAAAGTCATAGAGTATTTTACTCATCCAAAAAATGTGGGAGAAATAAAAGATGCTGATGTAGTAACCACAGAAGGTTCGTTGGCATGTGGTGATATGATAACTCTTTATTTAAAAATAGACCCTAAAAAACTTGTGATAAAGGACATAAAATTTAAATCTTATGGATGCGCGGCAAATATCGCCACGACAAGCATAATGACAGAGATGGTAAAAGGCAAAACGATCGAGGAAGCGAAGAAGCTTGAATTCAAAGACATCACGAAGGCTCTTGGTGGACTGCCTCCCATGAAAATTCATTGTTCTGTTCTTGCCATAGATGCTTTGAAATCTGCGATACGCAATTATGAAGAAAAGCATGGCTTGGCGAAGCCTGAGGATATAAATGAAAGTATTTTGCGTTCGAGGTTAAGGAGAGTAATGGATCCAAGCATAGGGAAAGACATAGTCACCACTGGTATAATCCAAGATGTGAAATTTAACGATGGTGTTGTGAAGCTTCTTATTAAGCTCGATAAAAATCACCCATTCTATGAAAACATTATCCACGAGATAGATGAAAGGATTGGGTATATACCTGGTGTTAAAAAAGTTGAAAAGGAATTTATAGAGAATGTGTAAAGTGCAGGTCATAAAATGCAGGTCAAAATTAATTTTATGTAAAAATTTGAATTTTATTTCGAATTTTCACCACTTGCCATAAAATTCGAAAAATACTGAATGCTTTATATCTTTTCTGCTCGATTTTGGTTTTTCGTTGGGGTATCCAACCGTTATAATAGCGACAGGTCTTGTATAATCGCTTATCTTCAAAATTTCTTTTACCTTCGCTTCATCAAAAGCCCCTATCCAGCACGTGCCTAAACCAAGGGAATAAGCCTCTAACATAAGATTTTGGATGCACGCACCGCTTTCTTGTAAAGTATAAAGCTCTTTGCCACGCGCGCCATAAGGTGAAATTTTTCTCATATTGCAACATACAACGATACTCACAGGTGCTTCAATGATTTGTCCTTGATTATAAGCCGCTTTTGCAAGTTTTTCTCTTGTCTCTTTATTTTTGACAATGATGTACTCAACACTTTGGAGGTTACCCGCCGAAGGTGCCCACCTTGCCGCTTCAAGAAGGAGTTCAATTTTTTCATCTTCCACTTCCTTTTGTTTGTACGACCTTATACTTCTCCTGTGAAAAATGGCTTTATGAAGTTCCATAACACCACAAAATTTTTATGATTTTAAGTTTTATAATTTTGTCCTTCGGTAAATGGAATAAATAATGAAAAAGAAAATTTGTTATAAGAATTATTGTAAATGCCAATAAAATGAAATTTATAAGAGTAAATAATAACACAGCATATAAAAATTTGGAATTTTGTAAATGGAATAAAAAACAACAAAGCTATTGGTAGGTAAACATATACAAAACCAATCTCTATAAATTCAGGGCTAAACCAATAATAGTAATTTTTAACTTCGTATGGATCTTTACCTTCTAAATACAAACTTGCAGCTGTATAATATATTTTAAAGTCACCAAAACCAATAACAGATTCCGCCCCTTCGTAAGAAATAACATTGAACAACAATAAAAATCAATAACATAAATTTTTTCATCCTCAATTAATTCTCGAAAAATGTCCAGAAGATTTTGCCTTTGCAAAAATCACCACGACTTAAAAGCCCATATAAAACTTTATTAAACAATCTTTAATAAATCTTCTATCTTTTCAAGAACGTAATCAGGTTTTATTTTTCCTACCCTCTTAACACATCCGTATTTTGCAAATGCCGTTTTCATACCAAGTGCCTTCGCGCCTTTTATATCTCTTTCTGGCCAGTCGCCAACGAACAAAGTTTTTTCTGGCTTCACACCCAACTTTTCAATTGCTTTCAAAAACGGCTTTCTTGAAGGCTTTTTTTCATGCGTGTCATAAAAGGTTATGACAACATCAAAAAATTCGTGAATGTTCATTTCTACAAGGCGTATCCATGCGTTCACAGATGGTGCATCAGACACGATACCAAGCTTCAAGCCTTTTTCTTTCAATTTTATGAGCGTTTTTACCGTTCCTGGATAAGGTTTGACATAAGAAACTTGCGCCTTTCTATACGCAACTATACCTTCTGCCAAAATTCTATAATCTATTCTTCCAATGGTCTTCATCAAAAATTCTTGAAATATGCGGTTGTATTCTATGCCCTTCTCGCCGTAAAGTTTGAAAAGAATTTTCATCGCCTTTTCTTTTTCCATTTTAAGTCCAGCGCTTATCATAGCATCTATCGCTGCTTCGCATGACTTTCGTTTCATTAACATGAAATCTATAAGCGTATTGTCCAAATCGAAAAGAATGGCCTCAAACATCTTGAAAATTTGTAATAGGGTTTTAAAAAATTAAATCAAACGGCTCCGCCAAGTTAAATATGGAAATCGGCGGAAACATTCGATTTTTCATTTTCAAGGTTTGATAAATCGACATAACAATAAAATACAATCCCAATTTTCCAAAAATTCCCAGAATTTAGTTGGCAGACCAGTCAAACGATTTTGATTATTTAAATTCATTGAATTTTTGAAAATTAATTTTCATATAATTTGAACCATCAACAAACACACTTTTAACAATATCCATTCTTAAATTTTATCTACAAAAGTAAATATGGATACATCTTATCTAAAAATAGATCCCAAAGGTTATCTTATTTCAACCAAAATAAGAAAATACGTTATCGATATGTTATATGAAGCTGGTTCTGGGCATCCTGGTGGCTCACTCTCATGGGTTGAAATAGGGAATGATCTTTATTTCAGAGGTGGTTTGGTATATAACGAACACGATCCTAATTGGGAAGGAAGGGATAGGTTTGTCCTATCGAAAGGGCATGGTGTACCAACTCTTTATGCAATATACGCTATATTAGGATGGCTTAGCGAAGAAGATTTACGAACTTTGAGAAAAGCTGATATGGAGATGCCAAAAGGCAAAACAAGATATCTTCAGGGTCACCCAAGTACGAAAAATATAGGAATAGAAGCATCAACTGGAAGTTTGGGAAGTGGCATCGGTGTTGCAGTAGGTAAAGCATACGCTTTAAAAATAAAACATGGAAAAAAATCACCTAAGGTAATAGTGGTTTGTGGAGACGGGGAACATCAAACAGAAGAGTTATGGGCAGCTATAAGAGAGGCAGGCAACTTGAAACTTGATAATTTGATAGTATATGTTGACCATAATGGTCTACAAATAGATGGTGCTGTTGAAAATATATCCAGCATCTACCCACTTGCAGAAAAATACAAAGTCCACAAATGGAATGTCATAGGACGTGAAATACCTTTCTCAGAAAGGAGTAATATATTTTTCCTTGAAGGTCATGACCTAAAATGGTTAAGAGAAGCGAATAAGGAAGCTAGGAAAGAAGAAAAGAAACCCACGGTTATAATAGCAAACACCATCAAAGGCTTTGGTGTTCAATTCATGGAAAATAATCCAGAATGGCATGGTAAAGCACCAAATAAAGAACAACGTGACGAAGCTATATCTTATCTAAATAAACTTGAAGAAGAATGTAAAAAGCTTATTTTGTAGGGGTTAAAATGAGTAGGTCTAAATACGAATTGGGTAAGGAAGTGAGTTTGAGAGATGTTTATGGCGATTATCTTGTTGAACTTGGAAAGAAGTATCCTAATATAATAGTGATAGATGCTGACCTTAGTAGTTCAACAAAGGCTAACAAATTTGGAAAGGAATTTAAACAAAGGTATTTAAATGTTGGTATTTCAGAAACCCTTATGCAACTAATGGCAAGTGGTATTGCTAGTGAAGATTATAAGGTTTATACCAACACCTTTGCAATATTTGCTGTAAAGGGGGCTGAAAAAATACTCCAAGCAATTGCACGAGATAAAAGAGATGTTAAGATAATAGGAACGCATGGAGGCATATCTGTAGGTGAAGATGGTGATTCCCATCAAGGAATAAATGACATAGCTGTTATGCGTTCAATTCCAGGTCTTTATGTTTTCTGCCCAGCTGATGCTGTCGAACTTGAAAGCATGTTAGATTTCACAGCAGAGGATAAAACTCCAACATATATAAGAATCTCAAGAAATAAACTACCTGTTATACACAACCCTGAGTATAAATTTCAACCAGGAAGGGCAAGTGTATTTGAAATTAAACCTGCTCAAAAGAAAGGAAAAACAGTAACGATTATTTCATATGGCGATACTGTACATAGCTCGCTTGATGCTGCAAAATCTTTGGCCAAATATGATGAAATAAATCCAGTTGTGGTAAATATGTCGAGCATAGAACCTATTGATAAAGAAGTTTTAAGAGAAGCAAAAGAAAAGTCAAAAATCATAATTACAGTGGAAGATCATGTTTGGTCAGGCGGGCTTGGAGAAGCAGTTGGAAGGGTGATGTTGGAAGATGATGTTAAAAATCCTGATCTAAAATTTAAAACCATTGCTCTTATGGGCTTTGCTGAATCTGGTTCTTGGAAAGATTTGTATAAAAAATACGGACTTGATAAAGATCATATAACCCGTTGCATAATAGAAATGGTAAAGTAAGATTTTTTGAGTAAATTTGTAAAAATTTAATTTGGCACATTTTTGATTAAATTGATAAACCAAACCTTTCATAAATTCAAGAATTTATTTGCTCTTCTTTATTCAAATCTATTAAATACAATTTACCAATTAATTTTTATGTTGGAAATAACATTCCTTGGCACGGGTAGCGGACCGCCCACAAAAACGAGAAACCATTCGGCGATATACTTTCATTACGATCAGCACAACATGCTTTTTGACTGCGGAGAAGGGACGCAAAGACAGATGATAATAGCGAAAGGTGTATCCTTTATGAAACTTGATCGCATTTTCATATCACATTGGCATGCAGACCATTGGGTTGGTTTGATAGGTCTTCTTTATACCATGAACTTAGAGGGGCGCAAGGAACCCATTTATATTTACGGACCTGATGCAGAACGCTTCGTAGGAGATATACTCGATTTAAACTATTGGGGTACGGGCTTTCGTGTAATTCCGAAAAACGTTCCTTATGAAGGCAATAAAGAAACGAAGGTTTATGAAACGGACGAATTCGTGATAAAATCTATACCTACACGCCATTCCGTCCCATCGGTCGCTTTCTGTTTTCATGAAAAGGACAGAATAAATGTTGATATTGAAAAGGCAGAAAAGTTATTTGGGTTGCGTCAAGGTAAACTCGTAGGCCAATTGAAAGAAAAGGGTGAAATTGAATTTAAGGGACAAAAAATAAGAATTGAGGATGTGGGTATAAAAAAACCAGGAGTTAAGGTTGTTTATTCTGGGGATACGGAAGCGTGTGAAAACATAATAACCATATCGAAAAATGCGGATGTGCTTATACATGATGCAACATTTATAGAATCGAAAGAGGAAATGATGCATTCGGGGGCGAAGGAAGCGGCTGAAATAGCAAAGAAAGCGAATGTGAAAAACCTGATTCTAACGCATTTTTCAAGAAGGTATGTTGATTTAAAAGAAATAGAAGATGAGGCAAGAAAGATTTTCCCAAACTCTTTTGTTGCGAAGGATTTCATGAGAGTTGTGGTAAGACACACGGGCATAAGTTTTGAGAAGGCTATTTGATTTGTTAATATTTTTGGCTTATTTTCTTTTTTTAATCAATCCCTCGAAATCGATTTCGTATCTACCTTCGCCAATTTTTATTATCAAAGGTTTTTGTGAAAAAAGATTGGTAAGGTCAATAAGGTATTTTCCAGGACGAACAACATGAATGGCTTCTAAATCGAGAATAACGGTTTCGTTTTCCAAGTCTTCTTTTTCAAGAATTTCACGAATCTCCCTTTGAATTTCTTCTATTTCATAAGGTGATAATTTTTCGATTTCTTTTTCAAATTTGCGTAAAGTTTCTTCTTTTACGAAAAAGAAAAATCTTGAACCACATTCGCACCCCTTTTCAATAAGATATGGAGCTTCGTCAGGATGCAATTTTCCGCACTTTGTGCATCTATTTGGCATATAAAATCACGAATAAATATGTAGATTTGAAATTTAAAACTTAAAATTATACTTGCGGTTATGTTATTGTTTTTACCCTTTCTTTACTTCTCCATAAAACAAGATGCTAATTAATTTCAAGATTTAAGTTTTTTGGTGCAAGGAGTAATAAAAAATCAAGAATGAAATTTTTATTTTCCCTCTTTCTTTTTTCTTCTTTTTGCTAGGAACAGAAGGAGGAGCAAAGCCATCAGAAGGATAAGAAGACCTAGAGCAGCGAGTCCAGGCAAGGTCATTATCATACCTATTAAACCGCTCTGTGTGCCTACAATTGCTCCTGCACCTGCACCACAAACTCCGCAGTCCTCTGGGCAGTTGCCACAGTCCTCGCCATCCTCGCATTCACCATTACCGCATATAGTTGTACCAAGAGGTTTTACTTCGCTCGAACCACCGCCTGTTGTTGTGCAAGGTTGACTTTCAGAAGGTTTGTTGTTGGTCGTACCGCAGTTGTTCGCATCGGTACATGTTCTCGTCTGAACACCATTCATACACGAAGTCCATTCAGTGCATACCCAATTTTCTGTGCAAACAAAAACACACTTGCAGTCCTCGCAAACATGGCTTGCATTACAATCTTCGTCCTTTTCACATTCCTCTCCAGCCCATTTGCTGATCATACCGTCTCCACATCTTACTGTAATTCCACCGCCACCTCCACCACCGCCTCTGCAACCATTGTCTATGCCATCGCAGTTGTTGTCTATGCCATCGCACAAATCGGTTGCGCCAGGATGGATTTTGTTGTTGTTGTCGTTACAGTCGTTGCCCTGCGTGTTAATGCAATCTACACCTGATGGAATGCAATTAGTGGCTGTTTTGCTGTAATAACCATCACTGTCAGCATCACAATAATATGTTCCATCATCTATCGCTTCATTACAATCGTTGTCCATGCCATCGCACATCTCAGGAGCGTTAGGATAAGTTATGTTGTCGGTATCGTTACAATCAATTGTGTAATTATAACCATCGTTATCACAATCTGCACAACTCAAACTTAAATTTAAATAAGTGAAGTTTCCTGAAGGACAATATTGTTCTTCTTGTTCAGCCCAAACACCATTTATTTTGAACTTTACGTACTCACCCGCAACATCAACAGAAATGGTATATTTCCCAAATCCAGCCTCTTTTGCTGTTGCAATGTATTCACCATTCGTACTCCTATGAGCCGTGACAAGAGTACCATTGACTGGTTCACCAGCTATCGACACTTCACCAAAAAATGCGCAAGGTAAAGCTAGGGCATAATCAAAGGAAAGAATAAAGAAAACCATAAAAGTTAACATTAGAGTTTTTATCTTCATATTTTATCACTTCATCAAAACATCATTAATATATAGATATATAAAGATTTTACTTAGGGATTTCTGGACCAGGTGGGGAAATTATGGGCGGGCATATGTCTTGTGTTATTTCAAGCCTGTCTTCTGATGTAATGTGGATGTAGTATGGCAAACTACTCTGGTCGTTGAAGTATTTTAATGTTGAAAATTCCGGATATTCAGGTATAAAGTAGAGCCACTCTTCTCCATCAAAGTACCATATGATATCGAAGTTGGCACCTTCATCGTTGTATAGTGAACTAAGCACATCCTCAACTTTGTATTGCCCTTCTTCTATTCCACATATGTCATCGAGTATGATCTGTGGCAACCAGAAGGTATTCCATCCAATATTCCAATAACCTCCTGGGTTATTTGGTCCTTTCGATGGTATCACAAGAGAGAATTGTGACTCTGTATTTATACCAAACACTATTGTTTTCGATTGCTCCATCATGTTGCCTGCTAAGTCTTGGCAACGTATGTGATAAACATATAAGCCATCTTCAAGCATTCCGAGAATTACTTGATGCTCTGTCTTGTCTTCATTGCTGTTCATTGTTTTCATCGTATCTACATTATCGAATGTGTCGTAGAAACACACTGCCGGCTCATTTGTTTTTGCATACAAGACAACATTATTATATTCTATTACACCGCTCGGCGCTGTCATTACTAATATTGGTGGTGTTGTGTCTTGTGGTGCGGTTTCTGTTGTATCGAAATTGCAGTGACCCGCATTATCACAAGCTATCAGCTTTGCTGAAGTTCCTAAGAATACTGTGCAAAAGCCTGTTGGTAGCGTGTTGGAACAGATAGCAAATCCATATGGACCTTCAATATCTTCCACCACAAGCGGCAAAACTATGCCTGAGCTTGGGCTTGGATCATTAATCTCGTAAGTAAAGATGAAGCCCAATCCGTATGGAATAGTTCCTGTGATGTCGACATTTGGTGCCTTCGTGTCCACAAATACATCAAGGAAGCTCGAAACGGTCACATGACCTGCTTTGTCATACGCCTTCACCTGGTATCTGTGATTGCCCTCTGACATGTGTTCTCTTGAATATCCTTTGGCGACTCCGCTATAGATTAATAAGCTATCTTCGTACAACTCGTATCTATATAAGTTGGCGTCAAATCCGCCGTCCCAGCTGATGTAGTAAAACCCATCAGTATCGTAGGGCGGATTCTCCACATGTTGAGCCTCAATGGTTAACGGTGTCGGATACATCGTGTCTGACAGCACATAAATCACTCCCTTGCCGATGTTGCCGCAGTTGTCGGAGACTTCGACTGTCAGCGGAACTTCCGTTCCCTGCGGAACATCTTCTGGCACAACAAGCGTTCCCTCGCACTTCCTGTTCGTGTTGTCGTAGTAGAAGGTTCCAAGTGTCGTGCTACCAAGCTTCACATAGCAAGGCGTCCCGCTCATTATCGCACATGTGATGCCTGATTCAGTTACGTCAGCCGAAACGAAAAGCTGACCCTTGTCAACATGGTCGCCTGCCTCAGGTGACGTTATCGTCACTTTCGGCGCTTCAGTGTCTATTCCGATTTTCGGAAGGTTCCAGTTGGTTATTATGTCCTGAAGCACATCCCTGACACATTCCGGCTTGCAAAGGTCATATGGGTCTCCCCAACAGCCATCGCATCTTTCGCGTATCGCCAGTATTATCTCGTCGATGCTGTTGGCCTCGTTGCCAAGGTTGTCCTTTGCTCCGACGACAAGGATGTGGATGCCGCTCTGGACATCGCTATCCTCAGGGATTGTGGCATAGCCCTGACACTCCTTGGCGTCAGCGTTGTAAAGCAACGTGCCTTCAGTGTCAAGGTCGTATTTCACAACATCGCTCAAGTTGAATATTTCCATCGGGTTCATGTTAAGGAACTCAAGGTTCACAAGGAACGCGTAGCACTGCGCGCCATCAGTTATCCCGACTGCGCAGTTGTCGCCGAGCCCGTGGCAGTTGTTCTCGCCCTTCTCGCACGGCCCGAACGCGTTGTTGAGGTCCTTGACTTCCGCTATTATCGGTATGTCCTCGCCCTTCGAATACCAGCCGTCAACTGGCTTGAGTATCAATATGTGGGGCGGGGTGTTGTCCACCTTGTGCTGCTGGACGTGCACCTGCTCCGTGTTGCCCAGAGCGTCAACAGCGTACCACTCTATCTGGTGCAGGCACTCGCCCTCAAGGTACAAGGTCTTCTCAAGCTTGCATGTTCCCGTATCAACTTCCACATAATTCCATGGGCCCTGCTCTCCAAAATCATCGAAATCGCCATCGCAGTTCTTGTCCCATGAAAGCTTGTAGTAAAGCTTCCATGGACCTGCTGCGCAGATTGCTCCGCCGTCAACCGCTGTCAGCGTTATCGGCGTCTCTGATGTTACCCAGTAACCGTTCTCCCACTTCGGGTCGCCGATGGTCTTCGTCGTTACAGGCGGGGTCGTGTCCACCCTCTCAACTTGTGTGTGCGTTTCTTCTTTGTTTCCAAGAGCGTCAACGCAGTACCATTCGAGAGTGTGCTTTGAATCTTCATCGTAGCTGAACGGACCTTCGTATAGCGTCCAGTCTGTCCATTCGCCATCGTCAACATTGTACCTGTAGTATATTTTCACCTGGTCGACAGGGTGCGGAAGCTGGTCTTCGCAAGTCAGGACTATCTTGGTATCCTGGTTTATGTAGTAGTCACATTCGCCCTCAGTCCTGCAAGGCAGCTGGTCGCACGGCATGTTGAAGCCGTCAAAGCTCTTGCTCGAAATCGGCGGCTTGTTGTCAACGTACACACACTGCCTCTTCGTTGTTTCGGTCTTCTCAACATTGTCAACAGAGTAATATTCTATAAGGTGGCAGGAGTCTTCGTTTATCGTGAATGGTTCTTCATAAGTTGACCATTCTCCTGAGCCTCCCGCCTCTTCACACGCTGTTTGGCTCAAGCAATAATTATCGTTCACCTGAGTTACTCTGTATTTTGTTTCCTTTATTCCAGACTTGTGAACACCAGTATCTTCTACCGTTAAAGTGATTGGAGTTTGAGAGGTAATCCAAGTTGGATAGCCGCCTTCCTCTACGAATTTTGGTTCTCCGTATGTTTTTGTCGTTGTTGGCGGCGTTTTGTCCACTATGAATATTTCCACATCAGTTGCTTCATTGCCTAAAGCGTCTCTACAGGTTATTGTCAATACATGAGTGGATTCTTCTGGGAATGATATGTTGAATGGTGGTATGATATTAACTTGACCTTGTCCTTGTTTTTGACCGTCTAACACTTCATAATCCCAGTCGCATGTGACTTGGTCAACAGGATGCGGCTGCGGGTCTGTTGATTCTACGTGTATAAGCGTTACGCCGTCAATAAAGCACGCGTCTACCAAGCCAAGTTTTGCTACGGCAAACTCGGAGCAACCGTCATCTTCTGCGTAAAAGACAACCTTGTCCGCAGCTATTGGCGAAGCATAGCTCTTGCTCCAAGTGCCATTTCCTCCTGTCTCAACTCCAACAGGATCTTCGCTTCCAACCAAATTGCCGGCCAAATAATAACGAATGTGAGCCTTTTCATCACTTCCGCCATCATTACATTCGTCTGCAAACAAACTTCTAAGTTCAACGTAATCAACCAAATACGGTTTGGTGAATGTTATTTCAATCCTCTCAGGCTCATCAACTTCATCCAATTCACCCGGATATACACCAAGCCCTCTTGTGCCTCTGTGGGTCAAGTTGCCTTGCCCTCCGTTCTTGAAGCCTGTAACCGAGCCCTGGCCTGAAAGGATGCTGAAAGCCGTCTTTTTAAGGTCTACAGTATTATCGCCTGTTGAGAAGCCTGTAGTATCATCCACGCCTGCGAAATTGTCATCCTTAAGGAAGCTTACCTGCTTTGCTTCCGGCAGGCAGTTTCCATAGCTCGGGCCGATTATTGATTTTACTATTGGTGGAGCCTGGTTGTCAACAGCATCTATCTCGACTTTTGTGTCCTCTTCATTTCCAAGCGCATCCACGCAGTAGTAGACAAGCTTGTGGCAGGAGTCTTCAAGGCCCGTTATCAATTTGTAGCCGCCCTCCTCCTGTCCACTTGCGATTGGTGTTCCCCAGTCGGCTCCTGCAGGTAGGCATTCACCCTGCGTATAGTAGAGCGCCCAGTAAAGTGTAACATGGTCTACTGGATGAGGCTGCGGGTCGGTGCAACTTAATTCTATTGTTGTGTCCTTTGTTATGTACCAGTTTATTGGGTCGTTATTTCCCTGCACTTTCGGATTTGAAATAGTTTTTACTGTAACAGGCGGCTGGTTGTCAACAATGTCAAGTTCGAAGTGATGCGTTTCCTCCCATCCGCACGCATCAACAGACCAGTATTCTATCAGGTGATATGAATCCTTATTGAGCGTTATAACAACGTCTGCGTTTTCATCTCCAACGCCTTGCTGGTCAAGCGTCCACTCGTCATTTGGATTCACTTTGTAGTAAACCTTCCAATATATCCTGGTCTTGTCCGCGTGCTCTCCTGTTCCTTGTGGATCAGGGTCTTCAGCATGAAGCGTGATTGTTGTTCCTGTTTTTACGAATTGGCATCCATCTGTCAATGAAACTCCTTGTGGAAGCTTAGCTTCTGTTATTTCGCTTTGCTCGCATGTATGCGAAGCTCCTCCTGCAGGAGCCAGAGTTTTGGTCGTAACAGGAGCAAGCGTGTCTCTGATGAAGGACACACCTAAGCATTCTGATATTTTACCCCAGTTTTCTGCGGTATCCTTTCCTCTTAATCTTATGTAATGCGTTCCATCTGAAAAGTTACTTGTGTTGACCAAAGCGCCTATAACAGCACATTTCCATCCGTCATTCCTTGTAAAGTTGTATAGAGTGTCCATCCAAATTCCGGACCAAGGCGCAGGTATCGGCGGTATTTGAACATCTATGAAATATTCTCCACCTTGAATCTTTGATTGCTGGTCGCAAACAGTTGCATTCAGCCAAGCATTATTTCCACAAATTAGATATTCATTTGGATACAAAACATCATCGAGGTAAATGTCGTAGGGGCAGTCTGGCGGAAGAATATCTGTTTCGAAATACGCGCAAGCGCAATTACCTACGTTGTTAAGAACATCCCAAGATTTCACGCATGCGAAGTTTACACCGTCTCTGAAGAAGTTTGCATTATTTATATAGACATCTTCGATTAACTCGTCGTAATTTCCGTCAGTTGGCAGCATGTTGCCAACAACAATGAAAGGATCGTAATCATCACATCTTCCGCTACCACCAGCTCCAATATAGTATTTAGCAATCTTTATGTTTGAGCAAGTGTCCTCAACATGAGCAGTCAGATTGAAGATGCCATTGTTAAAGGCTGGTGTAACAACAACATTTGAGGTAATCGGGCCTTCGGTGTCGGAGAATGTGTTAATGCACTTGGCACCGGTTTCAGGATTATATATACACGTATCTATAGTGCACGGATCCTCGTCGTCGCAGTAATCCGTGTCCGTCACGGTATAGGAACATCCCTCAACGCCGTTGACATCGCAATAATAATCCCTGTATTCCCTGTTGTTGCCGTTGCAGTACCAGCCATCATACCAGTCGCAATCCTTCTGTCCTCTGTAAAGGCAGGTGCAGTTTTCCTGGCAGATGCCATCGTATTCATATACATCGCCTGCGCTGCATCTGTTAGCACACATGTTAATGGCGTCGCATTCAGCGCCGCACTCCTCAACGCTGCACGTGTGCGTTATCGTCTCGTCACCTCTCGTGCAGTGACCCTGGTTGCCGCCGTCCTCGACGCACTGGCTCGTGAAAGCGTTCCTGAAGTCCCAGGTCGGGTGATAATTGTCAGGGATGTTGTCGCATGTCGCTATTCCGAGGATGTTGTATTGCGAGCAATCGACTGGTGTTCCTTGAACGCAGTGGACATTTGGAGTCTCGCTGCATGTCTCCTGGCCGTTGCACCAAACGCCGTCGTTGCATTCCTGAACAAGCGTCACAATCGGGCCTTTGCAGTCTCCACTACTGGTCGGATTCTGGCAGTAATAATCGTAATTTTTTATTGCGGTTCCATCACAAGCGGTATAATCGCTCAAATCACAGTTCTGCCCTTCGCTCTGTGTTTCGTGGCAGTAATGGTCCTGGCCGCAATAATTATCATGTAAGATAATAGTGTTGCCGTTGCAGTCGTAGTAATCTGCAGGGCAATCTGTGTCATATATGCACTTGCCGCAGTCATCCGCGACACTGCACTGATTTGTTCCCGGTGTCATGACTTGTATGCATGCTATGGTGTTCTCGTATGCGCATTCCGTGTGCCTGCATTCGTTGTCAAATGTGCATTCATTAGTTCCTGCTCCCTGCACTTCTGTGCAATAACCATTCGAGCAAATAGTGTGATATTCATATTGACAGGTGCAGGTTTCAAGGTTACATACCCCACCAGCATGTGCTTTGCAGTCGCTGTTAGTGGTACACTCTGCACCACAGAGCTTCGAACACTGAGAATATTGACAGTTACACGATGCTTCGTCGTAGCATGTGTCGGCTCCATAATTGTTTATTTTTGGGCCTTTGCATAACGGGCACCACGCGCATGTGTCTGTCGATTCATTAGTGCAATCATTTTCATTATTATAAGAATCACAAGTTAACATACAATTAGGAGCTTGGGCGCAATCAGAATCAAGACAATCAGTTGCACCATCACAATCATTATCTATCCCATCAGTGCAGTTTTCTGCCGGGTTAACTGTTACACTAGCGGAAGCATCTCCAGCTTCGTTTCCCGGAGGTTGTGTATGATATAATTTTACTGTTATTGTGAAAGGTCCGCATGAAGTATATGTGTGGTCAAAATTACCAGTAGTGCAATTGTCATCTCCGCCTGTGCAGCCAACTATAGGTTCAGTATCAAAAGTTCCGCTAAAGAAATGATTATTATGTTTTGTTCGGTTTATATTTATTGAAGAATTTATGCTTCCGTCTCCCCATTGAATCTGAACATTATATTGAGACAACTTTCCAGGAGGATTCGTAACATTCCAAGTGCCATATACCCTCACAGGACTAGCAGGAGAACTATTATTTGCCGGCTGAACAATTCGTATTTTAAAGACAGGTGAAGTATCAGTAAAAGTCGTCTGCGCAGAATTCATGCCGTCAGAAACATCAATGGTGTACGTTCCTTCGATACCGTTAAGAAGATATGGGTAAAACGAGAACGCTCCGTTTTCATCAGAGGTGAGAGGTCCACTCAGGAATCTATAATGGCAATTATAATCATTTATGCATGATTCTATGGTGAGGTCAGGCCTGGTAACTGAAACTGTGAGAGGTGTTTGCGGAACGAAGCCGCTTCCGTGTATATATACAGTATCTCCCGTGGCGAAATCTGTCTGGTCGATACCTTCTGCGTTCGTTGTACGTATATTAGCTGCTGCGAGCGCAGGACCGACAAATGTAACAGCGAAAACCCCCAAAATACAAACCATCACGAAGATAGCAGTGAGCTTAGTCGCACCAACAGCGCCAACATATGCTTTCAAATGCTTCGCATTATACATAAAAACATCACCTCACATTTTTATAAATAAAAATTTTTCCACCATTTCCCCAAAAAAATCTTTCAAAAATTTTCATTTACTTTGGTTTTAGAAGAAAGCTTTATAAAAGGATAGGAAAATTTTTGAAAAGTTTTTAAAACTATTTTGTTCCAAAACTTTCCAAAAAATTATTAATTTTCGAAGAAAATTTTCATCCAACTCGAATTTTATTAGACGAAGAAGTTTTTCTGCATTTTTTATTCAACTCGTTTGCCATGCAAAATTTAAGCACGCTTTCTATCTCTTTTTTATCGATAATCTTATTTATTTTGCATAAAATTTTTCTGATTTTATCATAATTTTCGCTTTTCAAACCCCATACCGAACGAAGAAGTTTCTCACCCCTTTTTCGAAACTCACGAACCTCGACCAACTCATAATCCTTCAAAACATCAAGATGATAAAGAGTGGTGCGATGAGAAATGCCCAACATAGAAGCTATCTTCTCCGCCTGCATTTCTTTTTTTGGTGATTTGTGAAGAAGGTAAAGAATGCAAACGCGATTAAAATTAGCGCAGACCGCACCGGCAGTTAGGTTTAATTCAATCTCGTCTATTTTTGAAACGTAGTTTTGTGGATTTTTGGTTTCATTAACCATTAATATCTCCTCGAATTTCTTACTTAAAAGTAATTATTGTAAATTTTATTTGTAGATAAGTTTTTTATACTTAACGGTAGATACAAAATGGGTTAGAATTTGCATTAGATAAAAACAAATGAAAACCATTTCCATTGATATAAATTATATATTATATATCAAATATTATTATGGTCAAAAAGGTAACAAAACTTAAAACTAGACCCACATTAAAGGAAAGAAAAAGGTACATTTTTTTCTATATTCATACGAATAGACCACTGCTTTTCACAGAAGTAAAAAATGCAGTTGAAGATGCATTGCTAAATTGGATGGGTATAGAAAAGTATGCAAGAGCGAAACCATGGCTGATAAAAAATTTGTGGGATGGAAAAATGTGTGTTATACGCTGCAACCACAAATATGTTGATGATGTAAAAATGAGTCTAGCTTTGATTAATCAAATAGGCGATGCCAAAGTCATTTTCCAAGGCTTGCGAGTTTCAGGGACTTTGAAATCTGGGAAGGAAAAATTAAACAAATTAGAATAAGTTGCTGAAAAACTTTAAACTTCGCTTCAACCAAAACTTATAACTTTAGCCTAAAAAATTGATAGAGCATTGCGCAGGGTTCTTCGATAAATAGATAAGATAAAAAACTTGTTTTCTCTTTTGGGTTTTTCAAATCTTTATATATGTGATAAAGTTCATGTCTGGCTACTCTTCTGAATCTTTGAGGCGTCTTGAAACTCAAAGGATTGAATTGTATTTTATAAACACCATCTTCTTTTATAACACCTGTAGAAAATTTATCAAACGAATTCCACCATTGGCTAAAACTTTCGTAATATTCAATAGGTGGAGGGTCCAAAAATATAATTTCAATTTTATTTGATGTTATTCCTAATTTTTCTCTTTCTTCTTCAAATATCCTCTTCAATTCTGCTTCGTTTTCTTTTGATATCATAAAATTTCACGATTTGCACAACGCAACGGCTTCACCAATTTAAATATGGAATTATCAAAAAACATTTAAATACTCATATTAATCATAATCGTTATTAAGTGATGTTTATGGCAAAAGTAAAATTTCCGGAAGCTGAAGCAAGACTTTTTCATCGCGTCTTCGTTTGCATGAATTGTGGCGCGAAGATAAGGGCAGACCCAACAAAAGTGAAGGAAAATAAAGTTAAGTGTAGAAAGTGCAAAAGGAAAGAGTTAAGAGCGATACACAAAGAAAGGAAAACTGTTTAAAGCATAAGTGAATTTTTTATTTCAAAAAGTTTTATTTTAAAAAGAGGGTCAAAGATGTTAGAATTGTTTGGCATGACAAGACCGTTAAATGGTTTGATGACAATATTAGGCGTTTTTGTTGGTGTGCTACTTTCAGTTGGTTTGACAGGCATTAAAACAATTAATTTTTTGCTAGCAATTGCCACAGTTTTTCTAATAAATAGTGCAGGAAATGTTTTCAATGATTATATGGATGTTGAAGCAGACAAAATAAACAGACCGGAAAGGGCAATCCCTTCCGGAAAGGTTAAAAGAAAAACCGCCCTTGCATTTTCCATTATTCTTTTCATTTTAGGCAATATGTGCGCCTTGCTAATAAATGGTTTTTGCGCTACAATCGCATTGATAAATTCCATTCTTCTCATACTTTACTCCATTTCTTTGCAGCACAAAATTTTAATCGGTAATTTAACAATAGGCTATCTTGTTGGTTCCGTTTTGCTTTTTGGAGGAGCTGTTTTTTTCTCGATTGAGAAAATTTGGATTGTTATCATTTTAAGCGGTCTCGCCATGCTCGCAACTGTTGCGAGGGAGATAGTGAAAGATCTCGAAGACATAGAAGGGGATAAAAAAAGTTTTTTGAAAAAAATATCTTCAAAGATTATAACGCCCATAGCCGAAAGATTTGACATAACGAATGAAGGGGTGAAATTGAAATACAAAGAAAGAACAATGATTGTTATAGCGATAGCCTGCATAATACTCGCTGTCACACTTTCATTTCTTCCTTATTATTATGGCATAATGGGCCTTGGCTACATCATTCTAGTTTTGATAGCTGACATTTTCTTTTTATCTTCTGCCATTTCCTTAGGCCGAGAACCTAGAAGGAAAAAGGGTTATGCAAGGATAAGCAAAAGGCTAAAAGTAGGGATGTTCATCTCTCTATTTGCTTTCATTTTAGGTGCTTTCGTGTGAAAAGTTTTTATATAAGAACTTTGGATTTATTTTTATGGGCAAATATCGATTTGTTAGCAATCGCATACTAAAGAATTCGAAAAATGAAGAAAAAGGCAAAATGCGAGTACTTGTGTTAGAAGGAAGTGAAACAGCGCAAGTAGATTACTTATGTCCTGAATGTGGATTTTCTAAACATATCGAAACTCCGTGGAAAAGGCCTTTTAGCGTAACGTGTGAAAAATGTAAGTTTGTTATGCGTCTTCCTCGTTTGAGGGATGAAATTAAAAAGGAGAAAAAGAAGTTATCCGCTATGATGGATTAATCATTTTATATGAGTCGATTTGTCCCGAATTAATTCTGCTAAATTCCCCGAAATTTATTGGAATACCACCATTAGAAACTCTTTTAAAACCTTATTCCAATTTTTAATTGAATGATAGACCCAAAACTACTCGAAATCCTGGTATGCCCAAAATGCAAAGGTGAAATAAGAGAAAAGGGCATGTTCCTTTTATGCAGAAAATGCGAGCTTGCCTTCCCTATTTTAGAAGATAGTATACCTAACATGATATTGGAAGAGGCATGGCCACTCAGCAAGGCGGAAAAAAATGACTTCAAACATGACATTAAACTATAAGTAGCGATTTCTCTTAAAGCACATTTTTGAAAGGTTAAAGCGAAAAAAAAACTCGAAGGATTTCCAAAATCAGAAATTTTATTTAAAAATCTTTTAAATTTTGAAAAAATATAAATAGTTATAAACGCGCTGGGATGGCGGAGTGGTAAGCACTCGCGTCAAATGCGTTTTCGCTTGGGTCCACAAACGCGCCGGACTTGAGTACTGGATCTCAAGAGTCAGTCATCAGACGTACTTTGTGTACGTCTTTCGCTGACAATGATTTCATGGCTTGACTCTGAAGCCCTTTTCGAAAATTATAACGAAAGGGTGTGGAGAATTTGCGGCGGGAATGAGGAGCAACCCCAGTAATCCTTTAAGGAGATCCGGTGGGCGAAAGCCCGCGCAGGTTCGAATAAAAGATGCGAATTCCAATGCATTTCGCATCTGAAATGGAAAATCCTGCTCCCAGCGCTTTTTTTACTTTAAACCTATTTTCGTAATTTAATTCGCAAAAAGCAGATGGGCGCAATAATATTTTACATTCGTAAAACTTTTTTTCATAAATTTTCATAAAATAGGTTATAGCTTCGCTTACAAAATCTAAATTAGGAGTTTTATTTTTATGCCTCTTTTTAAACTTTTCTGTAAGCCCTAAATTCATCTGCTATTTTTCTTTCTTCTCTGTCAAGTTCGCTTAGAACTCGATTGCGGATTTCTTCACTTCTCACTTCATTTCTTGTCTTGAAATACTCTTCTACCCTCTTTGCAATCCTTTCTGCGATCTCTTTCACTCTCTTTTTGTCCACATCTGTTCTCATTGAAGCCTTTTCTATGCCTCTGGCAATTTTCTTTCTATCGAATTTTTCTCTACTCCCATCGCGCTTTATCACGATTGTCATTAATTACACCAATAAAAAATTGAAAATATGCCTTATAAATATAGGTTTTTATAAAATTGTCACTGAAAAAGAACGAAAAGAATAAAAATTGAGGGAAACATAATGAGAATATGAAAAAAATTAAGAATGTTCTTTTAAGCGCTGTGTTAGCGACATCCATGATGTTTGGCCAGGCAAAAGACTACAAAAATGAACTTATGATGCTTCAAAAATCTTTAAAAGATGAGGGTTATGAAATAGAGGTGTATATTAAAGACCCTCGCTTTGAAATTTATGAGGTGAAACCTTTAAACAAAAAAACTAACAAGATAGATTACACAGACCCGCTACAATCTAAGTATCTTTGGCCTTCATCAATAGAAAATAGTAAGAAATTCATGGAAAAGGAACGAGAATGGTTAGAACGCGCAGAAAAGCTTTATGGTATTGATAAAGAATATGTTGTTGCCTTGCTTAAAATGGAAAGTGACTTCGGAAAAAATGTGGGCAATTTTCGTGCGTTCAACGCTCTTGTTTCTCAGTATTTAAATTCAACGAACCAAAATAGAAAGAAGTTTTTCTATGAAGAAATAAAACACTATATTGATTTTGCAAAGAAAAACGGGATGGATGTGATGGAATGTCGAGGTTCATTTGCCGGCGCCATTGGAGTTATGCAGTTTATGCCATCAAATCTTAAAATGTATGGTGTGGATTTTGATGGAGACGGAAAAGTAAACCCATGGAATTTAAAAGATGCAATAGGCTCGTCTGCGAATTTCCTTGCTAACCAAGGCTTTGATAAAAACCCTCTCAAGGCGCTTAAAGCTTATAATCCGCATCCAACATTTTCTATTGCCATAGACAGACATGCAAAACGTCTTAAAGAAACAAAAGATAAGTAATAGTCTTAAAAAACAGCAACAAAGCTTTTTATACACATCATGCAAATATTCACAAATTATGGAACCTTTTATATTTTTGATGGATTTTATCATCCATTTGGATGAGCATCTTGGAATTCTGATTCAAAGTTATGGTGTTTTTGTATATGCCATCCTTTTTTTCATAGTTTTCCTCGAAACCGGATTTGTGATTACACCTTTTCTTCCTGGTGATTCGTTATTATTTGCAGCGGGCGCTTTTGCTGCAATTGGGGCGCTTGATTTGTCGGTACTTTTCATTCTCCTTTCTTTTGCAGCCATTGCAGGAGATACTATAAACTACTGGATAGGACACAAGCTTGGTCCAAAAGTTTTCAAAGGAAGCCGTCTCTTCAAAAAAGAATATTTAGAAAAAGCGGAAAGATTTTATGAAAAACATGGAGGAAAAACAATTTTCATTGCAAGATTTTTGCCTATAATAAGGACATTCGCCCCATTTGTGGCAGGTATGGGAAAGATGCGATATAAGAGATTTATCATTTACAATGTATTTGGCGGGTTGGTTTGGGTTTTTTTGTTCCTTTCAGCTGGATTTTTGTTCGGCAACATACCTGTTATAAAAAACAATTTCACCTTTGCGATAATAGGTATAATAATAGCATCATTCCTACCATCTTTAATCGGCTACATTTTACATAAGCGAAAAAATAAGAAATTAGCAAAAACCTTTTAAAATATGTGTCTACATAGTTATAAAGTACTCGGATAGGTCGCGTGTGAAGCGACTGAACTGAGGAGGTGATTTGTGTGTTCAAAATCGTAGTTGCTGATCCTAAAACTAGGAGAGCATATCAAAAAGAAGTTTCTCCTTCGCAATCTGGTCTTATAGGAAGAAAAATAGGAGATAAAGTGAAAGGTGATTTTTTAGGGCTTCCTGGATATGAATTAGAAATTACAGGTGGTTCTGACAAAGACGGCTTTCCTATGAGAAAGGACATTCCGGGTATGGGAAGAAAAAAGGCTTTGCTTTCTGGAGGTCCTGGTTTTAAGCCAAGAAAAAAAGGGGGAAGGAAAAAGAAACTTGTAAGAGGCAATACCATTTCGGAAGATATCGTACAAATAAACATGAAAGTAGTTACTTATGGCAAAGAATCGCTAGCAAAGCTTTTTGGCAAAGAAGAGGCAAAAGAGGAAGTGAAAGAGCATAAAAAGGAAAAGAAAGAAGAAGCGAAAAAAGAGCTTGAGGAAAAGGAAACTAAAAAGGAAGAATCAAAAGAAAAAGCGAAGAAGGGCGAGGAGAAAGGTGAAGAGGGAAAAGAATCGAGCGAGGGTTAAATAATTAATTCCGCTCAAAAGAAAAGTGAAAGGAAATCAAGTGGCTCTAACATTAGTTAATTTTATTTTTCGCTTAAACAAGGCATATGAAGAAAATATATTTATTGAATCGAACATGGATTATGAAAAAGTCGAAAGAAACAAATATATTACTCGTTTCTTTTTTATTTAATGATGAAAAGAACATTTTTTGTAATCCTTGCTTTGTTTTCGATGCTTTTGTTAGACATACAAATTTCTGAAGCTTCAATTTTGATTAACGAATACAATATTACATTTTGGATAACATCAGACATGAGTGTTAAGGAAAATGTGATTTTTACTTTCAAAGAACCGATAGACAAAAATGTAATAAATTATTTGGCAGTGGGTGATATAACTTCTCTGAAAGTCTCCAATGGAGAAAAATTTTTAGATTATACCTTAACCAAAATTGGAAGCGAGACAAAGATAGGTATATATGTTCCAGAAGGTACGCAAAAACTTGAAATGAATTTCACCGTAGAAAATCTCGTTTTTACAAAAGATAGTGTTTATGCATTTTTTGTTACTCTGAAAACGCCTTTGCCTGAGAACATGAATATTTTTGTTTATTTGCCTGCTGGCTACTATCTTTACAGACATGCTGTATATCCTGAAAATTATAAAATATTGACTGACGGCGAAAAAATATATGTTCATTGGAGTTTAAGCAAACCTGAAAATGTTGCTATAAATCTCAAGTTTTACAGAACTTTCCAAGATTATACGTTTTTTGTTGCATTTGTCACGTCTCTGGCTTTTATTGTTGTAATTTTGTATTTGGTTTTATATTATAGAGAAAAAACCAAACGTGCATTCGAGCGCAGTTTCTCTGAAGATGAACGGAAAGTTTTGCAGGTGCTTTTAAAAGAAAAAATTATTATGCAAAACAAACTTGAAAAACAACTTGGTTTCTCGAGAGCTAAGATGACAAGGGTTGTTAAAAAACTTGAAGCTAAAGGTTTGATTGAAAAAGAAAGGGTCGGAAGGACGAATAGGCTTTTTTATAAAAAAGTTTGATTTTTACAAGAGGGTTCAGAAAATTTTTATCTAAGATTGTGATAGAATTTTTTAGGTGTTGAATTTCTTCGAAAAACTGGATTAGGATTGTTTCAGATTGTTTCACGAAATTTTCTAATAGTCGAAGCAATCAATTTTATATATGACCTTGCCTTTGGCGACAAAGGCGTTACAAAGGTCAAAAGTAAATATAGAAAATATGCAAAATATAAATAGGAGGTAGATTGGATGAATAAGATGTGGTTGGTTGCAATTACTTTGATTTCCATAGTAATAGCAGGGGCAGCAACAGCTTCAGCACAAGACTTACTTGGCGGACAAGGAAGGGTGCGTGCAAGGATACACACAATGGGTGCATTAGGATATGGACTTGCAGTGTCCCAAAGTGAACCTATGAATTTCGAGTTGATTAAAATTGGAGTTGCCAAAGTAAGCGTGGGTTTGACGGAAGAAGAGGAAGAGGAAGTGTTGCTAGGAAGACTTTATTTCGGAGAGGAAAAATATAAGTTAAAGGACGTTGTAATAGGTAATGGAACAGTAACAGCTAACATTTATGATTTCAATGACACACAAAAAGGGTCACTCTCAATTTCATCATATCCAAAAGGTGACAAAGAAGTTTGGGCAGGTACGATGAGTTTGAATGGAGCAAATTACAATTTGTACATCATACAAACACCAAGGATCTGGAAACCAAAAGAGAAGGCAGAAAAGGTATTCGAATATTGCAAAAACAATCCTGACAAATGCAAAGCTGTGATGAAAGCAGTTGGGCATATAATTTGCGACCCAGAAGGCAATGTTACATGTGGAGAGAAAATAAAGATATTCTGCGAACAAAATCCAGAAGACAACAGATGCAAGGCTTTACAACTTGGTTATTGTAGATTTCACTTAGAAAACGCTGACTGCAGAAATTTGTTAATGCAAGAGTGCAAGAAAAATCTAAGCGAAGAAGCTTGCGATAGGCTTGGAAACATGTATCAGAAATTTGCTGAAAAAACACCAGGTATAGGTAAGAATGTGCCTGCATGGCTTGAAAGGATAAGAGAAAGAATAAGAAACAAGCAACAAACAGGAAGCGAGGGAGGACAGCAACAGGGAGGTTAGAAAAGCAGAAGGTGATATGAATGAAATTTGCTGTATTAATTATTTTGGTCATTATAACAGCAACCATCTTTATAAGCGGCTGTGTGCAACAACAGGTACCTGTCGGAGGCACGGAAAAGATGACAGGAGAAGAAATAGAGCAAGAGGCGGGAAATGTAATAGAACAAGAAATGGACAGCGCATTAGGCAACATATCACTTGAAGACCTTGAAAACGAGCTTTTGGAGCAGGGGTAAAATCTAACCCTTTTTATTTTTCACTACAAACATTATATTATTTTTATATTTACTATTTAAAAGTGATAAAAAACGAAAGCTTTATAAAGCTTATGGTGTATTTAATTAATAAGGTGATGTGAAATATGAATCTGGAAAAATTGGGTTATTGCTGGCATTTAGGAGAACGTAAATATTACATATTACCTAATGGTAAGATAATAGAAGATTTAGGAAATTGGAATTATAGATTTGTTCCAAATGGTAGCAAAGAAGAAGGTGAAATAATAGAAAGTTTAGGAGAACACTTTAAACAACAGGGGGATTTACTAAAGAAATTATTCAATAATGAAAAAAAAGAATTTATAAAAGCAGTTTTAGAATATAAACCATTTACACTTGATTGATCCACCCAAAGATCAAACTTAATACGCTAAAAATCCAAAATACAAAAATTAAATTTTAAAATCTACGCAAGGGTACGAAGGCGCACAATCCAAAGTTTGATTTTTCAAAACCTTTCTTTTTCTTTTTCAATCTAATGAGTTCTTGATAGAATCCGCTACCAAGAGGAACGAGAAGCAATCCACCTATTTTTAGCTGTTTTAACCACGCATCGAAAATTTGAGGTGAAGAGCAAGTCACAATAACCTTATCATAAGGTTTTTCTTTTGAATACCCAAGCGCCCCATCTCCATGTATCACTTCCACATTTTTTATGCCCGCTTTTTCAAGATTTGCTTTTGCAAATTTAACAAGATATTCGTCAACTTCAATAGTATAAACCTTTTTCACAAGCTTTGCAAGAATCGCTGCTTGATATCCGGAACCTGCACCAATCTCTAGAACTTTATCGCTCGCTTTTGGTTCAAGCAGTTCGGTCATCATCGCCACCATGTGCGGCGCGGAAATAGTCTGACCGCAAGGTATGGGAATGGGATAATCCGCATAGGCATGAAACACATATTCCCCAGGCACAAAAAAATGCCTTGGAACTTCAAGAAAAACTTTTATTATTCTTTCGCTTTTCAAATAGCCGTTGGCTATCAACTCTGAAACCATCTGTTCTCGTTTTTCATAAAATTCATCTGTGATTTTTTTTATGTTTTTCTTTTGCATACTCCTCTCTCCTACCTATTTAATAATTGTATGTAAAAATCAAAAACTTAAAAATAGTTTCCAGAAAAAGGGTTTGTGGAAATCCGGAAAAGAAAAGTTATTTAAAATTTAATTTCAAGATTCAATATGCCACCTCGCACAAAAGGCAAAAACGAACTAAAGTTAAAAATGGAATATATGTTTGCTCTAGAGAATGTCGTAAAAGAAGTGGCAGAAGGAATTTTAGAATATAAGGGTCCTGTTAGCGATATAAAACATATAAAAGGTCACGAAGAATCGAGCATAGATTTGTTAGCTTATAAATTAATGATGGGCTCTTTAGAGAAGCATCTTGGTAGTTTTCCCGATGAAAAAAGATTTAGGGGAAAATATCTTTTTGAATTACATGAACTTCAAGATATAGAAAAAATCAAGAAAGATAAAAGTGGTAAGAAAGGTGTTCTGAGGATAGATGAGATAGACGGGACAACAAACACAAAAAGAAGCAAGGCGTCAATCTTTCATTACGATCCTATCGCATCTGTTTCGATTGCTATGTGTGAAGATGAAAGCATGGGCTCTATAATAATTGGTACAGTTTATGACATGCATAATAGAAACATCTTCTCAGGCATTCGCGTTAACGATGAATACATGGCATATTGCGATAGGCATCTTCTTGACCCAAAGAATTTCGAGAAAAAAATGGGAGACACAAGCACAAGAATAATGGTAATTGGGTATTCCAACAGAGAAAGGTTAAAAAAAGCTCAAATAGAAGAAGCGATTTTGAATGCGGATCCCACAGGTAAAGATTTCAGAATATATGACGGTTGCCGCTCCACTACAAATGATATTTTAAATATTTTGAGAAACCAGTACGATGCTTATATCGACCCAAGAGCTCTTTGGCCTGGAAGTGGAGCAATGTTATATCCATATGACATTGCTGGTGTTATTCCAATAGCTCTTGGTTGTGGCTTGGAAATATCAGATATATATGGGAATTCCATAGAAAAATACAATGGTAACGATCCTTTGTCGATAATAGTTGCAAGAAAAGGTTTGAAAGATGTGCTCGTTGAAATATTAAAGCCTATTTTAAGGAAAGCTCAAAGCTGACGATAAATTTTCTTTGTAAATTTTTTATTGATATGTTAAGAAAAGGTGATGTGGTTCAATTTATAATGAATGTCAACGAACATAAATTTTACAGATGAATAGAAAGATGGCTTTTATTTACTATGTAATTTAGATTTCTTAATTTTATACAAATTGTCAAAAATTTTTAAGTATGCTAAAATTATGTTTTTAATATCCCAACTTATAAAATATTTAATCTAATCAAAAAGGTGTAAAAAATGCAGTTTTACGAATACCACGTACATCCAGAAATCGATATGGAAAATGTACTTTCTAAACTCGAAATCCTAGGATGGAAAGGTGTTTGCTTTGTTTGCAGATCAATCGAGGACATAGAAAAATACAAAAATTTATTGAAATCATTCAAAACGCATATGGATGTTTCTTTCGGCTATAAAATAGAAACCGAGAACCCCAAAAATGTGACAAAAATAGCCAAAAGTGTAAGGAAAAAAGTTGATCTCATACTTGTACACGGCGGTAAACTCGATATAAACAGAGCGGCATGCGAAACGCCTGAAGTCGACATTTTAACTCATCCTGAACTCGGAAGGCAAGATGGAGGTATAGATTATGTTATGGCAAAATTGGCAAAAGAAAATAATGTAGCGATAGAATTCAATTTCCGCAACCTTCTTCTTTCCTACAAAAAAAGAAGGGCTGAAATATTTTCGTATATGTTGGAAAATGCAAAAATTGTGAAAAAGGTAAAAGCGCCTTTTGTGATAACATCAGGTGCCCTTGAAGCTTATGATCTTCGCTCCCCATACGATCTCCTCTCTTTTGCCAAAACGCTCGGTTTTTCTCAAAAAGATGCTAAACTTGCTTTAAGCGAGAGTGTCGTCAAAGAAAACAGAAGGCGTCTAAATGAAAAATGGATTATGCCTGGGGTTGAAATTGGATAAAGATTACGCCAAATTTTATTAATAATCAATAAAAACATCAACAAAATGTTTTAAATATTTTTGTTATACAATAATTATAACCTAACTAAAAAGTGGTAAAAAATTAGGTGTGTTTATGTCGAAAATTTATATTACAACGGAAGACTCAGAAAAGATAAAGAGATTGTTAAATGAACTGAAATGTGAATATAAAATTGAATCTGTTCCAAAAACTGGAAAAACTAGATTTTTTATAGTAGATTATAAAATTAAAATAGGTAATAAAAGTGAAAAATCTGAAAGAACTGAACCAGAAGAATATGAACACGCAAGGGTCGAGGTTGTAGGAAAAGGTAAAAAAGGCACATTAGAAAAAATTAGAGATGTAATTAAATATATAGTTACTAGTAAAATAGATAAGGATAAATTTCCAATGGATAGATATTTTCTATTTGCCATAAAAAATGTTGACCCAACACTTTATTCAATGGTTCAAAAAGGAGATAAGAAAGCCAAAAGAGAGTACGATATGCTAAATAAGCTTTTGAACGCCTATTTGAAACGTAAAGAAAATGTTGAAGAAGTTGTTAGAGAATTGGTAAACGAAAATATTAACGTGATTAATAAAATTGACGAAATCTCCTATAACTTTCTTAACCTATTGGAAAGCTTAGGTATAAAATATGGAAATTGGCCAAAGACTTGTGACCACATCTTATATTGCGCTGAAAAGGTATTAAGGGAGTTTAATTTAACTAGCGATTGAAAAATATTAGCCAAAATAAACTAGCAATTCCTCAGGATGCCTTTCTATCCTTTTTACAATTTTCGCTGGACCGATAATCGTTATGCCCATCTTTCTTCCAAGCAAAAACTCAGCAAACCTTTCTTTAAGTTTGTTTATTGATGTATCTTTAATTTGAGCTAACGCAATGGAACCGAGTTCTATGCCAGGAAATTTCTCGTTTATTAAACTCATCGTTTCTTGAATCAGCTTGGCCTCTTCTTCTGGTGAAAGCTTTGCGTCAACAACGATAATAGTGTTGTGCATGAGATCGTTGAAAAGCGAAGGAAGCATACTTTTAAGTTTCTCGTATTTCACAAGTTTTATTTTGAGCATTGCCAACCAACCTCATTAAATCTTTTTCAATATCATTTTGTAGAGCTCTTTCATCATCGCCCCTGTCTTTGCAGAAACACCTATGACATCATAATTCGGAAACGCGTTGCGAATTCGCATAGTGTTCGATCTTTTGAGGTCGATCTTGTTGGACACGATTATGAAAGGGATTTTTCTTGCGTCCAAATTTCCAAGTATGGTGATGTTCACTTGATCAAGCGGGTTTTTAGTCGAATCGAGCACAACGAGAACGAGATCCATCTCATCCAACCACCTTATAGCTTCTATCACACCTTTTGTCGCTTCTCTTGCCCTTTTCTTTGCTTCTGCCTTACTTAAACCGTACCTCATGAAATTTTCATAATCTATTCTTGTCGCTATCCCTGGTGTGTCAACAAGATTGAAAGTAAGGCTTTTTCCATCGACCTTCATCGTGACCCTTTCCTTAATTTGTATTTCTCTCGTTTCATGAGGCACGACAGAAACCTTACCCAATTCTTCGCCTAAAAAATCAAGGCATATCCTATTTGCAAGCGTCGTCTTCCCTGAATTAACAGGGCCATATAAACCGATTTTCAAATTTTTCCTTTTTCTAAATATCGCTTTTACTATGGAAGCTATTTTCTTCAAGGCATTTAGAACCATAACTTCACTTTTCTATAATTCGAAATGAGAAATAAAAAATTAAATTATATGCGTCGGCCGGGATTTTCAAATTCTCAGGAAAGATACAAGAAGGGACGTAGAAGCGTTAGCTCCCGTAGTCCCTTTTTGTTTTTGAACCCGGGTTAGAGGCTTTCTTCGGATGATCATCGAATGAATAGAAACCTGCTGAGGTTTCTATTTGGAAGGCCCCTGTCCTACTGTCCTTCGCTTTCAAACCTTTCAAACGAATCCAGGCTAGACTACCGACGCAATTTATATAATTTTAAAAATTAAAATCACTATCTTTTATACTTTTTCTCGCAAAGGAAAATGAATCTTCACCTTCTTTGGCTATGCTCTTCGCTATCCTTTTAGCTGTTTCCTCAAAAATTTCTTGTGGAAGCTTCTTTGTGGGAAGTATGCTCTCCAAACCAGGAGGGCTTTCTGAAAAGAATCTTGGAATTACATGAAAATGCACATGGGGTATAACTTGCCCAGCAGCACGCCCGTTGCTCTGACCTATTGAAATCCCGTCTGCTTCCATGCCTCTTTTAACCGCTTCTGCAATTTTCTTGACCGTTTTGAAAAGATTCCCCGCCTCCTTTTCAGGCATTTCTAAAATTGTTTCGTAATGTGCTTTAGGTATTACAAGCGTATGACCTGGATTGCGCGGATTTATGTCCAAGAAGGCTAGAAATTCGCTGTCTTCGTAAACTTTCTGAGATGGAATTTCTCCTCTTGCTATTTTGCAAAAAAGACATTCGTTTTCCATAAATATCCTTTCTGAGTTTGTTTTTTAAATGCTTTCCATATTCGAATTCATTAATTTTAACATAAATGGATTTTGAAAATGGGGCCATTGGGATTTTCGAAATGCCAAAGCAATTTAATTTTCGAACCCAAGTCTGCGGCTTTTCTGCCTTTTCTAAGGACCCAAAGCCGCGATGCTAAGCCATTGCAGAGCCCTTCATTTTTACGAAGAGGGAATGAAGGTGCTTAGCTACACCATGGCCCCGAGCCTTGGGAGGGAGGTTCGCAAACTCCATTTAAATTTTAACCTTTGTGTATATTTATCCGATTTTTATTCGTTTCGAACCCTCGACCTATCGCTTTCGCGTTTCAAAAGCGATTTCAAACGTTTGATTACGAGGCGATCGCTCTACCAACTGAGCTACCAAGGCATTTAGATAATATAATTTTCTTAGGATGTTTTTTATCTTTTCCTCTTTAAAAGATTGTTTGCAAAATGCAAAAAAGAAAATCATAAAATCAAGAATGTACAGATACTCGATATGACCATCTTCGCCCCTAGCACCAGCAAAACTTTATTAGAATGAGAAGAAAGAATTTTTTATGAAAGTACTCAAAATTTTTGGTGTTATTCTACTTTTAATCGTCTGTCTCCTAATCGGTGCCTATTTATTAAACATTCCGTTGATGGAGGTTGCAGGAGAACCTATAGGTTTTGCTGATATTGTAAATTTTTTCTTTTCACAGGCACCGCAAAATTTGCAAGAGGTTAAGGCAAATGAAAATGAAGAGATAGGTAATTGGTTCAATAACATAAATGGGAGCGAAGCAATAGAAGCAGATATTCTAAAAAAATTGGGCAGTCCCATAAAACTTTGCGTTTTCAAGGATGCAAATTACTGTGATGTTTTCAAGATTGAGGATGATAAAATTTTCTTTACCAACGAGCCTCCAAAGAAGACGCTTTATATTAGTTATAACCTCTCTTTGGAACTGAAAGAAATGGCTGAAAGAAAAAACTATGAAAATGTGAAAAAAAGACTTGTGCAAGCCATTAAAAATGGTGAAGTAAAAGGTCTTTCTTTAGAGGATGTAAATTTGTTAAGCCAGTAAATTATGGAAATTGCTAAAAAGTTTGCTTGTATTTTTTAATTTTGTTTTATTCTTTGCGAATTAAAGACCTGGCTCGTCTCTTTCATCAGGATAGCCTTTTACAAAACTTCTCAAAAATCCCTTTATCACACACTCATTCCTTGACCAAAAGGCACAGTGCTTTTCAACACATTCGTCTGATAAATGCGGATTCAAACATCTAATAGGACAAAACACAAAAACCACCCATAAAAATATTGGTCTGACCTTTCTTATATATTCTTATCTTCCGTGTAATGAGAAACTAAACCGATAATGTTAAGCTCGAAGCGTTCAATTTTTCATTTTGACACGTTTTTATGGAATCGGAATAAATATAAACTCGAACACTCGAAAACAAATAAAATTATACATCCTCTTCCCGTCGAATAATTAAGCGCAAAATAATTCGATGTGAATAGTTTTTTGATAGCTTTTAAAAAACTTACAAATAAAGCGTCAAAAGCCATATGTAAAATGGTATTATAATAAGTGTGAAAACTATGCCTATGACCAACATTATTCTTGCCATTCTCTCTTCATTCTTTTTATGAACCCTCCATGCAGCCCATCCGCCAACAGCCCCGAGAAGTATGGGCACAAACATCCACCAGAGAGATATACCTTTTTTCTCTTTCCTCATGTAAAAAAATTGTATTAAAAACTAATTAATTTTTGCTTTGTCTTGGGGGTTGATTTTTAGAGGGTTTTTTGAACAAGGCATTTGAACAAATAGGAAAGAATTGAGTATGCAAACTCGATTATGGAAATTTTTGAAAAGTTGAAAGTAACCCCCGACTTAGTCAAAATTTTTATATCAATCAAATAAAAATTTTTCATGATAGTAGTTGGGGAAGATAATTTTGCCGAAGGGTTTGCAAAAAAAATGAAATCGAACTTCATTAGAGTGCAAACAAAAACATTTCCTGATGGAGAATCTTATATAAGAATTTCTAACCAAGAAAAAATCAAAAATGAAAAAGTCATTGTTGTTTCGAGGGGCAAAACGCCAGAATTTGGTCAAGATAGATTGATAATAAAAACTATACTCTTGCTTCATAAAATTAAAGAATTAGGGGTGAAAAAAATCGGTTTGTTTATTCCATATATGCCTTATGCAAGACAAGACAAAGAATTTTTGCCTGGTGAAGTGGTTTCTGTGAAAATTATAAGAAAGCTTTTAGAAGAAAATTGTGATTTTATAGCAAGCGTGACAAATCATGATAAGCGTGAAGAGGGATGGGTAGATAAAAAATTTTACAACATAGACGCCACGCCTTCCGTGATAAAATTTTTGAAAAGTAAAAATTTCAAAAATTCGATAGTTGCCGCCCCTGATATGACCTCTAAAAGAAATGTTGAAAGGCTTGCAGAAAGTTTGAATACAGAAGTTTTGGCGATAAAAAAGGAGAGAGATCTAAGAACAGGTAAAATAAAAAGTTATGGAGAAATCCCAAATTTGAGCGGCAAAACATTAATATTTTATGATGATTTGGTTTCTACAGGCGGGACTATTCTAAAAGCGATAGACATGGCCAAAAAATCCAACCCTGAAAAAATAATCTGTGTCGTTGTTCACGCCCTTGATGTTTTCAACAAAAATTTTAATAAAAGCTCGATCTCAGCGATAAAAGAAGCTTGTAATGGATTTTATGCCAGCGATACAGTGGAAAATACAGCAAAAGCCTTTTCGATTTTGGACCAAGCAGTTGAAGTTTTTAATAAATATTTTTGATGAATATAAAAACCAAGATAACATAATTTTAAATTTTATAACATAATGTTAAATTTTAGAAAATAAAAACCTCACGCTATTTTCTACTCTTCTAAAATATTCCGTTTATGAGCAATCTGAAATTGCCAATTTTAGGATAAACAAATTTTAAATTTCTTTTTTTTCAATATTTATTATGATTGTTTTATCACGAGAGGAAGATGAATTCGGCAAAAAACTTTTTGAAAATCTAAGAAAATATAAAGAGGGTGTAGAGCAATTCGATTTCTCCTACAACATTTTTCCAGATGATGAACCATTGGTAAGATTTTCTGGCCCTCCTTTATATTCCATAACCAAAGGTAAAATTCGGTTTCCACGTACTTCACAAAAAGTAAGGGAAAGTGTTAAAGGAAACTACGTCGTGTTTGTCAACCGAGGTGCTTCAGGAAAAGATTGGAAGCCTGTTCATGAATTTGTAAATGCATGGGCTTCAGCGAAATATCTTAAAGAGGAAATGGGTGCTGAAAAGGTTTGTGTTATAATGCCCAATATGCCTTTTGCGAAACAAGATAAATATTTTTACGATGAGGAAGGTAATCGTGTAGAAGAAGCAATAACGGTGAAATATATAAGAAGTGTATTGAAAAACTTTAGTAATGCTGATCTCCTTATTTCCGTCACACCACATGATTTCAGAAAAACAGGTTGGATAGTAAAGGATGAAAACCCGGAAATGGGATGGAAAAGAAATGAAAAAAATCAAATAGTTGATAGCGAGGGAAGGGTTATTTTACCAGAACCTGAAAATTGGACGGGATTTGCATATGCTATAGATGTTACACCAAAACTTGTCGAATATGTTTTTAAAGAGCTGGAAAACCCATATGTCGTGGGAGCCGATAAATCTGTGAAAAATGTGATAAAAGAAATTAAAGAAAAATATGCAAATATTGATGGTACGTTTTCAGAAAAATTCAGAAACAAATATTTCAACGAAATGCTAGAAGTAGAAATAAAAGATTTGCCTAAGTCTCTCAAAGGGCTTGATGTTGTATTGATTGACGATGTGATAATAACTGCTGGTACCATGTACAAACAAATACAGGAAATTAAAAAGAGAAATCCAAAAAGTATTACATGCGCTGCTGTTCATGGTGAATTTTCATACAATCAACAGGGAATTTCAGGTCTTGATGTCCTAAGAAATGAAGGTGCAAATGTAATTGTGACCAATACTATTGAAACACCAGTGAGTGTTGTTGACGTTACACCAGAAGTTGCAAAAGAATTGTACGAACTTTTTAAATGAATTTTGAGTGCGATTTTTGAATAAATTGGGAATGTTTTTTGGAACGCCAAAAATCACCAATTATTTAAATATGCCATGTAATGTTTCACGCCACAAGAAATGGCATATACATAAGGAATCATTTTTCTTAAAAAAGGTAAGGTATCGAGTTGTGGATCAATCTTCTTTGCTATTTTATCCACATATTTGCTTGTTTCATACATTGTGCCGAAGACGGCGATCTCCCATAACGCAGCAAGTAAATGACCCTTATCTATTCCATAGTTTTCGAAAAGCTTAGCGTATAAAGGATTAACTTCATCTTGTGGACTTTCGCATACAGACCAAGAAGATATATAGTCAAGAAAAGCGGCGTAACCATAAAGAAGGAAGGAAGGTTCAAGGATATTCTCTATGGTTTTAAGCATCTGCTTATTTTTTTCTATAAAATTGTAAAGGTTTTCAGAAATTTTAACGGTTTTGTCCTTGTACCAAAACTTGAGTTTTTTAAAAAAGTTTTCATAAGGTCGCTTATTAATTTGTATGCATTCTTCTGAATAGAGATCATCAATTTTTGAATTGATACCCTCCACTTTAATTAATTTGCAGTTAATTTTTTAATCCTTATCGTTATTTAATTTTATGCAAACTGAATTGCTTTTCATGAAAGATTGTTACGTAAAGGAATTTGAAGCGAAAGTTTTGGAAAGAGGCATGAAGGATGGAAAACCTTTTGTTGTCTTAGATAGAAGTGCCTTTTATCCAACAGGTGGTGGGCAAAAAAGCGATACAGGAACGTTAAATGGGATACGAGTAATAGAGGTTGTAAAGGAAGAGGGTTTGATAAAACATTTTATAGAAACGCCTATAGATGAAGAAAAAGTTAAAGGTGTTATTGATTGGGATCGACGATACGCATTTATGCGCATGCACACAGCACAGCATATTTTATCTGCCATTGTTCTTGATATATGGGGAGCGCCAACAGCCGGTAATCAAATAGAAATTGATTATTCTAGGATTGACTTCCATCCATTGAAACCGCCTCAAGATTTCATAGATATCGTAACAAAATGTTTCAATACGATTGTCGATGAAGCGCGTCCTGTAAAAATCTATTTTACCACAAGGGAGGAGGTTTTAAGAACAATAGACGAAAGAAGGAGACGTCTTTTTAACAGAGTTCCAGAAAGCGTGAAAGACATACGCATTGTAGAGGTTGAAGGTGTTGACAAGGTTCCTTGTGGCGGAACTCATGTGGCAAACACGAAAGAAATCGGCCACATAAAAATAACCAAACTTGAAAATAAAGGAAAGGATACATGGAGGGTAAGGTTTGAGCTAGAAATTTGAGCTAGAAAAAACTGAAAATTATATAATTAATATGTTTATTTTCCATGTTTCATGAACTGTGCCAAAAGGGCTTCCAATTGAATTTCTGGAGAACTACCCTGATTCAAGCGAAATTCGTATTCGCCTATTTGTTCAATAAGTTTTATTTTTTTCTCCTCAGGCAAATCCATCCTATGAATTTCTTTATGAATACCCCGAATAATATCATCTCCTGAAAGTCCCTTATTTATGAGCATTTCATAAAGTTTTTTTCTTGCCTCCATAAATTTACCTGCAAATGCACTTTCAAGCATTTGACGGATATCTTCGGGTTTTGATTGCGCAGCAGCTTCATAAACAGCTTCTCTTGTAACCTTTCCAAGGGTAGAACTTGCCTGTAAAAGATTTGTGGCCTGCCGCAAATCACCCTCACAAATTTCATAAATTGCTGTTAAAGCATCTTCTGTTACCGTGAGCTTTTCTGCTTTTGCTATCCTTTTCAAATATTCTTTTACACCTTCTTCTGTTAGGCGCTTGAAACGGAAAACAGAAGTTCTTGACTGTATAGGCTCTATTATTTTGCTTGAATAATTGCATGAAAGTATGAAGCGGCACGTATCAGAAAATCGTTCCATAGTCCTTCTCAATGCTTGTTGAGCTTCTGGCGTGAGGGCATCAGATTCGTCTAAAAAAATGATTTTGAAATCCGCGCCAAGAGCTTTCATTCTTGCGAATTCTTTTATCTGACCTCGAACAACGTTAATACCTCTTTCGTCGCTAGCGTTCATTTCATGAAAATTGCTTTTCCAGTTTTCTCCAAAAAGTTCTCTAGCCAAGCATAAAGCAATCGTAGTTTTTCCAACCCCTGCTGGACCAGCAAAAAGCATATGTGGTATAGAACCTTTCTTCACCCATGCCTTTAATCTAGAAACTATGTGCTTTTGATCTATCACTTCATCCAGGGTTTTCGGCCTGTACTTCTCGGTCCACAATTCCAACTGCATAACTTATGTAATGATTACGTGCTTTTTAAGTTTTTGCTTTCATCTCTTGATAGGGATTTTAAGATGATTTTTGTATGGATTTTCAATGAGAAGGATTTAAGAATGTTCTGAAACTTAACTCTGGAATTTTTGAAGTATTTCGCTTGTGTATGTTGTTTTTATCAAAAATACGCTAAAAATGAAAAATCGAATGCTTCGAAAACATTTTCCATATTTAATTTCTCAGAACCTTTAAAGAGAAATGAATGTAAAAAGGCGAAACAAATAATTAAAATATGAGTCTCGAGAAATGCAAAAGGATCACAAAAAGCAATAAAAAGGTAAAGCCTTATATAAAAAAATTATTTCAGTTATCGAAAATTTCAGTTTGGCTAGTTGATGGCGAATACATAAGAAAAAATATTTGTGAAGATTTTGTTAATTATGCGCACCATTACAATTTTAGTTTCATACCCAAAAATGAATTTTGGATAGCAAATGGTGCTTCAAAAGAAGAAATAAGATTTTACATATATAGAATGCTTGTTGAACAAAGATTGGTAAAGCAGGGTTTGCCATTTCAAGAAGCTAAAAAGAAGGCTGCCATCGCAGAGTATAGAGAAAGGAAGAAATCTGAATTTGTGAAAAAACTTGAAGCAGAAAATAAGAAAAAGGACATCTTGGTAAGAAAAGTTCATTCAAAACTATTAAAAAAATATTGTGGAAAGGTTAAGGTTTGGCTTGTAAACGGCGAACTTGTGAGAAGTTTTTTCGATGTAGATTTCGGTGGAGGTGGGCATGATAGGGTTTATCATTACATACCAAAAAACGAGGTATGGATAGATGATGATATACATACAAAGGAAAGAAAATTTATAATTCTTCATGAATTGCACGAAAGAAATCTTATGTCACGAGGTATGTCTTATCCAAATGCCCATTTGAAAGCTACAAAAATGGAAGATTATTATCGACATCATAAAAAAAATATAGTGAAAGCCATAAAAGAAGAAATTAAAAAACAAAAAGTATTTTGAAATTTTTGAAATTCAAAATTCTTTATTGAAATTCTTCTTTCTTTTTAAGTTAATTTTACCTGTCTGGTAATCTTTTAGGATGGCAACCGCTGTTCTTGCTATATCAGGTTCTCCACCCTTAGTGAGCATTCCCCTCTTAATTGCAATCTCTCTTAAAGTCTCATCTTTATTCTCCTTCATAGAAACACCATAATAAGCTTCAACAACACCAGGAAACCTTCTCATCAAATTTATGGCAACCAAATCCGGGTCTTTTACCTTTGTAAAATCTTTAACATTAGTCAAAACATGCTTGAACTCGTCTTTTTCTTTGTATGGTATCACTCCTGGCGTATCTATTAAGTATATGCGTTTATCCAGTCTGATCAACTGCAAGCTTTTTGTAAAACCGCTTATTATGCTTGTTTTTACCGAATGTTTACCTTTCATATAATTTATAAGAGAAGATTTGCCTACATTTGGATAGCCCAAAACACCAACCTTAATCTTTTCCATTTTTCCATAAAATCTTTCTGCTTCCATTTCTATCGTTTTTTTAAGCATCTTTCTTCCCTTCCGTTTTTTAACAGAAACTAAAACCAAAGGTCTCAATATTTTTTTCCATCGCTCAAGGCTTTTTCCATCGCTCAAATCGGTTTTTGTTACAACATAAATTAGAGGTTTTCTAGCCCTTCTAATTTTTTCTTCAAGTTCCAAGTTTCTTGTTTCCTTTACGAATCTCGCATCTAACAAAAGCAATAAAACATCCGCTTCTCTAACAACCCTCTTCACCACTCGCCAAAAATTTCTCTTTCTTTTCGTGCTCATATTAATCGAATTTAATTTTTTAATTAAAAAAAAATTCTAAAATGGCGGATGTTCACAATTTAACCATCTAAAATTTTTGAAAAATCGATTTGAAATTCTTTCGCTTTTTCGAAAATGCATCAGAAATTAAAAAATCGAATATTTCTCATACAACTAACTTTACAAAAGCCGATTGTTAAAATCAGTTTCCATTATAACAGAATTAATTAAATTCCATGTTAACTTTTAATTATGCTTTTCATAGGCATAGACCTCGCATGGTCAGAAAGGAATGCATCTGGCATTGCTATTTTAAAAGGTGGTAGGCGTGAAGCAGAAATTATTGACATACGTATATGCTATTCTGATGAGGAAATCATTTCTTTTCTTAGAGAAAAAATTAAAAATGAAAATGCGTTTACAGCGATAGATGCTCCATTGATCGTCCCAAATGAAAAGGGTAAAAGAATTGCAGAAAAGCTTGTTGAATCTTTGTTTAAAAAATATGATGCCCGTCCCTATCCAGCTAATAGAAAATTGTTGACCAAATGGACAGGAAAAGTAAGAGGAGAAGATATAGCGAAAAAACTTGAAAAAATCGGTTTTGTTCATAACCCTTACATCGAAAAATATGAAAAAGCAAGGAAATTTTTTGAGGTATTCACACATCCAGCTATGATAGTTTTATTCAAATTGAAGAAGATTTTGAGATATAAGGCTCGCCCAAAAAGAGATTATTGTACAAGATGGAAAGAGTTGGAAAAATACCAATCATATCTTAAAAAATTGGAAAAGGCTGATCCTCCTCTCCTCTTGCAAAAGACAATCACGCATAAAAATGTTAAAGGTTTAAAGGGGGAGAAACTGAAAAATTACGAAGATTTGCTTGACGCTATTTTCTGTGCTTATATCGCTTACTATTGTTGGTGCAAACCTGAAAAATGCAAAGTCTTAGGTGACATGAAAAATGGATATATTTTAACACCTATCTGATCATTTTTGCCAAAATGTTACCATAACAAACATTTAAGATAAAATAATAAAAATTTGTATATGATTATCGCAATTACAGGTACGCCTGGAACGGGTAAAACAGAAGTTGCAAAGGCTTTATCAAAGCGTTTGAAATGGCCTTGGTTTTCCTTAAATGATATAGCAGAAGAAAAGGACCTTTATCAAGGTTACGATGACGAGCGCATGGTAAAAATAGTTGATATAGAAAAACTAAAAGAAGAAGTTAATATCCTTGCTTCTCTTCACAAAAACATAATAATCGAATCTCATTATGCTCATGATATGCCTTCGGATTTGATAATAGTTTTAAGAACAGAGCCAAGCGTTTTGAGAAAACGCATGCTTGCTAAGGGTTTTCGACCAGAAAAAATCGCCGAGAATATGGAAGCTGAAATGATGGAAGTTATAAAGGATGAAGCTCTGGCAAAAAATAGGAATGTTTATGAAATTGACACAACGAAGAAAAAGCCTGAAGATGTGGCAAAAGAAATAGAAAAAATTATAAAGAACCAACCTTTCCTTCTAAAAGATTTGAAGTTGCCACAGTCTTTGGTTATAGAATTCAGAAAGCCTTTTGGAGAAGTTTTTGCTGGAGAATTGGACGAGGTGGCAGAGAAGGTCGTAAAAAAACTGAAAAGTAAAAAAGGTTTGAAGGTTTGCGTTGGTGACACATCAAGTTATTATTTAATTAAAAATGGTTTTAAGCCGGATATGATTATCATCGATGGGATGGAGAAAAGAAAAAAAGTGAAATACACTATACGCTTCAAAGGTAAATTAATTAAAGCTGAAAATCCACCAGGATATATAACAGTTAGTCTTTGGAAAGCTGTGGAAGACGCTTGCAAAATTTTGAATAAAACAAAAGTTAAAATTGTGGTGAATGGGGAAGAAGACCTCGCTGTCCTTCCTTGCGCTTTTCATCTTCCTTTAGGAAGTTATATTATATATGGGCATTTTGAAGAAGGTTTGATTGTTACATATCTTGATGAGAAAAAGAAAGAGCATGCAAAAGCTTTGTTCGAAGAAATGATGTTATTGCAATAAATTTTTATTCAACTAATTAAGTCATCTATTCCTTTACAACTTTCTTCCCCCTTTCCTGTGGTATTATACGCTTTTTTGCCCCTTGAAATTTTTTGTCAAGTTCCTTACCTTTGAAAATCCTGTCAAGGAAGATTGCCAAAGCAGCAACTTCAGAATGTGGTTGTTGGGTTATTGAAATGTTAAAATCGGCCATATCATAAATTTCAGATGGTACTTTTTCGCCTCCTATGGCAACTATTATTTTTTTACACTTTCTTAAAGATCGTATTTTTTTCTGTATAGGCATACCGTACATTGTAAGATGAACCAAAGAAAAACCTTTTTGTTTGAAATTTTCAACAACCTTTTTCCAATTTTTTTCGTACATTATTTCAAAAGGCCCTCCCCACTCTTCAGAAACTTTTCTCACGCTTTCAATCATGTTCTTATCAAAATCACCTGCATATATTATTCCATCCCCTCCAAAAGCCCTTGCTACTAAACCACAATGCGTTGATATGCGATGATCTCGCTGTAACCGATGACCTAAACGTAAAACATAAACTTTCATATAAGAAATAATTTACATTTATTATAAAAACTCAACACTCTATCAAATGCGAAGGCAATGACTCTTCGGCTATTCGTTTCAACTTTTCGAGCTCTTCTATCTTTTCTTTATATTTCTTTGTTGATGGATTATTTTCATCGGATAGAATTTTCTCAAGTTCAAAAATACTTTTTACACCTGCTTCTTCGATTAGTTCTGAAAGATAGACCTCTTCTAATCTCTTTGTTAATCCTTTTGTTAGCTTATTATACTCTTTTTTTCTATTTTCCCTTTTAAATGAGGTAATAATCTTAAAGCCTTATTAAAGCAGTATTCTGCTAACTCATTGTTACCTTGCAAATATGCTAAATGGCCAAAATCAAGATGTGAAGAAACATACCTCAAACATTCAAAAAATAAACGTTTTGATTTTAAAATCTCGTTATCATCTATTTGCATAATTTAATTCTTTTGATTAAATTTTTAAACTTTATTTACATATGAATCAAAATTTATAATAAAATTCGAAAAAACAAACATGTCCAAAATAAACATAATTATTCTTCATACTTCGACCAAAAACCTTTATACTTTTCTTTTGGATACTTCCTTTCTGCCTCTTTTAATTTATTAAGAACAATATTGGCTATATCTAATTCAAGCTTATCTGCCATGCGTATACAGAGATTTAAAACATCTGCAAGCTCGCTCTTAATCCTTTCCATAAGGTGAGGATTTTCTTTAACCTTTTCGGCCTCGCTTTCTTTCATCCATTCAAAAAGCTCAAGCAATTCGCCTGCTTCCACTGCTATTGCAATTGCAAGATCTTTGGGGTTGTGATATTTATCCCAATCTCGCTCCCTCACAAACTTTCTGATCCTTTCTTTTAGCTTTTCAAAATCTACGTATTCGTCCCTATCGTCAATATTTTCGTTTTCGTACTCTCCATCGCTATCTTCCATGTTTTTATTTTGTGCTTTGGTTTTATATATGATTTTTAAAATAGAAAAGCAAATTTAACATTATGATTAAAAATCTACTTCCTTATGAAAGGATTGAAGGTAGGTTTGTAGTAAAGTTCAAAAAACCCATTCAAAAATATACGAAAGGTTATGTTTTTCAGTTGCGCGTGGGCGACCAAACCGGAGAAATTATGCTTCGTTATTGGGGTTCTGATAATAAAGATGAAGTGGAACAGCTTTATAATTCTATAAAAAAGAATGATGTAATTCATGTGGTTGGTGAAACAACCGTTTACAACAACAGGTTGGCTATAAATGTGAACCCTCCAGAAGGCGAAATTAAAGTTTTGGAACCACATGAATACGATCAAACAGAATTCATACCAGAAAGCGAAAAGGATACAAAAGAGATGTATACCGAACTTCTTCGCATTGCAGATTCAATCGAAAACCATCACCTAAAAGAACTTGTTTATGCCTTCATAAAAGATCCTTCTTTTTCGGAGAAATTTGTTAAACATCCTGCCGCGATGTACAGACATCATGGATGGTTAGGCGGTTTATTAGAACACACATTAAACGTTGCCAAAATCTGCGAGTTTTTGAAAACCTTACACCCGGAACTAAACCGAGATTTGATGCTTACAGGAGCAATACTCCATGACATAGGTAAAATAAAGGAACTTGAAGTCACAACACATATACGCACTTCTCCTGAAGGCATGCTCATAGGACATTTGGCTCTTACGTATGAAGAGGTTGCTAAAAAAATGGACTTGCTGAAAACGCCTGAAGATTTAAAATTGAAAGTGAAACACATGATACTAAGCCATCACGGTAAGGTTGAATATGGTTCTCCAAAAACACCTGCAATACCAGAAGCAATTGCTGTTTATTTGGCGGACGAAATTGATGCAAAGTTAACCGAGATGATAACTCACATAAAAAGGGCAGAAACAGAAGATGATTATTTATATCTTGAAAATTTGGGCCTTATTTATTTAAAGTGAAAAGAAAGTAAATCATTTGAAAAATTAAGAACAAAATATGAGTGTGAAAATTTGTAGTGCCTGTTTATTGGGAATAAAATGCACATATAATGGAAGAAGCAAAACTAATAGGAAGGTTTTGGCATTAGCAAAAAAAGAAATTTTAATACCCGTTTGCCCTGAACAATTAGGTGGTTTGCCAATACCAAGAGAGCCTTCAGAAATAAAGGGCAGAAGAGTGATCACTCCTTCTGGAAAGGATGTAACAAAAAATTTCATTAAAGGAGCGAAAGAAGTTTTAAAGCTTGCAAAATTTTTTGGTGTAAAAGAAGCGATTTTTAAGCAAGGAAGTCCTTCATGCGGTTGTGGGAAAATTTATGACGGGAGTTTTAGAGGGATTTTTATAGAAGGTGATGGTATTACAACAGCCTTGCTGAAAAAACATGGAATAAAAGTTATAACAGAAGAAGATTTATGAAGGTCATGTAAATTCTTATTAACCAGAGGTTATGAGATCTATTTCTTCTTTTGTCAGCTCCACTCCTTCTTTCGTTTCCCCTTTCAACTCCGATTTCTTTTTAGAAGAAAGCATAACCTTTATGTAAGGAAGATAATAATTTTTAACAACTTTCTCATTGCTATGAGTGTATCTAGCAAGCTTTTCGTAAATTTCCGCCATTTTAGCCCTTTGACTCTTGAGTTTTGAAAGTATGGAAAATCTATCAGGTGGTACATATTTTACAAAATGGTGCGAACTTTCGCCAACCAAAGATATCCCAGCCATCATCTCGCTCATATACATTTTGAATCTCCAATTTTGTTGTTCGCTGACTTTCTGCCTGAAAATATCCGCTTTAGAAAGAATGTCAAAGGCTTTGGCAAGAACTTCTCGATTAGTAAATTCATAAGGTATGTTGCTTTCAACCCACCAAAAAACCTCATCTGGATCCTTTTCACAATTTTCCAAGGCTTTCATCACAGCATTTATATTTTTTGAGCGGAAAATGGTCGGCAAAATATTGTATATGCTTACCTCACGCTCACGAAAGCCCAGAGCTTCGAGATCGCTTTCCTTTATCTCTTTTTTATCTTGACATAGCATTTGCAAATCGTTTATAGCCGAACGCAAATCTCCAGAAGACCAGCGAGCGAGATCTTTCAATAAATTACCTTCTACTTTGACCCCTTCTTTTTCGCAAATCTCTTTCAAACGTTTTTCAATCGTTCTGGTATCAATTCTTGAAAGTTTTACGATTTGAGCATATGCCCTTAAAGGTTGTAACTTTTGGGAATAAGGATCGTTGGCTATCAACAAAACAGGAAATTTAGAAGTTTTTACTATTTTTATTATCGCGTTAACACCGCCCCTGTCATTCGCAGTTATTCCGTCCACCTCGTCTATAAGGATGAGTTTGCCTTTGTAAAATAAAGGCTTCTCTTTCGTCGCCTCTGTAAGCTGTTTCTCTATCGCTTCTGCATTACGCTCATCGCTTGCATTTAATTGTATAAGGAGCCAACCATATTCTCTCGAAATCGTCTCTGCAATAAGCGTTTTGCCCACACCAGGAGGACCTGTCAAAAGCAAGGCCTTTCCGGGCTTCCATTCATTAAGCCAACGGATAACTTCTTTTATAACTGTGTCCTGACCTACAATCTCGCTTATTTTTTTTGGCTTGTATTTTTCTGTCCAAAGTTCCATACCAACCCCACTCAATATTATCAACACGCAATATTATTAAAAAGGATAAATAAAAAAATACTAATATGGTCTTGCGCTTCTACAACACATTAACGAGAATGAAGGAAGAATTTAAGCCAATTCATGACAAAGAGGTGCGTATATATTCATGTGGACCAACTGTTTACGATTATCCACACATAGGAAATCTTAGAGCATTCGCCTTTTACGATCTTCTAAGGCGCTATTTAAAATACAAGGGGTATAAAGTAAAGCATGTGATGAACATAACGGATGTTGACGATAAAACCATACGCAACTCACGAAAGGAAGGTGTTACGCTTTCCCAATTCACAGAGAAATACACAAAAATATTTTTTGAAGATATTGAAAAAATCGGAATTGAAAAATTCGAATTTTATCCAAAAGCCACGGAGCATATAAAAGAAATGGTTGAAATGATAAAAACGCTTTTGGCAAAAGGTTTCGCATACCGAGGAACTGACGGATCGATTTACTTTAACATAAGGAAATTTCCCGAATACGGAAAGCTTTCCAAAATTGATCTTTCTTCTTTAAAAGATGGCGCACGTGTATCTCAAGATGAATATTCAAAAGAAGAAGCGAAGGATTTCGCTCTATGGAAGGCATGGACACCGGAAGATGGTGAAGTGTATTGGGAAACAGAAATTGGAAAAGGAAGGCCAGGATGGCATATAGAATGCTCTGTCATGTCAACTAAATATTTGGGCAAAACCTTTGATATACATACTGGTGGGGTTGATCTCATTTTCCCTCATCATGAAAATGAAATTGCCCAATCACAAGCCGCTAACGGAGTTGCACCCGTGCGTTTTTGGCTACACAACGAACATGTTATGGTTGAAGGACAAAAAATGTCGAAATCGCTTGGAAATTATTTAACATTAAACGATCTGCTCAAAAGAGGGCATGATCCAAGAGCGATACGCTATGCTCTCATTTCAACTCATTATCGATCAAAACTAAACATAACAGATAAATCGATTTGGGCAGCACAACAGACTTTGGAAAAAATAGACAACTTCATTGACCGCCTCAAAGAGGTTAAGGTGACTAAAAAATCTCCAGAGATAAGCAAACTTGTTAGTAAAGTTGAAAAGGAGTTTGAAGAAGCGATGGATGACGATCTCGATATTGTCAAAGCCCTTGCTAAAATATTCGATTTCATAAAAAATGTTAACAAGTTGTTGGATGAAGGTAAAATCGGGAAAGAGAGTGCAAAAAAATGCATAAGGGTGATGGAAAAATTCGATAAAGTGTTGGGAATTTTGAAGAAAGAAAAAGGTCCTTCCAAAGAACTTCTTGAAAAAGTTTTTGTACTCCTCGTTGAATGGCATGAGGATATAAAGGAAAAGGATGAAAATTCAGCGAAAAAATTCGAAAATCTTCTTTCAAAGCTTAGGGGAAAGGAATACGATCCTAAAAATTTCGAAAAAATTATGAAAACTATTACAGAGATACGTGAAGTTTTGAGAAAGAAAAAGGAATATTCGCTTTCTGATAAAATACGTGCAGATTTAAGAGAAATTGGCATATTACTCGAAGATGAAGCAAAAGGCGCGAGATGGAGAATTTTATAGATTCCAAATCAAATAAAAATGTAAACTTTATGATTATTCTCCTGTTTCTACGGATAATTTCATTTTTCCCTCTTTTATTTGTTTTCTTTCTTTTTTCAAAGGTTTCTTTTTTATAGAGGTTTTTATAGGCATTTCTTCTCTTTTTGCTTCTTTCTTCTTTATCTCAGTTTTTAAACGTTTTCTTCTCTTTGCCTTTGCTTTGATTTTTACTTTCTCAAGATTGAAGCCGCAATTGAAGCAGAATTTGTCTGTCATCTCGTTTTCCGCCCCACAATTTGGGCATATGAAAATTTTCACAATAGGCTTTTCTTTTTTCTCATAAACCTTTTGTTGAGGGGGTTGCAAACTTTCTGCCATCGGCTTAACAGGCATAGGCCTAACAGGTTGTGTTATCGGTTTTTCCATCAAAGCTTTCTGAGATTCTGGAATCGTCTCTTCACTTTTCTTATAAGTTGCTTGTTGGCCAAAATAGTTTATCAATTTACGTAAAGGTATGCCAAGTTCATGAATTTGATTTAAGAATTGGTTACTCAAAGGTTCCGCTCCTATTTTTACAATCGCTTCTTCGCCTCTTAATTTTCGTTTACCATAAATAGAACCAACTGCTGTAAAGAAAAGTCCAATCATCATTACTATGAAAGAATTCGCCCCCATATCTTTTCTATAAATTACACATAAAAGACCAATTATTGCAACGGTTGAACCGAGCAAAAAAAGCCATACACACCTCAACTTATAAAGAAATGAAGATTTATTTTTAAAATAAGCAGGTGTTTGCTGTTCTTCTTCCGATACTTGTTGAGATTCTCTAACCACATCCTCCATGTTTAAAATAATATTTGGTATTAATATATGTTTTAAGCATTTAAGCCAAATGAAAACCTCTACAAGCTCGAAAAATGACTACAAAAATTCGACAGGCATTCGCTTGGCTTTTGGCAGCATGTTTTTGATTTTCCCGTTTTTAAGCAAGCCACATCCAAGCACAAAATCTTGATATTTCAAAATAACATAACCATCAGAACATTCGCTAGAAGACAAAAAAATGTCAGAACCCTTTATGAACTCTACTGCCTCTTTCTTTTCGAGATCAATCACATTCTTTGTAGCGTAATTTCCAAAAAACTGAAGCATCACAGATGTTGGTTTTATATTTACGTTCATTCTAACAAAAGGTAAACTCAAACATGCGATTTCGTTTTCCTTAGCAAATTCTGCAACGTTCCTATTTACTGCAAAAACCTTCCCTTTTGGATTTGAGAGAAATAAAAGATTGGAAAAAATATTTCTTTTAAGACCAAATCTTTCTTCTAAAAAATCAAGTATGCGTTTCCTCTCGTTTTTTTCGATGACCCTTAATTTCATTTTTCCACCTTCCTTATCTTTGCGATAAAAAATCCGCCTGTGTCATTATGATGAGGCCATATTCTAACAGCTTTTTTGATTTCGCTATCAAATTTAACCCCTTTCCATTCTTTTATCGCGTTACCTATCTTCAAACCTTTGAATTTTAAGGTTTCTAATTTACAATTCCTTTTTTCCAAAAGGTGTTGCAAAACGCATTCGTTTTCTTCAGGTGCAAATGTGCATGTTGAATAAATTAATGCGCCTTCTTCTTTAAGGAGATCAAAGCATTTTACAATCATTTGTTTCTGCAAATAAGACAAAGAGTTTATAAGCCCTTCGCTCCATTTTGTAAGCACATTCCAATTTTTTCTTAGAGTTCCTTCTGATGAACAAGGTGCATCAAGAAGAATGAAATCGAAAGTTTCACACCATTTCAAAAACCTAACATCCTTATTTATGGCAACCACATTCATGCATCCCAGTTTTTCGAGATTGTGTTTCAGGATTTTTAATCTTTCAAATTTCGCATCATTCGCAACTATTAAACCTTCATTATGCATAAAAGCGGATAGTTGTGTGGTTTTTGAACCAGGAGCAGCGCATGCATCGAGAACAAAAACTTCCTTGTTTTCTTCTAATTCTTCTCGAATTGTAAGAGGAGGCAACATGGAGACAAGCTCTTGTATATAAATATGACCCATGAAGTGTTCGAGTGTAGAGCCGATTCTTTCTTCATTTGTTGCGAAGGCAAGATCAAACCAAGGCATTGATTTTAAAACAAATCCGTGCGCTTCTAATCTCTTTAATGTTTTTTCCTTATCCGCTTTCAGAGTGTTAATCCTAAAAGTTTTTGGAAGCGGTTTCGATAAAAATTCATAAAAACTCTTTTTGTTGTCCACAATTTGATTGTATCTTTCTCTGAACTTTTTAGGTATAACTACTTCTTTCATATAAATTAAATGTGAAAGCAACCTATATTAAAAACTCCAAAAATCAAAAAAGTAAAGTTAAAATTTAACATGAAAGCAAAGAAAACAAAAAATTTATAAGATAAAAAGCCATTTAAATTATTGATTTGTATGTGGTTGCAAATTAGAATGTATATTTTAACTGTTGTGCTTTTCGGTATCCTTTATGCTATAGTCGCAATTATAGGTTCTTATCTTGGTATAGGTAGTTTTTTGTTTTACGGCATAGCAGCTATGGTGATGATGTTTATCCAATATATGATAGGCCCAAAAATCGTTGAATGGTCAATGGGTGTGCGCTACGTTTCGGAAAAAGAAGCGCCAGGACTTCATAAAATGGTTGCTGAACTTGCAGAAAAAGCGAATATTAAAAAACCGAGAGTTTGCATATCTGAAATGCGTATGCCAAATGCATTTGCCTTTGGTCGTTGGCAAGGTGACGGAAGGGTTTGTGTAACAAGAGGTATTCTTGATCTTTTAAGCGAAGATGAATTAAAAGCTGTTATAGGGCATGAAATTTCTCACATAAAAAATAGAGATGTTGCTATAATAACTTTACTTAGCGTAATACCTATGATATGCTGGTGGTTGAGTAGAAGTTTCATGTTTTCTTCAGATAGGGAAAGAGGTGGTGCAGCAATTATTGGGATTTTTGCCTTTATCCTTTATTTCATCACCAATCTTCTTGTACTTTATGCATCAAGAATTCGAGAGTATTATGCTGATAGAGGTAGTGTTAACCTAGGAAACAAACCACATTCACTTGCATCCGCTCTTTACAAACTTGTTTATGGCACTGCAAAAACTAACAAAAGCGAAATTAAAAAGGTGGAGGGTTACAAAGCATTTTTTGTGAATGACCCCTCAAGAGCCATAAATGAACTAACAGAACTTCGCTCTTTAGACAAAGATATGAGTGGTAGTATTGATAGCAAAGAGTTGGAGAGTATAAGGAACGCTAAAGTTAAATTAAAAACTACAGATAAAATTATGGAAATTTTGAGCACACACCCAAATATGTTAAAGAGGATAAAGCATCTTTCAACGCTGTCGTAAAATCTCAAATAATTACATAACTATTTCTAAAAGTTTTTGAATTTTGGGAATTTCTTTTCTACAAAATTTGGGCATTTATCTTGCGGGTATATGCAACAAAGCGAGTTGTCCAACTTACATCTACTTATCTGCCCGGTTGTGGTTATGCTATACTTACATCTTTTTGTTATAATCACACCTTTATTTTTAAACAATAATATATGGTTTTTGTCATAATAAAGGGATCGTATAAAATTTTTGCAAAATTATTGTAAAATCGGGGTTTTGAAAAATTTATCATTTTGTCCCGACATTTATTTTTCCGTGCTTTCGTAAAAAGCGTATTCTTTAGGTGTTATGATATTCCCATTTGTGGCTTCTATCGGAATTTCAACCACAACCCATGTGTGCAGTTCTCCTTTATATGTTCCATGCACTATCCTTGCTTTGTAGCCAATTTTTTCAAGCCTTTCGTAAAGCACTTTGCTGAAATCATCGCAATCAAAATTTTCTGAATAGTTGTATGAATTCGCAATTTCAAAGGCAACTAATTCGAATGGTTTATTCGGTTTTTCACAATGTTCGAAAAAAAGTTTTTTGAGATCTAAAAGAGAATTTTGACAAATAGATAAACTCTCTTGACACTGCTTAAACTTTTCAGCATCATGAATGCTCTGATAAAAAATAATTCTCTCGCTATCATTTTGCTTCTCTGCCCTCTTCTCTGAAACCAAATTTGTAGCAAAGCCTGTTAGTTGATGGGGTATGCCAGAGATTATAACCATTACCAAAAATAAGGTTAACAATACGATAGCCGTTTCCTTGTAAAAATCTCCCAAAACACCCACCTTTATTTTATTTTTATTTGATTAATAATTAAAATTTTGGATTTTCTCTGAAATTCCAAAATCAAAAAGTTTTCAAAATTTTGTTTTATGGTTAATAATATCGACTGTTTCCGTTTTATGAAACAAATAGTTTTATAAAATTTCATCTCCAAAAATTTAGAAAATAAATTCAGAGAGGTGAAATATGACATATAGACAACCATTTAACAATATCCTAAACCACAAATTACATCAAATTGGAATTTATACAAGAGATGAAATTAAAAAAGCATTAGAAATTTATTGCGAAATGCAAGGTGTTGAATGTGAAAAATGTAAAGAAGTTTTCGAAGGTATAGGAAGCATATGCAATGGTAAGAATGAAAATGGTAAGCCACAAATAAAAAGAGGCTGGATGGAACTGCTTAAAGAAGGTCCAGGATATGAAGCGGTTAAGGAATTAACATCACTAGGATATCTCCCTAAGTTTTCAGAAGAAAATTTTTATAAAAATGTTTTTAATTCAATAGAATTGATGTTAAAACTTAAAAAAATTAATTCTAAAACGATTAAGCAAAAGAAAATCGATGAAATGGTGGATAAACTTTATCTTGCAAAAAATAAAAAATGATTTCATTTTTAAGTTTTCTTTTTTTTAAAAAATTTAAGAAGCGACACCTTAAGAAGCAAACACCAATTGCTTTATTTCTGTGAGGTCTTTCAAATCATTTAATTTTATCTTTTTGTTGGAAATGGTGTAAAGAATATCATCTATGTAAAGTGAGCGTTTCACTGTGTATGCATCCTCATAGTAAAACTCTCCGGTTTTAGCAAAAGTTTGTTCATCGTCATAATGCGTCACGCGACCTTTAAGCACGAAGCCATTTTCGAGCGTAATTTCGTAAACATATGCTCCTTGATACTTATATTCTCCATATGGAGGCCATCCTTCTGGCATTTTTTGTTTTTGATCCTCACTAAGCTCTGCAAGAAGAATTGGTATGACCAAAAGTTGTTTTTCTCTGTCAAAAAGGAATGCTTTGTGATCGTAAAGTGCATACGAATCCGTGCCTCTGTCTCCTATCACAACTTTGTGCAATTCTTTCGGATTCGCCACATCGCTGACATCGAATATCGCCATTTTAACGCCTTGATACCAAGCAAAGTTTGCTGGCTGTCCTTCCTCGCTTTCCGCTTCTACGGTTTCTTTACCTATCCCTATTATATGGTTTTCATCATATGGGTGCAGATAATTGGAATAGCCAGGGATTTTTAACTTACCCAAAATTTTTGGATTGGTTGGTTCAGATAAATCAATAACGAAAAACGGATCAACTTTCTTGAAAGTTACAAGATATACGCGATCGCCCAAAAACCTAGCCGAGTAAATAGACTCGCCAGGAGCGACATCTTCAAGTTTTCCAACCATCTCTAAATTTTCATCAAAAATGTACACATTGTTAGATGTTCTTGTTTCTCCACCCAAAAATCTTGTAGGCATACCTATGGTCGTAGCTATGCGGAAATAATTTTCGTATTCATCCATTGAAAATTGGTTAAGAATATGGCCCGGCGCATTCATAAAACCTACATATGAGACTTCCCCGTCCTTCAAAGAAAATTTATGAATTCTTGTTTGTTCGTTAGTTAATGAAGGATCCATCCAAGGTTGTATAACCTCAGCGATGTAAAGATTTGAAAGTGAAGCGTAAATATTTTCACCAAATCCAACAATTGTCTGTTTTTTTATTTCTTCCATGGGGTTATCAAGAGAGATTGAAGCGATGGTTATGAAACTTTGCGGAGCTTCAGGTTCGAAATAAGCAACTTCGTCACAACCACAAATCTCGTTAAATTCTGATTCTTCTTCCTTGCCAAACGTTTCCCTGTAAAGTGGCAATATTTGTTTTATTTCCTCTTCTCCAAGGTTTCCCTGCTGTATTTTTTCAAGGATGTGATATTTAGGATATGAATTTACAACAAAGTATACATAAGGTCCAATTTTTCTTGAAGATAGGTAATTTCCTTCAAAATCGAAAGAGCGAATTAGCGATGGCGTCGTCTTCTCGCTTACATCGAAAATTTGTATTGTCTCAAAAGAAAGGTAGTAATATGGAAGAATTGGGGGCATTGGGGCTATAATTTTTTCCTCATTTTCTTCACTACTTTCTTTGCTTGAAGGTTCTTCTTCATAAGAGATTTTTTTGCTTGTAGAACCAAAAATAAGGAGTTTATCGTTGTGTATGAAAATTTCTTGAGGCACGAATTCTCCCAATTCTGTCTCGCTAATTATATCAGCTTCTTCGGGAGGATAAGCTTTAGCTATTATGAGTTTATTTTTAACTCTGTCTTCCTTAGAATCATAGAAGCTCGTAACCGTATAAATATATTCTCCGTCAGTTTTTACCATATCAGCTTCATCAACACCCTCAACCTGTACATTTGTTTGAGAATAAAAAATACCTTCTTCTGTAACTCCTTTACCCATCCCAAGTGTTGAAACTTGAGAACTTGCAAATGTTTTAACGACAGCTATATCAGTAAAATAACGCAAATTTTGTTGGGCTGTTTTTATAGATTGGGCTAATGCTTGACAAGAAGAATATCTAGGCAATTTCCCGCTTTCAAAAGGATTAGGATTTGTTTGATAGGCATAGTAAGAAACAATTATGCCTACAAGAAATGCTATAACAAAAAATATTGTTATTCCAGCAAAGCCATGAAAATTTTTAGATGAGATATTTTTTACTTTCATAGTTTTATATATATACTCATCTATTAAATAATGTTTACGTTTTTGTTCGGTTTTAACCGAAAAGTTAGTCAATTTAAAAATTTATTTCAACATCCTTTTTTTCACTTTCTTCGGCTTTGAAAAATTCTTCTGGTTGGTACCCAAGAAGTTTGGCTATAAATCTGTCTGGAATAGATTGTATGCGAATATTATATATGTTAACCGAATCGTTGTAGAATTCTCTTCTGTCGGCTAATTCGTTCTCTATTCCTGTTATCCTGTTCTGAAGCTGTAAGAAGTTTTCATTCGCCTTAAGATTAGGATAGTTTTCAGCGACTGCGAAAAGGGTTTTAAGAGCACCCGATATTATGCTGTCAGCCTTTGCTTTGTCTCTTATGGTTGTCGCATTCATAAAAGCAGTACGCGCCTTTGTCAACGCTTCGAGCGTCTTTCGCTCATGCTTCATATACCCTTTTACAGAGGCAATTAACTTAGGCAATTCGTCATTTCTCTGTTTTAACAGGACTTCGATGTTAGCAAGCGATTTTCTTATGTTATTTTTCAAACGAATGAGGGTATTGAAAATTAATATGACATAAAAAACAATCACTAAAAAAACAAGACCTAATACAACCATGATAATAAAATCAAGCCCGAAAGCCATAAACATCACAGATTTTTAATTTATAGTTTGATGACCCTAAATAAAAAGATTACTGCCAAATATCAAAGAGAAAACAATACACATAATACCAACTACTAAACCAACAATAATCCTAAATCTTAACATATTTAGAATTTCTTTTTCAGGTTTGTCCGATATGTAATAAATTTTGTCAAACCTGCCCTTTTGTATCATTATATCTTCTGTATTTGTTTTTGCCATTGTTTCATCAACATATGGATTATCGCCTGCTGTGCCCAAAATATAGAGTTTATCACCAGGCACAATACAACTTTCAACGAAACGCATTTGTTTGTTAATACCAAAAAAGTTTTCAAACCTGATATTTTTTGAATTTAAAAAATCCAAGACCCTTTGTGGTGGATTTACTCCCCAGCCAGAATAAAAATCGTAATCCTTGGATATTTCTATTTTTGCACCTTTTGGGTCAACAAGTACTATACCCGTATCATCCTTTAAATAAAAATTAACTCTTTCTTCTCCACTTTTTATAGTTGCCCAATAGGAATGATTTTTTGTGTGTCTCAACTCCTGTATTTGGTATTTGTAATAAACACAATCTTCGCCAGAAAAAGGACTTTTAAGAAGATTTTTTCCTGGGATAACCTCTCCATATATCTCCACAAGGCCCATTGCAATGGAGCGTATATTTGATGTGGGAAGGGCTTCTATAATATGTTTTTGTTTAAGCGAGTTGAGGCCGAGAATTAAAAAGGCGATACCGACGGAAATTGGTATTAAAAAGTAAAATAATGTAATATTTAAATTTAGTAAAATGAAAATAGGATCGAAAACAAAAAGCATTTCGCTTTCCATATATAATTTTATCGAATCTTATTTTAAAAACGAAAGCCTTATTAAATATATTTAAAAACACAATCAATTAAGAATTATGGACGAAAAAGAACAAGAAAAAATCGAATTCTTTGAAAGCAAGAAAAGAAAAAAGTATCGGGTATTATACAAGAAAAAAGTTAAATATAGGAAAATGCCATAAGGTTAATTGAAAATGAAACGATAAACAATTAAGTGATTACCTATGCCAAGCATATTTGATTTCACTTTTGTTGAAATAAGAGATATACTCATATCGCTTCTTGTCCTCGGTTTTGTTTTCGCATATCCGGAGATTTTAACACAACCAAGTTTTATGCTCATCTCGCTCCTTGGTGTAGGTCTCGCTTTCATTGGTCATGAACTCTCTCATCGCTTTGTTGCAAGAAAACTTGGTTTTTATTCTGCTTACAAAATGTGGCCAGAAGGTTTGGCTTTCGCATTAATTCTTGCCATAATTAGTGGAGGTCGTTTTATTTTTGCTGCACCTGGTGCTGTGATATTTTCAAGTTACTGGATTTTCAGAAGACCTACTATAAAGGATATAGGTTTTATTGGCATAGCAGGAACGGTTTTCAACATAAGTGTAATGTACATTTCGCTTTATCTCTACTTAACAACAGGAATTGTTATTTTCAATTTTATTGGTTCTATTAATGGATGGTTGGCGATATTCAACCTCATACCGTTTGGTCCATTAGACGGCAAAAAAGTTATGTTGTGGAATTGGAAAATATGGCTTATCGCACTCATCCTAGCCATTTTAGGATTCGTTACGCTCATGTTTTTTTAAATCGTTTAAACAAGAAATCGATTAATCAAAGTTTATAGCAATCAAAATCTATCAAAAATATTTTAGAGAAGATTATAACCCAAAGGAGCGTCTCTCCATTGTATTTTCAAACCTTTTCTCAAAGTTTCTATTGGAATTATCGTCTTTCCAAATCTTCTTGCGCGATATTCTAGCTTAAAAAACTGATCTACCGATAAATCTTTCTCGTATCTTATTTCTTTTACGTCCATGCCAATTTCCATAAGAGAACTTATAATTTCTTCGGGGATGGTTCCATCTCTGTTAACTTTTTCTGGCACTACTATGTTCATAACACCATTTTTGGTTAATTTTATTTTATACCCCTGATTGATGGAAAGACTTTTGCCAATTATATCTAAAACGAAAAGATCAGTTTCTCTATCTCTGTAGTGAGTATTTGGAAAATTTACCTTATAAAAAACCTTAGGCATATAAAAAATTTATCATAAAACTTTTAATCATTTATTTGTGCTTTGTAAATTGTAAATATGGGGGAGTCAAAAATTCAAGGTTCGATATACTTTTTGCTATTTTTCACGCTTCTCGTTTTGGTTAGCGGTTGTACAACAAAACCAGAAAGCATTAAAAATGCGACTAATGTTTCAACAGAGTATGAATATGAAAATGCGAGTGGAAACTTTTCATTTGAGATTGACGCAAGCGATGTTTTTACCTTCAAAGTACATGGGAACACAGAGTTTTGGCTTAAGCCAAATGCAAGCGTGAGTTTTTATGTAGTTTTCAATAATCTCGATGAAGATAAGCAAGCGCATAAATACATAGCAAAGGTTTTCCCTTCAGCAGCAAATTTTGATGTGATGGCTGCTTATAAATGCCTTCACTTTGTATCTTGTGATTCATTGATTTCTGACATGCAGTCTATGATTCAACAACCAGATACTCCTATAACTATAAATTACACGCATGTAGGACTCTATGAAATTCGTGTTGCAATACCTTCTCACATGCCTTCTGGAGTTTATATGTTCAACATTGTCGCTTGCAAAGATTTGTCTTTCAAAGAATGTAATGAAACGACTACGAACTTCGGGCCCAATATTCCATTGGTAGTAAATGTTATTGAGTGGTGATTAAAATAACCTTATTTTTCAAAGGGAAATGCTTTTAAAGCCAATTTTTAGAGATAAAGTTGGTATGGATAGGAATAATCAATTCCAAAGTAGAGAATATGAAGTAAATAATAGTTGGCAGTGGCATGCAAGACCGGTAGGTTATCTAGCCTCATATTTAATAAATGAACTTGATGATGGCTGTCTTGAAAAAATAAAAATAGAAAGCAAAGGTAAAAAGTTTTTTTATGATATCGAAAGACCGCCAGATACATCTGAATTGTTATTTAATATACACCCACCGATAGTTATACGTTTTTCAATAAAAGGCAAAAATGAAGAAACAGAAGAAAGAGTGCTAAACACAATTGAAAAAATTCTGAATGCAGATTATAAAAAAAGGGCATCTGTATCTGAAATAAAGAAATATATTTCAAATCCACACTTGTTAGGAAAAAAATAGAGAGTATTAGAACTTTGTTGCTGCCTATTTTTGAGTCGAATCGGAATCGAAAGATTTAAATATCAAACATTTTATATTATAATATAAAATAATAGCATCAAAATATAAAATAGCAGATTGACGAGTATGAAGCGAGACCCGCTTGAAATAATGAAAGAGATATTGAAAGCGATAGAAAACGAGCATGGCAACGCTCTCAGCCTTAATGCTATTGCAGAAAAAACAGGAATACATAACATAACCGTAAGGAGATATGTGCAAATCATAGAAATGATTCGCAGAGAACCGGAGATCGAGATAATCAGAACAAAAAGATCTGTAATCGTAAGAATAAGAAAAGAGCATGCATCTCGCTAAAAACTAAAAATAGATAGGTATGTTACCTTGACATCGAAAGTGTATCACAAGGTAATATTAATCCAATATCCATATAATAATGTTTGAATAATGTTGAATTTTCACAAATAGGAGGGATGTTTATGGCTTCGAAGGAAATTTCGTTGAAGGTTGGGGAGTTAACAAATCGTGATGAATCTGGAAGGGGGCTTATAAGAATTGACACAAAGGCGATGAGTGAATTAGGTATTAAAGAAGGTGACATAGTAGAACTCATAGGTCAAAAAAGAACAGGCGCAATAGCTGTTAGAGCTTACCCTTCTGATATAGGTCTCAATATTGCAAGGATTGACGGCATAACGAGAATGAACGCAGGTGTAGGGGTAGGTGAAATTGTAAAAATAAAAAAGGCAGATGTCAAAGAAGCGAAAAAGGTTGTGCTTGCGCCAGCGCAAAAAAATGAAATGGTCTTGATTAGCCCAGATCTTCTGAAAAGAAATCTTTATATGCGACCTGTAGTCAAAGGTGACATTGTTTCTCCATTTCCTGTAGTAAGAAGAAGAAGTAAAGGACTTTTTGATGATGATGTTCTTGGCGCTCTAAGAGATTTTGGTATCGATATAGAAGGTTTTGGTGATTTCCCATTTACACCTATTCCTAGTGAAGCGAAGCTTATAGTCGTTTCCACCATACCAGAAGGTATAGTGAAAATAACGGATGCCACACAAATTGACCTCCGAAAGGAAGCGATAGATATTGAAACATTGAGAAGACCAACTATAACATATGAAGATATTGGTGGTTTGCAGGATGCTATAGAAAAAATAAGAGAGATGGTTGAATTGCCCTTACGCCACCCTGAACTTTTCACAAGACTTGGCATAGAACCTCCTAAGGGAGTTCTGCTTTACGGTCCTCCTGGAACAGGTAAAACGCTTTTGGCTAAGGCTGTTGCTTCCGAAAGCGGGGCGAATTTCTATACAATTGCAGGGCCAGAAATAATGAGCAAGTGGTACGGCCAAACAGAGGAGAACTTACGCAAGATTTTTGAGGATGCTGAGAAAAATGCACCTTCTATAATTTTCATTGATGAAATTGACGCAATCGCACCTAAGCGTGAGGAGGTAACAGGTGAGGTCGAAAAAAGAACGGTTTCGCAATTGCTTACTCTCATGGATGGTATGAAGGCGAGAGGGAAAGTAATTGTGATTGCGGCAACCAATATGCCAAATGCTTTGGACCCTGCTCTCCGCAGACCAGGAAGATTTGACAGAGAAATAGAAATAGGAGTTCCTGATAAAAAGGGTAGAAAAGAAATACTTCAAATTCACACAAGAAATATGCCCCTTGACAACGATGTGGATTTGGATTGGCTTGCGGAAGTAACCTACGGGTTCGTAGGAGCTGACCTTGAAGCTCTTGCAAAAGAAGCCGCCATGTCTGCTTTGAGAAGAAACCTTCCGCAGATTTCTTGGAAAAAGGATGAGGAAATACCAGAAGAGGTTTTGAAAAAATTGAAAGTGACCAAAAAGGATTTCGAGAATGCGCTTAAAATGGTAGAACCATCAGCAATGCGTGAAGTTCTCGTAGAAATACCAAATGTTAAATGGAGTGATATAGGAGGTTTGGAAGAGGTTAAACAAGCATTAAAAGAAATGATAGAATGGCCATTGAAAAATCCAAAAGCTTTCGAAAGGATTGGTATAAAACCACCAAAAGGTATTTTGCTTTACGGTCCTCCTGGAACGGGTAAAACGCTTTTGGCTAAGGCTGTTGCTTCAGAAAGTGGGGCGAATTTCATTTCCATTCGCGGTCCTGAAGTTTTGAGCAAATGGGTGGGCGAAAGTGAAAAACACATCAGGGAAATATTCAAAAAAGCCAAGCAAGTGGCACCGAGCATAATTTTCTTTGATGAAATTGATTCTCTTGTACCCCGCAGAGGTTTGGAGATGGGAACGAGGGTAATGGAAAACATAGTTTCACAGATACTTTCAGAAATGTCAGGGATAGAAGAGTTGCATAATGTTGTTGTCATTGGCGCAACCAACAGACCTGACATACTTGACCCCGCATTGTTGAGACCAGGTAGATTTGATAGGCAGATTCTCGTTCCAGCACCCGATGAAAAAACAAGGCTTGAAATTTTCAAGATCCACACCAAGAAAATGCCGTTAAAGGGAGTTGATCTCAAAAAACTTGCAAAGCAAACAGAAGGTTATTCAGGCGCTGACATAGAAGCAGTGTGCAGGGAAGCTGGATTGAACGCATTAAGAGAAAATATAAATGCAAAAGAGGTTACCAAAAAGCATTTCGCTGAGGCTTTGAAGAAGGTGAAGCCTTCAATAACGCCAGATATGCTAAAATACTACGAAAAAATAATTGAAGAATTCAAATCAAGAGGAATGCATACCAAAAAATCAACAAAGGGAGAAGAAGAAAGTTATGTAGGCTAGGAAAGTGATACATTGAAATTATCGCGAATCAGGTCAAATCAAAAATTTTAAATGAAAATAAGGTGAGGTATATTTGCCTTGCTATTCTAGCTAAGAAATCTTTTAATCTCTTTAACGAGATTTGGTACAAAGGTCTAAGAAAAATTTTAAAGCAGTTGCACCAGGTTCTAAGAACTCAATTCCGAACTCGAAAAGTTTCGCTTGCATATCGTTTTTGTCAAAAACGAGCTAAATGAAAAAGAATGTTTCGACCATTTTCATTCGGCCATTTCTATATTTATTTGCTATTTATTTTACTCCATTTCTCAGAACCGATACAAAACATCTTTTAAAACCATTTTTCTAAAATTATTATATGAAATTAGCTTACAATCCGAAACATTTGGGAAATCCAAAAGAGATATTTAAATGTTTTTTATTGGGAAGTTGGACCATCTCTTCTTTGATATATTTCGCAACCACAGAAAACATTTTCATTTTCTTCCTCACGCTTGGGATGGGTATATTAGGATTTGCGGCTTTTATAACAGCCAACATAACTACAACAGAACAAGTGTATATTTTTGAAAATATAATCTCTTTTGCTGTTGGTGTGCTTGTTTCTCTTGTGATCAATGCCTTAGGCTATCTGCCGGTTTACTTCGTTATTGTTTTCTTTCTAGTTGTCGTAATATGGCTTAGAAAATACGAGATCAAAAAGAAGGAAGAGAAAAAGAAGGAAGAGCAGTAATTATAAGTTCTTTCTGACTCAAAAAATCACTCCTTTTTCGCTTCTTCTTTAGAAGCTTGTTTTTCATCGCTAACTTTTTTAATTTTAGCTTCATTTGCAACAGCTTTCTCGCTTTTCTTACGCATCCATTTCAAATTTTTGTCTGCCCTTCCCATCTCCCAATTTCTTTGGCACTTATGACTACAGAAATAAAAAATCCTTCCATCATTTTTAACAAACATTTTGCCTGTTCCTCTGGGCATGTTGTTTTTACATATCGAGCATCTCATAAAATCACTCAACCTAATTTACCTGTTGAGTCCATTTCTGTGTCTTTGAGTAATATTATATCATTTTTTCTTATAGGACCTGAAACATTTCTAAAAAGAACTTTTCCTTTATCTTTACCTTCAAGAACCTTACATCTAACCCTTGTGACACCTCTTACTCCAACTTTCTCTATAATCTGTATCACTTCAGCTGCCACGACCATAAACATCCCTTATTCTTTCGAAACTTCAACCTTTTTCTTTATATCTTCAATTATTTTTTTCGCATCCCCAGATTCTTCAATAGCGATGCTTGATGCTCCAACATCAAGGCCAGCGGCTTTTCCAAGTTCAAGTTTTGATGGAACTTCAACACATAAAACTTTTTTCTCGTTACATAAAACAGGCAAATGCATGACGATTTCTTCTGGCGTCACATCGCTTGCAATAACTACCATTTTAGCCAACCCCCTCTCTACGCATTTTGTGGTTTCATTCACACCTTTTCTTACCTTGCCTGTATTAGTGGCTATTTCAACCGCTTCGTATATCTTATCCGTCAAATCCTTAGATATTTCAACCTTTACAAACTTTCCCATATTCATCCCTCCTAACCGGATTTTTAACGAATCTCAAGGTTTTAAACCTTATGATCCAGTTCGGTCATTGATACACTATTTAAGAATGTACAATATTTAAATATATCGTCCTATAATTATTCTAATCCTGAATAAAATTATCCTTACAGAGTATTAAAAAGATTTTGTAAAAAGGGTTTACTATGAAATGTGTAAGTTGTGGTGTAAAAATAGAAAATCAGCAAAATTGGGTAGAATTTATTTGCCCTAAATGTAACAAAACAAAAATAATAAGATGTGAAAAGTGTAGAAAACTTGGAAATGAATATATTTGTAACTCTTGTGAATTTAAAGGTCCTTGAAGGAAGGTGTTTTATGGGGGATGTAATAGTTGTTTTCAGAATAACACCTGAAAGTATGGAAGTTTTTGAAAAACTTAAGAAAGAGCTTGAAAAACTTAAACCACAGCGTTTGGAAGAAGAACCTATTGCATTTGGTTTGAAGGCATGGAAGTTCACAAAACTCGTACCGGATGAGGAGGGGGAGCTTTCAAAACTTGAAGAAAAGCTTATGAAAATAAAGGGTGTACAAACAGTTGATACGATCGAAATTTCAAGAAGTTTATAGACAAGTAGTTTTAATTCGGCCCAAAATAGTTTTATTTTGTTTTTAATTTTTGACGATATTTCCAAATTAATTTTGCATTTTGAATGGTTTTGCTTTTATTATTTTGATTTTATTAAAATGCTAAAAAATGAAAAACCAAGTAGTTAAAAATTTACCGTATTTAAAACTTTGGCAGGATCAATTTGACTAAAAGAATTTTAAAACACATAACCAATTATTACATATGAAACTATTGCACATTCTGATGATTATATTGTTTATTTTGTCTTTTAATTGTTTCATTAAGCCTATAAAGGCTTTAAATTTTGAATATTATGGCATAGAAGGCTTTATTCAAGAAGATAAGAGTTTTTTTGTCTCTATAAATCTTTATTCGAAATCTAGCATCCCTGATTTTCAGTATAAGTTTAGAAATAAGGTTTACGATCTACAATTTTTTTCAGAGTTTGCTCCTGTTAGATGTAAAACATATGTAACAGATATAACCATAATAAATTGCACATTTTCTGATTATGAAAAATATAATGAAATGAGGTTGAAAATAAATTTTTCTGTTAAAGATTTGGTAAAAAGACTTGATGGTAGTTACGAGCTTGGATATTTTTTGCCTATGGAAGATGACGTAAAACGTTTTTCGAACATTATTTATTTACCACCCACAGCAACATTGGCAACTGAAATCTCCAATGAATCATTTTCACCAAGGGATGGTATACCAATTACTGATGGAAAACATATAATGATTTATTGGGAAAGAATAAATGTTACAAGGGGGGATGATATTTACTTTTCTGTAAATTACAGAATGTCCCAACATCAAAATGATAACTTTCTTAGTATTATATTTGTAGCGTTGGCGACTTTGATAACTATTGCTGGAATAGGTGTGTTTTATCTAAGAAGCATACGTAAGGAGGAAAGTTTAAAGGTGATAATGCCGCTGATGAAGAAAGATGAAAAAATTGTTATAGACATAATTAATAAGCATGGGGGAACTGTTAATCAAAAAGTGATTGTAAGAGAAAGTGATTTCTCGAAAGCCAAGGTTTCTCGCATAATTGCTGATCTTAAAGAAAGAGGTATAGTTGAAGTTGAAAGCATGGGCAGAACCAATAAAATTACGCTCAAAATAAAAAAGTAAATTTTTTTCGAGCGATTTTTTAATTTGTTGCGTTTTCTGGAAAATGCATCAATCAACCAGCAAAAATAAAATTTTTAAAATTTCCAGAATTTGGAAATGCTCAAAATCAAAACTTTAGCCCATATTTTTAAAATATTTTTTACCTTTCTTATTTCACTCCAATCCAAACCCTCTTAAAAGCCTCTCTCAGTTTTGGAACAGTTTTGTAGCATTTTAGTTCACTTACCTTTATCCACTTAGCTTCTTTATTTTCCCAATCCAATTTTATTTTATCTGTTTTAACTTCGAAAAGAAACGGATGAACAACCCACTTTATACCTAAATTTTCATCTTCAAAAGCGAAAAATTTACCCTTTTTAACCAATTTAAATTCCCCGTCTTTCAAACCAGTTTCTTCCTTTATTTCCTTTATTGCCCTTTCGATCGGTTTTTCTCCTTTTTCTATACTCCCGGATACCCCTGCCCAAAGGCCTTTGTAAGTCGAAACCTTTTTACTTCTTCTAAGAAGCAGTATTTTATCTTTAAACATCAAAAAAGATGTGGCAACTTCTCTCCTTCGCATACTACTTACTTTTTTCTTTCAAACTTTTTACAAGTTCTGAAAGCGATCTCAATGATTCTAGCATAGGCGCTATCGAATCTCTCAAAGCCTTTTCCATAGATTCAATCCTTCCTGCCATTTCCTCCATGTTTTTTGAATACCCATCAATTTTACTTTCTATTGCCTTTATTTCGCTGCTTTTTTCTGATCTTATCCTATTCAATTCTTCGGAAAATGAATCTATTTTTCTTAACAATTGTTGTATCTGCATATCTGTATTTTTGAATCTTTCTTTTATCTCCCTTGTCTTTTCTTCCACAACAACCTCAATGAATTCTTCAATTTCTCTTCTATCAATGCCTTTCTGAGGCGAAACTCTCATTCTTCCTGTAGGCGGTGGATAAGGTTCAGGATAAATTTCTCTTTCAGGTATTTCAGGTATTTCCAAACCTCTCTCTTCTGGTTCGAAGGAAGGTTCTGGGCCACGCGACTCTTCAAACTCCGCACCTGGATAACCAAGCGCTGGCGGTATCTCTTCTCTTGGTGGAAACCTTTCCTGAGGAGGTGGTTGTGGCATTGAAGGCTCATATCCTCTTTCCGGAGGTCCGTAAAAATCTCCTGTAACCCTGCTTCTAAGAGCTTCTTTCATTGCTTGATCTATTTCGCTTGTCGTGTAACCTTCACTTCTAAGCGTTCTTATTATATCAGGTTCTGGAACGCCACGAGAAGCAAGAGCCCTAACCTCATTAGTAGGCGGCATCCTTCTTTCTGGTCTTAAAGGCGGTCCAGACATTTCGCTTTCTAAACCAGGACCTTCAATTGGCTCAAAAGTCGGTTGGGATTTTTTCTTTCTTTTAAAAGGATTGAACATAATATTGCACGCTCCTTAAAATATTTTTTGTTTTACTCATTAAAATTTATTTTGAAAGCTTTTCTTCAACAAATCTTTCCATCTCCTCCCTTGTGACAAATTTTGATTTAAGCGGATCGTAAATGGAAATCAACTCTTTCAACTCCTCCACATTCGCTTTAGTCGCGACCAACTTCAGCTGCTTTAAAATTTCATTGTAAGTTGTTTCAACCTTTTCCAACCTTTCTTCCAAAGCCGTTATTTTTGAATCCCTTTCTGAAAGCATTTTTTGCACATTTTTGTTATAAATAACCATGTTTTGCTCGACAGAATTTATTCTATTATCTATGGCTTGGAGTTTCTGCTCTATTATTCTTAGTCTTTGTACATTTTCATTTACCCTGTTGATAAGGTCAACCATTATCCTTTCTTGTTTTTCTTGGGGCGCCTTGCTAAAAACTGCCATATTTAGATTATGTTGCTTTTTATTAATAAACATTCGAAATTGTGTTTCCCAAGAGAAATTAGATATTGAAATGGACCGAAAAGCCTAGTTTTTCATTTTTCTCGCTTTTTCGCATTTTTAATAAAACGATAGATAAAACCTAAAAACTCTACAAACATATTCTTCGAAAATTTGCATAATTAAATTCACATAACAGAAACTGCAAATAGCCAAATTAAGATGCTGATTTATTTGCATGTTAAAAAATTAGGTGTGGATTCTGAATTTTAGAATTCGCAATTAAATTTATGCGGGGGCTGGGAATTTCGTTTATTACATCGGAATTGAGTTTTGATCGTCCAATTTCGAACCCAGGAAGCTACTAAAGCACTAGGTTTCTAATCATTCAGGAAGCCGTTCAGGAAGCTTCCTGTCCTCAGGCTAAAGACAATTTCTATTTTTGAACCTTAGCCTAGCCCCTTCAGTCTCTTTTGACCGCTTGGGTACCCCCGCATTTCTTATTTTTTATTTTCTAATTTTAAATTCACATTTTATTATAATATGCATCCCCTTAAAAAATGACTTTTATGATTTTTACATAATTAAGTCGAAGAAAGTGTGAAATTCTCGGGTCCTCGTTAATTAAGGATAAAAACTAAAGAAAACATTCACTTATTTAACTATATTGAGAGAAATTAATTTTATGATAGATATTTACATTTTGTCTGCTGTGGTAATTTTCATTTTGGGCGTGGTAGTTTTGAGAAAAATGACCACAAGGCGATATTTCGTATTTTTTCTTTTAGAAACAAAAAGGGGTCTTAATTTTGTAGATAGAGTTTCGAGTGTCTCTCCATCTTTTTGGAAATTCTTAGGCGACGTTGCAGTAACAATTTCTTTTGGCGGTTTAGGTTCATATTACATTTCTCGTTATCGAAACTTGTGGTCAATTAATTTTATTTTGGGTTTGTTTTGCTTGATTTTCGTTTTTGCTAATCATGGAATTTTTTTGACCTTGCTTGGTTTTTTGATTTTAACGACAGGTTTATTTTTTGTCAGACGTTATCCGCATAATATTCTACAAGCTTTGGCAACAGCAACGATCATGTCCATAATTATGATGTACAATTTTCCAATTTTTTCTTCTGTTGAAATTTTGAAGCCTTTTGTTTCGATTTTATTTGGCATATTCGGTATACCGGCGCTTGTTATTAGCATGTTGTCTTTTCAAGCATTCAAAATATTAGTTGGTGAAAGTACTGTACCTGGCGTTTCTCCATTGTTACCAACAATCAGCGAAGAAGGTCCTGGCTTCTTTTTCCCCGGAACAGGTATTGTTATTCCTTTTTGGCAGGCTGTAATAGCGATTATATGTTTGCTCGTACCACATGAATTTATGCATGGTGTACTCACAAGAGCGCATAAAATAAGATTAAAATCGGCAGGGGTATTAACCGCTGGTCCACTTCCAATAGGCGCTTTCGTAGAACCTGATGAAAACATATTTAAATTACGCAAAAGCAGGGAAAAATTAAGAATATATGCAGCTGGTTCTTTTGCTAATCTTGTTGTCGCTTTTTTCGTTGTTATAATTATGTTATGGTTTTTGACTCCTTTGGTCAATAGTATTGTAGAACCTTCAGGCATATTAATACTTAATGTTATTAACGGAACCCCTGCTGATGGTGTACTTGAAAAAGGTTATATAATAACCTCTATAAATGGAATGAGCACAAAAAATATAAAAGAATTCACAGACGTTTTATCAAAATTGGCACCTAACCAAACTGTTGAAATTGCGACAACGAATGGCACCTTCAATCTTACACTTGCATCGAAACCGGATAATGCGAGTAGAGCATACATTGGGATTGACTTAAGAGAAAACTTTGAATTGAAACCTGAATTTAAAGAAAAACAGAGATGGAAGGCAGAAATGATTTTCTTCATAGCTACCGCACTTTTCTGGATATTCTTCCTCAGCTTCAATATAGCTCTTGTAAACCTTTTGCCGATTAACCCGTTTGATGGTGGAAAAATGTTCGAAGAAATCATGAATGGTTTGGGTGTTAAGAGAAATGTAAAAGAAGGTATAAATAGATTTATCATTGTATTGATAGTTATGCTCCTATTTTTAAATGCCGCCCCATTACTAAAACTCATTTAAAGCCGTTTGTCCATAATTTATCAAGGTTTGTAGTTAATTTTTGTGGAGGTGGGTAAATGGAAGAAGAAAAAAGTATTAATATTCAGATAGATCACAAGGAAGATGGTTTTTACTCTGATTCTGTGAGTATAATATACAATCCTTCAAAATTTATACTCGATTTTAAGCAAACTACACCGAGGATAGATCAGATTCATGGAAAATCACAACAAACTATAGCTATTAAACACAAGGTCATTATAATGGATATAAAGTTTGCCAAAATATTTCTCGAAACTTTAAAAAAATCCGTAGAAGGGTATGAAAAAAAGTACGGAAAAATAAAGATACCTAAAGAAATGCGTAAAAATGAAATTAAAACAGAAGTGGTGACGGGTAAAGAAGAAGGTTATATAGGGTAAGCATCAGGAAAATTTTAAGATAAAATTTTTATAAAAATAATCATATGTTAGTTATCTTTTTATTTTGGTATTTTGAATAAAATGGATTTTTAAAGTTTATTATTAATTTTTTTTAATGTTTTTGGCGTTGAGGTTAGATTCAAAAAGAAAGGAAAATTTAAATGGCATAGCAAAAAATAGTATTGTAATTTCGATATTACTTTTGCTTCTTCTTGTGTTTGCATTTTCCACACCAAAAGCTGGTGAAGGGGTGGAAAATAATATCTTATGGAATGATAAAGAAAGTGGTGAACAGGCAAGTATCCCATCGAAAATACAAATATTAGAATTCCAAAAAATTGATTTTAATAATAATGAAAATGATGTAAATTCGCAAAATAATTTTGACGATAATTTTGACGAAACTGATAAAAATAACATCGAAAATGAAGGAAAAATTGATGGGCATAATTCATACTCCTCAAGAAGTTCGATATTTGTGACGGGAGGAGGAAATACGCAAGTAAATACGAATAATCATCAACAAAGTTCTAACCATGATGATGGAACGGATTCAGAAAGTCATTGCGACCCTAAAACGCCAGGTTACTGGAAAAATCATCTTTCTGAAGCAGAAGGTCTTCTTCCATGCGTCTATAATGATTATGATATATTTGATAACATTAAAACACAAGATGAAATAAACTACATTTTGGAATGTAGCGGTAATTGTTCAAATGCATTTGAAAAATTAAGAAAGTTCCTTTTATCTGTTTTGTTCAATATATGTGGAAATTATTTCTCCTTGAATGACACTTATGCAAACCAAACAGCAGAATACTGGATAAATCGCTCAATAGAAGAAGTTGAAAATGGAGAAAGCGAAATGGACGAATATTACAAAACTGTTCTTGACAATATGTTAAATTACGGAATCAATTGTTATCCCTCCTATCATGCTGAATGTAACGAAAGTTTGTGTATTGTTGTTGAAGGAGAAGGTGATGATGAATGCGCGTCTGATGCCGATTGTATTAATTATTGTGGAGACGGAAAAGTAGGCAATAACGAATTATGCGAACTACCGAATACAATTAATAATCTATATTGTGAACAAAACAACTTTACTTGTGTTGATAAGAAACTTGGGACGAGAGATAACTATGGAGATTGCAACTTGGATTGCCTTTGTATTGAAGACCAATTTACATATTTATGTGTGAAAGGCGAATGTGGGGCGGAGTGCGCTTTGGATAGCGATTGTGATGACCAGAATTCGACTACTATTGATACGTGCAATTTAGAGACATGTATGTGCAAACACGAGGTTATTGAATATTGTGGCAATGGGGATGTTGAACCTCCTGAGGAGTGCGAACTTCCAAATACGTTTAATAACAGTTTTTGTTCACAAACAACACAACAATGTGAACCAAATGGTAGGAAGTTGGGGACAAGAGATGCGTATGGGGATTGTAATGGAAATTGTGGATGTGTTTATGACCCGTTTGTTTATAAATGTGTGAAAGGCGAATGTGGGGCGGAATGCGATTCGAATGATGATTGTTTGGATTATTGCGATGGAAGCGTAAAACATACAGGAAGGACATGTGGGTGGTGTTCAACTTGTTTATGTTCTGATGGTGTTGCGTTTGACTGCAACTCGCTTGATGGTTGGTATGAGACAAGTGAAAAGAGATGGATAGATGTTGATGTGTGCAAAGAGAAAGAGCAGAAGAAGCAAGAATATAGGGATTATGATTGCGGTGTTTCGCCTGCTGTTGATTGCTATTATAGCGTGAATGAAACTAGATGGGTTGATACAGGAAATACGAGAAACAAGCCTGATGGGACTTCTTGTGATGATGGTTTGTGGTGCACGGTAAATGATGTATGTTCAAGTGGTGTGTGCGGTGGGGGTGCGAGAAATTGTGATGATGGTTTGTGGTGCACGATTAGTGATAGGTGTGATGAAGAGAATGATAGATGCGTAAGTGATGCAAGGGATTGTTCTGCTTACAACATACCTGGCATAGCGACATGTGATAATACGCCAGATGGCATTCACTTTACATGGGACTTCAGGCCTCCGTTCTTCTCTGTTTGTGATGAGGAAAATGATAGGTGTACGACTGGTGATGAAACGATAACGCATACATGCAGCGTTGAAAATTGTTCGGCTGAATGTGATGCAACACATGGATGCGATGATAATGAATGTTCTGAGACTTATTATGATTATTGTGAAGGTAAAAAGCTTGTGGAATACGATAATGACAGGGTAAGGGATTCGACTACTGTTACAGATACATGCGCTAATACGTGCAAAGATGATTGCACATGCACGAATTGTTCTGTTAATTGTTCTCCGCCTTCAACCAATATGTATTGTGTGAAAGGCGAGTGTGGGGCGGAGTGCGATTCGAATGATGATTGTAAATGTCCAGAAGATTCATGTGTAGGACCTGACTACTACGATTATCCGGACCACGCTACATGCACAAATGGATGCACATGCACCAAATGCGAACCTACGATAATAGAATGCGACCCTCGATGTATGGGTGCATGTGATGTTAAAGTTTATATAAGCCATGATATGAATCCGCATTGGGGCTATCCATACACAGCCACCGATGATATATACATAGTAGTTATGGATTCAAGTAACGGACAATGTAATGGTCTTACAATACCAATATATTATTGGTGGTGTATCTGTCCATCACAACATCCTGAACAAAGAGCTATAGAAGCTACACGAAGTGACTGGAGCGCAAAATATGATAGACTATGCACTGCTGATGCCGCCTATTATAATGGCCAAAATCCAACACACAGTTTAGAATGCGGTAATTGTGAACTAAGAAAATATTATGCTAAATTCCCAGAGGCAAATGGAAAGAAATTCTGGACAGGTGTTGGAAATTGCCAAGGAACATTCCAAGTAGATATATATAAAAAAGATGCGTGCTACACAAGAATATCAGAATTGGAGAATTACAAAGCATACGCGTTGGCTTGTGCTGGCCAATGCGAAGACCATCCGCAACACATGGAATGCAGAGATATGATGTGTATCGCTGTAGAAGGTTATGGAAACGATGAATGCAATAGTGATGATGATTGTTATTATTATGCATGTGATTACTCTTTGGGAAGATGCGTTAAGACACCAGGAACGCAAGCTGATGAGTGCTTGAGTGACAATGAATGTGTAACTTATCACATGGAATGCAACAATTTTAATAATTGTATAAGTGTGCAAGGACCTGGACCTGATGAATGTGCCTCTAATGAAGATTGTTGGGATATTGGTATATTGCCCTGAATATAAAGCAAATTATTTTCCCTTTCTAAGTTTTTAGACTCTTTCTAATTTTTTTAAAATTATAAGTAATAAAAATTAAAATAAAGTTCCGCTCATTCCGCCAAGTTAAAAATGGAAAATGGGTGTAACCAGCCTGTATTCATTTTGAAGCGTTTGGTGCAAACCAACATAAACAAAGCCTGAGTTCTCAAAAATTTCCAGAATTAGTTGGCAAAGTCAATAAAGTTGAAACTTATAAAAAATTAAAATTAAAAAACTTAAAATTTTAAATTTTTTGTCTTTCTTTACCGACTTTTAAAACTTCATTATCTTTTCAGAGACAAATTTCTTTACATCTTCTTCATCCGGTATTGCAATTGATCTCTTAAATTTCTTCGTTCCATCCGGAAGGAAGAAACCGCGAGAAATTGCAATGAATTCGTTTTCACCTTGGTCTGTCGTTGCTCTTTTTCTTGCAACCTCTATAAAGTTATTTCTGCCAAATTTCACTTCTTCTGCTTTCAAGGTTTCGAATTGCACCTTTGCCATTTTTATCCCTCCATTTTAGGTGTTTGCATTTTTAATAATAATATTATATATATAAAGCTATCGTTGAGGTCTATTGAGGTCTCCAAACCCAATTTACATTTGAAAATAACAGAAAACGTTAAATTTTTCATTTTTCAATTGGTATTTTTGGGTAAATGGGTAGGGCGAACCTAACCTTTTAAAAATTTCCAGAAATAAGTTGAAAAAATGAAAATGATTAAAATTTGATGCCACAACATTTAAATATATAATAACTATTAGATAGTAATAACTAATACATAGAAATCTAATAGGTAGAAATCATGAATGGAAAATTAAGAGATGGTGTGGAAAAATTGAGAAAATTCATAAAAGAGAATGGAGGAGGTTCTGATCTAATAGAAATTCTAGAAAGCTTGATTTTTAAAGACCAGTTAACTGGTTTGTATAATAAAAATTTTTTCAATGAAAGTTTACCTGGTGAGTTGTCTTTGGCTTTTAGAGATGGCAAACCGCTTTCGCTTGTAATTTTAGACAACGATAATTTAAAAGAAATTAATGACAAATATGGTCTCATTTAGAAGGGGATAGACTGATAAAAGAAACGGCCGTAACCTTAAAAGAAAGATTAAGAAAATCCGATATTATATGTAGAGGTGAAAAAGCTGACGAATTTTTAATTATTTGTAGAAATACGGATGTTAAAAATGCTTACTTTGTAGCAGATAATATAAGAGAAAAAATTCAAGAAAAAGGTTTTACTATAAGTGGTGGGGCTACGGATACTAACATCATAGATCTGCCTATTCTTTACGGAGAGCGTGGTAGAGATTTGATATCAGCTTATATGGATGCTGAAGGGGATGAAAAGAAAGCAAAGAAATGGATAGAAAAATATTTGAATTTAGCAAAGGGTCCGTATAACAAAGATACTTTGCTTTCGGCACTGAAAAATATAAGAGAATTTTCAATCAAAGAAAAATTTAATCCGAGAATAGATTATGAAAAGATAGCATGTAAATCCTTATTTTCATATGCAGATCAAGCTCTTCTAAAAGCAAAGGAGAAAGGAAAGAACACAATTTTAGTTTATGATTTTAATGGTTTTGGCAAATATGACAAAAATGGTTTGTGGGTGCCTATCGAATAAAATTACACTAAAAATTTATTTTACAATTCAGCCCTCTGAGAAGTCAGATGGATAATTATGCCGAAGGTTAAGCTTTCTGTCTTTCATTTTGGCACATTTTTGACAAAATCTAATGAAAAACAAACTCCACCATTCGAAAATTCATAATCAAGTTCAAAGCATTTGTAACTTTTTTTCGATTAGCCCTCTTAACATCAAAATAAATTTTAATTTTATTTTCACACTAATAAAATGGACTTTCTATTTTATCGCAAAATTGTATATGATGAGCCAAAATTGAGAAAGGCCTTAAAGAGATATGTCCAGATTTGTCAAAATAAAAAATATGCTCAATTTTTGATAGCAAAAACTATACCTGTGGAATTTTCATCAGACACGGAAGAAGAAATACTTTGGAAAAAACATTCAAAAGCTATGATAAAGTTCCGAAAGCGATTAAAAGAGATTGATAGAAAAAATGAAAAATTAAAATTTGCTGAATTATCGCTATTAGACCTAAAACTAAATCTTGCTAAAAAAATGCTTGAAAAATGCGAATTTTGCGAAAGGAAATGTAGAATAGATAGAAGGAAAGAAAGAGGTTTTTGTGGCGTTGGAAGCGAATCTTTTTTATCGAGTGAATTTATTCATATGGGAGAGGAAGTTTGCATTATACCATCACATACTTTCTTTTTCATAGGCTGCAATTTTTATTGCGTTTATTGCCAAAACTGGACGATATCAAGACACAAAGAATTGGGATTTTTTGTGAATGGAAAGCAACTTGCAGAGCTTGCAAGAAAAAGGAACGAAACAAGTAGAAACATAAATCTTGTTGGTGGCGAGCCCACCCCACATTTGCATACCATTATTGAAATGTTGAAATATCTTGATATCAACAAACCCATCATATGGAATTCTAATATGTACATGTCTGAAAAAACGATGCAATTGCTTGAAGGTTTGGTTGATGTATATCTTGCAGATTTCAAATACGGCAACAATGAATGCGCAAAAAATCTTTCTAAGGTTGAAAATTATTGGGAAATTGTTTCTCGAAACCATCTTCTTGGTTTTAAAAGCGCGGAGCTTCTGATTCGCCATTTAGTTTTGCCAGGTCATGTCGAATGTTGCACAAAAAAGATAATGGAATGGTTAGGGAGAAATTTTGGAAATAAGGTTAGAGTGAATATAATGGATCAATACCATCCGGAATTTGAAGCTTTCTTCTATAAAGATATGGATAGGAGAGTAACTACAAAGGAAATGGAAATGGCTTTTAAATTAGCAAAAGAGAATGGTGTAACAAATATTGAACCTTAATTGTGGTTCTATGAACTTAAGTATGGAAAAAGTTGTATGCGTCGTTCCTATTAAATTTCGACAAAAATCGTTGCAAGCATTTCAAATTTTTACAGAATTGAATTCGCAAAACCTTAATTTAGGAATTTATATCAACTCGTTTTCTTTCAAAATCTTGGTTATTTTTTCAAGGCATAAAACAATGGCTTCGAATCTTCTGTTTATATCGCTGTCCAATTGGTCTGCTTTATGCCTTTTTTGATCAAAAACCTTCAAATCTCGCATAACTTTTTCAAGAGTCTTACAAGCTATGTGCACATCAACACCGCTGAATTCGATTTCTGTCTTCAATTCTTTTAATTCTTCCTCAATTTTTTCTGTTATTTTTTTCACCATTTTAATCAACCTCCGTCACATCAGGCGGCTCAGGCATACCTTCATGTAGCATGTCATGAAGCCTTTTCGCTCTTCTTGCCGTAGGTGGATCTGTGGAAAACCATCTAGGTAAACCCTCCCTTTCAAAAGGGTCTACAAGCCATATGCTTTCAAAGGCAGGTGAACTGTGAAGCGGATTTTTTCTTGCAACTTCGCTTATTTTTATCAAAGCATTAGCAAAGTCTTTTGGTTTTTTTGAAAATCGAGAAGCATAATAATCTGCATGGTATTCCCTCATAGGACTTAAAGACATTTTTAGGATAAGAATGGCAAGAGGTATCAAAATAACTGTCAAATAAAGCATATATGCAAGAACAGAAACGAAATCCTGAACCTTCACATCCCCGTCCTTTATATGCCATATGCCATGCGCTACAACGCCTTCTATCTCTCCTTTGTTTAGGTTCAGCAAACCTTCTGTTGCGCATATTGTTGCCTTCTTACCACTTCCTGTAACGAAAGAATTAGGTACGCTTAAAGGCGCTATGTATGCTTTTGGCACAGATATTTTTGCATTTATCGATATCTTTTCAACTATCTCGTTTAATTCTTTATTTTCGCTTGGTTTCGCTTTGTAATGTTTTAGAATTATATTTGGTGAATACCAATATGCAATTGCATTCATAAGCAAGGAAATGAAAAAGAAGATCTCGCCGACCATAATCGCTGTTTCACGACCAAAAATACCACCTATTAGAAATCCAATAGAAGTGAATACAAGCGTGAAAAAAATTGCTATTATGATTATTTTTGTTAACATAACCTAATCCCTCAAAAATCACCTCTAATAAATATAATTTGTTCAACAAAAATAAAAGCGCTTGCCTTTTTTTTGGACGAATCTTGTGTTTTATAGTATGAAATTTTAAGAAATTTTCATTTTTTCTTTTCTTTGAATTTGTCTTTTTCGTATGTGAGAGGGAACTCGCCTAATCTGTGATAACCTTCCATATAATAACCTTTTGAAGAAGTCTCGGGCTGTTTAAGTGTTTTACTTGGAACTTCTTTTATTGTTTCTTCAGTCTTTTCAAAGGCCGTCAAAGTTTTTTGTCCTTTTGGTGCGGGTTTTTTCATACTAGAGAAGATATTTTTGATTTTTGATAGTAGATTTTTTAATTTATAAGTAAAGGTTGTCCTCTCCTTAGGAACGTATCCTAATGTTGGATGATATCCGCTTTTTGGAGGCGGTAGTAGCAAATAAACAAGGAATCCGCCTATAACGAAGAAAACAATAATAATTGCAACCAAAGTAAACATATCACTTGGGAAAGCGAAAGCGGCACCACCACCACCTATACTCTTAATTTCTTCTCTGAATTGGATGAGTGAGGAATTTATTTCGTCTAAAAGAGCTTTGGCATCAAGATATTCACCAGCTTTAATTTTTTCTTCTGCATCTCTTATCATATTAAGCAAACGATTATATGTGCGGTTAGCGAGTGTATAATTAGGCTCGTTACTTGAAGGAAGTTTGTTAAATTCTTCGCCAAGGGAAGCAAATGTATTTTTTAGTTCTTCCAATGTTTCATTTATTTCAGTTTTAGTTTCTTCTCTTGGAAGTACGCCAAGTGTTATGGTTTTTGTGTCGTATACACTTTCGTTTGCTGTGGCGTATGCTTTTATCGTCACGGTATAATAGCCAACAGGTGTTTCGGAAGAGGTTGAAAAATTAATGGTGAAAATACCGGAAACTGTTGGGCTCAAATTATAGCTTGGTGGGCTTATTTTTATATTTATACTACTTTCATTCCCTATCGTCGCGCTAAGTTTAACCACATAAGCTAAACTACCAGTATTTTTAACCAAGACGCTCGTTGTGTTTGTTGAACCTTGAAGAATGTAAACTTTTGAGGTGTAATTTAATATTTCAATTTTTCCTTCAGCAGGAACGCACTTATGATTTTTGGCAATCATGCCACTTGGGCAATTTAAATTAACACACGCACCAGCTAAACAATATTGATAATCTTCACATGATAGATTTGAAGCACATACGAATTGCTGTTGTTGTGCCTGTTGTTGCTGAGATGGCTTTAAAAGAGAGAAACTTATTCCAGTAATATTATCATAATGTGGGTGAGAAGTTATTACTTGAACAGATGCTTCACATCCATATATACTTTGAGTAATAGAACCACTTCCCAAGGATAAAGTCCATGCAAGTTGTGCAAACCCACCCTCCCCCGTTAATGTAATTTTCCAATCAGTAGCAGAATTTGAACCAGCACCAGAACTAGTACAACCTAATGAAGAAGAACAATTTATATTTCCAGATGCGGTATTTCTAGAAACTGTTAATTGTGTGCACTCTCCTTTATTGAATCTTATTTGTAAATCCTTAGCTTCAAGAACACCGTAGTTTCTAACATAAACTTTGTAAACCACAGAAGAACCTTCTGATATTACGTATTCATTTTCTTCATATTCTTGTAGTTTAATACCTGTTTGGTTTAATTTTATTTTGTCATAACTTCTTGTTTCTCCTGTAAGATTATTTCCAATTCCACCAAGTTTACTTGTATTAAATCTTACTTTAGCAATCAAATTATATATACCACCTATTGGATTTTGCGGTATAGTTGCATTGACTCTACAATAATTATAACTTCCTCCTGGACAAATAATATTCCATTCGCCTGAACCGGATTTTGTAATATTTTGAAGAGCAATTTCGCGAGATGTATTGGTTTCTATCAAATAGAAACCATAAAAATTACCCTCACTTTCATTCAGCAAATTGCTTATAGATGATAAAACTGTTCCATTCATTAGAGTAACTGTTATATTAACAGAGATGTTGTTTTGATATGAAACATTGTTCACAAATAATGGTAAAATTTCAGTTACATTAACAATCAACAAATCTGTAAGATTCATAGATAAAGTTATATTATAATTTTCGAATGGATATGAAGAGGAAGATGCATTACTAGTGTTTGTTGTGTTGAAAAATATCCAACCCCTATAAACACCTGTTTGGTTGGCTATGCTTGAATTGATCGAAATGTTTATTTTCAAATTTCCTGAATATCCAGGCGATATTGGATTCTGTGGCCATTCAACAATAAAGCTCATATTATGCGTATCGTCAAGTTTTAGAATGTTATTTGAAGTTTGATTTTCGAAATATATTGGTTGATCCCCATTATTCGAAAATGGAATTGTAATTTGTAAAACATTATTTCCAAGTCTGTCAAAACCTATGTTGTCTTTAAGGGAGACGTCATATGTTTTAGGTGTATAATTAAACAGCAAATTACCAGCTTTTACAGTAAAACTTATAGGAATTCTGACATTCCATTCTGATGGAACATAATAATCAACAAAACCTTCATAAGTTCCATTGACTATTTTTGGTAAAGGCAAGGTTATGTTTAAGGATACATTTTTGCTTGCATTCTCGGAACCGAAAGAAGTAAAGTTGAACCCATTCAAAGGATAGTTAGACATCAAAATCTCGCTTGCATTTTGCCATATGTAGATAGTTATGTTGTAATAGTCATTGCTGTTAATCTGAGAAAGATTCCCAACAGTCAATTTCCAAAAACCATCATTGTTTTCATTTATGGCCCCTGTATATAAAACAACCTCTTCTTGTACAGTATTCGTAAAGTTTCCTGGTATGTATTTTTGACTGCTGTTGTCTATGAAATTCCCATTAACATCATAAAGAGATAAAAACCATCTCGTTCCACCCTTCCATTCAATTTTTGCCTTTATTTTTGTCGCATAATATGGAACGTAAAAAGAGTAATTACCAATAGTATTTTTATCATTAAATCTCTCTACCCTGAAAATCTCTTTTTTCTCTTTAACTCCTTTCAATTCTCTCGTATCAATGTTAACAAGCGTTATGTTCTTTTCGCTACTTTGGTGATTTTCAGGTGTCAACAAACCGAAATCAAGAGATGTTATTTTTTGTTCAGGATTATTGGTATCTGTCACATTTATTTTAGAAAAATACATATTTGCCCTATAACTTTGATTTGTGCTCACATTACCCCATATCCAAAAGCTCCACAAAGAGTTTGGTGTTAAGTTTACATTTATTTCGTCTTCATCACTACCCTTTTCTGTGGATTTTGCTATTAAAGACCCATCTGAAGAGAAAAGATAAACATCTATGTCTTGGGTATGCCTAGAAATTCTAAGTGTCAAGGTTGTTAGATTTTCTGCAAGCGTAGTATTGAAATAATATTTATGAATTATGCTGTTGGTTGAAAGTATGCCCTTTGCATATGCTGTGCTGTTTGGTTCATAAAATGTATTTTGAGGGTTGATCGGGATGTTAGCATAAATGCTTATGTTTGCCCAATCATTAGTTCCATTTTGAGTTACATTCAACATTCCAAAATAATAACCCGGGGGACAAAACATAGGTGCACTAAGATTTAAAATGTAAGAATGAGTTTCATTCATCAGAACTGTGAAATTAGTATACTCACCGGACTCATTTTGTATGAACAATTTCATGTTATTTATAAAACAAAGTGAATAATTTGTTGAGTCAAAACCGGGATATTCTTCTCCCACGTTATAATGATTTGAAGGGAAATATATAGGACCTATACTAGTGCTTGAATTATATACCAAGAAAAAACTTTCATTCACATTTGACGTTATATTTATAAAAGCATAAGCAGGGCCTGTCCAGTTTATATAAACACTATCCGGAGTAACGGTAAAATTCCCACCACTACTTGTTATTGCCCCTACACGAAAAAATAAAGCAAAGCAAATAAGAACGCTTGAAGCTAAAACGAACAAAAACTTTTTTAAATTATTCCCCATTTTTCCTATGATTTTTATAGACATCCCCAACCTCTAAATAATTTAGTATAAGCTTTTGAAATTTTTTCGAATTTTTTCGATGCACTATAAATAATTATTATACGTTGGCTTTAAAATATATAACTTAATCAATTATTTTATTTTTATGCTAGAAATGATTTCTTTCAATACCTCAAAATTCGAAGCGATTTTAAAGCTTTTATCATCTTTAT